>OCVV012887297.1_pt1 | contig 44668 bp, 29 predicted proteins | sample 1539721 | NCBI WGS metagenome assembly OCVV01 (sample SAMN02144230, study PRJEB22623) | gut metagenome | biome: sheep rumen | host: Ovis aries | place: New Zealand | reverse complement strand
CACGTCAAAAGACATGAGCGGGGGTGTTCAGAACAATCCGGGCTCTTCCAGTTCTTTTACGTGGAAGGAGCGGCGGTGCCAGGGGGTGGGGCCCAGGCGGCGAAGGGCGTCGATATGGTCGGGGGTGGGATAGCCCATGTTGCGGTCCCAGCCGTAGGCGGGGTAGTCGCGGGCGATTTGACGCATGAATTCGTCGCGGTGGGTCTTGGCCAGGACGGAAGCCGCGGCGATGCTGGCATAGGTGGCATCCCCGTGCACCACCGTACGGAAATCATTGAAGCCATACGGGCCGAAGGGGCGGAATTTGTTGCCGTCAATCAGAAGAAACGCCGGCGCAGGGTCCAGCCGAAGCACAGCCCGCTGCATCCCCGTCACCGAAGCCCAGAGGATGTTCAGCTGGTCAATCTCCCGGGCCGAGACCGCCTCCACCGCCCAGGCGACGGCCTCCCGCTCGATGATGGGCCGAAGCTCCTCGCGGGCCTTCTCCGACATTTGCTTGGAGTCGTTCAGGAGGGGGTGATAGAAGTCCGTCGGAAGGATGACGGCGGCACAGTATACCGGCCCGGCGAGGGGCCCTCGGCCCGCCTCGTCGCACCCGGCTTCCAGCCGTCCGGGCTCGCAATATGGCTTCAACTGTGGTTTCATCTTTGCAAATTTCGTTAACTTTGTAAAAAAATACAAACGATGGCTGGAATTAAAGAAATGACTATTTGGAAGTGGCTGGGGCTGCTTCTTGCCGGATTTGTCCTCTCAACCCTGATGTATGGCTTTGCCGGTATTGTGGATTTGGCGCCGCGCGGCTGGTTCTTCGGCCCGGCATGCCTGGCGATTTCTGCCGCCATGGTGTTTCTGTATGCCGTTTTCGTAAAGGCGTTTGAATCCCGCCCCGCACAGGATCTGCCCCTGGGAAAACTGGCCTCCCATACCGGCCTGGGCCTGGGTATCGGCCTGGGGTATTTCTGTGTGGTGACCGGTGTGATGGCCCTTGCCGGCTGCTACGGAATCTCTGGCTTCGGAGCGTCGGCCATGGAACTGATCAATGCGTTCTGCTATTTCTCCCTCGTTGCCGTGGGCGAAGAGATTATCTTCCGCGGCGTCTTGTTCCGCTGGATTGACGAGAAATGGGGCTTCTGGGCGGCGCTCGTCACGTCGGCCCTGCTGTTTGGCCTCATTCATATCACCAATCCGGGCGGGACGCTCTGGAGCAGCGTTGCCATCGCTGTCGAGGCAGGGCTCATGCTGGGTGCGGCCTACAAGTGGAGCGGGACGCTCTGGCTGCCGATAGGCATCCACTGGGCCTGGAATTTCTCGCAGGGGAATATTTTCGGCTTCGGGGTTTCCGGACAGGATGCCGGGGCTTCGCTGTTCAAGGCCCGGATCGAAGGTTCGCCCTGGATTACCGGCGGCAGCTTCGGGGCCGAGGCTTCCGTCATTGCGGTTGTCATCGGCGCGGCGGTATCGGCCTGGTTTATCTGGCAGATTTCCCGCAGAAAGGAATATTAAATATTGATTTTGAGCGAAAATTCCTTATATTTGCAGACTGCGTTGAAAATTAGCAAAAATAATCAATAACACAGATGAAAACTTACACAACTAAAAACATCCGCAACGTTGTCCTTATCGGCGCCCCCCGCAGCGGTAAAACCACCCTCTCCGAAGCCATGCTCTTCGAAGGCAAGGTCATCGACCGCCGTGGCAGCGTAGAAGACAAGAACACCGTTTCCGACAACACCGAGTTCGAGCAGACCAACCAGAAGTCCATCAATGCCACCCCCCTGTACGCAGAGTTCGGCGGCAACAAGATCAACTTCATCGACGCCCCCGGTTCCGACGATTTCTCCGGCGGCGCCCTGTCCGCCTTCAAGGTGGTTGAGGCTGCCGTCATGGTGATGAACGGTACCGCCGGTATCGAAGTGGGCACCACCCTGTTCGCCCGCTATGCCGACCAGTACGGCATCCCCATGGTTATCGCCGTCAACCAGCTGGACCACGACAAGGCCAACTGGGAAGGCGTCCGCAACGCCATCAACGAAGAGTTCGGCAAGAAGGCCGTCCTGTGCCAGTTCCCCGTGAACCCGGGTGTGTGCCTGGAAGGTTTTGTGGATGTGATCACCATGAAGTTCTATAACAAGAAGAACGAAGAGCAGGACATCCCCGCCGCCTACGCCGACGAGGCCGAGGAACTCCGCGCCGCCCTCATGGAGAAGGCCGCCGAAGGTTCCGACGAGCTCATGGAGAAGTTCTTCGACACCATGGAACTGACCACCGATGAAATCCGCGAAGGTCTCCGTCTGGGCCTGCAGAAGGGCGAAACCATCCCCGTGTTCTGCGTGGCCGCCAAGGAAGACATGGGTGTAAAACGCCTCATGGAGTTTATCGTGAACGTGGTTCCTTCTCCCGAAGGGAAGGAAGAGCCCACCGTGGACGGCGGCACCCTGAAGTGCGACCCGGCCGGCCCCGTGTCCCTTTTCATCTTCAAAACATCCGTCGAGCAGCACCTCGGTGAAGTCTCCTACTTCAGGGTGATGAGCGGTACCCTGAACAAGGGCGCAGACCTCGTGAACCCCGAAACCGGCAACGGTGAGCGCCTCAGCGCCATCTACGCCGTCGCCGGCTCCAAGAAAGAAGAAGTCACCTCCATCTGCGCCGGTGATATCGGCTGCGTCATGAAGCTCAAGGCCGGCAAGACCGACGTCACCCTGGCCCAGAGCGGACAGGAGGCTATCAAGCACATGGTTTTCCCCGACGCCAAGTACCGCTGCGCCGTGAAGGCCGTGGACAAGAACGACGAAGCCAAGGTTGGCGACGCCCTCAACAAGATTGCCGCCCAGGATCCCACCATCATCGTGGAATACTCCAAGGAACTCCGCCAGACCATTCTCTCCGGTATGGGCGAACAGCACATCAACTACGTGAAGTGGCGCCTGAACAACGAGTTCAAGCAGAACGTCGAATTCTACGCCCCCAAGGTCCCGTATCGTGAGACCATCACCAAGATCGCCACGGCCCAGTACCGTCACAAGAAACAGTCCGGCGGCGCCGGCCAGTTCGGTGAGGTGCATCTGCTGGTCTGCCCTTACGTGGAAGGCCAGGAAGCTCCCAAGAACTTCAAGATCGACGGCAAAGACGTCATCTTCAACTTCAAGAGCCAGGACATCACCGACCTCGAATGGGGCGGCAAGCTGGAATTCTACAACTGCGTCGTGGGTGGTTCCATCGACCTTTCCTTCATGCCCGCTATCCTGAAGGGTATCAAGTCCAAGATGGAAGAAGGCCCGCTCACCGGTTCCTACGCCCGTGACATCCGCGTCTATGTGTACGACGGTAAGATGCACCCGGTAGACTCCAAGGAAATCGCCTTCATCATCGCCGGCCGCAACGCCTTCAAAGAGGCCTTCCGCAACGCCGGTCCGAAGATCCTGGAGCCCATCTACAACGTGGACATCATCACTCCCAACGAGTATGTCGGCCCTTGCATGAGTGACCTGAACACCCGTCGCGGCATGATCATGAACCAGGATATGGACAAGGGATTCACCGTGCTCCACGCCCGCGTTCCGCTCGCAGAACTGTACCGTTACTCCACCATCCTGAGCTCCCTGACCGGTGGCAGCGCCACCTTCCAGATGAAGTTTGCGGAGTACGTCCAGGTTCCCGCCGACGTCCAGACCAAGCTCCTCGCCGAATACTCCGCCCAGGAGCAGGAAGAAGACTAACTCTTCCGGTCTCATTACCTTCGAGGGGTGCACCGAAAAGTGCACCCCTTTATTTGTAATCACCTGATAATCTGCTACATAGTTTATTTGTCCAGCCGGAGGGGTGCACTTTTCGGTGCACCTCTCGATTGGGTTTTATGCTAGTATTGAGGGAAATAGTGTATATTTGTTTTTCATGAAGGTGTTTCGATATCTCCTTGCTGCCGTGCTGTTTGCAGCTGCCTGCCCGCTGTATGCGCAGTGGTCGTGCGGCGTGGACGCCGCGGCCGGTCTCGGCTATCTGGGGCAGAGGGTGGAAGATCTGGACCAGCCGCTCCATCGTTATTCAGGCCAGGGAGCCTTGCGTCTGGGGTACCGTTCCCCCCGGTTCACCTGGAGTTCCAGCCTGGGCGCCAATTACGACTTCAGGGAAACAGACACGTACCGCTTTGCCTTGACGGGCGAAAACCTGGACCAGGACAACGAGAAGAGCTTCCTGTCGGCCGACCAGAAGGAACTGTGGGTGGAAAGTGCCCGCCTGAACCGCCGCATTTTGCTGCTGGGGGGCTCATGGAACTTCTAAAAAGTTTGTATCTTTGTAAGACACAGAACAAACCATGAAAAAAATCTTTTTTGCAACCACAGCGATCCTGACCGCAGTCCTTCTTGCGCTGACGGTCTCCTGCCAGCGCCAATCCGGCACTGCCCACCAGGATTATCTCGCCCGCATGGAAGACAACGGCGGCGCCCTGAAACCCTTCATGACCCTGCCGGAAGGCATATCAGCCCAGGAAAAAGAGGCCCTGGAATTCCTCTATGCGTACATGCCCCTGGCCGACGTAACCGACTACTCGTCAGATTTTTACCTCCAGAATGTCCGCGCGGCATTCCAGGCCCGGGAGGAAATGGGCTGGAACGTGCCCGAACGGGAATTCCGTCACTTCGTGCTGCCCCTTCGGGTGAACAACGAAAACCTGGACAGTGCCCGCACGGTCTTTTACCGCGAGCTCAAACCCCGCGTCCAGGGCCTCTCCATGGCCGACGCCATCCTGGAAGTGAACCACTGGTGCCATGAAAAGGTGACCTATCAGCCCTCCGACGGACGCACCTCGTCTCCGCTGAACCTGGTGAAAAACGCCCTCGGCCGCTGCGGTGAGCAGTCCACCTTCTGTGTGTCGGCCCTCCGCAGCGTGGGCATTCCCGCCCGTCAGGTGTACACTCCCCGCTGGGCCCATACCGACGACAACCACGCCTGGGTAGAAGCCTGGGCCGACGGGCAGTGGCACTTCCTGGGTGCCTGCGAGCCGGAACCCGTGCTGGACCTGGGCTGGTTCAACGCCCCGGCTTCCCGCGCCATGCTCATGCACACCAAGGTGTTCGGCAAATACGACGGTCCGGAAGAGGTGGTCCTCGAGAGCCCCAACTTCACGGAAGTCAACCTGATAGACAACTACGCCAAGACTGCGCGCATCGACTTCACGGTCGTCAGTGCCGACGGTGCCCCTGTCGAAGGCGCCCGGGTGGATTTCTGCATCTACAACTATGCCGAGTTCTACCCCGCCGTCACCAAATACACCGACAAGGCCGGCCGCACTTTCTCCAGCGCAGGTCTGGGCGACATGCTCATCTGGGCCTCCAAGGACGGGGCCTACGGCTATGTCCGCGCCTCCTTCGGCAAGGACAAGGAGCTCACCATTACGCTGGACAGCCCCTTCGGCAGCGAGGCCTTCGCCATTGTTCCTCCGCCGGAGGATGTGGTGCTTCCGGAAGTCACGCCTGAGCTGCGTGCCCGCAACGACGTCCTCTTCGCCCGCGAAGACTCCCTCCGCCATGCTTATGAAGCCACGTTCCTCACGCGCGAGCAGGCGCTTGCCTATGCCGAGGAGCAGGGTTTCGGCCACCACATGGCCTTCCCGCTGGTGCGCAGCCGCGGCAACTGGGAAACCCTGGAAGCCTTCATGGTCTCGAGCGGCAACCACGAGCGCATCGAGCAGGTGCTCTCTTCCCTCAGCACCAAGGACCTCCACGACGTGACGCTGGAGAACCTGCAGGACTACTATTCGGCCCCTCAGTTCCTGGGCGCCCGGGTGGAGAATGAGTTCCTCACGCCCTTCTACGGCTATTTCGCCGCCCATTTCAAAGAAGAGATTTCCACGCCCGCGCAGCTGGTCCAGTGGGTCCGCGACAACATCACGGTCCAGGATAACCCCAAAGCCTGGCGCATCCCCATGTCCCCCCGCGGCGTCTATGAAAGCCGTGAGGCCGATCCCCGCTCCCTGGGCATCTTCTTCGTAGACCTGGCCCGCGCCCTGGGCATGGAAGCCCGCAAAGACCCCGTCACCGGCAAGATCCAGTACAAGGAAGACGGCCAGTGGCTGGATGTCTCCCTCACCGGAGAAACCCAGGAGGCCGTCGTGGCTCCCAAGGGCACCCTGCAGCTGGACTATACCCAGCAGGGTACCATCGACAATCCCAAGTACTACTCCCATTTCTCCATCTCCCGGATCGAGGGAGGACGTCCGCACCTGATGGCCTTTGACGAAGGCGAGGTGGACATGGGCGGCGGCGTAGACTGGGCCCACGTGTTCAAAGCCGGCTTCCCCATGGATGCAGGCGACTATGTCCTCGTGTCCGGAAACCGCCTCTCCGACGGCTCGGTGCCCGTTTCCATGCGTTTCTTCACCGTCCGGGAAGGGGAAGTGACCCGCATCCCGCTCACCATCGATGAAGGCACCGGCTCCGTTCCCGTCCGGGGCTCCCTGGATGCCGAGATCCCCTTCACTGGGGCCGACGGAACGGTCCAGTCCCTGCTGTCGGCCACGGGCCGCGGCTTCAGTGTAGTGGCTGTCCTGGATCCCGGCAAAGAACCCACCAACCACGCCCTCCGCGACCTTGCGGCCGCCCGTGAGCGCCTGGAGGCCTGGGGCCGTCCCATCGTCCTGCTGTGCACCGACGCCGCCGCCTTGGAGCGCCTGCAGAAAGAAACCGCCGAGGGCCGCTACGGCGCCCTTCCTTCCACCGTCATCCTGGGCCTGGACACCCACGGCATCCGCCGCGCCATCGTCGCCGACCAGAAACTCTCCGGTGAAGGCCGCCTGCCCCTCGTCGTCGTGGCCGACAGCTTCAACCGCGTCTTCTTCTGCTCTGAAGGCTACACCATCGGCCTCGGAGACCAGCTCGCCACCCTCACCGGCCGGCTTTAACCTCCGAGGGGTGCACTTCCCGGTGCACCCCTTGCGTTTCTCTTTTTCGCTAACAACCTGATTATCTGGTTATTGTAGATATAGGGGTGCACTTTCCGGTGCACCCCTTGGTGTGTTCAGAGGGAGGCGATGCGGTGGCAGATGTCGTCCCAGGAGTAGAAATGCCCGTTGATGGCGGGGAGACCTTGCAGTGGGACCGGGCTGCCGTTCAGATACGGAAGGACCAGGATGTCGCCGCTTTTTCTGTGCCGATAGAACACCCACTCAAAGTGGCCCGCCATAGGGGTCTGGTAACAGTTCCATGTAAGGGGCAGGTCTTCCGCTTTTTCCGGAACGATTCCCAGGTCTCCGGCCTGCAGCAGGTGCAGGATGGCCAGCAGGCAGGTGTCGTGGCCGAACCGCAGCCGGACGGTGGGATGGCCGGCGGCCAGGTCTGCCCGGGCATCGGCCGCCATTTGGCGGAGGATGGGTTTGAACTTGTCGCCATCCAGCACGCTCCACTCGAAGAACCCGTAGTTGATGGCCTGGTAGAAGGCGAACAGTTCCTTTTCCGTGAACAGGTCGTCTACGACCGGTCCGTCGCCCGTGCAGGCGAGTCCTGAAATGAGGTTGTACAGGGAGCCGCAGTAATTTTTAGGGGAAGGTATGTGGCGGCGTATATAATCCGTGTCTTTGAAAAGACGCAGGAGGATGCTGTCGGCCATGGAGGCGCTGACGGCTGCGTCCAGCATTTTATCGTAGGAAAGGTCCCAGGGGGAGTCTTTTTTCTGCGTGGGCGTGTAGTTGACATTGGCTTTGTCACCGGGGTTCACTTCGTCCAGCAGGGTGCGGCTGGTGACGGCGTACACCTGCAGGCGCGGGTCGGCGTCTTCCAGACCTACCGAGAAGGCCGCCATGCTCATCATGCAGCGCTGGGAGAAGCTGGAACAGGCAGTGATTTCAGCCTCGGGAGAGACGACGGAAGGGAAGGCGTCGTGTAGCAGGTGGGCATTCCGGAACTGCTGCTCCCAGCCCCGGCGGGATAGTTCGCCGCGGTGGTCAACGCTCCGGCGGGCATGGATTTCCAAGCGCTCGCAGACGCTTTCTCCCAGCGGAGTGAGGGCTCCGTCGGAACGGCCGTCCAAAAGGGGCTCCAGAGGCTTCAGATAGGCGTTTTCGGAATCCTGGTAGCGAGCCCCGTGCCGGCTGTAATGACTGATGGCCACTGGCCGATACCCTTTGGGCGCGCGCACCTTTTCATAGGCCGGGAAGTCGTACATGCGGTATACGCCGTACCATTTCCCGTCGACAGGGACCTGTCCGTCGGCGCACCAGGCAGCGCAGACCAGAAGGAGACAGAGCAGCAGCGTCTTTTTCATCGGGCAATGATCTCCAGAAGATTCATATAATATGCTTTCAAGCAGTCCCAGCGGTAGTAGGGACCCGTTTCTCCAGGCACGTTCACCCGGACTTCCCGCTCGTTCAGGAACAGGTGCACCAGTACCTCACCGGCAGCGTTCCGATAGAACACCCACTGGATATTGGCCGCCATGGTGGTAATGCGGTAGTCCTGCCACACTTGTGCCATCCGGTCGGGGTCGTCGCATACGTCAGACGCTCCTTCCAGTTGCATCAGAGCCGCCAGCGGCATGATGCCCTCGCCGTGGCCGAAGCGGAGGTCCGCGCGGACCGGCCCGCCGGAAACAGCTTCATCGGCCCGCTCCAGGAAGTCTTTCAGAAGGGGCGCAGCGATACCCGGTGCCAAAACCGGCGCCAGAGCCGACGGCCCTTTCCGCATATACTGTTCCATGTTTCCGATCTGCCAGAGGACAAACAGGTCTTCTTCCGGGAAGAGGTCGGTCAGGGAAAGTCCGGCCCCGTAGGCAGGGAGGATTTTGGCCAGGCTGTACAGGTCGCGCACGAAGCGCCGGGCCCTTCCGCCGTCGGCCTTTCCGTCGAAGACGTCGGCGCTGCGGAACAAGCGGTACACCATCCGGTCGCTATGGAAGTGTTTTTCCGTCCAGCGGTCGCGGACCGCTCTCCAGTGGCCGTTTTCATAATATTTCCTATAGTTGGGGGTATAGTGGTTCAGGACGGCGTTGGTGCGGTCCCCGGCCTCGTGGACAATCCGTGCCTGAGGGCAGCGGGAGCGGATCTCCTCACAGAAAGAAGCCATGCTCAGCAGCACCCGGGCCGACGTAGTGGAACGCGCGGTAATAGGTATGTCCTTCCCCTGGAATACCTCCGGATAAGCGGCCAGCATCCGCGCGGCAATCTCGCGCTGCTCGCGCTCCCCGACGGGCGTCAGATCTCCGGATCTGTGCCGGGAAAGGCTGTCGGCCACCTGTATCCGGCAGTAGGCCGATGCGCCCAGCGCGGTGAGAACGCCCAGGGAGTCGGCTTTGCGGAATACTTTCAGGAGGCCGGCGCACAGGTTTTTGGAAGTATGGAAACGCGAGCCATGTCGGCCGAAGTGGCTGATGTAGAAGGGTTTGAATCCTTCCGGCGGGGCTGTCACTTCGCCGGGTGCATATTCATACGGCGAGGAGGAACCGCCATATCGCAAAGGGTTCTCCTGCAACTCTTGCCGGATATTCCGGTCCTGGCCGGAAAGACTGGCGGCGGCGACAAGCAGCGCGGCCGCGAAACAGATCAGACGTCTCATTGGGCAACAATCAGATATCGGCCCGGAGCAAGAGTCAGGGCCTGGGTTCCTTTAATAGTCTTGACAAAGACCTTCTGTCCGTCCTGGATGGAATAGACGGCCGATGCCCGCTCTTTCCAGCGCTCCAGCAGAATGCTGACCGGATGAGGGACCGTGCTGTCCAATTCGGTGACGGGCGTGACGCCGTCCCCTTTGGCAAACGGGTCGCCCACGACGGTGACGTCCGGCATCAGTTCCACGGACAGGCCCTCGTCGGTTTCGTCGATGAAATACAGGCCGTTTCCGCCATAAGAGACCAGCGGGGAATTCCCGATGCCGCGGATATGCCGGACAGTGGGAGAAGGCGTGATGCCGCTCCAGCCGGATGCCGTTTCTCCGGAAGTGCAGTACCAGGAAGCGTCGCTGTAGACGGCGGCGTTATGCTCCCGCGAAATGCACCACCCCTCGCCGGCCATCTCATCTGCAAACGTCACTTTCTGTGCCGACGGGGTGTTTTCGAAAATTTTCCTGGCTACCATGAACGATGCGGCCTTCCCGGGCGTGGTGCGGAGGTTTAGATAGTGGGAACCGCCTGAGGTACAGGCGATTTCTGCGAAGGTATAGGTCCACATGGTGGCGGTCTGCGCCCGGTGGGAACGGAACAGGAGCGCCTGAACGGGATACATCCAGGCACTCTGGTTGAAGAAAGTCTCGAATTCGTACACCGTGACGGCTTTCCCGGCAAACTCCGGATCCATAGTCCAGCCATAGCCGTCTTTCAGTGTGGAATAGCGGTTGAACCAGTCGGTGAAACTCTTGCCGGTGAAGTCGTACCGGTAGTTGCTGTAGTCACGGGCAACGTCGTCCTGGCCCGGATAGTTGCAGAAGGACACCAGATTGGCCTTGGAGGCCGCTATGCCGGCGAAGATGTCGGCGTTGCCCCGGCGGAAGCGGTGCCAGTTGAGGCCCCAGCACACCGGATGGGCGTCGCCGCAAGCCCGCAGGAGGTCCACCATCCCGTCCACATACTCCCGTACGGTCTCTTCCCGGTACTGCGCATAGGCTTTCTCGGAGTCGCCGGTTTTCTTCGCCGCCAGCCAGTCGTCATAGGCCTGGGCATACGGCGTGCTCCGAAGCGCTTCCCGGTCATACATTTCGGGCTCGTTGATCAATTCCCAGAAGGCAATGGACGGATTGTCCTTGTAAGGGATTCCGTTATAGGGGTTGGTCCGTTCCAGCAGGGCGCGGATATAGGTCTTTGTGCACTGGACGACGGCCGGGTCATGGATCCAGGTCCGGGAACCCTTCCCGGCCCAGGCCTTTCCGGGCCCGTCCTGCCCCATGTGATTCAGGAAAGCGAAACACAGGAACAGATTCCGCTTCCCGGCTTCGGCAACCAGGTGGTCCAGGGCATCCAGGTAGGCGGTCTGGACCAGACGACCCTCGGAGTCAGTGAAATCGGCCGGGGTCAGGTGGCAGCGGAGCAGGGTGGCCCCCAGTTTCTGAACATCGTCCAGGTTCCGGTCGGTGACGGCGTTGAGGGCGGCGCCGCTGCGCTCAACGCCTGCTTTGGCCAGCCGGTTTACTTCCCAGGACAGCGGGGTCTGAAAATTGACGCCCCACAGGAGGAGTTCCCTGCCGTCCGGGCCATACAGGACACCGTCCCGGACCTGACAGAATCCGGTGGAAACCGACAGGGCGGGAGTGTCGGTATTGCCGGAGGAATTGTAGCACGACAGGAGCAGGGCTCCGGTGAGCAGAAGGACGGAGAATCTGAGGGTCATAGCTCAAGGATTTTAACTTCGAATCGTTGCAGGGTGACTTCCTGTGTCTTGCTCCCCGCTTGTATGGTGACTTCGTGGGTCTTGCTGTGTTTGTTGATGAGCATCAGGTGGCGGGAACTGGCCAGTGTCTCCACCCATTCCGAAGAGGAATTGCTTTCCACGATGGCGGTTCCCGGAGGAAAACATTCGCGGAAAGCCTTGAATACATAAAAGGTAGGGAGCGGCTGGGCCCCGTCGGCCGTGTCAGTATGCGTGTACATGCCTTCCGGAGCAATCTGCTGGGTGTCCGTGCGCTCGCTGCCCTCGTCTTCCGGCTGCCATTTGTCCACAAAGGCAGCACCGCCAAGGAGATGATGACGGTACATGGAGGCCAGCCCGGCGGCTTCCACATCGGCCGCGAAATGGCCTTTCAGGCACTGGTTGTCCACCACCCAGACGGGGGTGTCCGGAAAACGGCTCTCAAGGATTTCCCGCACCTGGGCGTGCACCACACTGTTGAAGCCGGTGTATCGGAGCACTTCGTCCGGGGTGTAGGGCGTTGTGTCGCTGTTTTCCATCAGGTTCCGGTCGATGCTGAAGAAGTCCATGGCGCGGGCTTTTCCCAGGAATGCTTCCAAAGCCTTACGGTCCGACGCGCTGATACTCCCGTCGCAGGTGGCCATGTTGCGTCCTTTCGGAGACGACTCGATGTGCATGAACGGTCCGCCCACCAGTACCGCGGGCTGCACTTTTTTGAGAGAGTCGTAGACGGTGTTGTATAGGTCGGCGTAGTCTTCCAGCAGCCATCGGCCCAGGTCTTTGGACCAGTAGCCGCGGGTTTCGCTCCAGACGTTGACGGCGTAAATGTCCAGGTCCAGATCCCTGTAATGGCGCAGGAAGTCCGCCGCCATGTGGGCGAATTCCTCATACATGTCGGCACGGGGAGCGGCGTCCACACCCTTGGAGGGGTCGTCGCGGCGCATCCACTGGGGGCATCGGCACAGGGTCAGGACCACTTTTTTGCCCAGGCGGCGGATCAGGCGCACCCGCTCGTCCAGCCGGCGGAAATCGTATGTGTCTTTGGACGGGTTGGTGTTGCCGGCGCCCCAGTCCATGGTAAACTGGCCGATACAGTCCACCCCTTCGCGGAGCATCGATTCGGCCCTGGAGACAGCCTGTGTGTTCTTGGGGTACTGGAATGTCTTATGGGTGAGGGTGGTGCTCAGCTGCAGGCGGGAGGTGGTCAGGACTCTGTCGGGAAAAACGCTGACAGAGACAGTGCTGCCCTTGGGCGGCGTCACCTCTTTTTCCGGTGCGGCATTCCCGCCTTTGCACCCTTGGGCGGTGAGGACAAGGACGGCGGCAGTCAGATAAGGAAACAGGTAACGCATGGAATCTCTTTTTTGCAAAGATAGGGAGCTTTTTTTTGGAAACATGCCCCGTATCTTTCAAAAAACAGCCCTCCGGAGGCCGATTTGAAAGATTTGTGGTAAAAAATGCAAGAAAAAGACAAATAGAAGCCTCCTGCTCGCTGTAATTTTGTCCTTGAGATAAACTGACCACATGAAACCGCTTCTGTTTCTGCTTCTGCTGAACCTGCTTCAGGCAGCTCCGTCCCCGGGGGATGTCCCTTCCGTGGGCGCGCAGGTATTCATCGAGCCCGGCCAGACTCCTGCCGAGGTGGACCACTGGTTCTCCCTGCTGGAAGACCACGGCTTCCGTTATGCCCGGATCCGGATGTTCGGCACCCACATGCAGCGGGAGGACGGCAGCTGGGATTTCTCGTTGTACGACACGGCGTTCGAGTCGGCCCGCCGGCATCATATCCGCCTGTTTGCGACACTGTTCCCCCCGACGGACGAACTCACCGACGTGGGTGGTTTCAAATTCCCCTATGACCGTGCCCATCTGGAAGAAGTGGGCCGATATGTGGACCAGGTTGTCGGCCATTTCAAGGATGCCGCGGCCCTCGATACCTGGGTGCTGCAGAATGAACCCGGCACCGGCCTCCTGAGTGTGAAAGAGACCCCGCTGTCCCGCGAAATCCGGGCGCAGTGGGAGCAGAGCCAGCCCCGCCGGGAACGGGACGGCTATCTGGAGGCCGATTTCTCCGATCAACGTTTTTTGGTTTATTATACTAGTTGGTATTTGGATTGGCTGTCGCACCGGGTTCAGCGCCTGGACCCGGTTCATGGGCGCCATATCAATCCGCACCAGGTGCTCTCGACGTTGCCGGAGTACGACTTCCGTGCCCTGCTGCCGCTGCTCACCTCGATGGGCCTTTCGCTGCATTATTCGTGGCATTTCGGCTGTTTCACGCGGCCGGAGTATCCGCTGGGCGTATCCATGATGACCGGTGTCATTGCGGCCCAGTCGGCCCCGCTGCCGTTCTGGGTGACGGAATTTCAGGGCGGGAACGTGACCGCCAGCGGCAACACCGTCCTCTGTCCTACGGCCGACGAGGTGACCCAAAGCATCTGGACGGCCGTCGGAGCCGGTGCTTCCGGACTGATGTTCTGGACCCTGAATCCCCGCCGTGCCGTGCGGGAAGCGGGTGAATGGGCCTTGCTGAATTTCCTGGATGAGCCTTCCGACCGGATGCTGGCCGCCGAGGCGGTAGCCCGCTGCCTGCAGTCACGCCCGGACCTCTTTTCAGATGCCGTTCCCGCTCCTTCGCGGGTCAGTATTCTGTATGACCCGCAGGCGCTTTGGGTCCAGCGGCTGAATGCCCAGGCCCAGCCGGATTCCCGGAATGAAGGTCGGGGAAAAGATGCGGTTGTCCGCTCCATGGCCGCCGCATACGGGGCCGTCACCACCCTGGGCATTGTCCCTGAAGTAACCTCTCTGGACCGTTTCGACTTTTCCCATCCGGAAGGGAAGGTGGCGATCCTTCCCCATATCATCTGCGTCTCCGCTTCCTGGTATCCCCGGCTGAGGGCTTTTGTGGAAGGGGGCGGCACCCTGGTCTGGACCGGTCTGACCGGCTTTTACGATGAAAAAATGCGCTGTGCTTACCCTGGCGGCGGTCCGTTGCAGGACGTGTTCGGCGCGCAGCTGCTGGAATGGAAAGCCGTCGGGGATGACGCGTCGGTGGGTGCGTCCCTGAAGACCCATCTCTGGAAAGGTTATCTCCGTCCTTCGTCGGCCCGTACTCTGCTGTCCGATGCCGACGGGGTATATGCCACCGAAAACAACTTCGGGAAGGGAAAAGCCGTCTGGCTCCCTTCAGCGGTGGATCTGGGCTGCCGATACGACGCTCCCGATGCCCTGACCGCATTCTATGGAACTATTCTGAAAGACAAAGAGTTGGTGCCGGTCCGGTTTGGAACACCGGCTCCGGGCGTGCTCATGCGGACGCTTGTGAGCGGACGGAACCTGGTGACCATCCTTGTCAACAAAAGCGGGGCCGAGGCTTCCGTTCTGCTTGAAACGGCCGCCAAAGCGCCGTCCATCGTCTTCCGGAGCGCTGCCGGTACGGTATCCGGCCATACTGTGACTCTGGGTCCGGAAGAAACCTTTGTATTGTCTTGGAAACGTTAATCTAATCTTATTGCATATGAAACAAAGACGAAACCATCTGGCCCGGGCGGCCCTGGTCTTCCTGTTGGGAACGGCCCTGCCCGGTCAGGCGCTCGCTCAGGAGGAATCGGTGGCCGATTGGATGGCCGGCCGGTTTGCCGGCGTCCAGGTTCTTCCTGACGACGGCGCTCCCGGAGCCTCGTTCTCCGTCCGAATCCGGGGCCTCAGAAGCTTCCGGGGTGACACGACGCCGCTCTATGTCCTGGACGGAATCATCTTGAATGCCCCTTCCGCCGACGCCGGCCGCACTTTCTGGTCGGATGCGGAAGATCAACAGGCGCTCCAGAGCATGCTGGATCATATCAATCCGGCCGACATCGAATGCGTGGAAATCCTGAAGGATGCCGACGCCATCGCCCGCTACGGCAGTATGGGCGGTAACGGCGTCGTCATCATCACGACCCGTCACGGCCAATCCGACGGACGCGACATCCAGTGGAAGTCGGCCCTTTCCGTGACGGACGGACTGGCCCTGTCGCACCGCCACCATGTGTCTTTTGCCGGCGGTGAAAAACGCAGCGGCTACTATGTGTCGGCCGGGTACAACTCCCAGCGGGGAAACCTGAAGGGAAGCGCGCTGGAAACGGCATCGGCCCTGGCGAAGTTCGACCAGGGATTCGGCCGGGACAGCCGGTTCGGGATGTCGCTGGCGCTGGGTCTCCGGAACAACAGCATGGTGATGGCCACCTCTCCCTGGGGCAGCAATTCGATGGTGAAAGCGGCCTGGAAAGTGTCTCCGCTGCCTTCGGAGGCCCCTTCCGTCTGGGCCGACGCCTATGACGACAACAGCACGCAGTATTCCGTGAGTCCGCACATGGAAGCGGACTTCGGCCTGGGTGCGGGATTCCGCTTCAAGGCCGACGCCGGGATGGATTTCCGCAGCAAGACCCGCTACCGCTGGGTCGGGGCCGATCTGGCCCGTGCCGCTGCCGTCCGCGGTGAAGCCGGCCAGTCCAATACGGCCGCCGTGCGTTATTCGGCCCAGGCTTTCCTGAGCTGGGAACGGGAGGCGAACGGCCATCATGCCCATATCGCTTTCGGCGGCGGTGTGTTCGGCACTTCGTTCCGCGAGTACATTTATGAAGGAACCACTTTCTTCAGCCAGTTGCTCCGGGCGCCTGGCATCAGCATCGCAGAGAAAGTGGCCCCTTACCGCCATCTGCAGGAAAGCCAGCTGAACGCCTTCATCTCCACGCAGATCCAGTATAACTACAAGGAACGCTATTTTGCCGGGCTGGGCTTCCGCACGGAACGCCAGCTGGGCTACGACTCCATCTTCGGGCAGACGGATGTGTATCCTTCCGTCCGGGTGGCCTGGGACATTGCGAAAGAGGATTTCTTCCCGGAAGGCCTGCAGACCCTGAAGATTCACTATGACTACGGCTGGAACGGCACGCACGAACTGCTGCCCTACGGCTATGACCCCTATTATATCTTCAGCGCCGACCCGGCTCTTCCGGCCGACGAGCTTGCAAACTACTACCACCTTCGCTGGCGCAATCTGACCCGTCAGCACGACCTGGGTCTGGAAGCCGGTCTTCCTGACGGCCGCCTGGACTTCGGGCTCACGCTGTATCAGATGCGTTCCGCCGACGAGGTCCGCTATCTTCGCCAGGTCCCTTCCGAGGAGCCCCAGAAGGTGTTTTCGGATGAGGGTGGCGTCCTGAACAAAGGTGTCGAAGTGTCTGTGAAAGGACTTCCCGTGAAGAAGGAAAACCTGCGGTGGAGCATCGGCGCCGTCGTCGCGTACAATCACAATGAAATCCTTTCGACCGGAAGCGGAGAAGACATCTTCGGCCATTCCGTTGGCGTATTGGGCGGTAATCCGCTCGTCGTTACCGTGGCCCGTCCCGGGGAGCCCGTGGGTTCCTTCTACGGATACAAGTCCCAGGGCACTGTGGGTCCCGAGCATACGCTGCTCTCCCCGGCTTTTCAGGGGAACCGGCTCCGGGAGGGCGATGTGAAATTCATTGACCAGGATGGCGACGGCAACGTCACCGAGGCCGACCGGACCGTTATCGGCAGTCCGCTGCCCAGCGTGGTGGCCGGCTTGGAGAGTGAACTGAAAGTGGGCGGCTTTACCGCTTCGGTGGTGCTGGACGGCGCTTTCGGCTTCCAGGTAGTCCGTCTGGAGAAATTCCTCACCGATCCTTCCGTGGACCTCGCCGCCGCACGGGGCGTTGAGGTTTTCTCCTCGCGCCTTTTGGAAGACGGCTCGTATGTCCGTCTGGCCAACCTCTCACTCGGATACGAACTTCCGCTCCGGAGGATGCCGTGGATCAAGTCTCTTTCCGTGACGCTCGCGGCCCGGAACCTTCTTACGCTGACCCGTTTTTCGGGATCGGCTCCGTTTGTGAACAGCTACGGGCTGGATGTGACGCGCCTGGGGATTGACAACGGCGCATATCCTGCCTGCAGGAGCTTCCTGCTTGGTTTGACCCTCAGATTTTAAAACAGAAAGTGATGAAAAGCAAGAAAACGATACAGGCCTTGTGCCTGATGCTGGTGACTTGGATGGTGTCCGCCGTCTGCCTGTTCGCACAAGGCGGCCGTCAGACGGTTTCCGGCAGGGTGGTCGACGAAAACGGCCAGGCTGTCTGGGGTGCAACCGTCTCTGTCAAAGGTACTTCCAACGGAACCATCACCGACCGTGAAGGTCTTTTCTCCCTCCAGGTTTCCGGTTCGGCCGCAGCTGAGCTGGAGGTCCAGTGCCTGGGATATGACACCGTGACCCTTTCCGCCGCTCCCGGTGCGAAGAACCTCAGCGTGGTCATCCGCGAATCTACGGAAATGCTGGATGACGCCGTAGTCATCGGCTATGGTACCGTCAAGAAAAGCGATATGACCGGTTCGGTCTCCTCCGTGAAAATCGACCAGGTGCAGGCTTCCCAGTCCGCCACCTTCGACAAACTTCTGCAAGGCCGTGCCGCGGGCGTCCAGGTGACGTCGGCCAGCGGTGCGCCGGGCGGAGCCGTGAACATCAAAATCCGCGGTACCAGCTCGTTCAACGGCTCCAGCGAACCCCTCTATGTAGTGGACGGCATCATCCTGAATCCGGCTTCTCAGGACGTTTCCAACCCGATCGGCTCCACCGGTCAGGAAGCCCAGAATGCCCTTACCTCCATCAATCCGAACGATATCGCCAGCATGGAAATCCTGAAGGATGCGTCGGCTACGGCCATCTACGGTTCCATGGGAGCCAACGGCGTGGTGCTGATTACCACCAAATCCGGCGTTTCCGAGCGTCCGAAGCTGACCTTCTCCAGTACGCTGGATTTCAGTAAGGCGTACAAGAAACACCGTCTGCTGAATTTTGACGAGTTCAAGGAGTACGCCGAGGCGGTGGGCTACACCATCAAGGATCCCGACTACCTGGTACCCATGGACTGGCAGGATTATACGCTCCGTACGGCGGTGAGCACGAACAACCGCGTCACCGTGAGCGGAAAGACCAAAGCCTGGAACTACTATGTGGCCCTCGGCTATCTGAACAACCAGGGTATCCTGAAGAACACGGGCGTCACCCAGGGCGACCTCCGAATCAACCTGGACCGCCGGGTGGGCCAGTACCTGAAACTGGGTCTGAAGAGTTCCCTGACGGAACGCTCCAACGCCATGACCCAGGGTACCGAACCGGGCGGAACCCAGAACGCCACCCGCGCCACCAACATGCTCCGTCAGATGCTGGGCTCCAAGCCTTACCTGCTGACGGAAGGGGCCGAAGACTTCGAAGAAGACGCTCTCCGCGGTACGGACATCTGGCTGAAGAATTACGACGACAACGCCCAGGAATACCGTGCCAACGTCGCCGTCTATGCCGACGTCAAAATCACCGACGCTTTCTCGTTCAAGAGCACCTTCGGCACGGATTACCGTTACAAGGAAAGGATGAGATGGTACGGCGAGAAGATCGACAATGCCCGCAACGGCCGCGGCGGCTTCTCCAGCCTGAATGCGTTCCGCTACAACTGGGACAACGTCCTGTCTTTCAACAAGACCTTCGGCCGTCACCACCGCGTGAATGCGACCGCCGGTATCTCCACGACGTTCTATTCGGTGCACAACCACACCATCGACGCCCAGGACTTCCCGGACCATACGTTCCGTGCCCACGGCATCTACCAGGCCCGTACCCAGAGCCCTTATTACTCTGAGGAAGAAAGCTCGCTGATGTCCTACTTCCTGCGCGGCATCTACAGCTACCGCGACCGGTATGTGCTCACCGCCACCATCCGTGCCGACGGTTCCAGCAAGTTCTCTCCGGAGAACCGCTACAGTTTCTTCCCGTCCTTCGCCTTCGCCTGGAATGCCAAGAAAGAGCGTTTCCTGAAGGATGTGGATGCCATCTCTACCCTCAAGTTGCGTCTGGGATGGGGCATGGTGGGTAACCAGGGTGTGTCGCCTTACCAGACCCTCACCGTGTATAACAGCATCTGGATGGCTTCTCCGGAAAGCAATTATACCGTGAATCCCAACGGTGAGTACCAGATTGGCATCAAGCCTTCGCTCCTGGCGAACAGCGGCCTCAAGTGGGAAACCACCGAGCAGTACAACGCCGGTCTGGATATGGGTTTTCTGAAAGACCGCATCAACCTCACGGTAGACTACTACCAGAAATACACCAAGGACCTCCTGCAGTCCATCTCCATCCCGCCCAGCACCGGTTTCGCCTCCATGTGGGTAAACCGCGGCCAGATTAACAACACGGGTGTCGAGATTGCCCTGGACGGCGTTCTGGTGGATACCCGCAACTTCTCTTGGACCCTCGGCGGAAACATCTCGCTGAACCGGAACACCATCGTGGACATCGGCGTTCCCGAGTCTCAGTGGGGTTCGCTTGTGGGGTCGGCCTTCCTGGGGTCCGATATCGGCAACGATGCTACGTATTTCAAGATGCCGGCGAATATTTTCATGGAGGGACAGCCTTTCGGCAAGTTCTTCGGTTTCAAGACTGACGGCATCGTCCAGCAGGAAGACGTGGACCGCGGCGACCTGCCCACTTACCGGGGCAAGACGCTGGTGCCCGGTGACGTCAAGTACCTGGACCAGAACGGCGACAACAACATCACCGATGAGGACAAGACCTTTATCGGCGACCCGAATCCCGCTTTTACCTACGGTTTCACCACGGGCCTCCAGTACAAGGGATTTACGCTGCAGGCCAACTTCTACGGCGTGTTCGGCAACCAGATCGTGAACGGCAACCTGATGGCCGAAAACGACACTTCTCCCGCCAACCCGGGACAGAACATCAATAACATCCGGGCCGACGCGTTCTACAAAGCATGGACGCCGGAGAATACGGACACCGGCTACCCCCGTCTCAGAAGCACCACCAACGTGGGCGACTTCACCGACCGCCTGGTCGAGGACGGCAGCTACCTGCGCATTTCCAGCATTTCCCTGGGTTATACCCTGTCCCTGAAGAAAGTCCACTGGATCGAGAGCGTCCAGTTCAACGTGACTGCCCGCAACCCTTATGTGTTCACCCACTATTCCGGTTGGGATCCTGACGTGAGCAGTTACACCAACGACAGCAAGCGTGTGGGTATCGACTGGGGCTCCTACCCGTCGGCCCGTGCATGGGTGCTGGGTGTAGTATTGACCTTTTAAGTGAGCGTGCTATGAAAAGAATCATCAAAAATACCATTCTGACGGTCCTGGTGGCCCTCGCCGCCGTCTCCTGCGGGAAATTCCTGGAAGAGCACCCGGCCACCCAGTTCAGCCGCGACCAGGCATACGCCACCGACGAGAGCGCCCAGGCTACGGTGAACGCCTGCTACGCGTACCTGTCCAATTACCGGCTGTACGGGCAGAAACTCCAGATTGTCCTGTGCGGCAGCGCCGGCACCATGTCCATCGGCAACACTACGTCGCAGTATCTGGTGGACCTGGCCAGCCTGGATATCCAGACCAACAATTCCGCCGTAGAAGACGTGTACATGGGGTCTTACCAGACCATCAACGCCATCAATGACGTGCTGCTGAATCTTCCGGAACATGAGACCGTGAGCGAAGCGACCCGCACCCGCCTGCTGGGCGAATGCCATTTCCTGCGGGCGGTGGTGTACTTCAACCTGGTACGGATGCTGGGCCCCGTTCCCTATGTGGACACGCCGGCCACCAGCATCGAGGGCGCCCACAAAAAGCGCGCGCCCATCAGCGAAATCTATGAGCTTATCCTCTCCGACCTGAACGATGCGTGGGAAATGATGGCCGAGCCGGGTTCCCAGCCCAAGGGACGCCCCCATAAATGGGCGGCCCGGGCCTACCTGGCTAAGGTCTACGTAGCCCTCGCCTGCATCAAGGAGCATCCCGACGACCCGTTCGACGCTTCCTGGATTGAAGAGTCGGCCCAGGCTCTCTGGCAGAAGGCTTACGATGAGTCGAAGGCTGTCTGGACCGACGGCGGCTATTCCCTCGAGAGTAATTTCGCCGACATTTGGAAGTGGGACAACAAGTACTGCAAGGAATCCATCTTCGAACTGGAAGAGAACAAAGTGACCGGCAGCTGCTCATTCATGTACCACTACCTCCCCGGCTACTGGGAAGGCGTTCCGCTCACCTCCTCGTCCAACAACTACGGCCGTATCCGGGCCCTTCGCGAAAGCTGGGACCTGCACCATGACACCTATCCGGGCGACTGGCGCATGGACGTGACCTACATCGACTCCCTCTATTACCGGAACACGGCCACTTCTTCCAACCCCGGCAAGCTGTACTATACCTATCCTTACACCATGGACAATATCCCTGCCGGGGCATCGGCCTCCGACCTGTCCACTTCCGAGGAACTGCCCTACATCAAGAAGTACGTCGATCCGAATTTCACGGCTACGGACGCCAATGTGAACGTAATCGTGCTGCGTCTGGCCGACGTGCTCCTGACCCTGGCCGAGTCGGCCAATGAGATCGGGAAAACCTCCGAGGCCATCCAGTACGTGAACCGCCTGCTGCTGCGGGCCCGGAAGACCGACGAAGGAATCCGCACCGTCCCTGCCGACTGGCCGCTGACCCTGTCCCAGACCGAGGTGCGCGACCGCATCATGAACGAACGCCTGATTGAGCTGAAGGCCGAGTTCACCGAGTGGTTCGACAACCGCCGCCGCGGAACCGACCACATGCTGGACATCATGACCATCCACAACAACCGGATCACGGGCCTGTCGAAGAACAGTACCTACGACTACTTCTTCACCCTTACCCGTGAAAATGCCCGGAAGAACCTCCTGCTTCCGTTCCCGCTGGCCGAAATATCGACCAACAACAATATTACGGAAGCCGACCAGAACCTCTACTACTAGTCCATGACAGAAAAACCAAGAGCCATGAAAAAGACGATTATCGCGGCTTCTGTCCTGCTTGCAGCGGTGCTTTCCTGCACCAAGGAAGCCGACTACTACAATGCCTCCCAGACGGAGCCGTCCGCTTCCTTTGACGAAGGGTCGCTGGAAATGGACGGAAAGGCCGAAAACGCCACCATCCGCATCAACACCAACCTCTGGTGGAAGGCGCATGTCCGCTATAATGCGGGCGACAGCGGAAACTGGGTCACCCTGGATCCGGACCACGGCTACGGCAACGTGGAAATCCACGTTACCCTGAGCCGCAACTACGGCAATGCCGACCGTCAGGCCATTGTTGTGGTGGAGGGCGACGACAAAAACACCTCTTTCAGCCGGGAATTCACCCTGGTCCAGAAAGCCTCTTCCTCCTATGTGGAAATCGCCGAACTGGACGGGAATGAGCTGAATGTCCCGATTATCCACAGCGTGAATACCCTGTCCGTCAAGGCCAACAACGACTGGACCGCCCAGAGCGACCAGCCCTGGTGTACCCTGACCGGCAGCGGTGAACGCGGCGACGGATCGCTTCAGGTAGACTGCGCCGTGAACACCAGCGGTGCCAAGCGCAGCGCCACCATCAAGATAGTCTCCAAGACCGACCCTTCCGTGTCGGCCACCGTACGCGTTGTGCAGGATGACGTTTTCGCAGCCACCCAGCTCACCGTGGACAAGCAGCCCGGTGTCTTCCGGGCCTCGTGGACGCCTGTTGTCGGCGCCGCTTCCTACCAGATCCTGGTTCAGAAGGTGGACGGCACCGAGGAGGTGATCGAGGCCGGGGCGGAAACCGCCATCGACCTGGCGGCCGCTCCGCTGTTTGCCACGCCCGAGTATGCCGGTTATGTGGTCCTGAAGGTCAAGACCCTGTCGGAAGACCCTTCCGTTTTCTCCGTGAGCGAAGGGGTGGAATCCAACAGCCACTTCACCTCCGGGAAAGGCACCTCCGACGCGCCCTTTGTCATCGGCGACAAAGAAAGCCTGCAGAACATCAGTGCGGCCAACAGCGTGCTCTCCGGCGCTTACTACAAGCTGGACTTCGATCCTTCAATGGACGAGTTCGAGCCGCTGTGCTCCAAGGACGATGCGTTTGCCGGCATCTTCGACGGTAACGGCAAGACCCTGTCCGCCTGGAAACCCACGGTGATGGCCGACGAAAACGCCGTCTTCGGCCTCTTCCGTGCTGTCGCTTCCGGTGCCGTCGTCCGGAATCTCAATCTGCAAGGCTGCGCCCTGTCGCTGACAAAGGGTGACGGGAAGGTCTCTTCCAGCGCCAACGGAATCGGCTTTGTCGCCGGCCTGAACGATGGTGAGATTGCCGACATTACCCTGACGGACTGCACCGTTTCTACGGAGGCGGGCACTTCTCCGCTGTACGTGGGCGGTATCGCCGGACAGAACACCGGCACAGTCACCGGCTGCACCACCATCGGCGGCCGCATCAGCGCTGCCGAAGACCGCAACAAGTCCGACGAGTTCAACGTGGGCGGTATCACCGGCTACAATACGGCCACCGGTACCATCCGGAACTGCGTCAACGGCATGGAAATCATCGCCATGAACATTGTAGGCGGCATTGCCGGCTACAACGACGGCAAAGTGCTTTCCTGCGGGAACAAGGGCCGGATTACCGCCAACTATTACTTCGGCGGCGTAGTGGGTTATGTAAAGACGACCGGCAAAGGCACCTTCCAGATCAAAGATTGTTACAACACCGGAACGCTGGTGATGGACGAGCCCGCCGGCTTCGGCCGCGGCGCCGCGTATGTGGGCGGCATCGTCTCCCGTATTCACAGCACCGGGAAAGCCGTGGACAGCTGCTTCAACAGCGGTGAAATCATCATCGGCACGTCAGTGTCCTCTTCCTCCATGCGTGTCGGCGGTATCGTGGGGCACATCAACAACACGGGTACCCTGAGCAACTGCTACTTCTCGGGCAAGGCCACCATCGCCGGAAAAGCCAACTTCGGCGGCATCGTCGGTGAATTTGCCAGCAAAGCCACCGTCGTTTCCAACTGCTACAGTGTCGGCACGGTGACACTGACCGACTCCTCCTCCGGCAATCTGAACGACGCCTTCGGCAGTGTGTCTTCGTCGGCCGTCATCAAGTCCTGCTATGCCCTCAGCGGCGGCGGTCACGCGTTCGCCGGCGGTTCCACTTCCAAGATGGGCGCGGAGTGCGGCTACAAGAGTGAAGCCGAGCTCAAGACCCAGTCCACCTTCGACGGCTGGGACTTCAGCGGCATCTGGGAAATCGGCGGCAGCTACCCGTATCCTCATCTGCGGAGCGTCGCACACCAGTAGGATTCTGTTCACGAAAAGACCGGCATCCATAGGAATGTCGGTCTTTTTTTGTAAGTTTGTTCCCGATGAGAAAACTTCTGGTCATATGGCTTCTGGCCGCCTGTGCGGTCTCCCTCCGTGCGGAGCGGTTCCACTTCGACAACCTGTCCACCGACGCCGGGCTGTCCAACAAGATGGTCCTCTCGATTGCGCAGGACCCGGACGGCTTCATCTGGATTGCCACCGCCGAAGGGCTGAACCGCTATGACGGGGCCGGTTTCCGCGTCTTCACCCACCGTCCCGGCGACGAAAAGAGCCTGGGGGCCTCCTGGGTGAACGATGTCTTTGTGACGGCGGACAGCACCCTTTTGGCCGCCACCGAGATGGGACTCAGCTGCTACGACCCCCTCACCGGCTCTTTTTCCGTGTATCCGGTAGTGAACGACAGCCAAGCCCTCCTGTCCACCCTCCGTTTCAAATGCGTGACGGAAGACGCTGAATCCATCTGGGCCGGCACGTCGGAAGGGTTGGTGCGGATAGACAAGGCCAATGCTTTCCTGTCGTTCGTGAAACTGTCGCCCACAGCGTCCGACGACCAGGCTAACGAAGTGAAAGATGTCCTGCGTGACTCCGGCGGCCGTCTCTGGGTGGCCACCTTTGACGGGCTGTACCTGTTCAACGACCGGGACTTCACCCACCGGCGCTTCGAAATCCGCGACCGCCGGAGCTATGACCAGACCAACAATTATGTCTCCTCCCTGTGCCAGTTCCCTTCGGACGGAGAGCACTTGTACATTGGCACGTCCAATGGATTGGCGGTCATGGACCTTTCCACCTATGCATGCCGATATTACCGTACCGAGACATCCGACCTGTGCAACAACGACGTCAAGTTCGTCTTTCCCTTCGACGAGAATCGTCTTCTGGTGGGAACGGCGGGCGGACTTTCCGTTTTTCAGTGCGAGGAAGGCTCCTTCGAGAATTATTCCAGTTCGCTGATCGACCGCACATCCCTGGCCAGCCAGATTCTCTGGTGCGCGTTCGAAGACCGCCTGGGCGAGTTGTGGCTGGGAACCAGCAACGGAATATCCAAGATGGACAAGAACCGTAAAAGCCTGGATTTCAGCCGGATTGTCTCCGGAAAAGACGACAACCTCAGGGACGTGATGGTAAGCGACCTGGTCTTTATTCCGGACGGCCACCTGTGGGTAGGAACGGCCGAGGGCATTTTGTCCTACAATCCGGACATGAAACTGGAAAAGGTTTATTCCCTGGGAAAGAGCGGCCTGCCGCACAACATGATCAAACGCCTTCTGCGCACGCGCAGCGGCCAGGTCTGGGTGGGAACCAACAACGGCATAGCCTGTTACCAGCCCCAGACCGACCGTTTCGTCACCGTGCGCCCGTCCCGTGAGGATATCAGCATCAAGTATGTCTATGACATGAAGGAGGATTCCGACGGGGATATCATCGTGAATATCAGCAACGGCCTGTGCATCCTTACGCCGCATTACAGCCGTTCCGGAACCCTCTCTTCCTACGAAACCCGCTCCGTCCGGATTGACCACATGATCTATTCCGGCAACACCGATGTCACCTACCTGGATACGGACCGCGAGGGACGCATCTGGTTCGGGACCATCAACGACGGCCTTTTCTCCTATGACAAGCGGACGGGGGTGATCGGCCAGTATATCTTCGAGAAGGACAATCCGTCCAGTCCTTCCAGCAACCGCATCTACACGCTTCACGTTTCCCGGGACGGATTTGTCTGGGTGGGAACGGACATGGGCCTGTACCGGCTGGACCCCCGGACCGGGAAATGCCGGCGTTTTTCGGACGACCTGGATCTTTCCCAGGCTGTCCGGACCATTACTTCCGACCAGGAGGGACGGCTGTGGATCTGCCTGCTGGACAAGGTCATCATGTACGACCCGGCGACGGACACGAAGATTGTCTGTGACGTTCAGCAGGACCTGGACTGCGACGAACTGGAGTACAACAGTTGCACCCAGCAGGACGGGAACCTGTATTTCGGCGGATATGGCGGCGTCGTACGCGTAGACCCGCAGTCGGTCTCTATCCGCAGCGCCCGGGCTCCCATGCGCATTACCGGCATTGAGATTCCGGGACGTGTCCCGCTGGATGATATTCCGTCCGACCGTCTGGTCCTGGGCTCCGGCGAAAATGCGGTGACGGTATCGTTCGCACTGCTGGACTATTCCTCGGAACTGAACAACAAATATCAGTACCGGCTGGAAGGATTCGACACGGACTGGAAACAGACAGACGGCCACCTGAACCGGGTCTCCTATTCCAACCTGAGCCCCGGCCGATACCGTTTTGTGGTAAAAGGATACAATCCCGACGGTGTTTTCTCCGACGAAGTTTCCTTCCCATTCTGGATCCGGCAGCCCCTCCTTCTGCGTTGGTGGGCCATCCTGGGGATGGCGCTCCTGTTCCTGACGTTGCTGGGCATCGGTATCTGGCAGTACATTACCCACCGGAAACTGTCCCTGCAGCTGGATGCGGAGAAGGAAGAACGCAGCCGGGTGGAATCCCTGAATAAAGTGAAGATGAATTTCTTCACCAACATTTCCCACGAATTCAAAACCCCGCTGTCGCTTATTCTGGGACCGCTGGAATCGCTGATGGAGAATACCTCCGACCCGCATCAGCTGGTGCAGATGAAACTGATGCAGCAGAACGGGCAGCGCATGCTCCGTCTGATCAACCAGATTCTGGATTTGCGGAAGATTGACAACGAAAAGCTCACCCTGAACCTGTCTTCGGGCGACATGGTGGCTTTTGCCCGGGAAGTTTTTGACTCATTCCGTGAAAACGCCGTCTTGCGGAAAATGAATTACAGTTTTGAGGCCGACGGAGAAATTTCCTGCCAGTTCGACAAGGACAAGATGGAGAATGTTCTGTACAATCTCCTGTCCAATGCCTTCAAATTCACGCCGGACGGGGGCAGTGTCACTCTCCGTGTTTCCAGGGCTGCCGGAAACGTCCGCCTGAGCGTGCAGGACAGCGGCCAGGGAATGACCGAGGCCGAGCAGGAAAAGATTTTCGACCGCTTCTATCAGGGTGCCGCCCGCAGTTATGAGAAGATCAGCAGTACGGGTATCGGCCTGGGCCTGACAAAGGATTTTGTGGAGCTCCAGGGGGGAACCATCCTGGTGGAAAGTACGCCGGGAAAGGGAAGCACATTCACGGTCACGCTTCCCGGAAGGATGCCCCAGGCAAAAGAGGACATGGCCGGAGAACTGGGAAATGAGTTGGAACGCTGTATTGTCGTGATTGATGACAACCCCGACATTCTCACCTTCATCCGGGTGAATCTGAGCGACCAGTACGAGGTGCTCACGGCCTCTTCTGCAGAAGAAGGCCTTGCCCTGGTGCGGGAAAACTGCCCGGACGTGGTGATTTCGGACGTCATGATGCCCGGAATGGACGGGTATGCACTCTGCAGCCTCCTTCGCCGCGACGAACTCACCTCCCACATTCCCGTCATCCTCCTGACCGCCCGGGACACCGAAGAAGACCAGGCCCGCGGCTACGAAAGCGGGGCCGACGGTTTCCTCTCCAAGCCCTTCTCCGTCAAGGTTCTCCGGGCCAAGATCGAGGTGCTCATCACTTCTCGGGAAAAACTCCGGCAGTACTATCTGGACCAATTCCGGAACCCCGGCGCCAAACCGGCCTCCGACAGTGCGGACGACCGCTTCATGTCAACCCTCGTCAAGACCATCGAAGCCAACCTGGACAATTCCGAATACTCTGTCAAGAACCTCTGCGAGGATACGCCTTACTCCTATCTGCAGATTTACCGGAAGGTGAAGGCGCTGACCGGAATTCCCGTGAATGAATTCATCCGGAACCTGCGGCTTTCAAAGGCTGCATACCTGCTGGAACACTCGCAGCTCCGGGTGTCCGAAATCATGTACAGCGTAGGTTTCAGCACACATTCCTATTTCACCAAGTGCTTCAAGGACTGCTACGGACTCACTCCCAAGGAGTACGCCCGGTCCAAACGGAAAAACGCCGTGGAGGAATAGCGCTTACGGCTGGAAACGGTATTCGAACTCCTGCTCCCCTTTGGCGTTGAAGGTGCGGATGATGGCAGTTCCATCCCCGTAGGTGAAATCCAGGCGGCGGAGGTCGTCGTTTACCAAGATGGGGAAAGCATTGTTCATGGTTCCCGGGTCATAGAACAGGAATTCGTGCAGGTCGGCACTGATCATCAGGTCTATGCCGGCTTCGTTCAGCAGCGGAAGGAAGCGTTTGTGCAGCCAGCGCTGGATATAGAACCCCTGTTTCCCTTCCGGGTCGATCATCGGGACGTGGATGAGGCAGACTTTGACCGGTGCCTCCCGGAACGCGGGCTCCTGCAAGGCCTTTTCGGCCCATTCGTATTGCTCCTGAAGATAGGTTTCATACACCTTGGCGCCGCTGTACACGGTGGATCGTTTTGTGTGGGTCTCTCCGCCGTCCAGCACCAGGCAGGCGACCGGACCTTCGCGGAAGGAGTAGTAGAAGGGGGCGGGGTCTTCATTTGGGAATACGTCGGCCACCAGCTGGACGTTGTTGCCGCGTCCTTCGTGGTTGCCGCGGGCAAACAGCAGGGGAATGCCGGCAGGGAGGCTTCCCAGCGGATCGATGGCGTTGTGTACAAGCGAATCCAGCGTGTAGTTGGCCGCCGTCACGATGTCTCCGTTCAGAAACAGGAAATCCGTGGCCGACGAGTCCACCTGGCCGGCCAGGGCGGCGAACTGCTCCGTCCGCATGTGGATGTCGTTGAAGACGGAGAATCGGCAGGTTCCCTTTGCGGAATCAAAGGTGCGCGTGCTGTGCCAGGGGCCGGCGAAAGGATCGCCGAAGGTGGGATCGCGTGGATTCGTGTCGTCCACCACGGGGATGCCGCCTACCCGGTAGTGCAGAACTTCTCCGGGCGTGAGTCCGGTGATGCGGACTTTGTGCAGCCGGCCGAAAACCCGCCGTCCCGCAAAAGTCTCCCAAAGGGTAGTCCCGTCTTTGAGTTCTACGAAAGCGGTGGAGGGCTCGGCGGTGGTCCAGACCACGGTGAGGCGGTCTTCCCGGACGTCGGCCACCCAAGGACCGGAGAGGATGCCTCCTGCAAAGCAGTGCATGCCGACAAGGAGACTGGACAGAAGAAGCAGCAGTTTTTTCATTACACGCGGAGTTTACACAAAGATACTCAAAATCAGGCGTTTTTGAAACGGAGCGAAAAATAATTCGTAAAAAAATAAAAATATCGCTTGCGATATAAATGATTTGTCGTATATTTGCATCGTGAACGATATAAAGCACGACTATACTATGAATACACAGCTTTCTATCCAAATCCCAGGGTCTCACCAAACTGGCCTCGGGGTCTTCTCACCTTCGGGGCTGTCGCTCAAAACGAACGAGATATGGCAAGCATTTACGATTTCAAACCCCTCAGCAACAAGGGTGCTGAAGTGGATTTCTCCCAGTACAAGGGAAAGGTGCTCCTGATTGTGAACACCGCTTCCAAGTGCGGTTTTACCCCGCAGTATGACGGCCTGGAGGCCCTTTATCAGAAATACAAGGACCAGGGTCTGGTGATCATCGGCTTCCCCTGCGACCAGTTCGCCGGTCAGGAACCCGGCTCCAACGAAGAGATTGCCGAGTTCTGCCGCCTCAATCACGGCGTCACCTTCCCGCTTATGGCCAAAGGCGACGTGAACGGCGCCAACGCGCAGCCCATCTTCGAGTACCTGAAAACCCAGGCTCCCGCCGAGGAGTACGTCGGCCTTAAAGCCAAAGCGTCGGCTGCGCTGTTCAAGACCATCAGCAAGAGCGTTGAGAAGGACAGCGACATCAAGTGGAACTTCACCAAGTTCCTCGTTTTCCGAGACGGTTCGGCCGTGAAGCGCTTCGCTCCCACCACCGCCCCCGAGGACTTCGAAAAGGACATCCAGGAAATGCTTTAATCCCATGCACGAGGCCCTCAAACTGGAGAACCAGCTCTGTTTCCGGCTCTACACTGCGTCCCGGCTCATCACGCAGGCCTATTATCCGCTCCTGAGCGCGATCGGCCTGACATATCCCCAGTATCTGGTGATGATGGTGCTCTGGGAGCAGGACGGCCTTCCGGTAAACGACATCGCCAAGCGCCTGTACCTGGAAACCAATACCGTGACCCCCCTCCTGAAAAGGATGGAGGCGGAGGGCCTTGTCTCCCGTTCCCGCTCCAGTGCAGACGCCCGCCAGGTCATCGTCAACCTGACCCCGAAAGGCCGGGAACTGGAGAACCGGGCTTCCTGCGTGCCCCTGCACATCGGCAAGGCCGTCATGTGCCAATCCTTGAATGCGGAATCGGCCCCGGCCCTGTTCGCCACCCTGGATGACATCATCTCCACCCTTTCCCCGGTGGCAACTGCGGGGTCTGAGGCCTCTGAGGCCCCCGCATTTCCCGTGAACAGTAAGTAATTGATACTCAGTAGCTTCCTGAAATCGCCTACGGCAAAAAGTCGTAGGCGATTTCTGTATCTTGCTGTGTGTCAGATGTTTAAGTGTCAGGCGGAAGTTCTTTGTTGTACGGTTTTAATATTATTGTTCCGTGTTGAACGGTTATTATGAAAATGGGCATCTTGTAAATACAAAAGATATTATTTATCTTTGCCTTGCTGGTATTTTATTACTGGCAATAAAATAAAAGTGTTTCGGCACATCCTTGAATGGGAATCTGGAAAATTCTTTTTGAGCAAGGAGTCGTGACACTCTTTCACCTTGTGTATATCTTCGTATGCCCTTGGTGTGGAGATGTTTCGTTTTTTCCTGCTCAAAGGCGTTCCAGAGCCTCCATTCGGGAAGATGCAGATGGCTCCACACTTTTTTTATCCAAAACTCCTCTCTGGAGCCGGGAGGAGCAGGGACGAAAAAATGAAAAAGTTTTTTGTGATGGCAGGTCTTCTTGCTGCCTTCGTTCTCTCCGGATCAGTGGCCGGTGCTCAGGCCGTTTCTGACAGAAAAATTGAAAAAGATGCCAAGAAACAGGCGAAGATGTTTGTTAAAGAAGGGTGGAAAACAGCACCTGGACATCCCAGCATCGAACTTCAGCAGTTACGCGCCAGTAAGATTGAAAACACATTTGACGACAATTTTAATCCCAAATTTGTCTTCGGAAGCGCTCAGGCAGTCGGTCCGAACTATGATGCTGCCAAATATCAGGCAACAGAGTTGGCAAAGATCGATATAGCCGGAAAAATCACAAGTGAATTAGCCGGTATTGCAGAGACCAACCTGGGTAATTCCCAGACAGACCCCGGACAAGCGGCGGCCATTGTCAAGACTATCGGCGCATACAAAAACTTTGTTGCAGCAAAGCTGGTCAATATTATTTCCGTTATTGACATGTACAAAAAGGAAAGCAACGGCAATACGACTGTAAGCATCGGCCTGTTCTACAATAAGGAAGAAGCTGTCAAAGCTGGCCTGCAGGCCGTTCGTGACCAGATGATGCAGGAGAGCCAGGCCCTTGGCGAAGAATTGGATTCACTCCTCGGCCTCAAGAAATAATTTATTATGCGTAGAGGCCTCGCCTTTCTGCTGCTGTCGTTATTCAGTCTGTCATTGGCTGCCCAAAAAACAAAGACGGTTTCCGGAACCTACATCTATGTGATTCCGGAAAACCAGTCGTTTATGGAAGCACAGATAACGGCTGTACAGCGGGCGCAGGTTCAGATACTGGCCGATACTTTCGGAACGATGCTGGATATGGCGGCGACAACCACGATATCTGACAGTGGAGCCTCCACGCAAGCGCTGTCCATGAGTAACGTAAGAGGCGAGTGGTTGGAAACTGTCGGCAAACCGGTCATTACACGTCTGTTTGATGGCGATCAATTGGCCCTGAAGGTAGAAATAACCGGGAAAGTGAGAGAAATAGTCACGGCATCAGCAGATTTTTCGGCCAGCATTCTCTGTGGCGCTCCGGATCCTCGTTTCAAGTCGGACCGGTTTCATAATGGAGATGATCTTTATCTTTGTTTTCAGGCTCCGGAAGACGGATATCTGACGGTCTACCTTTTTGACGGGCAGGATAATGTGTACTGCCTGCTTCCATACCGGGCGCAAGGAGAGGGTGCGTATTCTGTGAAGGGGGGGATTCCTTATCTGTTTTTTTCGGCCGATATCTCCGATGGGACCTTGCCCGCGGACATGATTGACGAATATGTCCTGACTGCAGAAGCCCCTATGGAGTTAAACCGTCTGTATGTAATCTACTCTCCCAACCGTTTCACCAAAGCGCTGGACAGCAATAAGGAGTCCATGTTGCCCAGAGAATTGAGTTATTCCGACTTTCAAAGCTGGATGTCCAAAGTTCGGACAGAGGACAGACTTTTAAGTATCAAACAATATAATATCACCATAAGCAACTGAAAATGAAACGATTCTTGCCGATTATATCAGTGGGTGCTGTTCTCTTTTCTTTTTGTCTGAGTGCGTTCTCTCAAGAGAAGGGGTACATCTTCATTCGACGGCCGGGAAGTGCAGTAGGACTTGCCGTAAGTGAGCATGTCACGGTTGATGGCAATTATGTAGGAACGGTTACCAACAAACGTTGTTATTGGTTGGCTGTTTCTCCCGGGAAGCACGATGTCAGGGCATATGGCGCCCTGACATCATGGAATGAAAACATGAAAGACGCGCCCATGTATATGCAGCAAGTCGTTAATGTGAAAGCTGGGGAATCCGTATATCTTCGGATGCATGTGGGCTCTTATAAGTTCACGATTGACGACGGAACACATGGAGATTACCAAAAGGCAATGGAGATGATTCCTCCGGGGGAAATGGCGAGTCAGATAGATCCTCCTCAATCCGGCATGGCCCAGGCGGCAGCTTTGGCGGCGGCAAAACAGGCGGCAGCAAAACAGGCGGCGGGTTTTCAGACCCGGGAACCCCAACAATTACTTGCGACGGAACGGGATTACAGTGATCTGAAACTGAATGATCTGATTCCCACGTCGGGCCAGGATGGGAAATGGGGTTTCAAACAGTTTGACGAGTGGGTGATTGAGCCTCGATTTGAAGATGCAGGGGTTTTTGAGGATGGTTTGGCTCCGGCAAAGTTAGGAGGAAAATGGGGCTTCATCAATCGGGAAGGGAAATGTGAGATCCCTTATAAGTATGAAACAGCGGCTCCTTTCTGCGCCGGCCTGGCCCGTGTCTCTTTGTATGGGAAATATGGTTTTATAGATAAAGCCGGAAATACCGCGATTCCTTTGAAATACACCTTCGCATCTGATTTCGCCGACGGGCTTGCTGTCGTGGGGTATGATGGGAAGCGCGGCTATATCGACAAGAGCGGGGAATGGTTTGACACCCGGCAGGAAATGTTAAACTCCTTTACCGCCTTTGCCCGCCATTATATTGAAGACGACATCAATGCATGGCAGCGCAAAGGAAAATATGAGAAGATGGCTCAGTGGCAAAAACGAGTCACGGATGCGAACCGGAAAGCGCGTATAGATTCACTGATGCTTTGCGCAAAAGGCGAATTTATTCGGACAGAAAGCCTTAAAGTAGTCCAGGATCAAGAAATTGTGGATTATGATTCCGAAAGCGAAGTCTTTCTTGTCCACGACAAACGATTTGGAAACTTACTGGTTCCCGTTCCCATCAACGAAGCGGAACAGTTCGACGTTTCTTTTGCCGATGTTCAGAGAAAAGACACCTATGATGTGAGCGGTGACAACCTTTGTCTGTCCAGTGCCGATTTCATCCTTCCATCGGGGAAAAAATACCATTACAGCAATACGGCCACCTTGGCATTTTCCGCTGTGGATATCGATTATAATTTCGAAGCCGTGGATTTCGGGGAAGAAATTGCACCGGTTGCTCCCTCCGGAAAACAAGTTATTGCTTCCAAAAATCTGCGGGTAGGATTGTCGGACGTGGACTTGAAAATTCCGGAGACCCATGCGAAGAATACAAACACTTTTGCCTTAATCATCTCCAACGAAAACTACAAGTTTGTTTCCTCCGTTCCTTTTGCCAATAATGACGGAAAGGTTTTCGAGGAGTATTGCATGAAAACTTTGGGCCTGCCCAAGGACCATATTCACCGGACGGAAGACGCAACCTATGGCATGTTTATGGGTGAGTTGGATTGGATAACCAATATTGCCAAAGTGTACGATGGCGATGCGAGAATTCTGGTTTATTATGCCGGCCATGGTATTCCGGACGAAAGTTCGAAAGATGCTTATCTCCTGCCGGTGGACGGGACCGGAAGCAACACCTCAACAGCAATTAAACTGTCATCCGTCTATTCGCGGCTTAATGAGTATGAAACAGAGAGTACGGTAGTGTTCCTGGATGCTTGCTTCTCGGGTGCACAGCGCAATGGGCAAATGTTGGCATCGGCACGTGGTGTTGCCATTAAGCCCAAAACGGAAAAGCCCAAGGGAAGTATGATTGTCTTCTCTGCTGCGTCAGGAGACGAAACGGCATATCCATACAAAGAACAATCGCACGGCCTGTTCTCTTATTATCTGCTCAAAAAACTTCAGGAAAGCCGTGGAGAAACCAGTCTTGGAGAACTGGCCGAATACCTGCAGGAACAAGTGAGTCGGCAGGCAATTATTCAGAACTCAAAGAGTCAAACTCCTACTGTTATCCCTTCCGCTGACGTGTCGGACGTCTGGAAAACACTTAAACTCAAATAGATATGAAAAAGTTAGCATTGATGGTTTTGATGGCCCTTTGCTCCGTATTGGCCATCGCCCAGGACAAAACAGAGAAAAAACTGCAACTGAAGAACGGAACCACCTTGTCCGGAGTCGTTGAAGTTCAGACTGATGGATCTTATCGATTGGAAACTGCTGCGGGCGATGTTTTCTTCTTTTCTCCTTCAGAAGTGTCCAAGGTAATCGATGACACCCCTAAGGCCGATAAAAAAGCCACAGCGCAATTAAAGAAAGTCAGCGATGCAGAAGCCGTAGTATACAGAAAAGGCGGTAATCTGCTTTTTAAATCAACCGGAGCAAAATTAACGCAGGAGGATTTTGCCTCTTTCGAAGGGTGGGACAAATATCGGAAAGCCCAAAATTTGCATGGTTGGGGGAACGGACTTATGTATGGGGGCGCAGGAGCTCTTGCCGGCTTCGCTATAGCACAATTAGCCCTTGGGGACGACCTTGCAGACGAAGATATTGTGATTCCTGCAATTGTGGGAAGTTCTTCGATTCTGATTACGGGTGTCGTTTTAAAACTTATCGGAAATAAGAAGATTGCCAAAATTGGGGATGGCTACAATCATAATCCCGGCTATGTCTTAGACTTTGGAGCACAGCAAAGTGGTATCGGTTTTGCCATTAAATTCTAGCCACAAAGATTGATAGTTGTTTTAGGACTGGATGCCCAATATACACGGAGCATCCAGTCCTCATTTTATCAAAACAGTTGAGTGTGGTACACCCTCTCTGCTGATTGTTTCACTCTTATTTATGTTTCGCGACGGTTTGGCCTTTGCCCGCCTCAGGTGCAAAAATGCCCGAAAATGAACCTGGGATGCCATTTCGGCCCCGCCTCAGGTGCAAAAACGCCTGAAAATGCACCTGGGATGCCATCAAGGTCCCGCCTCAGGTGCAAAAATGCCCGAAAATGCACCTGGGACGCCATCAAGGCTCCACCTCAGGTGCGAATGGCCACGTTTTGGGCCGGTGTCAGGGGTTATTTGACGCCGAACAGGAAGACGGTGTGGCTGGAGTAGGTTTCGCCGGGGTGGAGGGTGGCGGAGGGCCAGTCGGGTTTGTTGGGGGTGTCGGGGTAGTGCTGGGTTTCCAGGCAGACGGCGCTGCGGAAGGGATAGGCGACACCTTTCTTGCCTACGTTGCTGCCGTCCAGGAAGTTGCCGGTGTACACCTGGATGCCGGGTTCGTCGGTGTAGACTTTGAGGTTGATCCCGCTCGTCGGGCACCAGAGTTCGGCGGCGACTTCCGACAGTTCGCCGTGGGTGTCGAGGACCCAGTTGTGGTCGTAGCCGTGGGCATTGCGGATTTGTTTGCAGGTAGGGTGGTGGATGTCACGGCCGATGGCCTTGGGTTGGGTGAAATCCACCGGAAAGCCTGCGACGGGGCGGATTTCGCCGGAGGTCATGAAGGTGCTGTCCACCGGCGTGAAGGCCGACGCATTGAGCCACAGGACGTCGTCCTCGATGCAGTGGGAGGCGGGGTCTCCGGAGAGGTTGAAGTAGGAGTGGTTGGTCATGTTGATGACCGTGGGCTTGTCGGTAACCGCCTCATAGGCAATCACTACGGCGTTGTCTTCCGTGAGGACGTAGGTGACGGTGGCGTTCACCGTTCCGGGGAAGCCGTTGTCGCCGTCCGGGGACGTAATGGCCAGTTTGAGGTGGGTTTTGTCGGCCTCCAGGGCTTTGTAGGCGCGGTATTGCCAGCCGGTGGGACCGCCGTGCAGGCAGTGGCCGAAGTTATTTTGCGGAAGCCGGTACGTAACGCCTTCCAGGGTGAACTGCCCGCCTGCAATCCGGTTGGCATATCGGCCGATGGCGGCGCCGAAGTCCGTCGCGTTGTTCTCGGGGTAATAGCTCCGGATGTTGTCGAAGCCCAGGACGACGTCTCTCATCTGTCCCGCCTTGTCCGGGACCAGCAGCGAGACGATGCGCCCGCCGTAGTTGGTAATGCACACTTCCATCCCTTTGCTGTTGGAAAGCGTATACAGGGCGGTGCTGTCTGTGAGGAAGTTCCGCGGGTCCAGGCCGGATTGTGTGAGGGGGCTGCTGCAACCGGCAAGCAGGCCGAAAGCAGTGCAGGCAAAGAAAAACAGGCGTTTAAGCATACGGGTCAGTTTTATTTTTCCTCAAATATACTTATTTTTGTAAGAAGTTGCATAAAATAACTACTCAGTCTATATGGGAAACAATACCGAAAATCTTCAAAACATTGCTACCCAGGTGCGCCGGGACATCGTGCGCATGGTGACGGCCGCCAAATCCGGCCATCCGGGCGGCTCCATGTCCAGCGCCGACATCCTCACAGCCCTGTATTTCCAGGTGATGGACCACAATCCCGCCACATGGCAGCGGGACGGCAAAGGACAGGACCAGTTCATCCTGTCGGCCGGTCATCTGACCCCGGTGTACTATTCGGTCCTGGCCCGCTCCGGTTATTTTCCGGTGAGCGAGCTGTCCGGTTTCCGCAAGATGGGAACCCGTCTGCAGGGCCATCCTTCCGTGCGCAAAGGCCTCCCGGGCGTCACGCAGGCTTCCGGCTCCCTGGGCCAGGGCGTCTCCGTTGCCGCCGGCCTTGCCCTTGCCAAGAAAATGGACGGCGACAAACACCTTGTCTACGTCCTGTGCGGTGACGGCGAGTCCGAAGAAGGCCAGATCTGGGAAGGCGCCGAGTTCGCCGTCCACCACAGCCTCGGAAATCTTATCGGCATCACGGACTGGAACGGCCAGCAGATTGACGGCCCCGTAGAATCCGTCTCCGGCGGCGGCGACCTGCAGCTCAAATGGCAGGCCTTCGGCTGGAACACCATCACGGCCGACGGACACGACATGGAAGCCATCCTCACCGCCTTCGACAAAGCCAAAGAGATGGGGAAAAAGACCCATCGGCCCACTATGATCCTCTTCCAGACGGACATGGGCCACGGCGTGGACTTCATGGCCGGCACCCATAAGTGGCATGGAAAAGCCCCTTCCCCCGAGCAGTGCGAGGCCGCCCTTGCCCAGCTCCCTGAAACCCTCGGCGATTTTTAAAGACTAAGCTTATGAAAAAGTACACAGATACAGGAAAGAAAGATACCCGCAGCGGTTTCGGCGCAGGCCTTCTGAAAGCCGGACAGGCCGACGAGCGCGTCGTCGCCCTCACCGCCGACCTGAAAGGCTCCCTGAAGATGGACGCCTTTGCCGACGCCTACCCCGACCGTTTCATCCAGTGCGGCATCGCGGAAGCCAACATGATCGGCGCTGCCGCCGGACTGGCCATCGCCGGGAAAATCCCCTTTGTCGGCTCCTTCGCGGAGTTTGTCACCGGCCGCGTCTACGACCAGATCCGCCAGGAAGTCGCCTACGGCTGCACCAATGTGAAGATTGCTTCTTCCCACGCCGGCATCACCCTGGGCGAGGACGGCGCCACCCACCAGACCATGGAGGACATCGCCCTGATGCGCGCCCTTCCCGGCATGGTGGTCGTGAACCCCTGCGACTACAACCAGACCGTGCAGGCCACCCTGGCCGCCGCCCGGTACGACGGTCCCGTCTACCTTCGTTTCGGCCGTCCTTCCGTTCCCAATTTCACAGACCCGGACCAGCCGTTCGAGATCGGCAAGGCCTATGTCATGAACGAGGGGAAAGACATTACCGTCTTTTGCTGCGGTCACCTGGTTTGGGAAGCCCTTCAGGCTGCGCAAACGCTTGAAGAAGAAGGAATTGGCGTTGAGGTGGTGAACGTCGCCACCATCAAGCCCTTGGACGAGGAAACCGTCGTTGCCTCCGTGAAAAAGACCGGACGCGCCATCGTGGCCGAAGAGCACAATATGGCCGGCGGCCTCGGAGAAGCCATCGCCGGTGTGCTGGCCCGGCGCCTGCCCACCCCGCTGACCTTCCTCAACGGCGAGGACCGTTTCGGCCAGACCGGTACCCCGGCTGCCCTGATGGAACTCTATGGGCTGGACGCCGCCAACATCGTCCGGAAAGTCCGCGAAATCGTCAAATAAATGAGAAAGCTGATTCTCTGCCTGGTGGCCCTTGTGGCGGCCGGCATGTGGGAAATGCAGGCCCAGATCAGCGTGGGCGTCGGTATCTCCAGCCAGGGCTATACGATGCGTCAGGGGAGTGAATCCCATGGCGGTGCCGCCTTGGGCCTGTCGGCCGATTTCGAGGCCTCGTTCCGCCTGTACAGGAACTTCGGCGTCAGTGCCGGAGCGGCGCTTTCCGGCATTGCGGGCTACCACTTCGCCGGCTCGTCCAAAAACCTCGGGGAAATCTATCTGGACATCCCCATGCGGGCAAAGTATTACATCCCGCTGACGCACCTTGCGGAACTGTACCTGTTCGGTGGTGTGGTTCCGTCGGCCTGTCTGGTTACCCTGGATGCCCATGCAAAGGGAACCACCTCCAATTACGAGACCTACCCCACCCTCACGCATCTGGACCTGATGCTGGGCGGCGGCGTGGGCCTGGAGGCAGTGGACCACCTCCGCGTCACGCTGGGCTACGACTACGGCCTCCTGGACCGGGACACCTCCTCTTCGATCACCCTTCACCGGAGCAACCTGAAACTGGCCGTCTACTATATGTTCTAGTTTTTCGTAAATTTGTCATTCACAATCTATCTTCGATCCAATGTATAAAGGTTTCAGAATTCTGCTGCTAACGGTCTGTATCTTCTCGCTGGCCGTTGCCTGCAAGGCAAAACGCGACAATTACACGGTTATCATCTCCCTGGACGGAAGCCGCTGGGACTATGCCGACTACTACGACATGCCCTTCTTCGACTCTCTGGCCACGGTGGGCGTAAAGGCCCGCATGCAGCCGTCCTTCCCGTCCTCCACTTTCCCCAACCACTACACCATGGTCACGGGATTGGTTCCGGATCACAACGGCCTTGTAAACAACAGTTTCTGGGATCCTGAACGTCAGTATACCTACTCCATGGGAGACCAGGCGTGCCGTTACGACCCGCATTACTATAAAGGAGAGCCCATCTGGGTTACTGCCCAGAAACAGGGAGTAAAGACCGGCAATGTCTATTGGGTGGGTTCTGACATTCCCATCTGTGACACTTATCCTACATACTACCGCAAATGGGATGACGAGCCCCACTGGAACTTCGACGAGCGCGTAGACGAGATTGTCCGCCTGATGTCCCTCCCGGAAGAGGAGCGTCCCCGCCTGGTGATGGGATACTTTGACGAGCCGGACCACACTGGACACGTTTACGGCCCCATCGGCCCGGAAACCAAAGCGATGTGCGAACACTTGGACAGCCTGATGCATGCGTTGTACCTTCGCCTGAAGGCCCTGCCGCACGGAAAGAAGATTAACTTCATCCTGGCGGGCGACCATGGAATGACCGATGTCTCCCCGGACCGCTTCATCGCTTGGCAGGACGTGATTCCCGAAGGCTGGACCGAACGCATCATCGGCTCCAATCCCACCAGCATCTTCGCCAAGGAAGGCTATGCCGACAGCCTCTACAACCACCTGCAGGGCATTGAGCACCTGACGGTTTGGAAACACGGTGAAGTGCCTGAGTATCTGTGCTATGGTACATCCGACCGCCTGGGTGACATCATCGTAAGCCCGGACCTGGGCTGGACATTCAACCACAGCCCCCGCAGCGGCGGCGGCGCCCATGGCTTCGACTGCACCGAACCGGACATGATGGTGGCATTCCGTGCCATCGGCCCAGATTTCAAGAAGGGGTACGATGCTCCGTTCACCGAAGGGGAGGCCTCCTCTTTCCGCAACATCGACCTGTATCCCCTGCTCTGCGAACTGCTGGGCATCGAGCCCGCCCCCGTGGACGGCAAACTGGACCGCATCAAGAAAATCCTGAAATAAACTATGTCTAACCATTTTACGCTCCCTTATGAAGGCGGCCTCATCGAAAAAGGCCTTCCGGCCGGCATCCTTCATACTTATGAGAAAATCTGGACCCATGTCTACCCGGAATCCCGCCCTGCATCCTACGCCATTGCCGATTTCATCGTAGACTCCATCAATGCCCACCGGGACGGCCTGTTCCGCCTGGGCCTCACTACGGGCGCGACCCCGACTTCCCTGTACAATGAACTGGCCCGCCGTTACCGCGACGGCAAGGTCTCCTTCAAAAACGTGGAGATTGTCTCCATCGACGAATACTATCCCTCTTCCAAGGACGAACTCCAGAGCCGCAACTACCGTCTGCACGAAGCCCTGCTGGACAAGGTGGACATTCTCAAGGAGAACATCCACATCCCGGACGGCACCGTGTCGCCGGAGGATCTGACGGCCTACTGCGCCCGCTTCGACACCATTGCCCGGGGACTGGACCTGCTGGTGATCGGCATCGGCGAACAGGGCCAGGTGGGTTTCAATGAGGCCGGTTCCAACGAAAAGACCCGCACCCGCACCGTCCGTCTGTCCTATCCTTCCCGCAAGCGCCAGGCCAAGAACTTCAACCATGACCTGGCTGCCACGCCGGACAAGGCCATCACCATCGGCATCGGCACCATGCTCAGCGCCAAGAGGATTATCCTGATGGCCTGGGGCGAGGACAAAGCCCAGGCGGTCAAGGACATTGCCGAAGGTCCCGCCACGCCGGACTGCCCCGCTTCGCTCCTCCAGCAGCACGACCACATCTCCTTCTACGTGGACGAGACGGCCGCCAGCCTTTTGACCCGCAGCGTCGCACCCTGGCTGGTGGGTCCCTGCGACTGGACGCCCAAGTTCATCCGCAAAGCTGTGGTCTGGCTCTGCGAAACGGTCCATAAACCCATCCTGAAGCTCACCGAAAAGGATTATCTGAACAACAACCTGGGTCAGCTGCTGGAAAAAGTGGGCACCTTCGACAAGGTCAACATCGACGTGTTCAACGACCTCCAGCACACCATCACCGGCTGGCCCGGCGGCAAACCCAATGCCGACGACAGCACCCGCCCGGTCAAGGCCACGCCTTATCCCAAGACTGTCCTGATCTTCTCTCCGCACCCGGATGACGATGTGATTTCCATGGGCGGCACCTTTATCCGCCTGGTCTCGCAGGGACACAATGTCCACGTGGCCTATGAGACCTCCGGCAACGTCGCCGTCCATGACGACGTCGTGCTTCAGCACATGGACGCCGCTTTCCAGTTGGGCTTTGCCGACAAGTTCGACGAGGTCAAGAAGCTCGTGGAAAGCAAAGTCCCCGGCGAGCCCGAACCCCGTGCCCTGCTGGAGATGAAAGGGGCCATCCGCCGCAGCGAAGCCCGCGGCGCCGTGCGCTCCTTCGGCCTGAATGACAACACCAACGCCCATTTCCTGAACCTCCCGTTCTACGAGAGCGGCGGCATCAAGAAGAATCCCCGCACCCAGGCCGACGTGGACATCATCAAAAAGCTCCTGAGCGACATCAAGCCGCACATGGTGTTCATGGCCGGCGACCTTGCGGACCCGCACGGAACCCACCGTGTCTGCACTGAAGCCGCCATGGAAGCGATGGACCAGCTCCGCGCCGAAGGGGCCGACTGGATGGCCGACACCCACGTCTGGCTGTACCGCGGCGCCTGGATGGAGTGGGAACTGGGCCGTGTGGACATGGCCGTTCCGCTGTCGCCCGACGAAGTGGTGAAAAAGCGCCACGCCATCTTCCGCCACCTGTCCCAGAAAGACATTGTCCCGTTCCCCGGCGAAGACCCCCGCGAGTTCTGGCAGCGGGCCGAGGAGCGCACCTCCAACACCGCCCGCCTGTACGACGCCCTGGGTATGGCAGAATACCAGGCCATTGAAGTATTCCTAAAACTCTATTAGTCATGAAAGTCATTATCCGAAACAACGCCAAGGAAGGCTCCCTGTGGGCCGCCCATTATATCGCCGCCAAGATCAACGAGAAGGCTGCCCGCACCAGCGAACCCTTCGTGATCGGCCTGTGCACCGGTTCCACCCCCATCGAGACCTATGCCGAACTCATCCGCATGGTCAAGGCCGGGGAAGTGTCCTTCAAAAATGTGATTTCCTTCAATATGGACGAATATGTGGGCCTGCCCGTGGAGCATCCTGAGAGCTATCACAGCTTCATGCACCGCTACCTGTTCGACCACATCGACGAAAAACCCGAGAACATCCACATCCTCGACGGCAACGCGGCCGACGTGGAGGCCGAATGTGCCGCCTACGAAAAAGCCATCGTGGACGCCGGCGGATTCGACCTGTTCCTGGGCGGCGTGGGCGAAGACGGCCATATCGCCTTCAACGAGCCCTTCTCCTCCCTACAGTCCCGCACCCGCGTGGTGACCCTCACCCAGGACACCCGCGAGGTGAACGCCCGCTTCTTTGACGGCGACCCCGAAGCCGTTCCCGCCCAGGCGCTGACCGTGGGTGTGGCTACGGTCCTGTCGGCCCGTGAAGTGGTGATCCTGGCCTTCGGCTCCAAGAAAGCCCGCGCCCTGAAAGACGCCATCGAAGGGCCGATGTCCCACTACTGCACCCTCAGCGGCCTGCAGAACCACCCCGCCGGCACCATCGTCTGCGACGAGAACTCCATCAGCGAGGTGAAAGTCTCCAGCTACCGCTATTTCAAAGCCGTCGAGGCTGCCGAAAACCGGTAGTTCCACCGCTCGGACAGATAAGAAAAGGGCCGACTCACAAGTTGAGCCGGCCCTTAAATGCATTATTTGCAATGGGGTGCGCTAGAGGTTGGGGTTGTGACGGGTAACGAAGCCGGAGGCTTTCATCGTTGCATTGAAGTAATATCCCAGCCAGGTAAACTGCGACGAACTGATATAGATGTCCAGGCCGGTGGACTCTGCACACGTTCCCAGGAACATGTTCCTGTTAAATTCTGTTGTCGTACCACTGCTTAGGGTAGGACAATTCCAATGACTGACTTTGAGTGTGTTCAACTTCCTGCATTCTCTGAACATCTGATTGTAATTAGGGTTATTGTAATCTTGCAAGGCGTCCATATCGATGACCTCGAGCTTGGTACAGTTCATAAATGCCTGTATGAAACTCTTCACACGGCCCGGGAGGGGAAGGGTAAAACTGGTCAGGGAAGTACAACCGAAGCAGATAATGTCCATCGTACTATAAGGAGTATTAGTCTCAAAAGAGGCTGATGCGTTTTTCGTCAGGTTGACAGAACCCAGGCTTGAGCAATTCGCGAACATGCCGTCCAAAGTCCGGATCAGATTGTTCTTGAAAAAGGATGTGCCGAAATCGATACTGGCGAGGGAGGTGCAATCGTTGAACATGTAACTGAAATCCGTGACCTTCTTCGTGTCGAATCCGCTGAGATCCAAGGATGTAAGGGCAGCGCAACCACCGAACATATAGGTGAAGGTAGTAGCCGAAGATGTGTTCAGGGTGGACAGGTCAAGGCCAGTAAGCGCGCTGCATCCGTTGAACATGTTGCTGAATGATATCGCTTCGGAGACATCCAGTTTGCTCAAATCGATGGACTCCAGGCTTGCGCATCCC
>OCVV011326047.1_pt1 | contig 44746 bp, 28 predicted proteins | sample 1539721 | NCBI WGS metagenome assembly OCVV01 (sample SAMN02144230, study PRJEB22623) | gut metagenome | biome: sheep rumen | host: Ovis aries | place: New Zealand | reverse complement strand
GAGGCTAAGATAACAATACGTTTCTGGATTATCACAATTATCCTTGCAGCGCTGACAATCATCACGCTAAAGATAAGATAAAGACGACAAAAAAAATAAAAGATGAAAAGAATAGTAGTATTAGGAGCTGGCGAAAGTGGTGCCGGAGCCGCTGTACTGGCAAAGAAAGAAGGTTTCGACGTGTTTGTTTCAGACATGTCAAAGATTAAGGATAAATACAAAAAACTCCTCGACGAACATAACATCGAATGGGAGGAAGGACAGCATACAGAAGAAAAGATCCTCAATGCCGACGAAATCATAAAGAGTCCTGGAATACCTGACGAGGCACCTATGATTCAAAAACTTATTGCTCAAGGAACACATATCATCAGCGAGATAGAATTTGCTGGGCGATATACCAAGAGCAAGATGCTATGCATCACAGGCAGTAATGGCAAGACAACTACAACATCATTGATTTACCACATTTTCAAAAGTGCAGGCTACGATGTTGGTTTGGCTGGAAACATTGGCAAGAGTTTGGCTCTGCAGGTGGCAGAAGAGCCACATGAATACTACGTTATAGAGCTGAGCAGTTTCCAATTGGACAACATGTACGATTTCCATGCAAATATTGCTATTCTTCTGAACATTACTCCTGACCATCTGGACAGATACGACAATAAATTTGAGAACTATGCCGACTCGAAGATGCGCATCATCCAAAACCAGACAGCCGATGATAGCTTTATCTACTGGAATGACGATCCTGTTGTAAAGAAAGAACTGGAGAAATTCAAAATCAATTCTGTTGCATACCCATTCTCAGAACTCAAGGAAACTGGATCAATTGCCTATATTGAGGATGGCCAATATAAGATTGAATCTCCGACTCCGTTCAACATGGAACAAGAGGAATTGAGTTTAACTGGCAAGCACAACATATACAACTCTTTGGCTGCAGGCTTGGCAGGTAATATTGCCGGTATCAAGAAAGAAATCATTAGAAAGAGCCTTGGCGATTTCCCTGGTGTAGAACATCGTTTGGAAAAAGTATGCGATGTAGCAGGAGTACACTATATCAACGACTCTAAAGCCACAAATGTTGACGCTTGCTGGTATGCACTTGAAAGTATGCGCACGCCAACCATCCTTATCTTAGGTGGTAAAGACAAAGGTAATGACTACAGCAGAATCTATGACCTTGTAAAAAAGAAATGCGTAGGCTTAGTTTACTTAGGAGCAGACAACAAGAAACTTCACGACAACTTTGACCAGTTTGGTATTCCTGTACGCGACACCCATAGCATGAAAGAATGCGTAGAGGCATGTTACGAAATGGCAAAGCCTGGAGATACAGTTTTGTTGAGTCCATGTTGCGCAAGTTTCGACCTGTTCAAGAACATGGAAGATCGTGGTGAACAGTTCAAATCGCTTGTTAGAGCACTCTAAAATATCAAAACAGAGTATTGAAATAATATAGATAATGAATAGCAAGACGCTTACAAACATATTCAAAGGCGACAAGGTAGTATGGATGATATTCTTCTTCCTGTGTCTCATCAGTATTGTTGAGGTGTTCTCAGCCTCATCACAATTGATGTACAAAGGAGGAAACTATCTCGCACCTATCATGAAGCATATAGGCATTCTATTTGTAGGATTCGTCTGCATGGTAATGACTTTAAATGTACCATGCAGATACTTCAAGGTGCTCACCCCGTTCCTACTCGTGATAGCATTCCTATCGCTGATATATGTATTGTTAGCAGGTGAATCCGTGAATGGCTCACAACGTTGGGTTTCATTTATAGGCATACAGTTCCAGCCGTCAGAGATAGCCAAAGGAACGATGATATTGGCAACAGCACAAATTCTAAGTGCAATGCAGACTGCTAACGGAGCAGACAAGAATGCCTGCAAATATATACTCATAGTGTGGACATGTATCGTACCATTTATTTTTCTTGAGAACTTCTCCACAGCAGCACTATTAAGTTCGGTAATCTTGATGATGATGATTATTGGGCGAGTACCTATGAATCAGATAGGGAAACTGATGGGGGTAGTGGCTCTATTTGGCATCATTGCCTTTGCAGGTGTAATGACTTTAGGTCATGTAAAAGCAGAAGATCCAAACAAAAATCTCACAGAACAAGTGACACAACAGGAAGAAGAAAGTCATGGCGTTTTCGCTTCCGTATTCCACCGTGCTGATACATGGAAAGCGCGTATTATGAAGTTCACCAACAACAAGCCCATTCCGCCAGATAGTGTCGACCTTGATAAAGACGCTCAGGTTGCACACTCAAATATTGCAGTTGCAACATCAAACGTTGTGGGCAAAGGACCAGGGAACTCGGTTGAAAGAGATTTCCTTTCACAGGCATTCTCAGACTTTATATATGCTATCATCATTGAAGAAATGGGTATAGAAGGAGCTTTTTTCGTTGCCTTACTATATATCATTCTATTATTTAGAACAGGTAGAATAGCTAACAGATGCGAGAATAATTTTCCCGCTTTATTAGCAATGGGATTGGCACTTCTTTTGGTAACGCAGGCGTTGTTCAATATGTGCGTAGCTGTTGGATTAGCACCAGTAACAGGTCAACCACTTCCATTAATCAGCAAAGGTGGAACTTCAACCATCATAAATTGCATATATTTAGGGGCAATACTTAGCGTGAGCAGAACTGCAAAAAAGATGCCTGAGAGCAATGACGAAAAAGCATCAGCAGCAATAGCAATATAAAAAGAATAAAAAAGGAGCCAAAAGGTTCAAAAACAAAAAAAAAAAATTACTTTTGCAAGTAATATAGATTATAGAGTAAAATGGATAAGGATTTAAGAATCATCATCAGCGGAGGCGGTACAGGTGGACACATATTTCCAGCTGTATCAATAGCCAATGCCATCAAGGCCAAACACCCTGATGCAAAAATCTTATTCGTGGGTGCAGAAGGCAGAATGGAAATGCATCGTGTGCCTGCAGCAGGATACGAAATAAAAGGATTGCCCATCTGCGGTTTCGACCGTAAGCATCTCCTTAAAAACTTTGTTGTACTATTCAAGATATGGAAGAGTCAACAAATGGCAAAAAAAATTATCAAGAACTTTAAGCCTATGGCTGCAGTTGGAGTTGGAGGCTATGCAAGTGGTCCAACTCTGAATGTGTGTGCAGCAAAAGGGATTCCTTGCCTTATCCAAGAACAAAACTCATATGCAGGTGTAACAAATAAGATTCTGGCAAAAAAAGCAAGCAAGATATGCGTTGCATACGAAGGAATGGAACGTTTCTTCCCTGCAGACAAGATTATCATGACAGGCAATCCTGTACGACAGAATGTTCTTGAAACTACGATAGCTAAGGAAGATGCACGCAAACAGTTTGGGCTTGCTCCTGACAAAAAGACAATACTCCTTGTTGGAGGAAGCCTTGGAGCACGTACTATTAATGAAAGTATGCGCCAACACCTTGATATCATCAAAGAAGAAAGTAGCATTCAATTCATTTGGCAGACTGGTAAGTTCTACTATGATGAAATGCGCAAGGCTGTAGAGAGTTATGGAAAACTCGACAATCTTGTAGTTACTGATTTCATTGCAGATATGGGAGCTGCATACAAAGCTGCAGATCTTGTTATCAGTCGTGCAGGAGCCAGCAGCATTAGCGAATTCCAATTGATTGGCAAGCCTGTTATTCTTGTGCCTTCACCAAATGTGGCAGAAGATCATCAGACTAAAAATGCAATGGCACTCGTTAACAAGAACGCTGCCATGTATGTAAAAGACTCCGAGGCAGCAGATGTTCTTTTGAATACAGCCCTTGCTACTATCAAAGACGAAGCAAAGCTTCTGTCATTAAGTGATAATATCATGAAATTGGGACTTAAGAACTCTGCTGATGTTATTGCCGACGAGGTTGTAAAACTCGCCTGGGGAACAAAATAGACTATGATTCTCGATAAATAATATCGATTATATCAAAATAAGAAATGGAACTTAAAGATATTAAATCAGTATATTTCGTAGGTGCAGGTGGCATTGGAATGAGTGCCATCGCCAGATATTTTATTCATAAAGGTCTTGTTGTCGCTGGATATGACAAAACACCTTCTGACCTCACACACCAACTTGAAAAAGAAGGTATGCTCATTCATTATGAAGAGAATATTGACGAGATACCTCACGCTTGCAAGGATAAAAAATCAACACTCGTCATATTTACTCCAGCAATACCAGCTAATCACAAGGAACTGACGTTCTTTAACGAAAATGGTTTTGAAGTGATGAAACGTGCTCAAGTTCTGGGAATTCTGACACGTAGTCACAAAGGACTCTGCTTTGCAGGTACACACGGTAAAACAACAACATCTACGATGTGTGCGCATATCATGCACCAAAGCCATAACGACTGTAACGCATTCCTCGGCGGTATATCAAAGAATTATGGCACAAACTATATTCTATCTAACAATAGCGATTACGTTGTTATTGAAGCTGACGAGTTTGACCGTTCATTCCATTGGTTGCGCCCTTGGATGAGCGTTATCACATCTACAGATCCTGATCATTTGGATATTTACGGAACAAAAGAGGCATATCTCGAAAGTTTCCGTCATTATACAGAACTTATTCAAGAAGGCGGAGCCCTTATTATACGCAAAGGTCTTGAGATGAAACAAAATGTTCAAGATGGCGTAAAGGTTTATAACTATAGCCGTGACGAAGGAGACTTCCATGCAGAAAACATCCGCATTGAAAACGGAGAGATAACATTTGATTTTGTTTCTCCTATTGAAAGCATCAAGAATGTAGAACTGGGTCAGCCAATACCTATCAACATTGAAAATGGTATTGCGGCTATGGCTATGGCACAACTCAATGGATGTACTGCAGAAGAAATAAAATATGGAATGAAAACATATGGAGGAGTTGATCGCAGATTTGACTTCAAAATAAAGAATAACAAACACGTTTTCCTTTCAGACTATGGTCATCATCCTAAGGAAGTATTACAGAGTGCAAAGAGTTTACGTGAACTCTTCGACGGGAGAAAGATTACCGTAATCTTCCAACCACATCTCTACACACGTACTCGGGATTTCTACAAGGACTTTGCCGATGCTTTAAGTATCTTTGATGAGGTTATACTAACTGAAATATATCCAGCTCGAGAATTACCTATACCAGGTGTAACAAGTCAGCTTATCTATGACAACTTAAGAGATGGTGTAGAAAAGAGCATGATAAAAAAAGATGATGTTCTTGACCTCGTAAAGAGCAGAGATTTCGATGTTCTTGTTGTTCTTGGTGCTGGCAATCTTGACAATTACGTGCCTCAAATCGCAAAAATAATAGAAAATAAAGAAAAATAAATCTGTGAGAATCAATTGGAAGAAAATACTCATCGTCACATTAGATTTGGTACTGGCAGGCTATCTGGTGTTGGCTTTTTCCGCTTTCAACAAGCCGGACAAGTCAAACTATGTATGTACAAAGACAAGTATCAATATTGAGGACGAAACCAATGATGGATTTATTACTACAAAAGAAATAAAACGTAGATTAGAAGCACAAAGAATATATCCACTTAATCGTAAGATGGTGGATATCAATGCACGAGAGATTGAAGACATGCTCAAAGCAAGTCCTTTCGTCAAAACAGCAGAATGTTACAAAACACAAGATGGTCAGGTTGAAATAAATCTAACACAACTTTTGCCTGTTGCAAGAGTAAAATCCATCAACGGTAACGACTACTACCTTGACGACAAAGACTGCATCATGCCCAATACCCATTACACCAGCGATTTGATTATTGCAACGGGTTATATTAACAAATGGTATGCATGTAACTACATCGCACCCCTAAGCAAAGCTATTATCGCGAACGACCTATGGCGTAACCAAATCGAACAAATAAATGTGCTTAAAGATAAAGGAATAGAACTTATTCCTCGCGTTGGAAACCACATTATATATATAGGGCAACTACCAGAAAGCAAATATAAATCGGTTAGGACATCTCTCATCAACGAATTCGTGCAAAAGAAGATGAACCGATTAGAAAAATTCTATCGTTACGGCCTTTCACAAGCTGGATGGAATAAATACTCATACATCAATCTGGAATTTGATAACCAGATTATATGCAAAAAGTACCCTAATATTGAATAAGTTGAATTGATAAAGATATAAGTATGGCAGAATTTATTGTAGCTATCGAACTAGGATCTTCCAAGATCACAGGTATTGCTGGACAGAAAAATCTTGATGGCAGCATCAATGTGTTAGCTGTTGTCAAAGAGGATTCTACCCAATGCATACGTAAAGGTGTAGTCTATAACATAGACAAAACCGTACTGTGCCTCACTAACATTATTACCAAACTAAAGAACACATTGAAAACCAACATTCATCAAGTTTATGTTGGTGTAGGTGGACAGTCTATACGAAGCGTGATAAATGTCATTCCCAAAGACTTAGGAAACGACACCATCATATCACAGGATATGATTAATGAACTAATGGACGCAAACCGCAACATGGACTATCCTGAATTAGAGATTCTTGATGCCATAACACAGGAATACAAGGTTGACCAGCAATATCAACTTGATCCTGTGGGAATACAAAGTCAACATCTTGAAGGTAATTTTCTAAACATACTTTGGCGCAAATCATTCTACAAGAACCTGAACAAATGCTTTGATCAGGCAGGTATTGCCATTGCAGAAATGTACCTGGCACCTCTTGCACTTGCAGACAGTGTTCTTAGTGAAGCGGAAAAACGCTCTGGTTGCGTCCTCGTTGACTTAGGATACGATACTACTACCGTTTCTGTATACCACAAAAACATACTCCGTCATTTAGCTGTAATCCCGATAGGTGCAAACAATATCACAAAAGATATTGCATCATTGCAGATGGAAGAAAGTGAAGCTGAGAAAATGAAACTAAAATATGCTTCAGCATTCACCAGCAATAATGAAATAGACAACACACTAATGTTGCCTATTGATCCTGAGCGCCAAGTTGAAAGCCGTAAATTCATAGAGATTGTAGAGGGACGCCTCGAAGAAATAATCGAGAATGTCTGGTTCCAAGTACCAAGTGAATATACAGACAAACTTCTGGGAGGCATCATTCTTACTGGCGGAGGTGCAAATATGAAGAACATTGATGTTGCATTCCGCAATCATACACACATTGATAAAATACGCATTGCAAACTTTGTATCTCAAACTATCAATTCAACAATTTCAGATATCAATGCTCATAATGCGGAATTCAATACTGTACTCGGACTTCTTGCCAAAGGCGACATGAACTGTGCTGGTGATGAGATTCATAACGATCTCTTTGGTACAACAGATACCAAGTTTGGAGTAAATGACCAACATAAAGTGCGCCAACCAAACGAGATTGCAGGCACAGGTGTTGTACGTACAGAAGCCGAAAAACAAAAGGCTGAAGAGGAAGAACGCCTACGCAAGGAACAAGAAGAAGAACGTTTGCGCAAAGAACAAGAAGAAGAGGAAGAACGCCTACGCAAAGAAAAAAAGGAAAACAGTACAAGTCACAAATTAATGCGTGGACTAAAGAAATTCTTCACAACAATAGTTTCTGCAGAAGAAGACGTATAATCATAGTGTTCAATATCTGATTAAAAAACAATATAAAAATAAATATTATGCCAGATATATTAGATTTCGGAGAGCCCGAGAAAGAAAACAGCATCATCAAAGTGATTGGTGTAGGTGGCGGTGGTGGTAACGCCGTTAACCATATGTATCGTGAAGGCATTCATGATGTAAGTTTTGTGCTATGCAACACAGACAATCAGGCACTCAATGATTCTCCTGTACCTGTCCATCTGCAACTTGGCAAGGAAGGTCTTGGTGCTGGAAATAAACCTGAAAAGGCACGCGAAGCTGCAGAAGAGACTCTTGATGATATCAAGCTCATGCTCATGGATGGAACTAAAATGGCATTCATCACAGCAGGAATGGGAGGTGGCACTGGTACTGGTGCTGCACCTGTCATAGCACGTGTAAGTAAGGAATTAGGTATTCTTACCGTTGGTATTGTTACCATTCCGTTCCGTTTTGAAGGTGACAGAAAGATAGACCAGGCTTTAGACGGAGTTGAAGAAATGGCTAAACACGTAGATGCCTTATTGGTTATAAATAATGAACGTCTTCGTGAAATTTATCCCGACCTTACTGTTCTTGATGCTTTTGGTAAAGCCGATGACACATTAAGTGTCGCTGCAAAAAGTATTGCAGAGATCATCACGAACCATGGTCTTATCAACCTTGACTTCAATGATGTAAAAACAGTATTGAAAGATGGTGGTGTTGCTATCATGAGTACAGGTTATGGTGAAGGAGAAGGCCGTGTTAAACAGGCCATTGAAGATGCTCTTAATTCACCTCTATTAAACGACAACGACATCTTTAATTCCAAGAAAATTCTTCTCAGCATCAATTTCTGCAATGAAAAGAACGACAACTCTGGTCTGATGATGGAAGAAATGAATGATGTCAATGACTTTATGGCAAAATTTGGTAGCGATTTCGAAATTAAATGGGGACTCGCTATGGATCCTGAACTTGGAAAGAAAGTAAAAGTAACCATTCTTGCTACAGGATTTGGAATACAAGATGTTGATGGTATGAATGGACATCTTATGAAACGTACACAAGAAGATGCAGACCGTCTTGCTCAGGAAGAAGAAAAAAGAGCTGAGCGAGCAGACCGTCGTGTTCAATACTACGGAAGTATTGGAAAAAACAACCAATACAAACGTCATCCCCATTATTTCCTATTCCGTAATGAAGACCTTGACAATGAAGATGTTATTCTTGCTGTAGAAAACACTCCAACCTATAAACGTACACGCCAGCAACTGGAAGCAATACGTCAACAGGCAAGTGGAACTATAAAACCTACTGCCGAAGAAGAAAACACCGAACCACGCCAAGCTACTATCAGTTTTGTGGTCGATGATGACTAAATATCAAAGACATAAGACTAATTAAACATCTCCTGAAGTACAGCCAATGACTTTAGTTCCGGAAAGTTTGGAACATGAAGCTGGTAGTATTTCAGGAGAATTTTTATTAAATCGCCTCGTTCAACATGTGACATTCTGAACAAAGACATATTATAATAATCTATTCTTGCCAACGTAGGGATACGCTTTGCTTCTATAGCTCTAATAAAATCAGGATGAAGAGGTGTTATATGAACAAAGACACCTGCCCTCAAATCAAAAAGATCTCCAACATGATAATCTTCCATATTAGGCTGAAACCCTAAGAAGGTCAATAACTTCATCATAAAGACAATGTGGAAATTAGCAAAATTCTCCTTCAACTCGTCTAAAAGAATTATGCTATTCTGCAAAAAAGTAAATAATATAGGGTTATGCTGTTCATCTCTAGTAGAATAAAAAAACAATTCAGCCAAGAATAAAGAGATTGAAACCTTATAAGGATCAAAAGGAATTGATACAAAAGGATGAGCTATACGAACATTTTTCAGCTGCTGCAACTGCTGCCGCTGCCTGTAGTCATATTCTATATCCAAAATCGTAAAAGGCTGAAAATATTGCTTTTTTATACTACCTTTTCTTGACGTTGACCTGCGAGTAACAAATGACATACGTCCCTGCTGTTCGGTGAAAAGATCTATTATCATCTTGGTATCACCAAACGGGAAAGAATGAAGCACTATTGCACGCGTTTTTATCATCATAATGACACAAAAATACAAAAAATCAACGATTTGAAGAAAATTTCTGCTCAAAAATTTGCAAGGTTCAAATAAAACATCTAACTTTGCACCCGCAAAACAGAACACATGGTCCCTTCGTCTATCGGTTAGGACGAGAGATTTTCATTCTCTAAAGAGCAGTTCGACTCTGCTAGGGACTACAAGAAAAAATAAAAAGTAGATTTTAAAGATGGCAAATCACAAATCAACAATTAAGAGAATTCGTCAGACAAAGACAAAGACTCTACATAACAAATATTACGCAAAGACTATGCGTAATGCAGTTCGCAAGCTGCGTGCCGTTACAAACAAGGAGGAGGCAGTTAAGATGTACCCAGCTGTTCAGAAGATGTTGGACAAGTTGGTAAAGACAAACATCATCCATAAGAACAAAGCAGCTAACTTGAAGTCAAGTTTGGCACAGCATATCGGCAAATTGGCTTAATTAGCTAACAAGTTGAAATTAAATAAAGGTCGTAATATCCAAAGAGATATCACGACCTTTATTTTTTATCCGTATTTAAGGATTTTTCGAACTAAAATATTTCTTTTTATGCACATATTTTAGTATCTTTGCAACTAAATCATACTAATCAATAAAATGACAGAAAGAGAAAACGCCGAAGCTAATTATTCGGCTTCGAATATTCAAGTCCTGGAAGGTCTTGAGGCTGTACGCAAACGTCCAGCCATGTATATCGGCGATATTAGCGAAAAAGGTCTCCACCATCTGATCAACGAAACCGTTGATAACTCTATTGATGAGGCTATGGCTGGTTACTGTACCGACATTTTTGTTACCATTAATGAAGATGGCAGCGTAACAGTTGAAGACAATGGACGTGGTATTCCTGTTGATGAACATAAGAAACTTCACAAAAGTGCTCTAGAGGTTGTCATGACCGTTCTACATGCCGGAGGTAAATTCGACAAGGGATCATACAAAGTCAGTGGCGGTCTTCACGGTGTTGGTGTAAGTTGTGTAAACGCCCTTTCTACTCATATGACGTCTCAAGTATTCCGTGATGGAAAAATCTATCAGCAAGAATACGAGAAAGGAAAGCCTCTATATCCTGTGAAGATTGTTGGAGAAACAGAGAAAAATGGTACACGTCAGCAGTTCTGGCCAGATCCATCTATCTTCACAACAACAACATACAAATGGGATATTGTTGCCAATCGTATGCGTGAGCTTGCATATCTTAATGCAGGCATCAAGATCACACTTACCGACCTACGACCAGATCCAGAAACAGGCGAAACACGTCAGCAAGTTTTTCATGCAAAGGATGGTTTGAAAGAGTTTGTTCGTTTTATAGACAAGCATCGTACCCATCTGTTTGATGATGTTATATACTTGAAGACCGAAAAACAAGGCACTCCTATTGAGGTTGCAATAATGTATAACACTGATTATACAGAAAACCTTCATTCATACGTAAACAACATCAATACTATCGAAGGTGGTACACATGTATCAGGTTTCCGTGCTGCACTTACCCGCACACTAAAAACCTATGCTGATAACAATCCACAGATTAGTAAACAGATAGAGAAAGCTAAAATTGAAGTATCAGGAGAAGACTTCAGAGAAGGTCTTACTGCTGTCATCTCTATTAAGGTTGCAGAACCACAGTTTGAAGGTCAGACAAAGACAAAACTTGGAAATAGCGAAGTTTCAGGTGCCGTACAACAGGCTGTAGGTGAGGCACTAGCTGATTATCTTGAGGAACATCCAGAGGAAGCTAAGCTCATCTGTAACAAGGTTATCCTTGCAGCTACAGCACGTATTGCTGCACGAAATGCCCGTGAAAAAGTTCAGCGCAAGAATGTAATGAGCGGTGGCGGTCTCCCAGGTAAATTAGCAGACTGCTCAATGAAAGATCCAAAAGAAACCGAGATTTTCATTGTCGAGGGTGACTCTGCAGGCGGTTCAGCAAAGCAGGGACGTGATCGTTTCCGTCAAGCAATCCTTCCACTTCGCGGTAAGATTCTTAATGTAGAGAAAGTTCAACGCCATCGCGTATTTGAAGCTGAGTCTGTTATGAATATCATTCAGGCTATTGGTGTGCGTTTCGGTGTAGAAGGCGAAGGCGATTTCGAGGCAAATACCGACAAGCTGCGTTATGACAAGATTATCATCATGACCGATGCCGATGTCGATGGTGCACATATTGCAACATTGATTATGACCTTGTTCTATCGCTACATGCCAAGAGTTATCGAAGAAGGTCACCTCTACATAGCTACTCCTCCACTCTACAAGTGTTCATTCAAGAACCGTGTGAGTGAATATTGCTACACAGAACAGCAACGTCAAGCTTTCATTGACAAATACGGAAATGGAGTTGAAGACAAGAATATTCACACACAACGCTATAAAGGTTTGGGTGAAATGAACCCAGAGCAGTTGTGGGAAACCACTATGGATCCTTCTTCTCGCTTGCTTAAGCAAGTAAGTATAGAAAATGCAGCAGAAGCCGATGAAATCTTCTCTATGCTCATGGGCGATGATGTAGAACCACGTCGTGAGTTTATTGAGCAGAATGCGACCTATGCAAATATCGATGCATAATACCAAACTTATCATACCAAAAAGCATGGCCACTCTATGACCATGCTTTTTTTTATAACCATCCATCACATGAAAAAAGCCATCACCTTACTATTCTTCTACTTAGTTGCAGCAATTATACATGCAACAAATTCACACACGCCATTATATCTATGGTACAATAAGCCCGCAAGTTTTTTTGAAGAATCTCTTCCCATTGGGAATGGTAAACTTGGTGCACTAATATATGGCGGAACAAACAAAGAGATAATCTATCTAAACGACATTACATTTTGGGACAACAAACCAGTTTCCAAAGAAGAAGGAAAAGGAAAATCAATATGGATAAATAAAATCCGAGAAGCACTGTTTCGTGAAGATTATAAACTTGCAGACTCATTACAGCTCAACGTACAAGGTGAGGAAGCTGCATTTTTCATGCCTCTTGCAACACTACATATCGAAAATGCAGTTGAAGGTAAGGTAACAAATTACTACCGTGAACTCAATCTGGATAGTTCTCTTGTAAAGATAAACTATACACAAGGCAATACTAACTATTCACGAGAGTATTTTGCAAGTAATCCTGATCACCTGATTGCAATACGATTAAATGCAAATAAAACAGGTGCTATAACTACACGTATAATGCTAACATCACAGGTGCCACATCATGTAAAAGCAAAAGGTAATCAGTTAACGATGTTAGCACATGCTGCAGGGAGCGAGAAAGAAACTACACATACATGCACAATACTTCGTGTTCAGACAAAAGGAGGAAGTATAGAGGCAGCAGACAGCAGCATATATCTGACAAGCGCCGATGAAGCAATAATATATATAGTTAATCAAACAAGTTTTAATGGTTTTGATAAACATCCTGTAAAAGAAGCTGCCCCCTATTTAGAGAAAGCATCTGATGATATTTGGCATACTATCAACTATAGCTACGAGCAATTTCGTAAACACCATATAGAAGACTATCAAAAATACTTTTCCCGCATGAGTTTAAAACTTAAAGGAGAAAAAGTAAACACCAAATATCCTACAGACTCATTACTACTTGCATATACTGACAATTATAAGCAAGTAAAGAAAAGCGGCGAGGCTGCATATCTTGAAAATCTATACTTTCAATTTGGACGTTATCTACTAATAAGCTGCAGTAGAACGCCCTCTGTTCCTGCTAATCTGCAAGGACTATGGACACCTCATCTTTGGAGTCCTTGGCGTTCTGATTACACTATGAACATTAACATTGAGGAGAACTACTGGCCTGCAGAAGTAGCTAACCTTAGTGAAATGGCTGCTCCTCTACTTGGCTTTATTAAGGGATTATCCGTAAACGGGAAGCATACAGCAGAGAACTTTTACGGTGTAAAAGAAGGTTGGTGTGCAGCACACAACAGCGATATATGGTGCAAAACAGCCCCTGTTGGAGGAGGTAAAGGCAGCCCTATGTGGGCAAACTGGAATCTTGGAGGTGCATGGATTGTCAATAGTCTGTGGGAACATTATCTATTCACAAAAGACAGTCTATACCTCAAAGAGATTTATCCTCTTTTAAAAGGGGCTTCAGATTTTGTTATTGGATCACTAATCAATAATCCAAAGCATCCTAATGAACTAATAACAGCTCCAAGCACATCGCCTGAGAATCATTACGTAACTGACAAAGGATATCATGGCACGACCTGCTATGGCGGCACAGCAGACCTTGCAATTATAAAAGAGCTGTTGCTAAGTCTAAAAGAAGCTCATAAGATACTTTATCCTGATGACAAGACCTTAGTTGCAAAACTAAATGATATCTACCAAAGACTTCATCCCTATACAATAGGACACATGGGCGACTTAAATGAATGGTATTTCGATTGGGATGATTATGACTTCCAACATCGACATCAGAGTCACTTGATTGGGCTTTATCCAGGCAAGAATCTTATCATGGAAGATGAATCTGGGGTAAACAAAGGACTTATGCAAGCAGCTCGTCGCTCTCTTGAAATCAAAGGCGACAAGAGTACGGGGTGGAGTACAGGATGGCGCATAAATCTTTGGGCACGCTTAGGTGATGGTAATCATGCCTATAAACTATTAAGAAATCTTCTCACCTATGTAACTCCGGACAACTACAATGGACCGCAAGCAAGACGTTCAGGAGGTACTTATCCCAATCTTTTTGATGCACACCCGCCATTTCAGATTGATGGCAATTTCGGTGGTACAGCAGGTGTATGTGAGATGCTTGTACAAAGTCACATGAACGAGATAATACTCCTTCCTGCCCTACCCGACGCATGGCGCAATGGAGAAATAAAAGGCATTTGTGCACGTGGAGGATACGTCATTGATATGTCGTGGAAAAATGGAAAAGTAACAAAAGCTGAAATACATAGCAAAACAGAAGGCTACGTTAGAATAAAATATAATGGTAAAACAGTAAGTCGTAAACTGAAAAAAGACGAGAAATACATATTAAAATAAGAAATGATGAAGCAAATACTATTCATTATATTCCTTTTTTTATCAATACACGGAATGTGCCAACCTCAACAACAACAATGGATAGCACATCCTCTTGCAGACAGCACTTCAGGAGTGTGGTTCAGAAATACTTATCTTGTGAAAGATACTCCTATTTGTGGAGAGATAACCATTTCTTCAACAGGGCATTATATCTTATATGTAAACAGTAGCAGGGTATCGTCAGACATCAGAAACATTATACCTGATGACAAGAAAGAAATCTCCATACACTATGATGTCACAAGGTTTCTACGCCCAGATAGTAACACTATTGCCATAACTTATCTCCCTACATCATCTAAAAAGCAAGACAAACAGATAGCTCTCTGCTTTTATGGCATTAATGCCGAAGGAAACAAATTCTGCTATAACACAGATGAGAACTGGCTATGCAGGCTATCTGACAGAAAACTAACCAACGAAGGAGAATTGATAGACAATCGTATAAATATTGCTACTACATGGCATGACTGCACAGAATATGCATCTGCGCTATGGATAAATGCCATTGTGCTTCCAGAAAAAAGCTATTGTAAGCCAGAACATTCGTTTTATCCAACAATAGTAAAAGGTTACACCATTAAGCCTCGATATTCTGAATATCAAGGAAATAATGTCTTCTATGAATTTGGTACAGGCTTTTACGGATATCTAAGAGTAACAATACGAGATGCCAGAAAAGGAGAGCACATTAACGTCGCTGGTGTTGAATACATTTGCAATGGTACTACGGATGAACAGACATATGCTCTTTTTACTCAAAATTATATCCGTCGTCCCAAAATACATGGCGACAGATATTTTCGTAGCACTCAAATCCAGAACGTTGAAGGCATAGGTTTAAAAGAATCCTATCATGCCAGTTGGATGTACTAAGCGCACAGATTTATTGTAAAAACCTTGCATATTCTGTATTTTTCAACTATCTTTGTACATAAGAAATCAAGAAATATGGAAACTAAAATACCTACAGTAAATGTAGATTACTTCCTTGACCTATACTATGGCTGCCACATTGACAAGGAACTTCTACTAATAGACAATATCAAAGACCTTGCTGTACCAGAGGGACCTGTTCGCATGCAATGTTTAGGTATATTGCTTATACAGAAAGGCAATATAACCTATATGTCAAACACTCAACAAATCAATGCAAAAGCAAACAACTTTGTCGTGTTCAGTCGTGGTCAAATCATTGATGAAATAAAAATCAGCAATGACTGTGAAGGCAAGGCGCTTATGATAAGCTACGACTATTTCCGCGACATGCTCACAGGATTCAGGGAATTAGCCTTACTATTCATAAACATAACCATTCGCCCTATTCTGCAGCTTACAAAGACTCAGGCTTCTGAGTTTGCAATGTATTACTCTCAGCTGAAGAAAAAGGTTGATGATTCAAAACATCATTTCCGCAAAGAATTGGTTGGCTCTATGATAAAAACTATTATCTACGATCTCAGCAATATAATCTATTTGGCTCAAGAAGGCAAACAGATAGTTTCAAAAAACAGAGCAGAGCACATTTTTGGCGATTTCATCGAGATTGTGAGCCACAACTACATGAAAGAACGCACTGTTAGCTGGTATGCCGAACAAATGGATATCACCCCTAAATACCTTGCCGAAATGGTGAAACAAGCCACCAACCGATCGCCCAACGACTGGATAGACGGCTATGTTATTGTTGAGATTCGCATGTTGCTGAAATACACAGGAAAATCCATAAAGGAGATTGCCGAGATTATGCACTTCACATCACAGAGTTTTCTTGGAAAGTATTTCAAAGAACACGTGGGAGTTTCTCCTAAAGACTACAGAAAGAGTTAAAACTACTCATCATATCACTCTTAACAAGAACTGCATTCCCTTCGCAGAGAATGCAGTTCTTGTTTTTTAGATGTAGCCTTGTTCCTTCAGTTCGTTTGCCACTTCACACAGTTCATCATACCATTCCTGCCCAAAGCGTCTAACAAGCGGTCCCTCAAGGAATTTATACACAGGCAAGTCAAGTTCCTGCCCTTTCTTAACTGCATCCTGACATATCTTCCACTTATGATAGTTCAAACCATATAACCCTTCTGCCAGCTTCTTTTCACGAATAGGATAAAGAGCACAGCTGATTGGCTTCACAAACTTTGTTTTGCCTGCCCTATAAGCTTTTTCAAGAGCACACAGACAACAATCGCCTTCATAACAGGTGAAAACACAATCTTTGCCTCCTACAATACTTGTCACCAAATCGCCTTCGCGATCTGTATATGCCACACCTTGCTTGTCAACCACACTCTGTGCACTTGCCGACATATCCTCCCACACTGTGTCAAGAGTGTCCTCTATGCCCATAATCTCATCCATGGTCACAGGAGCACCGGCATCACCTTCAACACAGCAAATGCCCTTGCACTTTTCAAGGTCGCAGCAGAATTTTTCTGTAAAAACATCAGGTGATACAAGCACGTTGCCCACCTGCAATATGTGCAGTTCCTTCATCCCTTACCAATCTATTTCCTTTAATCCTTTACTCTTCAAATATTCATTGCATCTTGAAAACTGATGCTGCCCAAACCATCCCCCACGATTTGCCGAAAGAGGAGAAGGGTGAACACTTTCAAGAATGCAATTCTTGCTTGCGTCAATATACGATTTCTTTGAACGGGCAAAACCTCCCCAAAGCATATAAACAATATTCTCTCTGTTTGCATTAAGAGCCTTTATAGCTGCATCTGTGAACAAGCTCCAGCCCAGGCGCTGATGACTGTTTGCTTCGTGAGCCCTTACTGTTAGAGTTGCATTCAGCAGCAACACACCCTGCTCAGCCCATCGTGTAAGGTCGCCAGTGCTTGGAACTGCCTTTCCCAAATCCAGCTCTATCTCCTTGAAGATATTCTGCAAAGAGGGCGGCATCATTATTCCATCTGGCACAGAGAAACTCAATCCCATTGCCTGACCAGGCTCATGATAGGGGTCTTGACCAATAATAACAACCTTAACCTTGTCAAATGGGCATAGGTTAAAGGCGTTGAATATAAGTTTTCCTGGAGGATAGCACACTCCACGCTGATATTCATCGCGCACTTTGGTTGTGAGTTCAGCAAAATAAGGCTTGTTAAACTCCTCTGCCAAATACTTTTTCCAAGACTCTTCTATTATTACGTTCATAGAAATATAGATTTTTTGCGAAGTTACAAAGAAATAGGCAAACCACAAAGAAATTGCATCCTAAAACACACTGCAAGCACCTTTATATTGTAATACTATTTTATCATATCCAATATAGACGCATTATAGAGGCATTATAGAGGAATTTTAGGTTTATAGTTAGAAAAAATTTACGCTCCTACTAGGAAAAAAAAATTTGCTAACTAAGCATCAAAAGCGAGGTAAAGCAAGAAGTAAAACTATTTTATCTACAAATAAAGGCGACCCACCTAAAGTGAATCGCCCTTGTTGCAAAGAAGAAGTGATCTTGTATATTAATCACAAATAAGGTTCTCACCTGTCATGTCAGCTGGCTGCTCGAGACCCATGATATGAAGGATTGAAGGAGCAACGTCAGCCAAACGACCATTCTTAACAGTAGCCGAATTGTTGTTGGTTACATAAATGAATGGCACAGGGTTGAGTGAGTGTGCGGTATTTGGTGTACCATCTTCCTCATTGATAGCATGATCAGCATTTCCGTGATCGGCAATAATGATTGCCTCGTAATCGTTAGCCTTAGCAGCCTCGATAACATCCTTTACACAGTTGTCAACAGCCCATACAGCCTTAGCAATAGCATTGTAAACACCTGTGTGACCAACCATATCGCCATTAGCAAAGTTTACAACGATAAAATCATACTCCTGAGAGTTGATTGCTCCTACGAGTTTATCCTTAACCTCGTAAGCACTCATCTCTGGCTGAAGATCGTAGGTTGCAACCTTTGGTGAAGGAACCAAAATGCGATCCTCATTATCATAAGGAGCCTCGCGTCCACCATTGAAGAAGAAGGTTACGTGAGCATACTTCTCTGTCTCTGCAGTGTGAAGCTGCTTCTTACCATGAGCTGCAAGATACTCACCGAGAGTGTTCTGAACATTCTCCTTAGGGAAGAGGATATGAACATTCTCAAAGCTTGCATCATAAGGAGTCATGCAATAATACTGCAAATCCTTGATTGTGTGCATGCCTTCTTCTGGCATATCCTGCTGTGAAAGCACAACAGTAAGCTCCTTGGCACGATCGTTACGGAAGTTCATGAAGATAACAACATCACCCTCCTGAATAGTACCATCTACATTTGCATTGTTGATTGGCTTGATGAACTCATCGGTAACACCCTCAGCATAGCTCTCCTCAACAGCCTTAACCATATCAGTAGCCTGCTTACCTGTACCTGAAACAAGAAGATCGTAAGCCTCTTTTACACGATTCCATCGCTTATCACGGTCCATAGCATAGAAGCGACCAATGATGCTGGCAATGTTTGCATCATTAGCTTCACACACCTTCTGCAACTGCTCTATGAAGCCCTTACCACTCTTAGGGTCGGTATCACGACCATCCATGAAACAGTGAACAAAAAGGTTCTTCAAACCATATTCCTTACCAATCTCAACAAACTTGAAAATATGATCGAGGCTTGAGTGAACACCACCATTAGAAGTAAGACCCATGAGGTGAACCTTCTTACCTGTTTTCTGAGCATAGCTATAAGCATTTACAACCTCCTGATTCTTCAGGATGTCGCCACTCTGACAAGCCTTGTTAATCTTTACCAAATCCTGATATACAACACGACCTGCACCAATATTAAGGTGACCAACCTCTGAGTTACCCATCTGTCCGTCAGGCAAACCTACATTCTCGCCTGAAGCCTGAAGCTCTGAATGAGCAGAAACTGCTGTCAAATAATCCAGATAAGGAGTTGGAGTGTTGTAGATAACATCACCCTTATCATGCTTTCCGATTCCCCATCCATCGAGAATCATCAATAAAGCTTTTTTTGCCATAATTAAAAACTAATACTTAAAATTCGAATTTGCTGCAAAATTACTAATTATCAACGGAATAGCAAAAGGATTAGTATTTTTTTATTTATCCAAAAACTTGGCGTATTGAAAGATTATAGCTATTTTTGCATACAATAAACCCGTAATAACCAAAACGTTCTATAAAAATAACTTCAAATACATTATTGTACGAATATGGTATCATTCGAATGCGACTATTGCAATGGTGCACATCCAAAAGTATTGCAGCACCTTATAGAAACTAACGACATCCAGAGTCTTACATACGGAATAGACCAATGGAGTGAATCAGCTAAAAAGAAAATTCGCGAAGCATGCGAAGCGCCAGATGCCGACATCTTCTTTCTAAGTGGAGGTACACAGACCAACATGACATGTATAGATGGTATTCTGGAAAAATGCGAGGCTGTTATCACTATCGAAACTGCTCACATCAATGTTCACGAAGCAGGAGCCATCGAATTCTCAGGACACAAAATCATTGCACTGGAGCAACACGATGGCAAGTTGCGTGCTGAGGATCTTGAAAAATACATGGACTGGTTTGTACACGATGAAAGCAACCGCCACCTTGCACAACCAGGAATAGTATACATCACATTCCCAACTGAGTTAGGAACTGTTTACAAGCGCAACGAGATAGAAGCAATACACAACGTGTGCAAGAAATACAACCTGAAGTTATATCTTGACGGAGCAAGAATGGGCTACGGACTAATGTCAACAGGCAACGACATCGATCTGCCATTCATAGCACGACACTGCGACTGTTTCTACATCGGAGGAACAAAGGTTGGAGCACTCTTAGGCGAAGCTGTTGTTTTCCCAAAGAACAACGCACCACGCCATTTCTTCACCATCATAAAACAGCATGGAGCATTGATGGCAAAGGGAAGAACTATCGGCTTGCAGTTTGATGCACTATTCACAAAATACAACAACAGCACTCTCCCACTCTATATGGAGATTTCAAAATATGCCATTGAAAAAGCAGAACAGATGAAAGCACTCTTCATAAAGAAAGGCTACAAGCTGTTCATCGATTCTACTACCAACCAACAGTTTGTAATCATTCCAAACGAAAAGGTGAAAGAACTCGAACAAAAAGTGCTGTTCACTCATTGGGAAGCCTATGACGAAACATCTATGGTATGCCGATTCGTAACATCATGGGCTACAACCGATGAACAGATGGCATATCTGGAAAGTCTATTATAACCACCTAACAACATAAATATAGATTAATATGAAAAAACTTTCTATTGGCATCACAGCCTTATTCCTAGCAATGACAATGAATGCACAACAGGCTCCACAACTTAGAGCCGACAACATCGACGAAGTGCTCAAGGCAATGACCTTAGAGGAAAAAGCCCAACTGCTTGTGGGCGATGGTAATGACGGATTTGCCGGTTCTGGCGCTATGCTAGGACATCAGGCAAAACTTGTAGCTGGAGCAGCAGGTCAAACAGTAGCCATCCCACGACTTGGCATTCCTGCTACGGTTCTCACAGATGGTCCAGGCGGTGTGCACATCAACCCAACACGCAAAGGCACCACACAAACCTTCTATGCAACAGGGTTTCCGGTTGGTACATGCTTAGCCTCAACATGGAACACAGAACTCATGGAAAAAGTAGGTCGTGCCATTGGTAATGAAACACTCGAATATGGTTGCGACGTTGTCCTCGGCCCTGGTCTCAACATACACCGCAGTCCTCTTTGCGGACGCAACTTTGAATACTATTCAGAAGACCCATTCCTAACAGGCGCAATGGGTATCGCCTACACAAAAGGTGTTCAAAGTCAAGGCGTAGGTGTTAGTGCCAAACACTATGCCGTTAACTCACAGGAGAACGAACGCACACGTGTTGACGAACGCCTCTCTCAGCGAGCACTTCGCGAAATATATCTTCGCGGATTCGAAATGACTGTACGCGAGAGTGCACCTTGGACTCTCATGTCATCATACAATAAAATCAATGGCGAATATGCTCAAAATAGCCATGGATTGCTTACAGATATCCTACGCAACGACTGGGGATTCAAGGGAATTGTGATGACCGACTGGATTGGACTACGTTCAGACCTTCCTACCTACGAACAAGTAACAAACGGAAACGACCTTATGATGCCTGGTTATCCTACACAGACACAAGCCATCATTGATGCCGTAAACCAAGGAAAACTCAACATAAAAGATGTTGACCGCAATGTTCGCAACATGCTTGAGTATATCGTAAAAACTCCAGCTTTCCGCAAATATCAGTTCACAAACAAGCCTGATCTAAAAGCTCATGCAGCTATCACTCGCCAGAGTAGCACAGAAGGAATGGTTCTTCTAAAGAACGACAACAACACACTTCCTATCAAGGATCTAAAGACTGTTGCCCTATTCGGAGTTAACTCTTATGATTTCTCAGGTGGCGGTCTTGGATCAGGCGCTGTAAATATGCCTTATGTCGTTGACATGGTAAAAGGTTTGAACAATGTTGGTGTTAAAACAACAAAACTCCTTACCGACATATATGAGAAATACGTAGAGTACGCAAAGGTGAAACTCAAAGCCGACAAGAACCCTTGGATGTGGTTCCTTGATCAAGGCAAGCCAAAACTTGAAGAAATAGAAATTTCTCGCCGATGCGTAGAACACGAAGCACCTGAGGCCGATGCAGCAATCATCACTATTGGACGTCAGGCAGGCGAAGGCATAGATAGAATGATTGAAGGCGAATTCAATCTCACCGCCGACGAGAAAGCCATGATAGAACGCGTTTCTGATGTTTTCCGTGCACAAGGCAAACCAGTTATTGTTATCATCAACAGCGGTTCTGTGATAGAAACAGCAAGCTGGCGCAACCGAGCAGATGCTATTCTCGTAGCATGGCAACCAGGTGAAGAAGGCGGTAACTCTGTTGCCGATGTTCTAACAGGAAAAGCAAACCCATCTGGTCACCTCACATCAACATGGCCTATAAGCGCATGGGATGTACCTTCTACAAAAGGCTACCCTCAGGGATTAGGCGATGGATATGAAGTAGCAGGACAACTCTACAATGGACAAATGAGTGGATACAACTTCACCAACCACGAGGAAGATATCTATGTTGGCTATCGCTATTTCGATACATTCAACAAACAAGTAGCCTATCCGTTTGGTTACGGCCTAAGCTACACCACATTTGCATTTGGCAAACCATCAGTAAAGATTAACGGCAACAAGATCACAGTTAGCGTATCGGTTAAGAACACCGGTAAGATTGCCGGCAAACAAGTTGCTCAGGTTTATGTAACAGCTCCTAAGGGTGCTTACGAGAAACCAGCTAAGGAACTCAAGGCATTTGCAAAAACTCATGAATTGAAACCTGGAGAAAGCCAAACTCTTACCATGACAATCCAAAAACGCGACCTTGCAAGTTTCGACGAAGCTAACAGCCAGTGGAAGGTTGATGCAGGCAACTACATCTTCAAGATTGGTGACAATGTTGAAAACATTCTCTGTAGCGCAAGTCTCAAGATTAGCGAATACACTGAAAAAGTGAGCAATGTATTGCCACAGAATGCCCAATTCAACAAAGTAAAGCAATAGTAATATTGCATTACTACAAAATCATCTTATGACATAAGATATCTTAAGTAATAAGAATAAAAAAGTCCTGGAAAAGAATTCCAGGACTTTTTTATCTAGGTATAACACCTTTACTTCTCCTCTACCAATAGTATATTGCCTTCAGCATCATATTCTAATGGAAGAACCTTGAGAGAACGCAACCATGTTGTATCATTTGAAGGAACACAGTCGTGATGGAAAAGATACCACTGTTCACCAACTTTAGTAATACTATGATGAGTTGTCCAACCAACAACAGGCTCAAGGATAACACCCTTATAAGTGAAAGGACCATAAGGATTATCACCTACACCATAACAAAGCATGTGACTGTCGCCAGTTGAATAACTGAAATAATACTTGCCATTATATTTGTGCATCCAAGATGCTTCAAAGAAACGATGTGGATCACCAGCCTTCAATGGCTCACCGTTCTCGTCAACAATCTCTACTGCACGTGGAGCCTCTGAGAACTGCATCACATCATCACTCATACGAACAACAAAGCTTGCTAATGCAGGAGTATCTGGTGTAGTATAAAGCTGTGTCTTCTTATCTGCTGCAGGACCAAGGTCAACGCCTTCCTTTGTCAACTTCTCAGGAGCACGATACCACTGAAGCTGTCCACCCCAAAGACCACCGAAATAGCAGTAAATCTGACCATCTTCGTCTTTAAATACACATGGATCAATAGAGAAAGAACCACGGATTGGCTCATCCTGAGGTACGAAAGGCCCTTCTGGCTTGTCAGCAACAGCTACACCAAGATGAAATACACCATTATAATCCTTTGCAGAGAAGATAAGATAATACTTGCCGTCTTTCTCAACAACATCATTATCCCACATCTGCTTTTCTGCCCATTTAACATCCTCTACATCAAGAATCTTACCGCAGTCAACAACTTCATCCTTCATTGGGTCACCATCAATACGAAGAACATGATAGTCTTTCATCTGGAAGTGACCACCATCATCATCAAAACATTCACCACTATCCCAGTCATGAGAAGGATAGATATACAACTTGTCGTTGAACACATTGGCAGAAGGATCTGCCATATAATCTTTTGGAAACAAATATCTTGCTTTCATAACGTATATGTTTTTAATTATTCAAACAATTTAATAATCTCTTTCACAACTGGCTTAACCTTGAAGTTGCGATCAATAAGCAAGCCATAGTTAGTACGTCCGTTGATAGGCCAGTCATTTAACCAGCTTGTGCCATCATCAACGCCCCAAAGGGTCACACGTTCGATGTCTTTTGCATACTTACGATAAAGCTTAAAGAATGCCAGATAACGTTCATTAAACTTAGCCTGTGCCTTCTTGCTTAATCCCTTAGTATAAGGATCCATCTTAGGATCGCCAGCTGCAAAATGCTGCTCTATACCTGCACCATTAAACTGCCACGGCTGTGGAAGAACATTAAGATCCAACTCTGTAAACTGCACCTTTACACCTGCAGCAATATAAGCCTGAATACTCTGCTCATATTCTGTGAGATCAGGATAGTCAAAGCCATTGTGACTCTGCATACCAACAGCATCTATACGGCAGCCCTTAGCCTTTAGGTCTTTGATAAGTTTCACTACAGCTGCACGCTTGCCTGGCTTATTCATAGAATAGTCATTATAATAAAGCTCTACATCAGGATCAGCAGCATGTGCAAACTTAAATGCAAGTTCTATGAACTCTGGACCGATAATCTTAAAATAAGGACTCTTTCTAAAACTACCATCATCTTCTATAGCCTCATTAACAACATCCCAGCCTTTGATTTTACCCTTATAGTGAGAAACAACTGTTGTGATGTGATGATACATACGATCTATAAGCACCTCGCGACTAACAGTTTTACCCTCCTTGTCTGTAAACATCCATTTTGGAGCCTGAGAATGCCAGACAAGACAATGGCCGATAGCTGTCATATTATGTTTCTCGGCAAAGGTTATAAGACTATCACCACTTGTCCAGTCATAGCGATCCTCTTCAGGATGAATAATCTCACCCTTCATACAGTTCTCAGCAACAACACAATTAAAATTATCAGTTATTGCCTTTGTAGCCTTTGGATTTGTTTCAGCAGCGTACCATGTGTTAAGCGCACAACCAATAAGGAAGTGCTTACCAATTACATCTTTCATTGTTGGCTGACTTTTCTTCTGAGCCACACCAACCATAGGTGCAAGCATCAACGAAGCCAGCGCGATGGAGATAATTCTTTTGTTCATTTGTTTTTTATTTGCGATTTTCAATTTCCTGATTGATTTTGTCTATAACCTCATCTGTAAGCTCATATTTTGAAATGATAAACATTGCCAACAGAAGCAACATGGCTGGAATCACACATACAAGCCAAAGAATACCTTCTTGAGCAAGTGGTGATTGAGCTTGAAGGTTATTCATATAATAAGCTCCAGCAGCATTACCAACAGACATCATTGCAAAAGCTGTAATAAAGAACAAAGCTACAACACGAAGTGGACGGTTATGAAAGAACTCTGCCCATAAATCACTAACCTTTACATTTTCTGTATCCTTCTTATCCATAACAACACGTTCCTTACACTGAGTGAAACAGAAGAATAGCAGAGCAAGACCAATAAGCGAATAAATAAGCATGGTCATGAACCAAGCATTTGAGTCTTTAGGAAGAGTACTTGCTTCCTCTGCTGCTGCCTGATAGCCACATATTGCAAGAACAATACCAGGAACAACACCACCCATAGCCATACCAGCCTTGAAGAAAATACCAGTAAGAGCATTTACGATACCCGAGATACGCTTACCTGTTGTATATTCACCATAAGAGATTACCTCAGGAATAAGAGCCCACATATAACCTGTTGCAACAATCACACCTGTTGACTTTATAAACTGAGCTATATAAATAAGTGTCATATTCTCTTCCATATTCATTGTCTTGGTGATAACATACAACATTGCCATACCAACAATAGCAACAGAAAGGAAAAGATAGAACATATTCTTTTTACCTACAGCCTTCTTAATAGCAGGAACCAATGGCATAAATATAAATGAAGGAAGAGAACCAAGACCCATAAAAAGAGCCATCTTTATTGGGAGGTTTTCAACTTCCGTAATACCTGCCATAACAGCAACGAGGATTGGAATACCTGCAGAAACAGCCAAACCACCAACGTTAGCCATAAACATACGCGTAGATGTAAGAACAGTAATTTCATCTGTATCACGAGTGAGAGAACTGTTCAAAGCACCATAAGGCACATTGATTAATGTATATAGCATTGACATACCTACATAAGTAACGTATGCGTATATAAGTTTAACTGTATAATTAGAATCAGCCATTCCATCCCAGAAGCACAGAATAGCAAGAACAGTCAAAGGAATACCTGCAAACACAAGGTAAGAACGATACTTACCAAGTTTAGGATTATGCTTATCTACAAAGGTTCCAACCAAAGGATCCCACAGCACATCTATAGCACGAACAACACCAAACATTGTTGCTGCGTGAGCAGCCTCAAGTCCGAAGATGTCGGTATAGAAAAACAACAGATACATACTAATTGTCTGATAAATCAGATTCTGTGCAAGGTCGCCAGAGCCGAATCCTATTCGCTGCAACCAATTAAGTTTGTAGAAGCCACGAGCTTCGTTTTCATTTTGTGACATGATATTTGTTTTTAGTTATTTCTTAAGCTACAATTTATTATCTCTTATTTCACAACCTTCGCTGCATATTTTCCCATCACTTCATATCCTTTTGGGTTAAGATGAAGCCAATCATCTGAATATTCCTTGATAAGCTGCTGAGGATCTTTAGCATCACGTACTAATTCGTCAAAATCAACGATTCCATCGAAATTACCAGGCTTTCTTATCCATTCATTGATTGTTTGACGCATTGCCTCATGAAAGAAGGAGTACCAGCCATTACCTTTAGTAGGTGTAATTGTTCCTCCATACACCTTTATTCCCTTGGCATGTGCCTTTTCTATAAGAATCTTATAAGCGTCTATAACTTGCTGAGCCTTCTTTTCATAAGCACCACCACAAGTTCCAATATCATTGGTTCCTTCGAAGATGATTAGCTTATCAATATTGTTTTGACCAAGAATATCACGATCAAAGCGCTTTAAAGCAGGCTCACTTAATCCACCTTCAACAACGCAGTTACCGCCAATTCCCAAATTCAATATACCTACTTCTCCATCCAAAGCCTCTGCCATAAAATCAGGCCAACGGTTCTGCGCATCAGTTGTACTGCCACGACCATCTGTAATACTATTACCCAAAATAGCTATTGCAGGCTTCTTTGCTTTCACCTCTATCTTGGCAATATTATACCAGTGAGCAAGCTTCTCAATAGTAACAAACTTCTTACCTGGCTTAACATTACCCAAAGCAATATATGAATTAGTTCGTGACCCACGATGAGAGGTCATGTGCTCTGGAGTTCTCTTGCCATAGCAAATAGTAACTGCCAAGCGAGTGAGCTTTGGTAGATTGTAATTAAAAGCATCACAGTAAATTGCCTGGTGTGCAGGGATAGTCACATTCTTCTTACCTGCAAATTTCAGCCATTTCACCGTCTTCAAATCAATATCAGTTGTATCTTTTGCCAAAGCAATATACACACCATTGATTTCAACAGGTATATCACTGAATTCATTTGATAACTGCACACGCAACTGCTTACCTGCAGTTGTCACTTTTACAATCTGTCGGATTGTATTTCCTGTTAAGGTACTATGCTGTGGCATATCACCTCTACCTGTAAATTCTGGAGCGGTGGCAAATGTTCCAGTCCACAACTCCTGAGCACTCGCTGAAAGAACAAGTGCCACTAGCGATAGAATAGTCAGTAGTCTCTTCATGATTTAAATTTTTATCGTTGCAAAATTAAGAATATTCTTTCTATAAAATTATATCTCTTGTAACCTATACATTGTATTTTGTTTCATTTTTCTTATTTTTTGAGGATTTTATTAGGTTACAAAAGAAACAAAAGCTAAATTTGCAGCAAACTTAAGTTAGAAAATGTCTCAGCTAAAAACCAAACTTACTACCATTGTATTAATGATGGTTCTTCTGTTGGCTCATGCCGACAGCGGACAACTATACACCTCAGACAAGCTTGCAAGCAGTCTGATTAACTGTGTCGTTCAAGACAACTACGGCTATATCTGGATAGGAACAGAATATGGTCTTAGCCGATTTGATGGTTACAGATTCACAAACTATCAGCATGATAGCAAAGACACTACATCTATTATAGACAACACAATTTCTCAAATAAAGATCGACAAATCAGGGCATCTTTGGATTGGATGTGCCAAAGGACTGATGAGATATAACTATGCAACAAACTCATTCCACAGATACAACTTTCCTAATGGAATCCAGCCACGTGTTTACGACATCATCCAAAGTCACAACGGAAACATCCTTATTGGAACTGCTGGATATGGACTATATTCTATTAAAAACAACAGTAACGAGCTAACTGCAGAAAAAGAATATACCCGCGGAAACAAAGAACTATTCTTTACTCATATCTTTGAAGACAGCCATGGAAATTTATGGCAAGGCAGTCATTTAAACACCTTCTACTGCTACAAAAAAAAGAACGGAAAGATAACTGTAAAAAACTATGTATCTCCATGTGGAGCACCTATAGCATTCTTCCAATCATGGAAAAATCAGATGATGATTATCTGTATGTTTGGAATCATCTACTATGATTACACAACAGACAAGATAATCGAAGGTAATATTGATCTAGGATCATACAAAGGACATATCACTATCAATAGTGCACAATTTGACAAACAAGGCAACCTTTATTTAGGAACATCAGAATGTGGAGTACTTCAATTGCCAGCAGGTTCCCGCCGTATTATTCCTTATACAAATTCAAATAACGAGCATTTTGACCTTACAACATCATGGGTTAATGCCATTCTCACCGACAAAGACGATAATATTTGGATTGGATGCTACATGAAGGGACTCTACCTCATCAACAATCAACAAATGGCATTCCGCAGCTGGAGTTTTGCAAGTCAAGGCTACAGCATTGGAACTGGAGTCACATCCGTTGCACGTGGTGACAATGGAGATATTTGGTGTACCGTTCAGAACAACGGCGTATATCAGTTCAATAAAGAAGGAAAGATTGTCAGTCATCCTGCATCTCCTGTCGGAACCTGCACCATATATCGTGACAAAGATGGAGGATACTGGATTACCACAGGTAGTGCTCTTTTCAGCTACAACCCATATACAGGAGCATACGTTGAGAAATTACACTTTGAAAGTAGCGGTGCATCCACTATAAAAGACGATGAAATGGGCAAATTATTTATATCTGTCTATAGTAAGGGCTTATATATTTACGACCGCAAAACCAAAGACATTACCATTCTAAACATGAGTCAAAAAAGACGCCATGGAAGTCTTTGTAACGATTGGGTACGACACATGATTGTAGATCGTCAAGGACTTCTATGGATAGCCACATCAAATGGTGTTGCGTGTCTAAACCCACAAACCTTAGCTTTTGACACCTATGGTTGGACTAGTATTTTGAGAAACAGACAAGCCAACTATCTTTGCGAAACAACCAACGGAAATATAATCATTGGTACTGACGATGGATTATACATCTATAATGTTGCAGACAAGGCTCTCAAAAAGTTCCCCAATTCCGAAATTCTTCAGAACAAACAGATATGTGGTATTGTACGCGACAATCACAACGACATCTGGATTGGAACTACTATGGGTATATGGCAATATGATCATCTAAGTAAAAAATTCATTGGTCATATCAATGGAAATGGTCTAAAAACTCATGAATATGTTTTAGGTGCCATTATGCATTGCCCCGACGATCTTATTGCCATAGGAAACAACGATGGAATCACTGTTTTTTATCCAGAGGACGTAAGAGGAAACTACATGGAAATGAATAAGGTTTATCTAACCAATTTCATTATTGATGGAAAAAGTGTAAGTTGTATGAGCAACGAATACGACATTCCATATTCTCAAAACAGTTTCTCTTTGGAGTTCTCATTACTAAACTTCCGTAACGCAAGTGATATATGCTACGAATATCGCATCAACGGCGGAGAGTGGATTAGTACCAACGAAGGTGGAAATGCTATATCCTTCACAAAGATGAAGCCAGGAAGCTACGATATTGAGGTAAGAGCATCTAACAACGGAGTTTATTCTAAAGAGAACTGCATTATAAAAATAACGGTAGGTGATCCATGGTACGCATCTACATGGGCTTTACTTATCTATTTGCTCCTTTTCATCGGAATAATAATATATATTCTTCTCAGCTATGAACATCGTAGAAAAGTTGAACTAGAAGAACAGAAAATGAAATTTCTAATTGATGCCACCCACGATATTCGCTCTCCTTTAACCCTTATCATGGGACCGTTGAAAAAACTCATGGCAAGGCACACTACTGATGAAGACAAACAGGATTTAGAAACCATTGACCATAATGCTCAACGCCTTATGCTATTGGTTAATCAGATTCTTGATGAAAGAAAGATTGATAAGAATCAAATGCACCTTCATTGCACACCTACCAATCTAAAGGATTTTATCGAAGGTATATTAACGCTTTATCAATATAATGCCAATGATCGTGACATTAAGCTGTCTGTACATTCTGAGCTCCCAGCTTATATGGTAGAGCCATTATATCTTGATCGTTCCAACTTTGATAAAGTTGTTAATAATCTGCTTTCAAACGCACTGAAATACACTTTTGATGGGGGTGAAATAACCATTATCTTGAAAAAAGAAGAGCATCAGGTTATAATGCAAGTTATGGATACGGGTATCGGATTTAAGCAAAACACCGAACGACTTTTTGAACGCTTCTATCAAGAGAGAAGAACCCACAACCATTTCCATGTTGAAGGAACAGGTATCGGGCTCAATCTTTGTAAGGCTATTGTGCAATTACACGGCGGAAGTATCAAAGCCTATAATCGTAATGACGGAAAACGCGGTGCCTGCATAGAGATTATATTACCATTAGGAAGCAAACATCTTAACCCAGATGAAATTGTGTCTGAAGACAGCGAAAACCAGAAGAAACATCATGCATCAGCCAATCGCAACTGCAATATTCTTATTGTTGACGACGATCCTGAAATTGCAAAATACATAAACAATGAGCTATCCAACTGGTATCGTTTCGACTATGCTAACAACGGAAAAGAAGCATTACGCATCCTCCTCACAGGTAACTACGACCTTGTTATCAGCGATATCATGATGCCTGAAATGGATGGTTTAACCCTACTCAAAGAAATAAAGAGAAATAGCAATATCAGCGATATACCAGTTATCTTACTTACTTCAAAAAGCGATGTCGATAATAGAATGGCAGGTCTCAAGAAAGGTGCTGATGCTTTCCTCGCAAAGCCATTCGATATGGAAGAACTCCACATACTCATCGATAACCTCATAGATAATGTTCGCCGACTTAAAGGAAAATTCTCTGGTGCACTTAACCAACAGGGTAAGGTTGATAAAATAGAAGTAAAAGGCAATAACAACATCTTGATGGATCGCATTATGAGATCCATCAACGACAATATTGCCAACACAGAATTCAATGTTGAAGCCCTTTCTGACGAGGTTGGAATCAGCCGTGCCCAACTACACAGAAAAATGAAAGAGATTACAGGTATATCTACAGGAGAATTCATACGTAATATCCGTCTTGAACAGGCTGCACGTCTTATCAAGGAAGGCGATATCAACATTACTCAGGTTGCATATAGTGTTGGATTCAATAATCAAACCCACTTCTCCACGGCATTCAAGAAACATTTTGGTATGACCCCATCAGAATATGCGGAAAAATAACTATAACAAAAATATGAGAAAACTATTATTTACACTATCTCTGCTTGCCACTACATTTACTATGCAAGCAGAAGACGGACATCGCCTTTGGCTGCGTTACGATAGCGTGGGCACGGCAAAAGTTATTGCACCCAAAGGAGGCGCAACCCTTCAGATTGCTATCCAGGAAATGAAAAAATACTGGAAAGGCGACCACATCCGTCTTGTCATCAACAAACAGCTTAAAAACGACGATGGCTATCTTTATGATGGCGACTCTATCTGCTCACACAGCGAATTGGGACTTCTATATGGAGTTTATCACGCACTCGAAATGCAGCAAATGAAATTCGAGCCAGGCTTGGGAGCTTACAGCAGTCCAGCTTTCAGCTATCGAATACTAAATCATTGGGACAATATCGATGGTAGTATAGAACGTGGGTATGCTGGCAAAAGCATTTTCTTTGGCTGTCCTGAAACAAAGGCATGGGCTGAACGCATAAAAGAATATGCACGTGCCAACGCCTCTATAGGTATAAACGGTAGCGTTATCAACAATGTAAACGCATCTCCAAAGATGCTTACTAAGGAATATCTCCTCAAAACAAAACGCATTGCAGATATTCTTCGACCTTATGGCATAAAGGTATATATTTCTGTAAACTTCGGAACACCAAAGGCACTTGGTGAAACAAAAACTGCCGATCCACTTGATGCCAGCGTACGCACTTGGTGGAACAAAAAAGCAAAGGAAATATATAAGCTTATTCCTGATTTCGGAGGGTTCCTCGTAAAGGCTAACAGCGAAGGACAACCTGGTCCTTTCGACTACGGACGCACACATGCTGATGGTGCCAACATGCTTGCCGATGCTGTAAAACCTTTCGGAGGTATCATCATGTGGCGAAGTTTCGTTTATGGTTCTAAGCACAAAGGCGAAGACCGCGTAATGCAGGCTGTTTCTGAATTCAAAGATCTCGACGGACTGTTCCGCGACAATGTTATCCTGCAAAGCAAGAATGGTCCTCTTGACTTTCAACCACGTGAGCCTTATGCTCCTATCTTCGATAACATGAAAGCTACTACTCAGTTTGCAGAGTTACAGATAACCCAGGAATACACAGGTCAGAGCAAACATTTAGTATTCCTCTCTCCTATGTGGAAAGAATTCTTCCATTTTGTCAGTCCATCAAAATTAAAAGGTATTGCAGGCGTAAGTAACGTTGGAAACGATAAAAACTGGTGTGGTCACCCATTCTCTCAGGCCAACTGGTACGCTTTTGGTCGTCTTGCATGGGATCCTACGATATCATCAAGTCTTATTGCCGAGGAATGGGTTCTCCAAACATTTGGCGACAACTTCGACTACTATCCTGTAGTGGATATGATGACAACAAGTCGTGAAGCTTGCGTTGATTATATGATGCCATTAGGTTTACATCATATCTTCAAGTTCGACCACCACTATGGTCCAGAACCCGACGGTTTCATCGCACATTATCCACTTGAGTGGTGCCCTGTTTACTATCATAAAGCCGACTCTACAGGCATTGGTTTCGATCGTTCTTCAAAAGGTACAAATGCTGTGAGCCAATATCGAGAGCCATACCGCAGTCTTTACGACAACATTGAGACTTGTCCCGACGAATATCTCCTGTGGTTCCATCATGTGCCTTGGGACTATGAACTACAGAATGGAGACAAGCTATGGGAAGAAATCTGTGCACTATATTACAGAGGTGTAGAACAAGTAGCATCATATCGTAAGATATGGGCAAATACCAAGCCTTATATCGATGCAGAACGCTGGCAACAGGTTGACAGTCTTTTGAAAGTACAATATGACAATGCTGAAGAATGGCGTCAATACTGTCTTAAGTATTTCCAGAAATTCTCAAAAAAGCCAATACTTTACAACTTCACTGGCGTAAGCTATATGCCTGTTGAAGAACCAAAGTTGTAAAAATAGAGACTAATTATCAACATAATGAAAAAAACATTTATTTCTATCGCCTTAGCTATGCTCTGCATATCTGCTCAGGCACAAAGCAACCCACTGTGGATGAGGTATAGCGCCATCTCACCTGATGGTTCTACTATTGCCTTCTCTTACAAGGGCGACATCTACACCGTTCCAAGCAACGGAGGAACGGCTCGTCAAATCACATCAAATGCCAACTACGACTCTTATCCTTTATGGAGCCCTGACGGCTCAAAAATCGCCTTTTCATCGGCACGCGAAGGTAGTCTTGATGTGTACATTATCAACAAGAACGGAGGCTCTCCAATTCGTCTAACCACTGATAGTGGCAATGAGAAGCCTATTGGTTTCCGCGACAACGAACATATTCTTGTAGAAGCCGACATAGCAACAAGTGCAACAAGCATCATCTTCCCAGGAACATTTCCACAGGTTTTCGAAGTACCGACTGTTTCTGGTGCCCGAATGAAACTTTTTTCTGAGATCACCATGCAAGATTTGTCTATCAATGCTAATGGCGACATACTTTATCACGACATGAAAGGCTACGAGGATCCATGGCGCAAGCACCACACCTCACCTATCACACGCGACATTTGGATGCTACGTGGCGGAAAATACACTAAGCTTACATCTTTTGCTGGCGAAGACCGCAACCCAGTATGGGACACTGCCGACAGTTATTATTACCTCAGTGAGGAAGACGGTACTTTCAATGTTTTCCATAATAACATAGCTGGAAATGCTAAGCAGCAAATTACCCATTTCAACGGTAATCCTGTGCGTTTCCTCACACGTGCAAACAATGGTACTCTCTGTTTCGGTTATGATGGAGAAATATACACTCTCAAAAAAGGAGGAATCCCTGAGAAGGTAAACATCAATGTTATAGCAGATCGTAACGACATCGACCTTGATCGCCAAACATTATTTAGCGGTGCAAGAGAAATTAGCGTTTCGCCAAATGGCAAGGAAGTAGCCTTTATTGTTCATGGTGACGTATATGTAACATCTGTTGAATACAACACCACAAAGCAAATTACCGACACCCCAGAACAGGAACGTTCTGTTGACTTTGCTCCAGATGGACGTAGCATTGTCTATGCCTCAGAACGTAATGGACTCTGGCAAATATATCAGTCAAGCATAAAGAACAAAAACGAAAAGCTCTTTACCTACTCTACTGAGATTGTCGAAGAGCAGCTTGTAAAGAGCGATTCCACCAGTTTCCAACCACAATACAGTCCTGATGGTAAAAGCGTAGCCTTCCTGCAAAACCGCACAACACTTATGGCTGTTGATGTGAAGACACATAAAACACGCAAACTCATGGACGGCAAATATATGTATAGCTATAGTGATGGCGACCAGGATTTCCAGTGGAGTCCTGACAGTCGTTGGCTCATTTCCACATATATTGGACAAGGTGGCTGGAACAATTCAGACATAGCACTCGTAAAAGCCGATGGAACCGGCGAAATTCACAACCTCACCAACTCAGGATATAACGATGGAGGCGGTCGTTTTGCACTGGGAGGCAAGGCTATCGTATTCCAAAGCGACAGGGCTGGCTATCGCAGTCATGGCAGTTGGGGAGCCGAATCCGACGCTTATATCATGTTCCTTGATGTTGATGCCTACGATCAGTTCCGCATGAGCAAGGAGGAATATGCTCTTTGGAAAGAGAACTCTGAGGAAGGCAAGAAACAAAAGGCAGAGGAAGCTAAGAAAGAAGAAAAGAAAGCCAAGGACAAGAAGAAAGGTAAAGACGAAGAGGTGAAACCTGAAAAGGTAGAAGAATTAAAATTCGACCTTGCCAACTGCAAAGACCGAATACTCCGTCTCACCAACAATTCAAGCAACATGGGCGATGCCATTCTTTCTAACGACGGCGAAACACTCTATTATCAGGCACGCTTCGAAGGTGGCTATGACCTCTGGAAGGTAAGCATACGCGATCATTCAACACAACTTGTAACAAAAGGTATAGGTGGTGGTGGCTTTGAAGCCGACAAGGATTTCAAAAACCTCTTCCTCTGTTCAGGAGGCATCAAAAAGTATGATATTGCAAGCAATCAGGTAAAGAAAGTAGATTTCGAGGCACACTTCAACTACAAACCTTATCAGGAGCGTGAATACCTCTTCAATCATATTTGGCAGCAGGTAAAAGATAAGTTCTACAAGAAAGATCTTCATGGCGTTGATTGGGAAGGCTACAAAAAGACCTATAGCCGCTATCTCCCATACATCAACAATCGTTATGACTTCCGCGACATGCTCTCTGAGATGCTTGGCGAACTCAATGCTTCACACACTGGAGCCCGTTTCTATCCAAATGGAGCAAAGCTAAGAACAGCCACTTTGGGCATTATCCCAGACTACAAATATGAAGGTGATGGAATAAAAATTGCTGAAGTAATCCGTCGCAGTCCATTTGCCAATGCTAACACCAAGGTGAAGGCTGGCGACATCATTGAGGCCATCGACGGCACAAAGATTCTGGCTGGAAAAGACTATAACTATCTCCTTGATGGAAAGGCAGGAAAGCCTGTTCGCATCACTATCAAAGACCGCAAGGACAATATCTGCATAAAAGCTATTTCAAAGGGACAGGAAGAGGACCTACTCTATCGTCGTTGGGTTGATCGCAACAGAGAAATGGTAAATAAGCTCTCTAATGGTCAACTTGCATACGTACATGTAAAAGCAATGGACTCTGAGAGTTTCCGCACAGTGTTCAGTGAACTACTCAACGATAGCAATCGTCAGAAGAAAGCTGTTATTGTTGATGAGCGCCATAACGGTGGCGGATGGCTACACGACGATCTCTGCACACTCCTCTCTGGCGTGCAGTATCAGAGCTTTGTACCACGTGACCAGTTCATAGGCCGTGACCCATGGAACAAATGGACCAAACCAAGCTGCGTACTTATTTGCGAGGACGACTATAGCAATGGACATGGCTTCCCATTTGTATATAAAACATTGGGTATCGGCAAACTCATCGGTGCACCTGTTGCAGGAACTATGACAGCCGTTTGGTGGGAAACCCTCATGGATAATCAGATGATATTCGGTATTCCACAGGTAGGATGCCTCGATATGCACGGAAAATATGGTGAAAACAACACCCTTCAGCCAGATATCACAGTATATAACACACCTGAAGACTACCTCACAGGTAACGATCGTCAACTACAACGAGCAGTTGAAGAAATGCTGAAATAAGAACAGCATTATTGGTTCACTCGCATAACACTGCTTTGAGATTTAAAAGAAAAACATAAAAACCCGTTCAGTGCTGTATGCTTTACAAGCATTCATTCTAAGCCATCGTTCCAAGTCCTGTCCAAGCAAGCTTGACAGTCCTTGTCCGATATCTTAGAATAGCCTGCGGCTTGCAGCACTGAGCGAAAAATAGAGAAAATCGAATAAACAAGAAAAGTAATAATACCATAACAGTGGTAATAATATCGTTTATCATATAAAAAAGAATGGAATTTGTTGATAAATCAAATCTTAACCAAGATTTAATAATACAACTCAAATCATATGTTTATGATATTGTAGGGTGTTGCCAGGAAGTCCATAAAGAATTAGGACCTTGGCTGAACGAATATGTATATCAGGAGGCAATGAAAGTATCGTTGGAGGAAAAAAGAATCCCTTTTGAAAAAGAACACTATTTTCAGGTCTCTTATCATGGTCACCCCTTATCACACAAACATTACATGGATTTTTTGTGCAAAGGAAATGTTGCTGTGGAATGCAAGGCCATTACTAACTTGGGAACAGAACAACGTCAACAATTGTGGAATTATATGCGGCTGACCAACACCCCTACAGGTATATTATTCAATTTTGCTCCGGTTAAGGATCAATGTGAAAAGTATTATTATGACGTAAATACTAAAACAATCACAGCATTCTAAACTTTTTCTTGGTTTTTCCGGTTTTCAGGTTGTGGCCTGCAAGGCTGATGGTGTGGGACAAGCTTTTATCTGTATGCCTGCATACAAGGAAAAGCATGTAGACACAACATCAGGGACGAAGTCTCAACCTGAAAAAAGGGGTTTTAAAGGTTTTCTTTTAGACACCGATTATAGGTAATCTTGATTACCCCCGAAAGTTACAACAAAGCTTTCGGGGTTTATTCTGTCTATACAAAAAGGAGACCTGCATCACTGCAGGCCTCCCCAAAAAATAGAGAGAGATAAGAATTAATTCCCAAAGAGGGAACTAATTATATTTTTTCATCTACTTTTTCTCATATATAAAATTCATGTTGCCTGATTTTTTGCAGTTAATCATCAAAGCTATTTTAGTATGTAAAAATAAACTATTAATCACCACCACAAAGGTAATAACTTCTTTTGATATACCAAAATCTTTTTAGTAATTTGTTTTATTTTTCCATCTTTATCTTTCAATCCGTTATATTTTTCAGCCTCAAACCACAAAATCCATTTAACCATGTAATACAAGGTTGTGTGACACAAACTTGTGTGACTCCGATTCTTCTTATCAATAATTAACTAAAAAGGAGACCTGCACACAGCAAGTCTCCTATATTTATAGTTTAGAAAGTATGGAAGTATTTCCATATTTCCATGGGTATTAGCTTTAATTTCTAACAACGACTTAGCGTTTTCCACCTGCTGCACCTTGTTGTTCCCTAGCAATATCCTTGCTAAGGTAAGGCTAAAATATGACTACTATATAAAATACTGCTGTAAATCAGCTCAACTTCTCAAGGATTCTGAAGTTTAGTAGGATACAAAAAAAGAGGCGTGTATCACTACAAGCCTCTTTGGTATTAATTTTAGAGAGTATGGAATTTGAAAATTCCATTATAATAATTTTCACTTATTCTCCATATTTAGGATTAATATCCATGATTCTGCTCAAGAGCAGGATTGTAATCTATCTCACGCTGTGGAATAGGAAGAATAGTTCTATCGTTATCGTAATCAATAACTTTTTTAAGTCTATTAGTAACACTCTTCTTGTTACGCCAGTAAGCAAAAGCTATCTGGTTCTCAGCAAAGAGTTCCTTCTCGTATTCAAAGATTACATCGTCAATATCTACAGTAGCAACATCTTGATAACCTGTAACACGATTTCTCTCAATTGCATTGATATAAGATGCTGCATCGTCCTTATTTAACTTAACTGAAGCCTCAGCAGCTATCAAGTAAACCTCAGAAAGGCGGATGATCTTTGGATTGTTTACATAAATGCCTTCACGACCTGGATACTTTGCTGGATAGTAAGAATCTGCAGCAGTTTTGCTAACCTTACCTACCTTTATCAAATTACTACGAACATCCTCAGGATTATCTGTAAGATACTTGTAGAGTTTACCAGCAGTATTGAAACCACACTCTGCATAACCAGAAGCATCAGTATAATAACCAATACCATTACGCTGAGGATTATAGTTTGATGTAATCAACAACTCAAAGATAGACTCACTTGTACCTTCTTTATTCCAAACACTTGCATAATCCTTAATAGAATAGAGTTCATAACCACCATCAGCAATAACCTCTTTTGCATCAGCAAGTGCCTTTTCATTTTCTCCCATGTAAAGATAAGCACGAGCACGAAGAGCCAAAGCTGCATAATAATTCAAAAAACCTGTCTCTTTTTTTGCATCCTTATCCATCAGTTTTACAGCCTCAGTAAAGTCTGCAATAATCTGATCATAGGTCTGCTTTAAAGTAGAACGCGTACCTTTAAAATCTACAGGCAAGACCTGAGTAGAAAGAACTATACCTGAACCTTTTGCATTTACATCAGCAACAGTAGTTGGAATATGAGCAAACATACGAGCCAAATCAAAATGAAGCAAAGCACGCCATGCATAAAGTTGTCCACGAAGCTCTTTTACTGTTGCACTTTCAGGAAGAGCATCAGAATATTTCAAAGCAAGGTTTGCATTAGCTAAAGCTTTGTACATATAGCAATATGCATATTCAGGAAGAGCATCATGCTTTGTCAAAGTATAACCTGAAATTGGAGATGACTGTCCATTATCCTTTATAACTGTAAAATCGTTTGTCAAAAGGTCAGCATAGAGTCCAAACTCAGAAGCATAAAGCATACGATCTTCTGTAAGAAGATAACTTACACCCTTTACTGCACTCTTCAAATCAATTTCAGATGTAATACCTTCATCAAGAGGCAACGAAGTAGCAGGCGACTCATCAAGATTACATGAGGTCAAAGCGAGTCCTGCAAAAAGGCTCAATGCCAAATATATCTTTTTCATATTCATTATTTCTTAATTGATTAAATTAGAATGTTAAATTCAATCCAAACAGATACTGACGTGTTACAGGAGTATCAGTCTGACGATAACCGTTTACATCAACATCTGGATCTACACCCTTTGTTGCATTGTAGATGAAGAATGGGTTTGTTGTGCGAACATACAAACGAAGACTGTTGATATACTTCTTCAAAGCAGGTACGTTTACATTATAACCGAAGGTGATATCACGAACACGGATGTTATCAGTTGAACGAATCTCACGAGAAGAGAACTTATCCCAACGATATGGATTATTATAGATTGGTTTAGGATATTCTACCTGATCTCCAGGCTGCTTCCAATAGTTACCAGCAACACATTCGTTAACATTGAAATTACCAACACGTACACCATCGCTGTACTGCAAGAAGTAACCAGGATAGTCAAACATAGAAGCACCAAACTGATATGAAATCATGAATGATAAATCAAAGTCCTTATATCTAAATGTATTGGTAATACCACCAAGAACATCAGGTACAGCCTTACCAACAATACCCTTACCTGCCTCAGCATAAGAATTCACAACACCCTTAGACTCATCATCTGGGTCTGCCCAGAACTCACCAAGACCAGTCTCTGGATTTACGCCCTTCCACTTTGGCAAATAGAATGTGTGCATTGATTCACCCTCACGAAGCAAATACATATTACCATCACCGTACTGAACATCGTCACCATCAGGAAGTTCTTTAACCTTGATACTCTGCCATGTAAGGTTGAAATCAGTTGTCCATGAAAAATCCTTAGTTCTAATATTCTGAGAAGATACAGAGAACTCAAGACCAGAGTTTTTCAACTTACCAATATTAGTAAGCTGGCTACCGAAACCTACAACATAAGAAATAGGAGTAGAGAACAACAGATCATCAGTCAACTTATTATAGTACTCCAAAGTGATGTTTACACGATTATAGAGATTCCAATCAAAACCAACGTTGAAGTTCTTTGATTTCTCCCAACTTAACTTTTCATTTCCAAGGCTATTCCAGTATAGAGCACCAGTCTCACCATAACCACCTGTTGTACTATATGTTGCCATATATCTGTAGAAATCAACAGGAAGGTTACCGTTTGTACCATAAGAAGCACGGAGTTTTAAATCAGAGAACAAAGGATTGCCCTGCAAGAAACTTTCGTTAGAAAGACGCCAAGCAGCAGATACAGACCAGAAACTTGCCCAACGGTTATCCTTTGCCAAACGTGAAGAACCATCAGAACGGAAACTTGCTGAAAGATAGTAAGTATCGTTGAAGTTATAATCAACCTTACCAAGCCATGAGCTCATCTTTGAACCATATGCAGAGCTACCTGTATCATAAGACTGTCCATTTGACAACTCTGGAAGTTTATAAGTAATATAGTTCTTTGCAGAAGCAGTAAAAGAGTTCAGTTTACGACTCTCATACTCATAACCAGCCATAGCACTAAGATTGTGCTTACCAAAAGTATTTGAGTAATTCAAAGTGGTAGAAGAAGTAAGTGTCTTATTGGTGTAATCCCAACGCTGTCCCAAACCACTCAAAGACTCACCATCCAAACTTTCAGGAGCCCAGAATTCAAGCATCTTATTATCGGTATAATCATAGCCAAATACCTCACGAGCAACAAAGTTATAAGGAAGTTTAACCTCAACACTTGCATTAGAAAGACTACGAACCATCTCGTTCTGAGCAAACTGAGATTGAGCATTCAAATCATTATGGAAAAGGTTATTTGGGTTATCAGCCTTACCGAAACCAGCATTTGCATAAGAACCATCTTCATTATATACAGGTGAAGTAGGGTCCATAGAATAAAGAACCGACCATGGAGTTGAAGTACCAAAGCCCTGGCCCTGATCACTCTGGTCACGATAGCCCTTAGTGTTGGTGAAAGAAATCATCTGCTTAACACCAATCTTCAACCAATTGTTAACCTCATGATCCAAGTTTACACGACCGCTGTAACGTTTGAATTCACTACCCTTTACAACACCATCAGTATTATTGTAGCCTAAGCTGACAAAGAATTTTGTCTTATCAGTACCACCATCCATAGAAATCTGATGATCCTGTGAAAGAGCATTGTGATAAACCTGATCAAACCAGTTAGTATCAGTTGTACCATTGTAGTCATGGAACCAACCAGAAGCCGCTTCTTTTCTACCTGCCTCTGCAAAATCTTTTGTTTTATAATCCTTATACAAGCCATCCTCATCATAATATAACTTAAGGAAGTTTGTCAAAGCATCAGTATAATATTCCTTCAACTGAGAAGCATTCATGGTCTTGAAAGCATCCTTAACAGCAATTTGATTCATACCAATCTGCATATCATAATGTACATTGGTCTTACCAGTCTTACCTCTCTTAGTAGTTATAACGATTACACCATTAGCAGCACGTGAACCATAGAGAGAAGCTGCTGCAGCATCCTTCAAAACTGTTATACTCTCAATATCATTTGGATTCAAAGTTGCAAGCATACTCTGTGAGTGTACACCAGATGATGACATATAACCATCAGAAGAACTCAAAACAGGAACACCATCAACAACATAAAGAGGCTGGGTTGAACCATTTACAGAGCTAATACCACGAATCAAAATATTCTGATCAGCACCAGGGTCACCCATAGCAGCACCTACGCGTACACCTGCCATCTTACCCTCAAGTGACTTTACAAGTGAACCCTTCTCCGCAGACATATCTGTGTCCTTCAACGCAGAAGCAGAACCTGTGAATGAATACTTCTTTGTTGTACCATAAGCAACAACCATAACTTCATCCAAAGTTTTGTCATCTGGAGTAAGTTTAACATTCATTCTTGCAGAAGCCTTAACAATAGTTGGTCTCATACCTATATATGAAACCTCCACTTTTGCATCAGCAGGAACTGTCAAAGCAAAATTACCATTGATGTCGGTTACAGTACCCGTCTTGGTACCTACAACGCGAACAGAAGCACCCACAACAGGCTCTCCGTCTTCACTTGAAACAACAGTACCATTGACTTGAGTTTGTGCCAATGCCATTCCCAAACTCAGGAAAAGGCAGGCTAAAAAAGTCATAAGTCTTTTTTCCATAAAGAATCTCTCGTTTAAACTAAAATATATATTTGTTCTCTTATCTCTATCTTAAACTCAAAGCGACCTCGGCATGGTTAATTTTTGCAATTAATATAGCGGTCGAATTAAAGTTTTATAAATTTAACAGGGGCAAAGATAATAAACTCTCACCAAACAACCAAACATTTCTTGCATTTTATTATCGAAATAGCCCAATTTATTACTCTTTTAATCTAAAATACGCACATTTTTGCACTTTTGTAACCAAAAGGCATGTCGTGCAACTTAGTTAAATTGCGTAAAAAGTCCTCCCATAAACCCTTTCGGGCGGCCCACGGAGGTGTCGGGTCTGGTTAAATATGCGCAATGCGTAGCATTGCTAAATGATAAAGAAGCCCCCTCCCAGCTCAATGGTCTTTATACCCCCTTCGTTTACTTCCCGTCGGTCAGTGGGTCTTCGACAAATCTCCCCCGTTCCCGGGGGACAGAACCCCCTCCAGAGGGGGAGGAGTGAAACGCAGAGCGCTTTTAATTCGTAATTGGATAATTCTACATCGCACAAAGTGCGAATAATTTGTAATTCCACATTCCAAATTCCAAATTAAGTTTCTTCTTCCCTTATTCCTCTAACGATTCTCTAACCTTTCTCTAATCATTCTCTAACGATTCTCTAAGTTTCGATTAGAGCCGGGTTATTGTTACCTTAGCGTTACCTTAGCGTTACCTTAGCGTTACCTTAGCGTTACCTTAGAGGTAGGTTATTGAAACCGCCTTGCCACTTTTGTCTTTTTGGCCTCATTGACAACACAAAGATAGTGTCTTTAAAAGTGGCAGTAGTACGTTGCTATACGTTGCTATACGTTAGCATACGATTATGTACGATTACATTCCTCGTTACACGTTGCGAAGCCCAGTTTCGCTTATGGCTCTCCCAAGTACTCTATTATCATTCTTACTAAAGTTTCGCAAGCGAATTATTTTACTTGAGATTTTAAAAAGAAGAAAATGTGTATGAATGGAATACGGCTCAGAATGAGCCTAT
>OCVV011316754.1_pt1 | contig 44763 bp, 54 predicted proteins | sample 1539721 | NCBI WGS metagenome assembly OCVV01 (sample SAMN02144230, study PRJEB22623) | gut metagenome | biome: sheep rumen | host: Ovis aries | place: New Zealand | reverse complement strand
CGCGTATGCCTTGCCGTTTCCGTCCCACGCGGGGAAAAGCTCTGTGAAGTCCGCTGCGTCGCCGTCCTCGATGTGGTCCGTTGCCAGCTCCTCGATTTTGGCCCTCAGCGCCCGCGCTCTCTCAATGATTTCGCTCATGGTTTACTCCTCCTCTCCCAGCAGGATTTTCCCTGCCTCGGAATACTCCGCGTCCTGCTGCGTGAACTCTCCGCCGGACAGATAGAAATGCCCGGTGATGGTCCCGTCTGGGTTGTTGACCGTCTGCGTCCCGGCCAGTTTGGAGTTGATGATGGTCTGGATGGTGTTGCCGTTCTCCGTAATCTGGATTTCGGCAAGGTTCTCATCCGTCATTCCGCTCCAAATACGCTGGAACGCGGTCTTGCTGGAACAGGTGACGACGTAGTGCTGCGACAGCCCCGCCTCCGCCAGCTCGATTTCGGTCCCGTCTTTGAGAATAAGTTTCAGTTCCATAGTGATAGCCTCCCTTCGGAATTTTTGCATGAAAAAAGCACCTCCGGCGTAGAGGTGCTTTTCAATGCCGATATTGATTTGTGGTCGGTCAGCCGAATGCCGGGCCTCCGTATAGCCACGGCTTTATGAACAGGTCGTCATACAGCTTTCCGATGCTCTGAATGGTGCGCCATGCGCTGAAATTCCGGGCGTATGCCCGCCAGCTCTGCCATGAGGTATAGATGTCCTGATAGGCCATCTTCCCGGCCTCGTAGAGGGGAACAAACTTCTTGAGCTTGCGCCGCTCCCGCGTGACCGATACCTTTGGGATTTTCCGCAGTACCTTCTCGGTGTCGGTCAGGTAAATGCGGGCCTTGAGGTAGGTGAATCCGTGGGTGAGCTTGAAGATGTGGGTCTTTTTCTCGTTCAGCGTGATTTCCAGCTCCGCGCATATCTGCCGGATGCCCTCAAGGATTTCTTGCAGCCGTTCCTTGCTATCATGTATGACGTAGCCGTCGTCCATGTACCTCCCGTAGCCCCGGATGCCGCACACGTCTTTGACGTAGTGGTCGAGGCGGTTCGCGGAGGCCAGCGCAAAGGTCTGGCTTATCTGGCTGCCGAGGCCCAGCCCCTTTTCCCCGAACATACCCATAAAGTGCTCCGTGATGGCGATGATGCGCTCATCCGTGAACTCCTCCCGGAGGATGTCTTTGCATACCCGGTGAGATACGTTGTCGAAGAATTTGCGGAAGTCGAACAGGAGGACGTAGCCCTCCGTCCCGTGCTTGCGGTAGTGCTCCCGAAGATGCTCACACAGTCGCCGGATGGCGAAGTGGTAGCCCTTGTATTGCAGCGATGCCGCGTTGTCATAAACGAATGTCCGGCCCAGCATCGGCACGAGGGCGTAGTCACAGAGGCATCTCTGCACAACGCGCTCCCCGATGGTTACGGATTTGATGTGCCGCAGCTTCCCGCGCTCGTTGATGTCGAACTCGTAAAAGCCGCTGGACCTCCATTTCCCTTGCTGCAGGCGCTCGTAGGTCTGTTGGACCATAAGAGGGGCCTGCGTGATGTACTTTTGGACGCTGGCCTTCCATGCCACGTTCCTCCGGCACCTCTGGTAGGAACGATAGAGGTGTTCGTATGAGAATACTTTGTCGAAGTCATCACACTCCGCGCAGGCTGCGGCTTTCTTTGCCGCTCTCTTTGCGACGCGCCGCCTGTATCGCGCCTCCCGTCGTTCCTCGCTTGTCATTGGTCTTGCTTCCCTTCAAAAGGTCTTTACCCTCGTACCGCTGTCGGATGGTTGCGTGTAGTGGCATAAGGTCACCGGGCATGAAACGGTGCATCACCACCAAGCACCGCCATGCAAGCAGCGTCCGCCAGGACCTATCAGGGGTGTTATTTACCATGCTTCCACATGGAGGGTTCCATTCTCCTTCTCATCCTCTTGCACTGATTTCGCCCTCATGGGTTACTTTGTCTCACAGATGAGGATCCCAGGGCAACCGCGTACGTATTGTTCGCATTGTTGTTGTTATTGTTGCCGTTGTTGTTGACATAGTAGAAATTGTTACTGCTGTTCACAGAACGCAACCACCAGTTAGAAGAACTGGACGATACACAGAACGAAACCCAAGATATAATTATATGATGTTTTTATAACGCTCTTTGTCTTTCTTCGTGGTGCCCTTTACCAAACGAATTTCCTTCTCCACCAGAGCCATCCAGAACTTCATGACATTGCTTTCGAGGCTGAATAGCTCATGAGCGACTTCGATCTGTGAGACAATGCTGTTCAATTCGGCATTTGCTCTGAGGAGATAGTCCCGCCGGAGCTGGACTTCGTGAGAATTTGTTGGATAGATGCTATTCGCCATCTTCGTCAGTTCATGCACCCGTGTAGCTGCATTCGCGATCGGTTGGGCGATGTAAAACGTGTACCGTTTGGGAAAACCAACACACTTTTGGATCGTATAGATCTGAAGCTGTCGTGCCGTATGGATGAATTCCATTTCGGACTCCGCGCGTTTACTGCGAATCACCGACATCGTTCTCGCCTACTTTCCATTTATTCTCTATCTCCGCCATCTGGCCCCACAAGGGGGCCAGATGAACAGATGTACGATTAAAGCGAGAAGCCCAGGGCAACCGCGCACGCATAGTTCGCATTGTAGTAGTCATAGTTGCCGCTGCTGTTGACACAGTAGAAACTGCTACTGCTGGTCACAGAACGCAACCACCAGCGAGAAGAACTTGTGGCTCCCACCTGCATCTTAATTCTGCTTGCCTTATCCGGGAACACGCCGTCATAGATCGGCCCCTGAGTCTCGTAAGATGTTCCGCCAAAGATTTCTCTTGCAGACGGGATCCAGACATCATCTGTCGATGTAACGTCGTTGGTAATAGTTCCGGAAACGTTGCTCTTACTGTACTTCGTGACCTCTTTAATGGCGTTCCTGACAGTCTCAGGAATGATAGGTTTAATTGTGTTCTTGAGATAGGATCTCATTGCACTTGCTTCCCATCCGCCTTCTGTTGTTCCTGTTTCATTCATTTTATGCTTTGTTGCCAGTGTCTCCATGCTCACCCAATCATAGGCAGCCGTTCCGCTTCCGGATGCAAGAGGACTGGTATTCTTACCAACGATCTGCATATTGACAACGCCCTCTGTACCAAGGTCCAGAGGCTTGTAGTTACCTACCTGGTAATTTGCCGTGCCGTTCGCAATCTTTGAGACAATGGTTGCCCAGTCATCCGTGATTTCCTTCACAGCACTCGGAGCTTTGAACTGTGCATAGCAGGAAGTGTTACCCTGAATGTTCGTGTACCCCGGCAGCCATCCGGTGAATTCATAATCCGGACCGTCCGCGCTCACAGGTGTTTCACTCGGCGGTGTAGCATTTCCACCCTGCTGTACCTGCTGTTCCTTCAGCAGCGTCGTACCGTTGTAGAAGTATACGTTGTATACCGGAATGTAGGACGCGGTATAGGTTGCGTTACCGGTGACCGTGCTGATCGTCGGTGTCCATCCCTGTGCCGTCTGGCCGCTGGAATTGGTCGGCATAGCCTGTCCCCAGGACGGTGTTGCGCCATATTTCAGCGTATCCGTTCTGAGAGTGGTTCCATCCGCATTCTTCCATGTTACGGTGTATTCCCTCACGGTCTTGCTGTAGGCCGCATAGATCGTCCTGTCAGCAATCACGTTATCCAGTGCATCAGAGTCCGCTGTCTCAGCGTTCATGCTCTTAGACCATCCCACGAAGGAATAGCTGTACTGAGCTGTCTGCGCCCTAGACGGATTGGCCGGTGCGCTCTCCTGCGGTACGCCGTCGATGCAAGCAACCTTCTTCAGCTCTGTACCGTCATAATCCGCATAGGTGCGGTAAGACGTTGTGTGGTCAGCAAGGATCTTCAGATACGGGTATCTGCCTTCAAACTCCGCCACTTCAGCACCGGTCAGGCTGCTTGTGTGGATGGATCCGGAAACATACGCCTGATCCTGGTTGTTGCCGTAGTCATCCAGACCTCTCATTGTATCAAGAAGATCCAGGACGGTTCTGATCTCTGCCGCGTCAGCCGCTTCCCACGCTACCCCTACCAGATGGATACGGGCATTTGCCGGAACCTTCTTCACAATATCCAGAGTATCAATCACGGCGCTGTTGTTTTCCAGCCACAACGTCGAGATATTGCTGTAGGACGGGATAACAAACTCTGCAAGGTTCTTCTGGTTCCTGATCGTCAGGTTCGACATTGTAGCCGGTACGTGCAGCACTCTCAGCACGCCGCCATTCGGAAGGGAAAGACCCTGAATAGCTGTGCCGTCGAAGTAAGCCTCTTCCAGAATAGCGCAGTTGGAAACGTCCACGCTCTTCTGTTCGTCGGTTCCAAGCATCGCACAGTTCCGGACATCGATCTTCTTCAGAAGAACGTTGCTGCCGAAGCTCAGACGCTTCATGTTGTTGTTTTCGTAACTCGGATCCGCATCACCCAGTTTGACCTCCTGAATGTTTGTAGCCTGAGAGAAGTCAGCGACACCGACTTTCAGCCCGGACAGATCGCCCACGCTTGCAATCTGCGGCGCACTGTAAATATAGATCTCAGTATCATTCACAGAATCCATCGGGCAGGCCAGTGTAGCAGGTGTCCCCGCCGTACCTCTCTGCTGTACCAGGTAGGATCCATATTTGACCGTCGGATACAGGTCAATGTAAGGTGTAACCGTGATATCCGCTTTTGCATAGCCACGAAGCTGAATGACCTGTGCCAGTGCATCACCGGCATTCCATTTGCTGTCCATGTACGCGAAACGGTTACCCAGCCACCATTTACGCTGCTGCTCCTTTGATCCCTGTGCCATGGGAAGATAGAAGGCCGTCGGTTCTTTACCGGTCTCCGGATTGGTCAGAGGATCGGTATATTTGATCCTTCCGTCTTCATTCCAGACTGCTTCCGGCCAGATATTCTGTGCATCCTCATAGCGCTTCTCAACTGCTTTGTAGTTAAGGCCGCCGGAGGAACGGAGCGTCTGATACATGTTGACGATTGCGGCTCTGTGCGTATCTCTCAGGTTGCACCACAGTACAGAGTGCTGTCCGTTGAAAACATCCGCGCCGGCAATCGTGTCCAGATCTTCCAGACTGTAGGTGTATGTCAGAGTACCTTCATTGTTGGTTCCCAGGCCGGTATCCATATCGTAAGGCTCTGCGACGATCTTACGATCAATCGCGCTACCCTCGATCTCACACGGGCTGCCATGGAAGCCCATGAACAGGTTCTTTGCACGGGAGTCTACCATCAGGAAGAATTCTGTCCATACATAGTAGAAAATCAGAGTGTCAACCTCTGCATAATCCGCCAGTTCTGCTTTGAACTTCGCCAGACGATATTCCGCAGTATCGGCAGTGTACTCAGTTCCGTCATAGGTTACAGGAGCTTCAAGAGCATCACCTGTAGCCTGATCGCGGTCTGTAGATACTACCCAGCTGATCCACTCTTTCAGTTTGTCGATATCTTCCCAGGTATCTTCCGGGAAACGTGCTTCAAAGTCGTTCTTCCATGCCGGGAACTGTTCCAGAGTCTCCGGATCCGTATAAATGCTGTCAAAGTCATCAGACTTGAAAAGCATACGGTCGGAAGTGTTGTTCTGCCACTCCCAGGACTCCTGATCCTCTGTGTAGCCGTACCCCTCCGGGAACCTCTTCGGGAAGTTGAAATTGTATTTGCCCTTGAAGTGCAGATCTCCGGTCACCGTGTCACGCCAGAACATGACAATCTGGATACCATCGATACCCCAACGGACTCTCTCATCTTCCTCCATTTCCGGAGTCTTATACGGGCAAAGGTCATTGTACAGTCTTACCAGCTGCGTATTGTTTGCGGACTCGGAAGAGGCCACGTCAGCCTTCAGAACGAACCTTGCCGTCGGCATGGAATCGTCTCTCAGTCTGTACAGTTTGGAATGGCCGGTTGTGGTCATCTCAAAGCCGCCCTTGAACTGCAGGTCAAGGTTCTTCACTGCATACGGGGCGGAAGATGTACCCTGGACGTTCGCCTGTACCTTCTCTGCCGTGAAGGAATGACTCGGATACAGCGGATCCGTATAGGATACATTCACTGTCTTCTTATCGCCCTTGTACTGCGGCAGCTCCTCGCACTCGATAATCATGTAAGGAAGGTTGGACGGCAGCTGTCCCGGAACTACCTGACCATATGCATCGAAAATCTGGTTCCTCGCATATCTTTCAAGCATCAGGGATCCGTCCTGTGTGTCAGCAATCCAGTTGTCCATGACCTGATTTGCGGTAAGGTCATTGGTGTATACGCGGATGCAGTAGATATCGATTGTGCAGTTATCGGAACCGATAGAAATTCCAACGGGCGCTACCTGTGCAAAGTCATCATCATCCGGATACTGTGTAACCCTCGCAATCTTACCATCGATATAGCTCTTCACCAGACGGTTTTCAGATCTCTTGCCGATGGTATAGGCAACGCGGATATGTTCGCCCTCTTTGTACTGCATGTACAGTTCGGTCTGTTCAGACTTCAGTGTTGCTCTCTGCGGAGTGATTTCAAGTCCTCTGCCGCCATTCATGCAGGAAAGGATCGTCGCGTTGTAATCAGACACGTTTCTGGTTGCATACTCGATCTCAAAGGTAAGACCTGTTCTTCTCGCGTCAGCAGCAAAAATCTGATACGGGATCTGGACTCTTGCACCGCCGGTCACGCGCAGGCAGGTAATACCGCTCTCATCGGTCTGCCATCCATCAGACGCGCCATTGAAGCCGGAAAGAACTGCACTGACATCGTTCTCTCCAACATTGGAAACCCATGTCCACGGATTTTCCTCATTGTTGCTTCTGCCCTGAGAAGACAGGAAGAGCATAAGGTTTTCCGTCTCTGCTTCCGCATGGACATCAGATTCGGTGATCTCGATATTGAAGGTTTTGGTCGTTTCATGGCTCTTGATCTCAATTACCAGCGGACCGGCCTCTGTTGCCCTGTAGGTATAGGACTGTTCAGATCTGTCAACCGTCTGAGTAGAAAGCAGCTCACCGTTTGCATAGATTTTGACTTCGGCCGTCGGGGATACCGGATCGTAAACCGTGAACGGAATAGCGATGGACGTATACTGCGGCTGTGTAGCCTGATTGTACGGACTCGTGATGATGACTTCATCGCTCATCGCTTCCAGGCAGGTGAATTCATAGTACAGCTCATTGGAGCGCACCGTCTCACCATTGATCTCTGCCTCAAAGTAAACTCTGATAGAGTGGCCGCCGTGGGCCTGTGCCGGGATCGTATAGGTCATCTGTCTGCCGGTTACGGAGGTCTGCTGAGTGCCGATTTCCGTACCATCCAGGATGAAATGCACGGTCTTCTGTACCGCACCAATCGGAGTGTACGGGAACGGGATAGCACCGGTATACGGTGTGGCCACGTCGAATGTGGAGCTGAGAGATAGCTGCATGATCGTGATACTGTAATTGATCCTCTTGTACTGACCCTCAATATCTGTTACACGAACTTCGACACGGTTCACGCTTGCAGTCATGTACGGAGTCAGGTCAATCTCTACGGCTCCCTGTGCAACGTCCATAGTGGCCTTTACCACGTTGTTGACAGTCACACTGACAACGCCGTTTCCGGTCGGGATGCCTTCCATCGTGGAGGACCATACAAAGGATACCGGGCATTCCGCACCTGCAGCAATCGTTTTGGAAAGCCATCCAGTCATGTTGTCCATGGTAACCTGGGATTTCACGGTCTGGTCAGAACTTCCGCCACCGCCGCCGGATCCGCCGATGCCCGTAATACGGAACATCTCGTTTCCGTCCTTATCGACAAAAACGGCCTCTTCGTCTTCCACATAACCATCCGCAACATAGTTGTTCTGCCCCAGTTCCAGAGCGGTAACTTTCCCCTGAATGTCTTCAAGGCTGTTGGATACTTCCGCTGCCTCGTTCAGAGCATTGCCGGCCTTTTCAGATGCCTCTGCCGCCACTTGATCCGCATTGGATACCAGAGTAGCGATAGCTGCAGATTTACGGTCCATCTGTTCAGAGACTTCTGTCCATTTCTCAGCAGTCTGTGTAGCGATTTCCTCCGTCTGCGTCTTCATCGTGGTTGCTGTTTCAGCAGCCGCTTCAGATCTCGCAGTCAGTTCCTCCATCGCCCTCTGAGAATTCTCATACTGCTGACCCGCATTGATGATTTCCTCAGAGTTATCCATAATATCGACAAGCTCTCTGACAACGGACGTGGATGCAACGGTATCCTTATCCATGGCCGCCTGCTCAATATCAATGACAAAGTTTGCCGTATTCAGTTCTCTTCCGTTCCTGCGGAGGGAAATTTCAAAGATCGCTCTGCCTGCTGCCGCTGTGATCTGCTGATTTCCGGTCACGGTAACAACGGTCCCGTTGACGGAGGCTTCCGCAGAATAGGCATTTCCATCCGGCTTTGTTCCTCTTACCAGGGCGGTTGTGCCACTGAGGACAGAGAAATTCCCGTTTCTGGAAAACAGGTTGATCTTCAGGTTGAAATCTTCATCATACTGATTCACCCTGATTGACGGCACGTTACCACCAGGTATCATGTCCAGATCAAATTCATGAATAATCATTTGCCCTTCTTCCTTTCTTTGTGATGTGCTTAAATATCCTCAATACACACTTTGAAATTCTGTGTATAGAGTTCCTTTCTTGCATGGATAAGACAGATTTCAAAGATCCCGATACCCGGAACATTGGTCATATTCTTATCGCCGTTGATAGTTACCCTTTTGTTTGCTACGGACACGGTTCCGGAAGCCTGGAATTTTGTTCCATCCGGTTTTGTTCCGCGTATCTGTGCAGACGTGTTATTCTCCATCGTGAACTTCCCTGACCGGGAATCGATGTTGAATATCAGCTGAAAATCCGCGTCATCCTTATTCAGATGGATGACAGGCGGACTGCCAATAGGCGTGACACTCAGTTCAAATTCCTGTGTAACCATTTGCCCTCTCCTTTCCTGAAAATCTTTTAGAGAATTATCATCCAAGAGAACGCAAGGCTCTCTGTACCGGATACAACAAAAAAGGTGTCTGTCTTTTCACTGACATACACCTTGCCTTCTCCTTCTTCCTGAAGGAAAACCCTATATCCTGTTTGACCTTCTCCAAGGATTTCCTTGAAGTAATCACTCAGATAAATGTAAACGCTCCCGTTTTCATCTGTAGCGCCGTCCCCTGTTTCGATTGTATGGGAGTTATGAACCAGAATGTCCTCGATATCCGCTGCTTTTGTCTGAACACTTTCAAGGGCAGCCTGCGCGTCCTCTGCTGCTTTCTGTGCAGCTGTGGTCTTCTCCGCGATTTGACCATTCGCCTGCGCTGCGGCCTCTGCCTGTTCAGCTGCCGCCTGTGCTGCGTTCTGTGCAGATGTCAGTTCTTCATCGATCTGACCTTTGATTGTGGCTGCATCCGTTTTGGATTGTGCCGCCGCTTCCGCCGCTGTCTGTGCTGCCTGATCGTAAGTCTTCAGTTCGTCCCGTGTAGCCAACTGCATCACATCACCGGCAGCGATACAGGCGTATACCGATTTACCACTGGATGAATTCGGATCGCCGCTGGTAATCATGATGATCTCACCGGGCTTTATCTTCGACGGGGCAAAGTTGGAATAAATGTCACGCCTGTGCTGAACTATCTTCTGTTCCGCCATTCTCTCCCTCCTCGTTATTGTAAAACTCTCTCAAGGTATCCACCATGTCTTCGACTGTTTCTTTGGTCTGATCGATCTGTTTATCCGGTGTATCTTCTCCCTCATACGAAATCTGATTGAGAATCATTTCTGCGATGGCTTCCGCCTGAAATTTGCTGAAAACGGCCTCCATGATTAACCTTTGCATGGAAGGGGAAATATTATTGATATCAAACTGTTTTTTGGCAAAACTGTAAATATGGTTTTCTACAGCTGTTAAAAGATCTCCGATATCCATTATTCGTCCTCCGTTTTCTTTCTATGTGTCGGATATACCGGAAAACCAGGTCTTCCACGAAGAAAACCTTCTTTTCCGTTTGCAATTAACGTTCTGCTCCCATCATCATCTATAGAATAGATCTCCCCATTTTGTTTGATACAATCGTACATTTGCTGATCTTTTGTGATAATGGTTTCTACTCCGTTTAAAACTGTAATGTACGTCATCATGCCTCCTATTTGATAATGCCGTCATCTATGTATCCGGTATACCAACTTACCGCTTTGCCTTCGCTATCAAAAGCGGTAGGAATGGCAATACTGCTTACGCTTAATCCACCTTTTGAATGCAGACCATTACTGTTTGCCCAGCCCCATGCATTTCCGGATCCGGTTTGATCTGTAAACCAGATTGTCCCATTTCCTCCAAGGACCAAAAAACCCGTTTTTGCAATTACTGAAACGGCATGTGTTCCGCCGCTATAGTTTGCATCTGCATCAATAACACCGTGCAAAGTATCGTAGCTACCATTGGTAGTACCGGCGCGGAATTGACCATTATATATTTCTGTAAAGGTACTTCCTGAAACACTCCGAAAATGGCCTTTAAGGTCAACTGATTCAGCCGTAAGATAACCATTACTGTCTACTTTAAATCGAGTTCCCAGTTCAATGCTTCCTTTCTTCATTGTCAGGGAACCGGTTGACAGATTGAATACCGTGTTACTGTTTGCGTCCTTTATGGACCCGGTTGTGATATTCGCGCCGTTGATCGTGGTTTTGCCGGCAGTCTTCAGATTGTCCTTTGTCTCAAACCCATCAAAGGAAGTGATACCCTTCAGGTTGATCGTGTTCTTGTCCAGATCGATTGATACAGACCCGTCTTTTGACTGTATCTTTCCGGTATTGATCCAGTCCGCGTCCACGCCGACAGCTGTAAGAATACGAACGATAGTATCACCGTCAACGGTCATGCCGCCGTTCCATACTGTATTTTTACCCTTGTTGTAATTCGTCGTTACGCCCCAGGCCTCTTTTGTCATTTTCCAGACAATCGCGGACTCATTCAAAGTAGGCATATCGTGAAGGTAGAAAATGCTGCTGCCGTCCGACTGTGTTTCAACCGTAGAATACAGACCGGAATGAGCTGCCAGTTTATCGGCAAGATCTTTCAGCATGGCTTCTCTGGTAGTCTGTTCCTTCTTCAGCAGCTTCCTGGACTCCACATAGCTTTTTGTCTGCCACCCGTACCGTGTAGCACTGTTTCGTGAAGGCGTTTCCGCCCCGCTTACCGTTTTCTGTGAAGCAGTAGCAGAGAAGTTTGTCCGGGTAATCAGGACAGGATATTCATTGTCTTTCCTGTCCCACAGGATCCCGATATCACCGGCCTCCATGGAAGGATCACTGGCATGTGTAACGGAAGCCTTCCGGAAGGTCAGACCAATCAGCTGCTCCCCTAACCAGTTCGCAACCTCCTGTCCGGTTTCAGGTGTAATGAAATCATTGTTTTCAATCCCAATTACATAACCCTTTCGCCCGGAATTGAATTCCTTTGTAGAAGACTTCCCTTCTTCTGTCTCATCTTTAACCGTAATATGGACCCCAGTAATGACCACATCGTCTACACTGATATCCTGAGAATACAGAGAATGGACATAATGCATCCCGTCATCGTCTGCCAGATTGCCGCCGTCGATAACATCATAATCAGTATCAAACCCGCCGCCATCAATCAGCGTTCCGGAAGAACTGAAGGACCTGCCACCGTCAATGACATTTGTGCGGCTTTCCAGTGTAGTCTGATCGAACCATTTCAGTTCCAGTTTTCCATCAACATTGCATCTGGCAAAGCACCCGGCGATACAGGCCGCCCAGCCGATGACCTCCCGGAAGGTGATTGCTTCATCCTCCGGTCTATTTTGAACCACATAATCTCTATGCGGGAAAGTATAGGTATTCAGGGATACACCGCATTTATTACAGGCATCCCTGACAATGGCATCCAAAGTATTAGGATAGCTCAATGTACTGTTGCTGTACGGCCGGTCAAACTGCTCCATGTAATCCAGCAGGGAGAGCGTGATTGTACCACCGTTATAGCTCGTTTCATCAACGGTATAGGTTCCCTTTTTGATTTTCTCTGTCCGGGTGGATCCATTGACTTTGAAGGTCATACCCACATAAAGGACAACCTTTGCATTGGTGAAATCATAATTGGAATAGGCCTCTGTCATATTGTTTATGACCAGCGTTGCCGCTCCCATGATTGTTGAACCGAGGGCCGTAAAAGAATTATCCTCCGATACGGCATCCTCTGTTGAAAAACCACCGGACCATATCTGTGTATTGGTCAGGGACAATGTTCTTCCGGTTGACAGAGTAATATCCGCATAGGTGAGATAATTTCTTCTGTTGTAAAAAAGCTCCTGCCGGAAAGCTCTTGAAAGATTTATCACCTGTGCGACCTCCTTAAATTCTTGTGAATGTCAGAGATACGTCCTTCCAGGTACGAACCGGATCATTCAGATTCAAAGCCGAACAACTCCGTTTTCCGACATAGAATGTGTTGGTCAGAAATCTGTTTGGTGTCCGGGGATCCGCATAGGTAAGTGTCACCTGCGTCTTTCCGTCCACTGCATTGAATATCTTTGCGGCATCCGCCCATGAAACGACCTTCCACACAAACTCGTAATAGTCCTTTGTGGAAACAACGTCCTTGTGCATGATACCGTCCAGAGTTCTGCCGGTTGCTTCAGAAGACAGATCTTCAATTCCCGGCTTATATTCATCCGGGGTGGGTAAAACCACCCCGTCAACCTTAAAAGGATTTTTGAACGCCATTCGCCTGCCTCCTTATGTTGCTGTACTGTACCGGCGATTCAGTTTTGCGTTTCCCGCGTTCGCGTGTCTTGCAATTTGTTCATCACCGATGTAAAAATCAATGTTCAAATACTGCCTGAGTACATTGATAAGGACTTCACTCAGATCATCCCGTGTGAGCCTGTCAGCGTCCCGCTGTGCCAGTGTTTCGATGAGGGACGATAGTTTATCCCCCTCATCCTGCGAAGCGCTCCTACGGGCAGAATACGGCATTACAGAGCCGTTTGCCATTGCAGGCAGTGTGAGAGAAGAGCCATTTACAATACTCTCCATTGCAGAGATCATCGCATCAAAGCTCTGTACTACCTTGTCAGAGAATGTGGAAAGCACACTGTCTATCCCATTCACGGCCGTATCGATGTGCATAATCGGATTGCTGTCTTCTGCTTCCTGCGTCACGGCATCCGCCAGGGATGTGACCGCACTCACCGCATTGTCCTGTGTAGCCTCAATTCCGCCGCCCAGACCTCTGGTAATCATTTCACCAATCCATGCAAATTCTTTGGAAGGTGATGCAATCCCCAAGGCGCGACAAGCCGAATTGTACATGTTTACAGCTGTATTCCATGCAAGCGTAGACAGCCAGCTTCCGGAAGATACCAGACCGTTATAAATACCCATCCCGATGTTGTACCCAAGATTATTCCAGTTCTGGTTATTGAAGCTGTTATGTATTCCGGTTGCTATATTACTTGCTGAAGAAGAGATGCTGCCGCTCATGCTGTTCATCCCATTCTGCAGATCCGTCATCAGATCACGTCCGGAATTATTCAGCTGAGATTTGAAGCTATCAATTTTTGTCTTCAGTGCAGTAATAATCGTATTGACTGTTGTTATCAGTGTTGCCTGTTTCCCGGTCAATCCGTTCTTAAAATTGTCAAGCAGTGTTCCCGCCGCTGTTTTCCAGGTATTGAACTGTTTTGTGATGACCTTTCGCATATCGTCTTCCAGCTTAGTGATTGTGGCCAGGACAGCCGGTGTCTTCAGCAGGATACCTGCTCTTAATCCGAGGGACATCACGTTGCTACCGACCTGCGCCCATGCAAGCAGTTGTTTCTGTGCGCTGAATACCGTTTCCATGGAAGTCTGAGCATTTGACAGAGCTGTTTTCGGAAGCTCTTTATTCTCGTCAATACCGCCTTCCAGACCTTGCATAAGGTATCCGCCGTATTCATTGAACACGGTTGACGGGCTGTTAATACCGAACAAATCTTTGAAAAATCCGCAGATGGGGCCGGTTACGTTTGTGCTAATCCAATCACCGATACCATCCATTGCCGCAAGCAGACCGTTTTTCAGACCGGCAAGCAGGAAACCACCGTATTCAGAGAATACAGTTGACGGGCTGGCAATTCCGAACAGGTCCTTAAAGAATCCGCAGATAGGGCCGGTAATATTCGTACCGATCCAATCACCGATACCGTCCATTGCTCCAAGCAGACCGTTCTTCAGACCTTCCAGAAGGTTTTTACCAACACTGACAAGCACGGATTCTTCACCATCCAGACCGAACATGCTTTTCACACCGGATACAAACGGATCCACGATAACAGTTTTGATCCAATCGCTGATACCGGTCATGACTGCCCCGATACCGGCTTTCAGGCCGGCAATCAGGTCTTTACCGACGCTTACCAGAACGGACTCCTCACCGTCCAGACCGAACATACTCTTCACGCCGGATACGAACGGATCCACGATATTTGTTTTGATCCAGGTCCCGATATTTACAAGGCCGTCGATAATACCCTGCAGCATACCTGCGATGATGTAACCGCCAAGCGGCATCATCTCCGTAGAAGGTGATTCAATACCAAACGCGGTCTTAAACCCGGTAATGAACGGATCGAAGATGTTTGTCTTTATCCATTCACCGACACTTGCCAGGGCATCTATAATACCCTGAAAACCTCCTTCCATGATGTTCTTACCGACAGATTTCATGGACTCCCACAGTTCCCCGCCGACTTCAATCAGTGCTGTGAATGCCGCTCCGATCAGTTCACCTGCTGCCGTTGCGACTCCCGCCCAGTCAAATTCTGTCAGGAACGTCTTAATTGCCTCTGTAATCTGTCCGGGCAGCGCTTTCCAGTCAACTTCCTGAAATGCACCTGTGAGGGCATCCAACAGGCCTATCGCCGCACTGGACAGCGTTTCCGCCATGGTTCCCCAGTCAATCTCACCGAAAAAGCCGCCTATGGCATCGATAACCGCCGCTCCAAGGGCTTTCCAGTCTGTAGACTGTATAAACCCATTCAGAGCTTCAAACAGGCCGTTAATCGTCTGTGCGACGCTTGCACCGCCCTCAGTCCAGTTGATACCCTTTACTGCATCGGACAGGGCTGTACCAATATGAGACCCGAATTTATAAAAATCGAATGTGGTCACAAAGTTGTACCACAGATCGAATGCGCCGTTTATCAGATCTATCAACGTCTGTGACAGTGCGCTCCAATCAAAGGCCTCTACGCCGGCATTCAGGCCGGTTCCAATGTTCGCGCCAAGCTCACCCCAGTTCACTGCTTTCAGAAATGCATCAATACCGTACACAATCGAATTCAAGCCGTTACTGACTGCCGTGAATATGGCTGTCCATATCTCCGGATTATTCAGTGCTGTTTCAAGCGCTGTCCCGATACCCTCACCGAATGTTGCCATGGTGTGATAAATCAGCGGCCAGTCAATCGTATTGAGCATTCCGAGGATCGCATCTTTGATAGCCTGTCCGAGACTTGCCCAATGGAAGTTAGAGGCGAACGCATCCAGGAATTCAAATATCGTATTGATACCTTCTCCGATTGTCTTTCCAATCGTCGTAAACAGTCCCGGCACTTCCAGAAAGCCGTTGAACAGTGTAGCTATGCTCTTTCCCAGTTTCGCCGCTACCTGTTTGATGTAATCCCACGGGATCTTATCCAGGGCATCTTTTAACCCTTGTCCAAGCATCCGGCCAAGCTCTGTGAAATCTGCATTCTTCCACATGTCTTTGAGCTTCTTTGCAAGGTCCGCGAATTTACTGTCAATCGGCAGTTCTTCAAAACCACCACCGCCACCGTTCCCGGCTGTCTGTCCCTGATCCAGATTTGACGAATTATCATGAAGGATTTCCACGTCATCAAAACCGGCCAGTGTTTTCTGTGCTTCCTTTGCGGCCTTCGATTCATCCTTCATCGCGTCTGCCGCGTTTGAAGTGTTATCGGCCATAGCCGCCTGAGAAGTGATCGCTCTTTTATAGGTCGTTTTCCCCGACAGCGCCGCCACAAGCTGACCTATTTTCGATATTGCTGTTGCCAGTGTATTGATGAGGTTTGTCAGTATGGGCAATACCGTCTCTGCAATCGGAGCGAATGCCGCTGCAAAACTCATTTTCAGGTTTGTGAGAGCTGCTTTGAAGTTATTCACGGTCTGACCGAACGCTGCATCCTGTTCTGCCAGTGCGCCGAATCCCTCTTTGATTGCATTTCTCAATTTATTAAAAAGTACGAACATGGAACGAATACCCAGTCCGTACTTCAACATAGTTTTAAATCCGCCGGAAAGAGAAACGTTTGTACTCTTTGATTTCTTTCCGACATTGGCAATCGCGTTACCCAGCTTCTTCAGACCGTTCGTGATGGCACTTTTCGCCATTCCCGCCAGGTGTACGGCTGCCTGTCTCGCGGCACTCGCTATCCTCTGAATGCCGCTTACAATCGCATTGCCGGCAAGCCTTCCAAGGGAAGAAACTGCTTTCCATGCACCCACAGCAACGCCGCCAAGCGCACGATCTACAAGCTGAATCGGATGAGTAATACCCGTGCTGAGTGCGCTTCCTACGGTACGCGCTCCGCTTGTAATCGTGCTGAAAAGACTGGTAAAGGCATTACGGATAAGACCGCTCATGGTAGTCATGTTTTGCCAACGTTCCTGTACCGCCTGCCATTCTGCCGACGGTGCTGTGTCGCTTCCTACGCCTTCTCTGACAAGCTGCCTGTATTCCAGGAGCCGGTCAATCGTTCTTTCCAGTGCGGCCTGATCTCTTTCATACTCTGTAGACGCATACCCTTCAAACGTTGCCGGAGTCGCGTCCATTTCGGCTTTATACTGTTCAGCCTGTGCTTTCGCCTGTTCCAGTTTTGCCGTGATCTTATCAATCTCTTTCTGAGCTGATCTGTACGGAGTGGAGTTTTCAAACTTATCCCAGAGCTTCTGCATTTCTGCTTCTGCTTCTTTTACCGCATCCGCAATCGTCCCTTTTCCCACACCTGAATTCATGAAGGCCTGTGCTGCCGCGCCGCTGTCACCGCGCTTCATAGCAGCTTCGTATTCCTTCTGATACATCTTCAGGACATCTATCCGGTCTTCCAGTGCCGTATATTCTTCGGAGCTGCCAAAATCATTTGTCAGCTGTTCAAAGGCGGCTTCTGCATTTTCCAGGGACTTTGCCAGTTCATCCACCTGTGTAGCTGCTTTCTGGTACTGGTCCGCAGCTTTCGCGTATTCCGGTGTCATGAATTCCGTACTGCCGAACTTTTCCAGTTCAGCCTTCATTTCTTCCAGCTTACTCAGGGTTTCCCCGCTTTCAGACCGGAACCGTGCCAGTGCATCCGCATCACCTTCCAGCGCTCTCTGTCCAAGCTCTCCAAGACTCTGAATTTCATCATTGACCTGCTTAATTGCTCGTGAGAATGAATTGACAGCCTGTTTGGGCTGCCCAAAATCAAACTTGAACGCATTCTGGATCTTACTTCCAGTCTCGTTCACCTGATCTGTCAGGGACTTGACGGCGTGCTTCAGCTCATCCGATCCTCTGGAAAAACCGCTATTATCCAGTTTTGTATCAATCGTTATAGAGCCGTCGCTCTTTCCAGCCATGCTTTCTCACCTCCCATTAGCCATTTAACAGGGCATTCAGCCGGTCTCTTTCTTCCTTCTCTTCTTTGGATAGTTTGTGCTGCAGGACGCATAGTTCTCTGTTTGAACGCCAGAATTCCTGCTCCCATTTTTCCAACTTTTTGCCCTTTGACTTTTTCTGTCGCAGAGATAGCACCTGTGAAAACACGCCTTCATGGATCTCCATAAAATACCCAACGAACGTCCACCAGTGAACGTATTTGCTGGACCGTGTTTCATATCCTGCCACACTGTTGATGGCCGGAAACAGGATCCGTTCATCCTGTTCCCAGTCCATCAGACGCGGATGCTTCCCGTCTTTGGGTTCGTCACCGCAGTCAATAAAGCGGATGGCCTGCATATAGGCCTCTTCGTATTCCTCATTCCGCATATCCTCAAAATCCTCATAGAGAATGTACAGACATGCAAACATCTTTTCTTTGTCCTCTAAATCCGGATCATTGAAAGCTGTTATGATTGTGAGGATGTCCCGGAAATCACTCCGTATTGCATACTCTTTTCCGCTTACTTCAAGGCTTGTCGGAAGTACACCGATCATTTTTTGCCCTTACCGTACTTTCCTACATACTGTTTCAGGCGGCTGTTGATCTTCGTAGTCTCCTGTTCAAACTGCTCTGAAATAAAGGCTCCAACCTTATTCAGCGCACTCTCACAGTAGAAGAGTCCGCCCACCGGGGAAAACGGGTGCATTTTCCCGAAAAATGCTTCGGACATGTTTCCGCCGAATATATAATCACAGGCCTCATAAAGCCGCTTTTCTGCTTCTTTCAGGGCTTTGGCGGCCGCCTCGTCATTTGCATCTGCCGTACCGTCCGCGTTGATATCGATCTCTTCCAGGGGAGCCACGATCTCGTCAAATTTGGACATTGTTTCGTTGTAGCGCTCGATGATACCCACATCCGTAGGATGGAAATAGAACACACCGATTTCATCCCCGTTCATGTTTTCAATCGGGATCCGCTGACTGCCGTCATCAATGACAATCTTTAATGCTGCCTGTTTCTTTTCTTCTGCCATGTTTGCCTCCATTCATAAGAAAAGGGAGCCTGGTCTATACCAAACTCCCTGTTATCTGTTTCTGCCGTCCGCTATCAGGTGGTAGCGGTAAACTTCTTCGTACTCATGTTGAAAGTACCCTTCTTCCGGTTGCCGGCATTGTAAACCGTAAACGGAACCTGGACACCGGAAGTATCGCCGCCGACCGTATTAGGCACGACGTAGCAGTCCTCACAATACGCCCACTCGACGGTCCCGTCTGCCTTCAGCAGCACGTCAACCTTCGTGGTCATGCAGGCATCACCGGTCAGGCGCTCATTTGCAATCTTGCAAAGGCGCGTAAACATCGGATCACCTTCATACGCATAGAAAGGATCAACCTCACTCTGAACTTCATAGCCATTGTGCTGAACATTCTGTTCACCAAGAATGTTCTGGCTTACCTCGACATCCGGATTCAGCTCCTCGTTGTACTCTTCCAGATCTTTACCCAGACGGATATAGTTCACGGGAGTACCATTGAAGGAGGCATCAATAAAATGTGCAAGGTATTTTCTTTCAATTTTTCCTGCCATGATTACACTCTCCTGTATGTGATTTTTAACTGTATCTGATACTTTGCTGCGCTGCTCCCGACCTGTACCGGATATCCGGTCAGTGTAGGTACGATGGATTTGACGTATCCGCCGGACCATTCCGGGAAATTCCTTGCTGTATTCTGCTCTAAGATCCATTCAACAACGGCCTGATGAAATCCCAGGTTCGCAAGGTTCTGCTGAATGTCAGCGCCGTAATGCTCTTTGGATGCAAAAATGAAATTCTGTGTTTGGATATCGTCCAGGACTTCCTCACCCAGAATGTTTTCGTGATACCGCAGAGTAGAAGGAACCGCATAAATCGCGTATTCTGTCGGATTCTCCGCCACATAATCCACACGGAACCGATTCCCTTTCTGTATCACGGGACAGGTACGGAACCAGTCTCTCAATGCCTCTGTGTTATTTATGTCCGGCATTCCGATTACCTCCCTACTGCTCTTCGTGCCTCTTCTATGATGTCCTGAAGGTGGTCTGCCTTCATGCGCTCAAACCAATAGGATCCGGCAAGTGGGTTCGGTTCCTGACTGTATTCCAGCGGTCTTCCCGTCGGATGCTTCTCTCTCCCGGGTGGCGAAAACCATCTTGTAGGCTCTCCGCTGTCATCCTCAAAAACCGGAATATTCGGACCATAGACCTCACCATAATACATATAGTGGGCATACGGTCCGGGATACACCACTTCACCGCTGCCTATGGCTGTAACTGAGTAAGGGCTTCTCGCAAGCGTTCCGGTATCCCATGGAACATACTGCATATCGTAGCGGATGACCGCCGCGTCTATGGCCTTCTGGACCATTCCGCCGGATTCCAGATTAAACCGCGCAAGCAGCTTTTCTGTATCCAGATCCATGAATTCCTTTCTCGCTTTGAATTCGATCATGCCCCCACCACCTTCCAGTGCTTCGCGTGCGGCCGCCTGCTGCTGTCCGTCACGCCCAGGATCGTTACCAGTTCCCCATACTTTTCCTGCAGCTGTGCAGGCTGCATAGGTTCCGTTTCCTCTCCATGCACTATGACATCACCTTGTTTCAGGGTAAAAACGGTATTAGGATCACCTCCCGCATATGCCGCAGGCGGGACATATGCCTTATCAGAGAAATCCGCGTCAACAGGGATACGGATTATGAATTTATTGGCTGCTTTCAATCCTGAAGAATCTACATTCGATGCAATTTCACAGAACCACGAAACGCCCCGGATGATTGTAGGGACGTACAGGTCATACCCCTTGTCATCATCCAGGCGTGTGTTAAAAACAGTTATCGTCTCATTACATTCTTTCATCCGTACACCCCCCGGTAAAGTAACGGTGTACCGTAGTCATCCTTTTCGCCGTATAACAGGCTTCTCACGGTTTTATACAGACTCGCCTCTGCAGCCGCCGCCTGGTCAGATGCACTTCCGTAGCTTTCCGAATATCCGTCAGTATTGAAGGACGCGACAACCGGATTATCCGTTTGCGCGTCCACACCGAATTTTCCGTCCAGCTTAATAATCTGCATCATGCACAGCTTGACTGCTTCCGGCACTGCTGCCATGTTCTGAACACGGCAGTCTGTCCAGTAGTCAATCCGCTTTCTTGCCCTATGCTCAAACAGAATGAAATCCGTTTCCGGGAGATCCCCGCCGTATCCTTTGTACTCTTCGTATGTCAGGTACATCATGTGTAGCACCTCCCGTCTTCAGCAGAAATCCCTGGACAATCAGCCCAGGGAAATGATACGTGCAATCGGGATAGCCTTGTGAGCGATATACTGTTTGGTGTCTCCGGTGCTGTTTACCAGCTCCCAGTTCTGACCCTTTTCCAGTTCCGCATCAGTCGGGGACAGAGAAGTCATGCTCTTCTTCGTGAAGGAAATACCATACGGAGCAAAGCACTTTCTCTGACGGGAATACAGGGTATCCTGGCCGCCGTTCTTGGCCGGATCACGGTCAGTCTCATACGGGACCTTTGCGCCGCAATCGGTGTACTCGATAGCGCCGTCACCCAGAACATAGGTGGTATAGGTGGTCTTTGCTTCCGCACCGGTTCCGGTAGTCTTGACCGGCATGTTATCGTCCACGAGGACGGTTCTGCCGTTCAGCGTACCGATAGCAAGGTCACGCTGCATACCGGAAGCGTCCGTGTACTTCAGATAGGCCAGAAGTCTCAGGTTTTCAAGGTTCGTCGCGACAAAGGAATGCATGATAGCCAGGGAGAACTTACCCTTGTTATCACCGCAGGCCTGCTGCATAGCGATATTCAGAGTAGTTCCGTCCATTACACCGGTAACACCCTCACTGTTCTCCTTCGCAGTGATGTCCAGGGTATGGCCATCGACGAACTTCTTACCTTCGGTATCGGTCATAGCAAACACACCGTTCAGGATGTGAACGATCGTAGCCTGATCGACTTCCTCCCAGTATTCAGCGATCTGCTGTGCCACGTTCTCCAGGAAGTCAACGCCTCCGGTGATATCGTAACTGAAATCACGCTCAACCCAGGACTGCGCACGGCCGACAACGACACGGGAGTGACTGAAGGTCACAGTCTCATTGGAATCGATGTCAGTGTTACCGTCATAGTTCTGGACTTCAGCGCCATTGATGAGGCCATACAGCGGAGTGGTCAGATAGTTGCCGCCCACCTGATCGGCCATAGCTGCAGCAAGATCCGGTCTCGGACGTACCGCACGAGAGCGAATCAGCTCGTTTCTGTTGAGGTTCGGGATACGATCAACGTACTTCTGGAATACCTCTGCATTGAAAAGTTTGTTATCAAAAATACCAGGCATTTCTATTCTCCTTTCTGGTAATCAGCGGAAATCAGCTTTCAAAATTGATTTCCATGTTCGGGTTTTCATTTTTTGCCTTCATAGCTTCCGCCAGAGACATCTTATGAGGGTTAGGATTGGACTTTCCCGGAAGCACAATCGTAGGAGTCGGATCCGCCGGTTTCGGATCTGCTGCAGGCGTTTCTTTCACGAATGCACCCGGATCATTCTCCTGGTACTTCGCCACAAAGTCTGTGTAGCCCATCAGCGTATCGCCATCCATCTTGAATCCCTGTGCAATGGCCTCCCTGATAAAGTCTTTCTTTGCTGCCGCGCTCGTGAACTTCAGTTCACCGGCCTTGCTTCTGACAGCATATTCATAGGCCTGCTGTGCGTTCTTTGCCTCCCACGCCTTACTGTCCTTGTCATACTTGGACTGCAGCGCGGAAAGCTGTTTCTGAGCTTCTGCAAGCTGTCCAGCGTCCGCCTGTGCAGCTGTGAGCTGTTCATTCAGGCCGGCAAGATCGGTGTCTCTCTGCGCTATCTGCCCCTGAAGGTCAGTTACCTGAGATTTCAGGCCGTTCACTGTGTCATCAAACTTGTTCCGGCTCACGTAGGACCCGTCCGCAATATTGACAACATTCAGTTTGCCCTCTGCCACCTTTGCCGCAAGCTGGTCATAGGTCAATGCTTCATCTCCGAAAAGTGCTTTCAAAAATTCCATGTCTGTTCCTCCTGTCGTTCATGCTTGATTTAATTTGTATTTCCGCTGCCACTCAGCGGTATGGCTGAACCGTCGCATTTATATCCCTGCAACGCCGGGTAGTAGATATATGAAAAGCCCCTGATTTCTCAGAGGCTTATCAACAAAATTATGTTTTTCAGAGTTTTAACCCCGATTTTTGCGGAATTTTTACAAAAACCGGCACATAATGTGCAGATTTGCTGCTTCATTCTGCAATTTCCGTGCAGAAGAATATTCCGCGGACATCCTCAAAAAGATCCTTTGCGATGTTCTGATACAGAGTAGATGTCAGGCCGTTCACATCCCCGATATCATCACTCTTGAACTGAACAACTTTACTCTTAAACACCACATAGTTGAGATCAAAAACACCACTGCTGCCGCCCTGAATAAATGCAAGTGCAGGATTGCCCTCAAATGCTTTCTGAAACAACTGCAGCTTGGAAGGACCCTTTAAGTTGGCCGGAATGACCGCCACCTTTACCACGACATCTCCGAATGTCCTCACTGTCGGAAGCAACTGCGCCAGCGCGTCCGCTTTTTCTTCGCCTTCCACATACAGCCTGATCGTCTGATTGGCCTCATCATATTCAACCCTGACAGCCGGATCCTCTTTAAACAGGGCTTCTATCTCTCTGTAAAAAAGGACCCACGGAGCGCTGAGATTTATGAACTTTCTCATGTTCCTGCCCTCCTCAATCCTTCACAACCTGGTTGTCCAGTTTCACGTAAACGTCAACATAGGTTTCGCCCTTGTCCCCGTTGTAGGTAAGCTCATAATATTTGTTATCCGGAACCTTAGTGCTTACCAGAGCTTTCCAGTTCTGCAGCGTCTTACTGAACCAGACAACATACACGTCCTCCATGCTGATCTGTACGCCGTCGGTCACATCAGCATGACTGTTGAAATATTCCATCACAATCTGTCTTGCTTTTTCCTGCATCTCTCATCCCTCCAACTTAATGCCTTCGATCTGTGCGCGTGCTTCCAGGGCTGCAATATAGTCAGCCATAGCACGGATCTGAAGATTATAGATACCTCTGCAGCAGGTCGGTGTGAAGTCCAGTTTTCCAGCATCCCACTTTTTCAGCATTACCATCAGCTTTTTGAACCGGATGACGGTCTGGTAATACTCTGCTTTGAACCGCTCTTTGTAGTCAGCAGATACCATGGCCGCTGCCGTATCTTTCAGATCGGTCATCTCACCAACAATCTTCCAGGCGGAAGACGCGATGTTTGTAAAGGTGTATGCAGGATCGTCCGTGTTTCGGATGTCCAGCACCTTCCCGTCATGACAGTGCATCATAATTGTGCCGTTCTCCCACGCCCAGTAACCGGACCAACTCGGAAGACGAACCTTCTTACCCGCTCTCATTGCTTTGAATGCTTCTCTGAATTCCATGTGTGCCTCCTTTATACTTTAACCATCCTGAAGCCCTCCACGCTCATGCGCTCTTTTCGGGCTTTCAAGCCTGATGCTTGAACAACTTCCTGATACTTCCTTGCCAGGTTATTGATCCGGATCTGGCATTCTCTCCGGAGAACATCGTCACCGGCAATTCTCGCGGCATTGGCTGTATCCTTCTCCCGCCGGACCTGTGTTTCAATCTGTCTCATGAGCTGTGCCGCCTCATAGGTGGTATAGTGCTTTCCGCCTATCATGCAGCCCTTCTCATTGTCATCTGCCCACTTTTTGAGCTGTGCGTCTGTATACTGCCGCTTTGAATACTTCGTAGAGAAGGCCATAGCGATATGCATACAGTTCCACTCACCGATAGGCCGGCGGATTGCTTCGTACTGGTTCCCGTCAACGTCTTCAAAGGGCTGCTGATTCTGCAGCTTCTCAAACTCTGCAATCAGGAACACTCTGCCCTGTATCGGTTCATGATCCGGCGCTGATCGTACATGCGCGGAAAGCTCATAGGCATCATAGCCCAACTCTTCCCCCATCAGGATTGACCCCTGCTGTGCAATCTGGTTCGCGCCGTCTATGATATTCTGTCGGACAGCAGTATCCAGCCGTCTGTGATACCCGGAAGGATACTGCATCTGCAGGCCATTGTGTCCCAGGTCCCTAATGCTCTGCCGTGTAGCTGACCTGTAATCAGTCAATCCGCTGCTGACTGCAAGGATCGCATTATCGACGGTATGCCGGTATACATTGGACGCTATTGTAGTGTTTGACAGGTTTATCATGGTTCCGGCCGTCTGTCTGCTGACCGCTTCCGTAAAATGCCGGATCCTGGCTTTCGCGCTGTCCGTCAAAGGCGTTTCCTGCAGCGCCCGTACAAAACGCGGATCCCTGTAATGGCTCTGCATGGCATCGTTGTACAGGTCATACAGATCCGGGATACTCATTCTCAGTGCTGCCGCAATCTTCTGATTGATCGCCGCGATATCCTCATTCATACTTGCCATAACAGAAATTATGTTCATGGTGGAAGGTATGAGCTTCCCCACTCTCATAACCTGGTCTGCTACTTTGGCAATAAAAAAAGCGTTTACCTCATCGAAACGCTGCATGATTATATCGACTTTCTTTTCAAGTTCTGCCTGTGTCACTCTTCATCACCGCCTGCGGGTGTGGGAAGCGGACCGCCGCCATTTCCTCCGTTCTCTGTCTGGTCTGTCTGCTGCGGCATCATGGCCTGCATGTCTGCGGCCTTTTCGTCGCTTATGCTTTCAATAGCGGCTTTGGCCTGTGCCTTCGTCTCCCCAAAATACCATTCACGGAATTCTGCCTTGCTGATAATGCCGGCATTCAGCATCATAAGCCGTTCCTGCATTTCCGCGTCCGTATCGGTCAGAATCGAATCGTCCCACTCAAAAGACACATCATAGTCACCCTCCGGAGCCAGATGGTAAACAGTGGCGTATTTGTTCATAACCCGGACAACATCCTTCAGACACCGTTCCAGGGCTGCCTGGTTGTCTGCTATCGTGGTATAGGATCTCTGTTTGATGATTTTCATTTCCGTTGCTGTCCGTGCCTCTACATTGGCATCTGACAGCGTTCCACGGGACAGCCCGGACAGATCCTCAATACGGATCATGAGCTGATTCAGGCCATTCAGGATACTCGCATCACGGATATTCGGAGAAAACACATCGTACAGATCGCGGTCACCCTTATCAATGTCAACCGCACGGAAGAGGCGCTGATTCAGCTTCGGCATTTCCACGCCGCCGCCCTCTGCCCGTTTCGGTCTCAGGGCTGTCGGATCTACGTCAATCGCAAGCTCGGACCCTTCATACTCCCAGAGAAGGCGGGAATACTGCATGTCCGCTTCCTTTATCACGTCAATGGCTTTGGCAAATACGGAAGCCCCCAGGGGGCTGTCAATGTCTACGTTATTTGCCGCTGCCACCTTATACCAGCCAAAAAGCGGACCTTCAGAGTCTTTCACAATCGCCTTTTCCTGCAGGCTGCTCCATCTCTCCACGTCTGACAGACTGATTTCCATGCCCAGACTGTCCTCTACGGTCGATTTAAAAGCCCTCTGCGTGATTTCTACGTCTTTCCCTTTGACCGTATGACGTTCCAGGCGGGTATAGATTGTTTTCCCATCCCGGAAGATATCCGGAATGATACAGTCTGACAGATTCCCGTCATCGTCAAAGGCCAGAGGATAAATACCCCAGTCCATTGCCCAGTCAAAATAGAGATGTCCATCATCTACATTCGGATACGGTTTGATAACCATGCCGCCGGCAGCACATCCCTGTTCCAGCTTCAGCCGCAGGACCGATATTAACTTTTCAAATTCTGCCTTCAGGTATTCCGCACGCGGATTCATCACGTCATCGCCGTCATCGTTCTGCGTGTTCCCGTTGGCATCCTTGCCGGTGATATTCCATTTCATTTCAAGCACAATCTGACGTGCAATCTCGGAACTGATAAAAGCCGGAAGGTTCAAAGATTTCACATTCGCTTCGCCGCCTAACCAGTACGCCTGATTCAGATACAGCTTGTACCACAGGTCAAGGGCGTTCGTCATATCTGTTGACAGGGGAGTTTCGATATTCTCCACCTGCTCTATGTTTCTATATGGGATCAATCGTCTTAACACCTCCCGTATTTTTGCCATAAGGCCCGTGAAGATATTCAATCGTCCTCACCTCATTTTCTGCATGAAAAAAGCAGGGCATTTCTGCTCTGCTTTTGATGTGATTATCACTGCCTCAAATATTGACCAACATTGTCTTTGAATTTTCCTTTCCGGATCTTCCGGAGATCCAGAATCCAACCGATGAATGCAAAATTCAAAGTGAATGTTGCAAGTAATCCTCTCATCGTTCGCCCGACGTAATAGTAATGACCGCCGAACATTCCGGTAAAGAGGCAAATCAGATAAGCTGTCTTTTTGCTCTTATCTGACGTGATCGTTACATAGTTTGCCACTATAAACGCCTCCCTCATATTGTGATAAAAAGATTCTACCACAACGACGGGAAAAGTAAAACTCTTTTTACTGTGTAGCCTTTCTCATAATCTCCAAAAAGAATGAGCTTTCACCGCCGGTCCGCAGACCTCGGAGGGCATCGTGGGTGAAGGTGGAATCGAACCACCGGTGTTTCTCTGTCACGGATTTACAGTCCGCTGCCTTCGCCTCTCGGCACACTCACCCAAATAATAGCGGCCCCTACGCCTACCGCTATCCCGCAGCTGCTCCATGACAACTGCAATCCTCTCAGCCCTTGCCAGGGCTGTTTTTTCATTACTGGCCTTTGCGCTTATATACGCGTTCCATAGCATATCTGGTCATATCAATGCTATGGTTATTTGCATCCGGATAGCTGCTGATTATCTCATCATCGTCTGTCCGTTCATACTCATACTCTGTAAACTCCTGCGCCGTATACGGGCATCGGTACGGATCAATGACAATCTTTACTAAAGACTGCAGCCATTTCATACCATACCGCACACTGTCCGGACCTTTGATTGCCGGCCGGCACAGAGAGCCATAATCACGATAGTCTCCGACAGATTTCTTTTCCGCAGAATCCGCAGTGATAAGATCCTGACTCGTTACGCCGTGCTGCATAACAAGCCGGTTCCAGGTCTCTGCATTCGATGTCTTCCAGCACCGCATTTCATCGTAGATGTATAAGGTCCTACGGGCTGCATCATAGTTCATTTTGCCCCAGTGGTACGGATCCGGGAACCAGCCCCAGTCAATACCCATGTAAATATTGGCAAAACTCGCAATCTCCGCGTCAGTGATTGCCCTGATTTCCAGGTTGTCAAAGACTTCACCGCCAGTTCCGACGGCATCCCCCAGGTACTCATGCTGATAGGCACGATAATTCGTGTTCTTCAGATCTTCCGCATCATCAAAGAACTGCTGTCCTAACCAGTCACGCGGCACATCCAGATAACAGGATTTGTGCCTGTACGCGCCTCTGTGCGGCTTCAGGACGTATTTATTCGCCCAGTTTGATTTACTGATCGGCGGGTTGAAGGACTTGAATACAACGTATTTCGGGCCGCCTCGGAGGACTGACTGCTGTACAGATCGGATCTCTTCTTCGCCTGAAAACTCGTCAAGTTCTTCAAACCACAGATATTTCAGATATCCGCGTGATACTTTGATGGACTTCAGCTTTTTGGCTTTATCCAGGCCTCGGAATAATATAACCTGCCCCGTCGGTTTATACGTGGCCTTGTATGGATTGGTTGTGGTCTTCCACAGTTCTTCCACACCTAACGCATTGATCGCCCACAAAACCTGTTCAAATACAGATGTCCCGATAGTGCTTGCCACTTTACGGAAGACAGCTGCATTCGCTGCCGGATCCTCCATGATACCCATTACCAGGTCCAGACTGATAAAGGATGATTTTGTGGATCCTCGACCGCCGTACAGATCGTAATATGTATGGTTCCCCTCTCTTACGTCCCAGTACACGGGATAGAACGCCGGGGCTATCAGGTCTGTGAGACGAACCCCGGAAAGGTTACTCTTCGCCGGCATCCTGTGTAGCTTCATCCTCCGGCTTCTGCAATGCATTGAACACCGCCGTGTCCGTGTTCACCGTGACAGTCCCCTTCGGAATATCATTGATGATATTGACCGCTGCACCTTTCTTATCGTCTTCCTTCTCTTCCTGCCACCCCTGGAAGTTATGCTGCAGAGAGAACTGTGCGCCTCTGGACCCGTCGCGGGAAAAGAGCTGTTCTTCGTTGTACATCTCTATCCGGGACTTCGCTTCCAGTATCACGTCCATGAACTCTTTCTTTGCCTGATAGAGCATTAAGGCGCGGCGCGTTTTAAATCCCAGGGCAAGCGCCAGCCCCGTGACCGTGGGCGGCTTCCTGTCCAGATATACCGGATTGCCCCACCTGTCAATGATCGGATCTCCGTTATGATCTTCAAGGAGTGTACCTTTACACTCCTCAAAGTATGCATCTATTTTTTCCTGTATTTCTTCGGGTGTCTTATACTTCGGCTTTTTGCCGTACTGATTCCCCTTTGCGAACGCCATACGGCATACCTCACTTTCTCAGGGCATAAAGAAACCCTCCGCCGTATGTGGTAGAGGGTTTTACTTCTTTCCTGTTCGCTTGTTTCCTGATCTCTTCACCGTTCCGGGTTTTTTACCCTTTCCGGACTTCTTTTCCTCTTCTTTTGCCTTCGGAGCATACGGGCCGGCCGCTGCATCCGGTTCATGTAATAAATATCCGCCGTCTTTTGTTTTAGGCATATCAGTTCCTCCCGATCATTTCATACCTGTATCCATACAATCGAGCATTTGACCTTAACCATTTACTGTTCATCATGTTCAGCTCTTTATTGAGGTTTGAACACTGGTCAGCATACTCATTGTATGATATGGCTCCTGAATTGTAATTGTTTTCGATCTTCTGATATTTCGCATCGCATACAGCTTTGTTGGCCTGATAAGCGTTAAAGAAATCCTGTGGAAAATTTCCTTTTCCAGAGAAGGATCCTCCAAGGTCTATCATTCGATACGTCCTGTTTGCAGATGTGGCGCGGATCTCTTTCAATCCACTTCGCACCAGCAAGTCAAGATCTTGCCAACTGAAGGTTGATCCACTCGGATGATTGTGCGTGAGCGTGCCGTCCTTCATTTGATTGAACTGATCCGGTGAGAATTGTACCGAATCAGCACTGCCCTGTGACTCGGTGAAAATGGTATTCCCGTCTTTGTCCAGAAGGATAGCTGTTTCAACCCTATCACGCTTTATCCCGTTTTCCGCTGCATTTAAGGCGTTTCTGTATGCGATGCTTTCACCAACACTGGTGAATGAACCGCCTCTACCGCCCATTTTACGCCTTTCTGTGTCAGATCTTCTGTTCGCTTATGATTTCACTCTCACCAAGATCTGTCATGTAATACTCGTACATTCTAAGCACGCGCCCGTCATCTTTCATGATAACGATACCTGCATCCGGCCCTCCGACGCGTTCTTCATCATCGTCACGGCTAAATGCCCACGCGTTTGAATGCTCAACACACTTGTTATAATTTGGATTTAATTTTTTGGCTTTTTCGATAGCTTCTTTAGTCCCCATGTTTGCCTCCTAACTGGTTACCTTACCTGCGCTTTCTCACCATATCCCTAACATTATCGGCAATATCAAGATTATCGCTTCTAACGATTTGGACGTTACCCTTTACAACATGGTCAAACACCGTTCGGTTTTTATACGAAACGCCGGTTTGAGCGTCGTAATAATAAAGTTTTCCCCGATGGTATTCAACATTGAATACATGCCCTGAATTGCCTCCGGGATACTGTACTTTGACAATAGCCCTGGAACCTTCACCCCAAGATCCCATTTTTGAAAGAATGTTTTTATTGATCGCCGCTGTGTTACGAGCGCCAACATCTTCCAGCTTTCCGCCTTTAAATGCGGACAGCCAATGGTTTCCACGCGGGTATGTATCATTCTCCCACGTCGCTTCTGCCTCTACTTTGTAACCTCTTCGATTCAGCTCAAAAGCAACAACGCAACGCTGGCAATTCTCGCTGTAATCGCCATACTCAGCATCTCTGAAAGGATTGATGCTTTTAACTGCTTGTGTGGCGGATATAGGCTTGCCTTTCGCGCCTATGACCCCTCTGATATTCGGGGCCGGCGGCCGCATTTGTGGCGTATTCGGCTGATTCCATTTTGTATCACCGCCGCCACCTCCACGAGGGCCGTCGCTTTGTTTTAATCCGCTTCCACTTCCTCTACCTCCCATGATAGCACCTCCTGTGTAAACAGTCAACTTTTTTCAACCGTTTTGTCATCTTCCTCTTCTACGGTATACTCTTTTATCCTGTCAGGAATAGTTACACCGCATTTTCTCATCACCGTTTCGACTGCCTTGCTGATATCAGTCTTGCTTTTCTCCGTCATGCCGTCCTGCGCCCCTTCCTGTACTGCAGTGCGATATAACCCCGGATAATGGTAGTTCGCAAGTCATCCGCCGCTTCCTGCCGGTATTCACGCGGTATCTGTCGCGTGCTGTTCTTCAGATCTGCCAGGACACGGTTAATGTCCTGCAGCTGATCCGCAGGATTGGTTACCCGGTCTGCATCAAAGTAATATGGATACATGGACGCAAGTTCCTGATATGCTGTGTCAATGCTCATACCATTGCGCCGGATCTTTATGAAATTCTCACTCGACCGGACATAAGCATTGAAATCAGGAATGTTACTGCGGTCCTGATCGCTGATCGAATACTCACCATTCATTATCTGACGGATATCTCTGTAATCTCTCAGGGATTGTTCATCCCTTTCGACCATTCTTTCAGAAAGCTCATCTGCCAGATCCCGTGCCTTCTGCATTGCTGACTTCGTGACTTTGATCTTTCCGGCCTCTTCATCAACTCGAATACCGCCGTTCTTATCAATGTCACGGAAGAAACTGACAATCTTTGATTTACTGTCGGTTATATCCGTCAACTCATACTGTCCGACTATTTCTCTGGCTGTGGTAAAACTTGCCCCACGACCGCCCATTAGCCATTCCTCCATTTCTGCTGAAACGCTTTGACGGGAATAATATTTCCCTGGCATTCATCCGGTACGTTGCCATACATGATGATCCTCTGCGGCTGCAGCCTGGTCATCATTTCCCGATATCCGTCCAGAAATAACTGTCGTGTCTCCTGACTGCCCTGCGTTCCAACGCTACTGACCGCGACCGTGTAGCCTTCCGGCTCACCGGTAAAACACCATTCGTAGCTGTCCCGATCCGCCCAGCTGATGGTAGGTATCACCCGGATCCCGTTCATCTGCCAGTACGCACCTAACCAGTGCTTCCGATAGTGGTTATACAGCTGTATCGTCTTCGGAAAGTCTGTATACGTGGAAAAGTCAGGCGTGCATACTGCCTGAAACTTTCTCAGCATATCCAGGTAAACATCCGGCTGCTTCCAGACACGGACAAACTGATAATCGTCAATGAAAAAGTGGATGCCGTGTATCTCCGGTTCCTCGCACCCTTTCGCATAGTTGAAACTGATCCAGTTATCAACCTGCGGACTGTCTGGTTCGATGACCGGAATGTCATACTCACCCACTCCATCGAATATCGCTTTATTCAGGTTCTCATAGTCCCGCTGCTGTCTATATGACATGTTCTTCACCTCCACCATTGAAAAGACCCCTGACGTGTGCTTACCACGCGCCAGAGGCCCTGTTGGAAATTCTATGTGCATGTTACGGAGAACACTCTGCCGGCCGGGAGCGGAGGCAACTCCCACTCCGTATCATACGAATTCCATGATAAAGCATATCACAGACTGACCGAACAAAACGAACAACCTTCAGCCTGCCACTTTTTCAAGGTATCTCTTACAGGCCATTCTCACGCTGTCCGCTGTATTGTCACCACCGATGTGCAATGCTACCTGATGCCAAGGAAGGCAATTTGCAAAACGGTATTCAAAGATCTGACGTGTCAATGAATCCGGTATCTCTGCTATGTACCGTTCTAAACGGTTCCGCTCATGGATACATTCGATCTGCTTTGCATGTATGATTGCTTTCAGATCCACAATTTCCAGTGCCAGCTGTTCAACCCTGCTTTTCGCCGGTCCCTTACCGTGCGGCATATCATCGATCATGACCGCGCTGACACCTCTCTGTGATTCCAGTTCTTCCAGTTTCTTCTGACAGTCCTCTATTTCCCGGTTAAGGTAATAGAGCTGTGATAACTCTTTGATGGTCAATTCTGCTTACCTCCCCTTTGTATGAAGCCCGGACACCATTGCACACCGTCACCTGTCCTGCACATTACGGATGCTGTGATGTCCGCGCCGTGTTTTGTCATCTGTGCCAGGGCTGCCCCTATCCAACTACAATTCCGGCACCGCCTTTTCCGTCCGCACCGCGAACACTCACAGATCCTCACGCACATAATCAATCCTCTGTTTCTTCTTCTTCTGAATCATCAGGCCATGCGTCCGGGCCTTCTCCATAGATCTCTGCACACGCTTTACTATTTGGTCTCAGGAAGACACAAGCGCCGCCGGTTACCTCACACTCGTAACCATGCCATTGATCTGTTATCGTCGCACATGAACAACCCGCTGATTTCATTTCCCGTCATCCTCCTGATCTGCCAGTTTCCGCAGCAGCTTTTCAAACTCATTCGCACACTGTGTCAGCTTCAGGCCGCACAGCTCACAGACCAATGTCCGGTCCTCCGCAGTGTGTAGCGCCAGCCGCGCCGCCTCGCGCATGTCTGTTATCAGCTTGTAGTATTTCTTCCTGTCCATGGTCACCTCTCCACCCTCGGATGATAGGACCGGTTCTCGTGGTACTTTTCCACTTTCCGGATCCTGCCTAATAGCTGTGTGAGCTGGTCAATGGCCTTCTTGTTGCTCTGTACGCTCAGAAAGTCAATGATAGGTTCCAGCTCTTCCACGATGTCCTTATTCTCCCGCCGTGCTATCCGGCTTGCCCTCATCTTCGTTGCTATCTTGCTTCGTTCCCCTGCATGTGGTTCAAACTCGATAGCGTGAAGAAAGTCCTGCGTCCGCTTCTCTTCGGTCTTCATCGCTTCCAGGGCAAGCATGTAACGCGGCTCTGCTTCTCTGATAAAATCCAGGAATGCTTTTACCTCTTCAGATGCTCTCATTCAGCTTTCCCTCTACCGCTTTTTTCAGCTGCCCTATGCCGGTCATATTGCGGACCATAGCCCGTATAATTGCCTCTTTCCGCCTCTTCTGTGCTGTACAGGCCTTGCTGCAGTATTTCTTCCGTCTGCAGTATGTACAGTTACCATCTGACAGCCATCTTTCGTTATCTTCCGGATTTACGTTTGCTGACATTCCTCTACCTCCTACAGCACGTTCAGTGATTTGAATACCTTCAGGATCTTCGGGAACTGAATAGCGATCCAGTCCACCATCTCTTCATTCTGCGACCAATTCTTACTCTTGTTCGTGTTACCCTCTAACCCGCTCTCATACAGGAAGGCGTGAATGATTTCATGTCTGATGACTTGTTTCTTGTACTCTTCCAAATTGGCCTTTGCCGCCGGATCCGTATCATGCGTGATTGTGGCCTCTATCACAATCGATCTGATACTTGAATCGGTGTACCCGTCCGCCCCGATCAATCCGGGAAACTCTTCCTCTGTCCCCTCTTTGATGCGCCACAGCTCACCCATTATGATGACTGACTTTTCTTCTGCCACGCTTTCTCCTCCTCATTGCAACTCTGGTCATTACCCACGCCATCCACATTATTGCGAACGTCTGCATGATGATACAAAGCGGTATTACCCTGTAGAAAAACCTTATCGCCCAGCTCACTTCGTTACCTCCCACACATTCTTTGTATTTGCCGGTATCAGATCGATATCCGACCTCATGACTGCATTCCATTTCCGTATCAGCTTCCGCCGCGCTCTGTCTCTGTACTCCACTGCGGATCCTCTGGTTATCCGGATGCACAGATTCCGATTGCACACGGGACAGTGAATGTAATACGTCGGATAGCTGCTCTTGAATGGATTGCTTACATGCTCGATCACACCGCGCCCCAGGCCTGCTATATAGTTGACCTCTACCGGCCTTCCGCATCGGCACGGCTCCAATTTAGGATCCTTCGTTTTTGATGCCCCAACTCTTAACCCCTCTGCCAGCTCTTCACCTATTGCCTGATACTTCAGGCTCTCCGACTCTTTCATTCCAGACCTCGCATAAATCGTTTGTTGTTTCTGTCTTGCTCCATGGGAAAATAAACCGGGCATGGCATTTCCCACAATCAATCACACTCGCCACACCATAGCTATGAATCACTATTTTGACTTCGCTGCCACAAAACGGGCATGGACGTAAACCTTTCATGCTTCATCCTCCTTCGGTCTCCTGCAGTCCAGACAGTAAATCAACGGATAATCCCCAGATTCTTCATACAGGAACCGCCGTATTCTTTTCTTTCCCGGCTCCCCGTCCTTTTTCAGCGGGTACACGTTCCCATAGCTGCCAAAGTATTCAATGACCATACGGCCCCCACAGTACGGACATTTCATCACCTTACCCCTTTCTTCTGGTCAGCAATCCCAGGATCACAGGAAGGACAAAACAAAGGAAAAATGCCCGTAACCGTTCTCCCAATGAAACCGCAAGATTCTCCCTGCCAATCTCTTTGCAGTCTTTCCGCCAGTCAATCACGATTGCGACAACTCCGATTGTCCATCCGACAAATACAGCCGCCATCAAATACATCATCCCGGTAACCCCTCCTTTGCTCTATCCACTCTTGCTTTCAGGGCCGCAAGTAACGCCTCCTGCGCTCCGTCTTTACTTTCCAGTGACCGGATCACATCCTCATCCGTTCCGCCCTGTACAATCAATCTATGGATGATTACAGGGAACTGCTGCCCCTGCCTGTGAAGGCGTTTGTTTGCCTGCTGGTACTCTTCCAGACTCCACGTCAGGCCGAACCATATTACATGATGACCGCCGTCCTGCAGATTCAGACCGTAACCGCATGAGGCCGGTTGCGCCAATAATATGTCAATCTTTCCCGCGTTCCAGTCCTTCTCATCATGCGCCCCCATATACACGCGCACGCGCAACCCCGTTTTTCCCAGGGCCGTAAGAAGTCTTTCCCGATCATGCTTGAAGTAATAATAGACAAGTGCGTGCTGTCCGTTCAGCTGTTCTATCGTCTCCATGAATGCTTCCAGTTTGCAGTCATGGACTTCCAGAACATCCCCGTTTTCGTCATACACTGCCCCATTGCACAGCTGCAGCAGCTTCCCGGTCAGTGTGGCCGCCGTCGTTGCCGTGACAAGCTGGTCTTCGTCTACAGTCAAAAGCATGGTCTTTTCAAGCTCTGTATAGGCTCTCTTTGCCTTCGGATCCAGGGCAACCGGAATATCATCAATGACCATATCCGGCAGTTGTAAATAATCCTCTGACTTCATGCTGATACAGATATCCTGTATCTGTCTGTATATCGCATCCGCCGCGCCGTCCTTCGGCGCGTATGAGAATATCGTTGTACGGCTGCGCTTATCCGGCACAAAGTACATTTCCCGATAACATGAGATCGTCTTTCCCAGGCGCTCCCCTCCATCCAGTAAATACACCTGCGCCCACAGATCCATAAGGCCATGCGGGGACGGTGTGCCAGTCAGCTCTATCAGTCTGCCGATATGAGGCCGAACCGCTTTCAGCGCCTTGAAGCGCTTTGCCTGATGACTTTTGAAAGAACTGCTTTCATCCAGGACAACCACGTCAAACGGCCACTTATTCCCGTACAGCTTGACAAGCCACTGTGTATTTTCCCGATTGATGACATAAACGTCAGCGGTCACCTTCAGGGCCGCCAACCGTTCCTTTGCGGATCCCAGGACAACCGACACTCTCAGATCCTTCAGATGCTCCCATTTTGCCGCCTCTGCGGACCATGTATTCTCAGCAACCTTTTTCGGTGCGATGACAAGAGCTTTCCGGATGCAGAACCGGTAATACTTCAGGCTGTGTAGCGCCGTCAGCGTGCAGACCGTCTTTCCCAGTCCCATGTCCAGCCATGCACCCATGAAGGGAAGCTCTATCATCTTCTCTGTAACATATTGCTGATATCTGTGCGGCTTATACTCTTTCAAAACTGTTCCCTCTGCAAATAAGACTCGATCAGTGCGACAACCCGATTGATGCCGTCCTCGCTGTCTACTGAACTGACTACGATAAATCCGAGATTCCGGAACTGCTGCTGTACGTATTCCTGCCGGGGCCGTTCCTTCTTCCCAGGTGCTTTCAGCTCCACAAAGAACGCCTCGCCTCCCGGCATGAGAACGATCCGGTCAGGTACTCCCGTATAACCCGGACTCTCAAACTTCAGGCACATACAGCCCAGCGCCTCGACGCGCTTCTTCAGTTTCCGTTCAATATCCTTCTCTGCCATCCCTGCCGGCCTCCCGTCGAAAAATTCCCCGCGCGTAAGAGTGAACACCTGCACACGGTTCGCGCTCGTCCCCCATAACCGCAAAATCCGATTTCCGGAATGAACAATTACACTTTCGCGCGCGCGTTATAGACGTGTTGCGATTAGGCGGGACAGGGAGTACATATACCCCCTGTTCTCTCTATTTCTATACCTCTATAGAAATAATTGTAATTTTGTAATATTCTCTTGAAACCCTGATAAAATAAGGCTTTCCGAGATTACAACGTTTGTAATATCCTGTAATTTTGTAAGACAACCGCATTACAAAATTACGCAATATTACGGGATATTACATCCGTTTGTAATTTGGTTATATGCCGCCTGAACGCCTGTCATATTGGAAATAAACCCTCTCTGCGTCGCATAGGGTATTCCTGCATAAAACGGCTTATCTGCCCGGATCCAGCCCTTTGCATTCGCCAAACACGCATTTATTTCCTTCCGATCATTAGCTTTCATATCGTTTTTTCTCCCCATGAACATTTCGCACCATACTTCAATAGCTGTTATCCGATCACGGGGAACCAGGTTATAACTGCCCTTCACGTTTGCCGCCCAGAAGTCGCGCCGCCTGTCCAGATCCCATTTCAACCAGTCATCCGGAACCGGCTTTGCCATGAATTCATGTATCATGCCTTCCCACGGTGAAGTGTCTCTGTGCTGCTCCTGATGTTCCTTTGCGGCCTCTTCCAGATCACCCGTGAGATAGAGCTGTTCACCCATCTGCCATCTGACTTTTGCTTCCGCCCAGACCTGCGCTACCGTTTCATCGGTCAGATCCTTCCATACATTCTTAGGGTGTAGCTTTTTCCCCACGTCCACCGGCCAGAACCTCCGGTTTCCTGTCGTATCCTGCAGGAAGTCCATCTGGTTACAGGTTCCAAAGAAGATGCATGTCCGTGGCTGTTCCTTCATGTTCCGTCCGTATGCTGCTCTGTACCTGTCAGATCTCAGTGAGAGGAACTGTTTGATACGGGCAACGTCCGTCCGCCGAAATGCATCCAGCTCCGCCACCTCCACGATCCAGACACCCGGCAGCAGCTCCGCCGCTTCCTTGCCTTCAAACGTCCGGATACTGTCATTGAACCAGCCGTGACTCATGCGGTCTAATATGGTTGACTTTCCGATGCCCTGCGGACCACAAAGAATCAGCATGTTATCGAACTTACAACCCGGCTCCATGGCACGCGCTACGGCCGCCGTGAAGGACTTCCGACACACTGCCCTGCAGTATCCCGCCGCGTCATCCTCCGCCCCCAGATAGTCGATAAAGAGCGTGTCCAGACGCGGCACACCGTCCCATTCCAGACTCTTCAGATAATCCTGCACCTCATTGAATGCGTGCGTGGCTGCGTGAATATCCAGCGCCGCGTCAATGTTCCCTCTGCCGGTGATTTGGTAGGCCTTTTCCAGATACCAGTAAAGGCCGTTGCTGTCCGTATCGGACCACAGCCGGCGCGTCTTATCGTTCGACCAGGGAAGCTGCCCCAGGATCTCCCCGCGCCCTGCAAACTGATTCAGTGCGAACTTTTTCTTCAGCATCGGATCGTTGTCAAGGATTATGAGAATGTTGTCAATGGTAGGCTTTACAAGGCCTGATTTGGCGTTCAGATCGAGCTTCTGCATCCAGTTGGCCGGGTCATCGTGATTATCTGCCCCAACGCCGTCAAAATCCTTCATGGCCTCTTCGTGGCGTTCCTTCGCCATCAGTGCAGAACACAAGGGATCCGCAACCGCGAACTCACACATGGCCAGATAGGACGGAAGACGGTTATTCGGAGTGCCGGCCGCTGCCTCATCGTCCTTGTCACCAAACTTGTGAAGGCGTACCAGATCAAAACAGTTGACCAGCTTTCCGCCGCACGGATCCGTCGCATGATGGGAATACAAGAACTTTCCGTTGTCGTACACCACCGCGCCGCCTGTCGTGCTGCCGCCCAGATACGTGAATCTGTTCGGATCTCCGTCAACCGGATCATAGATACCAGGGATAACCTTGTCCATGACGGTATAGACATCCCCGTATGCCCGGTTAAAAGCGCCCACGACACCCGGTTTTGTATCCGGATCACCCTGCTTTGTAGCAAGGCGCTGATAGCTGACAGCTCCGGGAACCTGCGGCCAGGATGAGAAGTCCCGCCAGTCTGTGTAGCTGTTCAGCACGCCGTCGGCCTTCACAAGTGGCGCGTCCTTGTACTTGAATACATAGTCGCTGTCCACGCTACAGGAAGGCCAGTACATAAGGCGTGACGGTTCAAACGTGGTAGGATCCGCCATCTGAATGCCGATCTGTGCAGCCATCCACCGGGCAATCGGTTCATACTCATCTGCCGATACTGTTCTATCCAGAGGGAAAAGTAATCTCAGGCGCGGCGCTGTCTCGATATGCTTTCTGGTACTATAAACGGCATACCCGCAGCCCAGGTTATCGGCTGCCTTCAGCACGCCTTCCGTGCCATAGGCTGGAATGGTATCAAAGTCCAGCGTGACCACATCCCTGCCGGTAACGGCGGAGGCTTTACGCCTGCCGCCGCTCAGTGTACCGGCCATAAAACCGCCAACGTCCTTCAGTTCGTCCTGCTGCGCCTTTTTGAGTGCAAGGTATTGAGATATGGTTTCCGTACCCCTTGCCGGTACTTTGAGTCTTTCCCACAACTCACCGATCGTCAGTGTTTGTGGTTTCCAATTCATGTCCTTCCGACTGTTCCCTACTGAAATAGTGAGCTGTCGGTCATACTGTAGTTTCATGCATCGCCTCTCCTTTAACTGCCGGTTAAGAGCGTGAGTCGATTTCGTTCAACTCTCTTTCGATTATAAGTCAAAAGAAATCATCTGTCAATCAGACAGACAACTTCATTCGACTGTATTATTTCCCGGCTTATGACAAAACGGACAACTTTTGCAGCCCGGTCCCGGCTCTCCGAAAAGGGAATAATCATCATCACATTTCCAGCAGCAATCCGAGCAAGGGATAAACCTGCCTGCGTCTTCGTCCCAACTATCCGGCATTGTCGGTGCGATCATTGCGCTTATCCACAGCGCTATTATCGTTATGATTATGACCAGGCCTAAGAGCCTGAATATTAGCGTTACCATGCCTCCTTGCTTTCCTTTCTTCCCGTGTTACATTACAAATCGCCCTAAAAGCTGTATCGTCTCTGTATCCTGAACCGTTCTTCCGGATATCCGTTCCGCTCATTCTCAGATGTCTCCTTCTTTCCGGTGTAGCGATTTCTCAGCAGAAAACCCTTCCGGGAACCTCTCTTCCAGCTTCTTAATGTTGACTGCCATCACGTATTCCATCGGAACGTCAATAGCGTCGCACGCTTCCGCGATCATCCAAAGGCAATCACCCAGTTCCTTAATCAGATGATCCCGGTCAACCGGATGACCCTGATATTTCTTCTGCAGGATCCCGGACACCTCACCGGCTTCCGATGTCAGGCCCAGAGCTGCATGAAGCATTCTCTCTTCCTGATTCAATCCCTGCGCCTGTGTCCGTCTTGCTTTATCCTGATATTCCTGTACTGTCATGGCATATATCCTTTCACAATCTTTACAATCATCCATCGCCGCTCCAAAACACTTATAACAGCGCGTTCTCATCTTTCCCCACTTGCTTTGCTTTCCGGTTCTCCTGCCAGAGGACCTGTGATACAGTCGATGCTTCCAACCCCATATCTTCCGCAATATCCTTCACCTTCCAACCCGCTTTCTTTAAAGCGAGGATCTTACCCCTGTCAATGTTCCTTTTTCCAGACCGTTTTTTTTTTGTCCGGATCCGCAGTAATTTCTGTCTCAGTTTCCGCCTGTGTAGCTTCGCCCCCATCAGCCGCCGCTTCCGCCTCATCCTGGACAGCTGCATCTGCCGCTGCTGCCTCTTCCGCTTCGCGCTGCACCATCAGATCCTCGATCTGCTTTTTCAGCACATCCTTTTCAGCCGTGGTTATCGCAACTTCCTTACACTTCTCTGCGTAAAACTTATCCATCTCCCTGATCTGATCCGGAGACAGCCCGGTCTTTCTGTACTCTTCCAGCTCATCATTCTGACCGGACAGCATTTTAAGGATCTGCTCACGCGGGACCCCCGCAAACACGGCATTCTTCAAAAGCGCTCTTTCCGCTTCAGCTCTTACCAGTTTGTAGAAGTCCGAATACTTTACTTCAACCCTGTCTTCTGCTGCAAAAGAATCTACCAGTCCCATCTTTATAACCTCCCTATCCCTGCAAAATCGCCCACAGCGTTTTCGTGATTAAATCTCTCCTGGCATTCCGGACAATAGTCCTGCCATTCCCCATCAATCTTCTTTGACCGCCATCCTGCAAGTTTCTTCGCGTCTACCGCGTCATAAAAATCATATTCGTCGGCCAACTCATCACCGCATCCATCACAGACCGGTGTGAAGATCTCTTCTCCATGTTCCCAACGTTTCTCAATCGCCATCGTCTACCGCCTCCTGTACACCAAGGCCGGAAACCCGTCCTCATATTCTGCCTCTATCCATGCCGCCTGCCGCCTTGTCAATGGGACCTGAATTGTCGCGTCCTGCTTTGTATGCTCCAAATACATATACCCATCATGGAAATATGCATCATACACACCGTCAAGCGCGTCCGTCCGGATCCGCATGTGCGTAAGCGGGTGAGCGCAAAAGTAAAATCCTGCAATCCCGTTTGTGGCATCGATCATGAGGAAATAGTTGTCAGCGTCATAGTGAAGCTCCTGCTTATCCATTTCCCGCTGCTGCCTCTGCTGCCGGAAGTGCAGCACAGCGGTCAGTATCAGCAAAAGCCCGATCACAATAATCATTGCTCTGATCCAGGGATGTATCTTTTTCATGTCAGGACTCCTTCACTGCATACTGGTTATCAGAAGCAAGGTTTACTCCCAGAACCTCATCAAAGTGTGGTTCCTGTCCGGGGATAAACCGGCCGTACTTCACAATGATATTCGGGAAGAACTTCAAGTAATCTATCCATGCTCTGTCATCCGCCTCTTCCCTTGTGTAGCCGGTATAAATCACAATCGTGTCATCCGTCTTATCTCGGAATTCCGCTACCAGATCAAAGACCTCCGGAGAGTCGAACGGTTCCAATCCCTGAAAGATGATTGCTTCCGTAATGGGATTTTTCATGTACCGCTCTACCAGATCCGCCGCCTCTATCTCGATCTTTGGGGCTGCGGCAAGTGTGCCGTTCTGACACACCTGCCGCCCACACTTGAAAGTACAGAACGGAAAACCTATGGTCATGGATGCACGTTTGTAATTTGAGAAATCCTCATCTATTACATTCACGACCTTTATCTTCATATCTCACCTTTCAGATCCGCATACTCATACCATTTACGGGTATCAAACTCACGCTTCCTGTCTTTGGAATATGTCCGGCGCGGTTCCAGGAACCCCACGATCCGCTGATAGGTGTCATAGACAGGCTCCCCACATACCGGGCATGTATCCGTACCCACAAAACCGTGATGGTTTTTGCACTCATTGATCCGGGTATTGAAAGCGAAGTAGAACACTCCCTGAGACGCGATATAGTTCAGCATCTTCCAGGCTACTTCCGTATTCGGGAAATTCTGTTCCAGGTTGATATGTGCTATCGCTCCGCCGGAACACTTCTCATCCAGAATAGAGCTGAGTCTGAGCTTTTCCTGAATCGTGCATTTCTCTGAGAGCGGGATCCACTGATTTGAATAGATGAACTTCTCGTTCTTCTCATACAGCAGATTGTCCTTCTGGCACAGGATGACTGCTGCCCGTTCCGCCGGCACTGACTCGATATTGAAGGAATAATCCTTCGGGAAGGTATCCTTCACATCATTGAGGACCTTGAAAATCTGATCCGCCAGGGCAATACCTTCATCCGTGTATGAGACGTTTCCGAACTCATCCCGGACCGTATGACCGAATGCTTCCACCGTTTCAAATAATCCCAAAATGCCCAGTGTAGCATACTGCTTTTCCAGCTCGATCCCGCCGTCACAGTAATTCGGCAGCAGGCCCTTTTCGATGTTCCGTTTTATGATGTGCCGCACAACGTCCAGCACCTTACAGCAAAGCAGCGCACGTTTCTTCAGGATTTCCAGATACTTCTCTTCGTCCCCTTCGGCCTCGTAAGCAATCCTTACCAGATTGATTGTGTTGACCTGTACGGATCCGATGGAAAGGGCCGTGCCGCCGATGGAATTGATAAAGGCATCCAGCTTCGTTGTATCGGATAAAAGCCGGCAGCAGTTTGACAGCGTTCCCGTGCTTTCGCTCTGGAAGAAATTGCTGTCGTTCCAGGTACAGTTATGGTCAGAACACCATCTTGCAAATTCCTCATCTGCAAACTTTCCGTCTTTGAAAAGCAGGGAATAGGTCAGAACCGGAAACGTGAACATATTGGCGCTGCGGATGTCCGAAACAACCTCCATGAACACTTTCTGATGCTCCATGAACAGGTCCACATAATCAATGGCAAAGGATCCATCCGGGAAGGTTACCCCACCGAAAAGAGCTTCATAGTAATGTCGGTCAAAGATCGATACATTGACAAAGGCGCTCTGATCGACCCTGATAAATGGCTGATTCATTCTGTAAATAAACTTCTGGAAACACTGCCGGATGTAATAATCCGGATCTTTGATGTAGTACCCGTTATCACAGTCCTTCTTCCAGAAATACATAGTCCACAGAAGGACATTCGGGATACCACAGGCCCCTGAACTGCGATTAGACATGAAACTGATAAATTCGATCAGGTCATCCAGGAATGTAGTCAGGTGCTTCGGAGCTTCATTGTTGTAGTTTTCCAGGAAGAAAAGTCCCTCTGTTGCCAGTCTGCTGAGATCGTAAGCATAGCAATACGGGATCATGGAACTCGTGTGAGCATTATGCAGATAGAACCCGCCGTTGTACTCCGTTTCCAGCCACTCGTTTGCTGTCCTGAGACCATATTTCTTTTTCAGTTCAAAATAGATTTTGTTGTAGCAGAAGAGCTTGTCTTCCGATTTGCCCTTCTCATTCATCATGCTTCGGATGTCCTTATGATGGGCGTTCGCATTGCTGTCAATCGTAGCATCCGCCACATTCTTATCAATGAACCCATCGATAAAATCCGAAAAATTCAGCTGAGACTCGTGAAAACCGTTCAGGGTTTCAAAGTCTTCGCCATACTTCTTAATCAACCCGTCAAGGACTCTTTCAAAGTCCTTGTTTACTTTGATAGGTATGTACATAGTTATCCTTCCCTGCCGTCAACCCAGTTGATTGCATCACTAAAATTCATCGAGTTTCCGTCAACATCCAATACCGGCGCACTTCTGAAGCCCCTGCGGATCATCTCATCAACGTCTTCCGAGATATTGAATTCAATACCCTTATCCGTTAATTTCTGTGCCAGGACTTTACAGCGCGGACAGTTTGTCGAAAACAATGTGACCTTCATATTTGGTCTTTTCCTCCTTCCTGTTTTTGGTTTACGCGCCCGACAAGCGGGCGCGGATTCAAGATCAGGTTGAGAAGCCCAGGGCCAGCGGGTAGGAGTAGT
>OCVV012834043.1_pt1 | contig 44765 bp, 40 predicted proteins | sample 1539721 | NCBI WGS metagenome assembly OCVV01 (sample SAMN02144230, study PRJEB22623) | gut metagenome | biome: sheep rumen | host: Ovis aries | place: New Zealand | reverse complement strand
ACTATAAAAATGTTAAAATAAATTTTGATAATGAAACTATATATGTTAATAATAGTAGTTCATCATTAGACTTTTTTATAAATAGACTTATTCATAATATAAGAAATTATTTATATACCAATGTTTATAATCCAAATAATATAGAACAAGAAGACTATAATATAGATAATCAAACACTTAAAATATCAAATATTAATACAATTAGTGATGTCTCTGTTAAAAAATTGAAAAATAGAATACCTGATGTCTCTAACGAAATGGTAAACATAGTAAATAGAAAAATAATATCACATGAATTTGGTCATGCTTTTCAAACTGCTTATATTGGAAACGTTGGAAGTAATGATAATAAGTATAAAGAATTAGTTAACAATTTAAATACTAAATATCCAAATATTTTTACTATTCCATATTATGAACAAAAACTTATTATTAGACAAAATGGATTAATACCAGTGGATGTACCAGATGGAAAAGATGGAATAAGACAATATTATGCCAATAAAGATAGGATTATATTAATAGATGATATATTTAATGAAGATGAAGCACTTCAAATATTTAAATTAGATAAAATACAAGGCAAATATGAATTAGGCCAAGATTGTTATAAAAATGTATTTAATTATGAATCTAATAACTATAAAATAACTACATATGCTAGAATGATGAAATATGTTCTAGGTACTAATAAAACATTTAGAACTATGTATCAAGATGGAATAGAATTTTATGAATTTTTTGATCAATTTGATAAGCTAGCAACAGAGATTTTTAAACATGGTGTCGAATCTAAAAAACCAGTAGTATCATGTATATTAGATGCTTTAGAAAGAATTAAGAAAGACAATAACATAAAAGATATATTAAATTTAGATTTATTCTTTACAAGATGTTTAGAAAAAAGAATTAAGTTTTTGTTTAAAAGAACTGTTACTAAAGAAGAATTAATTGGTGTTAAAAAAATTGTTAATGAATTTTCAATAATACTTACTAAATGTAGGAGTGGTAAATTAGATCACGACTATGTAATGGATGATATTAGAAAAATTATAAATAATTATTAGCAAAAAAAAACTCCTAGATTACTAGGAGTTTTTTTTATTGAATATTGTTATCTACTGGAGCTTCTGGTATTTGTGTTTCATCAACAGTAGGCATTACAAACTCTGGATTTTCAACAGGTGTATTATTTTCTACTGCTGGTTGCGATCCATCAACTGTTGGCATTACAAACTCTGGATTAACAGGAGCTTCGCTTGGTGTAACTTCAAGTGGCATTATTCCTTGTTCAGGAGATAATTTTAATCCTTCTTGTTGTGTTTCCTCTTCAATATTCATTGGAACAGTAGATATTTCTTCCATTGTTGCTGTTGGAACTTCTGGAATTGTTGGAATTTCAATATTTAATATTGGTTCAACTTCCTTAACAGGTTCCACTGAATTAACCATATTTTCTACAGGATTTTCTAAAACTGGCTCTTCTTGAACTACAGGTGCTATCTCAGCTGTTGGTTCAACAACTGGCATTTCAGTTTGAGGTTCCGCAACCACTGTTTGTTCATTAACTGTCTCTATTGAATTATTAACTTCTTCACTACCAGATACATTTTCTACATTAATTGGTGTATCTCCTTCTTTAGTTTCATTTACAACTGTAGGAGTAAAATTATCTTCTTTTTTCTTTTTATTTTTAGATACGACAACTAAAGCAATTGAAATACCTAATATTAATAGTATTCCACCACCACAAACAATAATAACATTTGTCATATTAAGTAATGAGAATGAATATTTTATTACATTATCACCTGATTGATCTATTTTCCATGAAAGAGTTTTTCCATCATTTGTTACACTAGTTGCATTATTTGAAGTTGCTGCAACTGGTAAATTAACTACATAAGTAAACTCAGCTTCTCCCATTAATGAAGTTAAAGCAGATAAATCACCAAATGTATCATTTCCTTCTTCTCCATCTTCAAAACCAGTTGTTAAGACTTCTTCACTAGTAGTATTTTCATCTTCTCCTGGTTTTACAGAAGCACCAACTTCCTCATCTATTTCAGATGTTTCATTTAATTCTTCTGTTTCATTATCAAATGTAGCTTCACCATCATTCATTTCGCTATTATTAACTTCATATTTAAAGTTAGCAGTATATGTATTTTTAAAAAAACCTTTTTCTAATTTAAATAATTTAGATTCATCAAATTCTTTATCATAAAATTCTCCAATATTAACAACACTTCCATCACCCTTTGATAAGTTATCAATATTATCAAACTTCTTAGATAATTTATAACCAGTATAACCATCTTTATCTTTTATTTCTTCTATTTTGAATCCTCTACTCTTATAATCATTCATTGCTTCTTCATCAGTAGATTCTTCAGCCATGCTAGTTATTGCACTAGACATTAATACTTCTTGTTCATACATCATACTCTTATCACTATCAATTGTCATTGTAGTATGCATTTTAACACAACCACTTAATAATAGAGTACAAATTAATACAAACATTAACCTTTCTAATTTTTTCATATCCAACTCCTTATTATAATTATATTATATAAAAATATATATTTAAATGCAAATAAAAAACTAGTCCTAAGACTAGTTAATTTCATATGGAGCAAGTGATGGGGGACGATCCCACGTCTCAGCCTTGGCAAGGCCGCGTACTAGCCGTTGTACTACACCTGCATCAGTAGTAATATATTAACATATTACTACAACTTTTTCAATATCTTTTTATACCAGAAATGCGTTCTTCAAGACCAGCATTTGCATATTTAACAAATCTTCCTTTTTCTATACCCATATAACCAACATATCCATTAAACTTATTTGCCTTTTCTTCTACTCTTCTCCTTGATAATAAAATGTCTGCTACCCCTGGAATAAGAGCACTTGGAGTATGTACTAAATCATCATCGCTATATAATGTATAACCATTTAAAACATGTTTATCAATATGAATATATTTATGTTTAATAGCTCCATTTGGTTGCATTCCCTCTACTTGTAAAAAGAATTTACTTCCATCAGTTCTATCAAATACTTTAATACTATCATTAATTTTGTGCATTTCTTCTTTAACTTTATTATTAGGATCTCTTGTAAATAAGAATTTATTTTCAGCAAAAGTAAACAAGTTATAATCTAATATAGTATTTAATTTAACAGTATCATCAAATATAACCGTTTTTAATTCTTTTCCTTTTGAAATGAAACATCTATTAAATCTTCCGTCTTTTATTACAAGATAATCAATAATAGTGCCATATGGTGTTGCATATTGTTTTGTATTGACTTCAATATTTTCCAAAGAGATAACTTTACTATATGCTTTATTAAATTCTTCATTTGTAAGTAATGAAGTTGTTATTACTGGTTCACCAGTAACAATATGATTTGGATCTTTAAAAAAGTCTTTATCTCTTCCAAAGTATTTAAAATCACATCTATTATTTTTATCTTCATTTTCTGTATTATCCCAAGTTAAATCAACTGGTATATATTTGCCATTTATTTTAACTAAGTTCCATGCATGACCATATTGTTTATTTTGATATAGACATTCTATTCCTTGTCTATCAAGCATTTCTTTATACATCATAGCAAAACCAGCACATACTGCTTTTCCTGTGATGAATCCTAATAAATTTCTTCCTAAATCTCTTCCATTTACTTTTCTATCTACATGATCATACTTCATACTTTCACATAGAATTTTATAAATGTACATTGATTTTTCTAAATCATTCCAAGATGGATTAATACCTTTTTCAATAATCTCCATCTTTTCTATTATTTTGTATACCTCTAAAGGACTATATATAGTTCTAGCAAAATATTTTTCAGTATCATATTTTGGTTTTGCTTTTTCATCTAATCCACCAATTATTCTTATTTTAATTGTGGATTTTATTTTTTTGATTACTTCTTTATCTTGACCTTTAGTATTTCTAATTTCAATAATACTATCATCAGGTAAATGATTAATAAAATTTAAATCTGGATAAGCTATAGGTCTACTCAAACTATACCTACTCATTTTTATCACCTTTACCAATCAAATAACAATTGTTTTTATCATAAACACTAATTTTAATAATTAATTTATCATAAAAATCTTTTTTATCTTCATATTCTTTTATAGATATTGATAAATCATTAACATTAGATTCTTCAATAATATTAGTGTCTTCTACACTACTATTTAATAAATCTAATTTATTAATATTTTTAGATAAAGGTTTTGTTAATTTATATCCCTTGTATGATAATTCTTTTACATTAGGAAAATATGATAAATATTCTTCTTCAAAATTAGATGTATATTCTACTCTTAATGTCTTAATATTTTCATAATTGTTTGTTATTTCACATAATAATTCACAATTATACATATTTAATTCTTCAATTTTACTATTAAATATATAGTTCATAGTATCTACGTCTAATATAAAATTATTAAATGTAATGGATTTTAAATTATTAAATAATAATAAATCTTCTAAATGAAACTCTAAAACATTTTTAGAAACATCAAAACCATTTATAGTTAGCTCATTAATACTATTTAAGTCATCACTATTAATATCATCTATAAATTTTCCTAATAATAATTCAACTTCATCTATTATTTGTTTTGATTTTATCATAATAATTTCTCCTTTACATGTTTATTAAATATATTGATATTCATCAAGAGTATTGGTATAGACAATATAATTGCTCCTACTACATCTGAAAAATAATGTACACCTAAATATATTCTTGAAATACTAATAGCAAGTATTAATAATATTACAATTGGTAATAGTATCTTTCTTGTTTTTCTATTATATGTTGCTACATAACATAAAAAAGTATAAAACACTATTGATGTTAATGTATGTCCACTTGGAAAACTATACTTATCAGGTATAGCTATTAAATTAACATCAGGCCTTGCTCTATTAACTGTTACCTTTGTTATAAAAGTAATTACTAAAGCAACTAAATAGTTTACAAAATTTACATATGAATGATATTTATTCTTATTAAATATAAATATACACACAATAATTAATATTGGTATATAATAATCGCCAAAAAATGTAATATGTTTAAATGATAAAGTTAATTTTTCGTCAATATAAATATCTCTAAAAGAAATAATTTTGTGATCAAAATTTAATATTTTATCATGCAAAGAAGAGTTTTTAATAAATGTAAATACTAATATTAAAAAAACTATTATTAATATGTATACTAAATTTTCCTTTATTATTTTCTTTATCATACATAAATTATATCACAATAAAATGAAAAGTAATACTTATTATAAGTATTACTTTGTTCCATATACTCTATCTCCTGCATCTCCAAGGCCAGGTAATATATATCCAATATCATTCAACTGTCTATCTACACTAGCGCAATATATTTTGACATCTTTGTGAGCCTTTTTAAGAGCATTTAAGCCCTCTGGTGCTGCGATTACACACAAGAACTTAATCTTCTTTACACCGTCTTGTTTAAGTCTATTTATTGTTGCTATTGCACTTCCTCCAGTTGCTAACATTGGGTCTAATACTAAGACTTCTCTATTCTTAATATTTTTAGGCATTTTATAATAATATTCTACAGGTTCTAAAGTTTCTTCATTTCTATATAAACCTATATGTCCAATCTTAGCATTAGGTACTACTGTTAAAATTCCATCTATCATACTCATTCCTGCTCTTAAGATTGGTACAAATGCATAATTATCTTCATTTATACATTGTGTTTTATATTCTTCTAATGGAGTTTTAATAGTTACATCTTCTAATTGAGCATCTTTTAATGCTTCATAACATAGAAGAACTGCTATCTCACCAACTAGTTCTCTAAACTCTTTAGTTCCTGTCTTTTTATCTCTTAATATTGATAATTTATGTGTTATAAGTGGATGATTTAATACTACCTCTTTCAATCTTCTCTCTCCTTTATTAATAAGTTAAGTAAGATACCTACTACAGCTGCTAAACTCATTCCTGATAATGATACAGAAATATTTTTAGTAATTAATGATATTGCAGCTCCTCCTAAACCTAATACTAACATTGAAGATGCTACTATTACATTTTTAGGTCTTGAAAAATCTACATGATTATCAACTAAAGTTTTTAAACCGTTTACTGAAATAAATCCATAAAGAAGAATTGATATACCTCCTAATACTGGATTTGGTATTGTTGAAATAATTGCTGTTAATTTACCTAGGAAACCAAACATTATTGCAAATACTGCTGCTAATCCTGTTACCCATACTGATGCAACTTTAGTCATACCTACAACTGAAGTATTTTCACCATATGATGTATTAGCTGGACCTCCTATAAATCCAGCAGCCATAGTTGCAAGACCATCACCCATAAGTGTTTTATCAAGTCCTGGATCTTCAATTAAATCTCTATCTATAATAGCACTTAATACTTTATGATCTCCAATATGTTCTGCCATTGTAACTAATGCAATTGGTACTATTGTTAAAAATGCACCAAAATTTAATTTGTAATGTACAAATGGTATATAGAAAGCTGGTTTTTGAAAGAATTTAGCTGCCTCTACTGCTCCAAAATCAACTTCTCCTAAAATTACAGCACATATATAACCTGCTACAATTCCACATAAGAATGGAATAACTCTAAAGAATCCTTTTGCTTTAATAGCAAGTAATGATGTTGTTAAAAATGCAACTGTTGCTATTAATAAGTTTTTCCAAGGAACAACTTCTAAATCTAGTCCAACTTGAGACACAGCTGAAGAAGCAAGTCCTAAACCTATAATCATAATCATAGGTCCTACAATGATAGGTGGTAATAATTTGTTTAACCACTTCTTTCCAACAAGCTTAATAATTAAAGCAACTATTACATATACTAAACCAACTCCCATAAGTCCAGTAAATACACTTGCTTTTCCACATTTAAGGAATCCTACTATCATTGGTGAAATAAATGCAAATGAACTTCCTAAATATATAGGGCTTTTTGCTCTAGTACATATAATATAAATTAACGTACCAATACCAGATGCTATTAATGCAACTGATATAGATAATACTTCTTCACCAGCAGCTTGATTTACTAATATTGGAACTAATACTGTAGCACCAAACATAGCAAATACATGTTGTAGTGATAAAAGTAGCCATTTTCCAATTGGCGGTTTGTCATTAACATCAAGTAACATTTTACTGTTTTTCTTCATATATCCTCCTCATAAAACAATAAATTAGGTAAAAAAAAATCCCATCAATAAATGATGAGACTAAATATCAAAGAAACCAACAACAATAGTACTATCAGTACTATTAAAAACAATTTTAGTTTTTAGTGTTATCTCTTTCATATATTTTTTCCTCTTTTAAAAGAATAACATATCTAATTATTAAATGCAACTAATAATTTTTTGTTTCTTCTAAAATTCTTCTAAAGCAAGGAATCCTACTATATTTATCTTTGTCATATTCATAATGAACATCAAAAACAGTTTGTGCTCCATTTTCAATTATTTTTTTAACACTAGAACTAGTAGTTACAACATTAACTGGAATATGTCTAGTATCATATCTTCCTTCTTTTTCATACATTTTTACTTGCATATCATATTCTATTTTATCAATTAAGTATGCATATTCAGATGGCAAAGTAAAATGCATATTAAATTCATCTAATAAAGCAATTAATTCATTACCATTAGGTAATTTTCCTAAAATTTTAATAACTGCTTGTCTTTCAATTTTTTCCTTTTCTTCTTTTGGAATATCCCATTCAGTTAAATCACTTATTACTATTTCACCAGTTTCATGTAATATTAGCATTTTTCTAATTTTATTATAATCAACACTATAGCCATATTCTGATTCAAGTCCAATTGATAAAACTAAACATCCATAAATATGTTCTAATACATTTTCTATTCTATCTGATTCTACTCCCCAATATTTATGCCCTGTTCTAGTAGTATCATGCAATTTTAAGTTTCTACCTATAAATACTTCTTCAGGAAATGTTGCATTTAAATATGAAGTAAAATTGTTTACCATTCTTTCATAAACAGTTTTAGCACCATATCCTTCTTCACTTTCTAATTCTCTACTAGCTTTTATAAGTAGATTATATTCATCTTTCTTTCTAAGATTATCAATATCACCATCTAAACTATTTAATATAATTGTTTTAATAACCTTATCATAATCAATACCTGATTCTTTATCTTCTTGTGCTCTAACTACCATAGCCATACAAGCCAAAACTACCATTTCAGCTTTACTATATTTTTTACCATCTTCAGTAGTTACAACTATATCATTTTTATTTTTATTTGCTTTCACATATAAATCTAAAATCTTTTTACTACTTTTATCTTCCATAATACCACCTCAAATTGCATATTATTATATAATGAAATAATAAAAAAAGAAATATTATTTTATATTTCTTTTACTATGAAACATATATTGTATTACTAATCCAGAATATGGACTAAAATGTTCTTGTGAATATTTTTTAATATCATTAGTTTTATCACTTTTAGCATAATCTTCTTTCATAAACTTTTTAACCCATGTATCTATTGGAAATACATCTAATCTATGATATCCAAATAATAAAATACATGATGCTACTTTAAGCCCAATTCCTTTAATACTAGTAAGTAAATCTATAGCTTCACTATCATTTAATTTATCTATATCTTTTAATTTATTATATTCATTTAAATAATTAATAATATATTTGTCTCTAAAACCTAATTTAAATTCTTTTAAATCATCTATTGTTATATTTTTTAATTGTTCATATCTTGGGAATAAGTGATATTCTTTATTATTAAAAACAACTTTATCACCATATTTATTAGCTATATTATTAACCATATTTGATATTCTTTCTACTTTATTAGCAGAACTTAATATATAACTAATACCCATTTCAAAGGAATCTTGATTAAGTATTCTATATGTACTACAACTATTAACCATATCTTTTAATTTAGGATTCTTTTTAATAATTTCTTCATTTATTAAATTATAATCTTTATCTAAATCAAAATAATTGTTAATAACTTCTTTAATATTATCCATATTTGAAGAATTAACAATTATAATATCTCCGTCTTGTTTTAAATTAACAACTCTATCACTTAATATATTAGTAAAACTATCATCTGCTTCTTCAATTACCCTAAAACAAGCTCCACTTAATAAAATACTCTTTATATCAATGTTTTGAACATTTATTTTCATCTATTTCTTATCCTTTGCTTTTTTTACTATTGTTAATATTAATACCATAAATACTAGTATAACTAAAAGGCAAGCAAAAATAAGAACTTGAAATCTATGATCAATATCTAACATAAAGAAATCTTGTAATAAATATCTCATACTTCTCACCTCGATGGCATATTATACCAAAAAATGCTCTTTTTTTCAATCTATAAACCAAATATCTCCCTTTCAATAATAGCTTTTTGTGGATATTTTAAACTCCTTATTCTTCTTTCAAAACTTTTTCTATCATATTTAATATTTATCTTTTTAACAGATACTTTATTTTTATCTATATAAATTGAATAGAAATAAGTTTTATCATCTTTTCTACATCCACTAGAACCTAATCCATAGTACTTTGTACCATTTATTTCATGATAATCTTCATCATGATTATGACCATAAAATACAAAATCAGCTTTTTCTCTTTGAAAAATTTTTAAATATCTATCATCATTTAATATATCTAAATGTTCATAAGGATATTTATCATTATTTAAAAAGTAATGTATAAAAGATAATTTAAATCCATTACATTCTATATCATATCTTAAATCTTGATTATTCTCTCTATCCTGCAATTCTATATTCTTTAATTGTTTTTCAGTCCATTCATGGTGTTTTAATCCTTCACCTTTAACATCTTCATCTATTTCTACACCTCTTGTATAGTATAAATCATGATTACCTAGTACAAACTTAATATTGTTCTTTTGAATAGCTTTAATACACTCTAATGAATCAGGCCCAAAATCTATTGCATCTCCTGTAAATATTATTTCATCATATCTATTTTTAGTTTTTTTAATTATAGCTTTTAATGCTTGATAATTACCATGTATATCTGAAAAAACTGCTATCTTCATATTATCACCATTATAATTATATAATACTTACTTTTTTTAAGCAAATTAAAAAGAGCAAATGCTCTTATTTAACTATTTGGAGGAACCAGTCGGATTTGAACCGACGATGACGGTGTTGCAGACCGGTGCCTTACCACTTGGCTATGGTTCCACTTGCATATAATTATATCAAACTATATGCATTATTTCAAGATAAAAGTGTATTTTTGTCCCCTAATTAAAAGGACTAATTGAATTTTATCAGCATCCATTAATTCATATGGAACTTCAAAATATGTATAATTATTTGTTTCATATATAACATCTTTTGGAACCAATTTAACACTACCAGTATTTCCTAATGATCTATATGATAATATTCCATAATATTTATAAAAATCTGATGGTTTTTTAATATATTTATACATGTTAATACTATTATCAACAACTATTTCAGAATCTAATCTTAATATAGCATTTATACCTAGAGATGTGCTTTCTGGCATAACTGTATATGTACCCTTCTTTAGTTCTCCATCAAACATATAATCATATTTTTCCATAAACTTTTCTTCAACTTGATATGATTTTAATGTAAGACTTGTATTTCCTAACATAGAATCAGAAAATACTATGTTATTTGGTATTGTTTTACTACCATTATCTTTAACCTCATCTAAGTTCTTTGGTTTAACTATTTTTGCTTTATAACCTTCTGTAGTATTTGTAAGTACATTTAAAATATATTCTGTTGCTAATTGAGATTTATCTAATTCAAATATAACAATGCAATCATAATCAGTACCAGACTTAACTTTATTAGTTTTAAATGACTCACCTAAATCAATAAACTTTTCAGCTAATGACATATCTGCATACAATAATTCATCTTTATATGACAATCTAAATGTTTCTCTATTAACGTTAATATCTTTAGTAGTTTTATTTTGTATCTTTGTTTTAATCAATAAATAATATTTATTCTTTTCAATAACTTGATTATTCTTATCAGATGAAGTTATATAACTCTCTCCAATATCATATGTTAGTCCATTAGCAATAAAAGCTGCCTTTTCATAATTCTTATCTGCATATACATTTATTCTTGAAAACCATATTAATGATAATGCAAATATTAATACTGATGAAACAATTATTACAAATAACTTATTTTCTAAAACAAAGTATTTAGAAAGTCTTAGTAATTTTCTAGCTCCTCTTGCATATTTATAGTTATCATTACCAAAAGTTAACTCTACTTCTTCACTATCTGATATTTCAATATTCATTTCTTCCAAATCTTTTTTGAAGTCAAATTGTTTAATATTGAAACCAATAGTTCTACCAAACATTAAGAATATAATCAGTATTTGAGGGAATAAGAATATTAATGATATATCTCTATATGCTCTTACTGTTTCTATATCAAACATAGAACCATGTAATTTATCAAATGAAAGTGCCATAAAAATATAATAAACAAATAAAGCAATATAGAAGATTACAGTGTATAAATATAAACCTCTGCTTTTATTCTTTAATGACAATATAAAAAAGATTAATCCACATACCAGTATTGTTATTATACATGCAACATACATAAAAGGTGAAACATATTTAGTAACAAGATTATTTACATCAGTAAATGAGTGTAAATTTGCATATCTATTATAAAAATCATAGATATCTAGTGATTTTTTGCCCAAATATGCTGCAAAAAACAATAAAAAACCATGTATTAATCTAAAATTCTTGATTAAAAATGCATAGGGTTTTTTTACTAACACCTTAACCAACTCCTATTATGCATTAATTATAACACGTGATTAAAAAAAAGACTAGTATTAACTAGTCTATTTATGATATACAAAAATAGTATTTGAATCATTAAAATTTAATTCATAATTATAGAATATCTCTTCACTACCATTATTAGGTGTGTACTTATAAAATTTTTCTCTCAAATAATAATATATTTCATTTTTATATTCACTAACTATATTAATCTCTTCTCTATTTATTAACTCTTTTATCTTACTATTTGAAATTGTTTTGTATGTCAAACCATCTTTCTTTGAATAATTATAAATAGAATCATTTTTATCAAATTTAATTTTATCTACTTTATATTCAACTTTACTACAAGAAACAAACTCACCATTTTCATATTTGACAAATCCTGTTTCATTATTACATTTAATCTTCATTTTCATATTTTTTGTATTTAATTCATATAAAATAGAATTTTTATTATCAAAAATATAAATATTTTTATTAACTGATCCTACAAAATATGAATCAAAATCAATAGTATATTCTAAATCATATTCTTTAATATCTTCATTTAATAAATTAAAAGTATATATTTTTTTATATTCATACTCAGAATTATAATCTGCCATAAATATGGTATTTCCGTATAGATAAGATAAAGAATTATCATATCTATCTTTATCAAATATATCTATATTTTTATATTCTTTTCCATGCATCAAAATATATCCCTTATAGTTCCATAAAGCAATATATTCATCATTATTTAAATTATTATTAAATGAAAAATCTTTTTCTTTTTTATCAATAATAATTTTTTCACTTTTATATTGATCTAATAATTCATTTTCTATAATACTATAATCAGTATATGTTCCATTTTCATAACATAGAGGATAAGTGTCAACATCTTTTATTTTAAAAGTAATACATTTTAATCCATCTGAGATAATATCTTCAATCTTTCTAATTTGTTTTTTAGAAAGACTTCTATTTTTATAATAATCGAAATTATATGTATAATTTCCATCTTGTATTTCATAATAAAAACGTTTCTTTGAATAATTTTCTTTTATTTTATAATTACCAACTTCGTACTCTATTGAATAATTAGAAAAATAATACTTACAAAGAATCAATAATATACATATTAAAATTGATATAATTAATTTCTTGTTCATATAATTATTATACAATATAAAAAAATAAAAAACTAGTTTCCTAGTTTTTATTTAATAATACCGCTTGCTTTTAAGAATTTAACTGTATCATCTTCAGTTGAGAAACCTGTTGTATCAGTTGCAACTTTTCCATTCTTAACAATGAATGTATATGGTACTGAACCAACAAAATTTGGTAATTCAAATGTAGATGTTAAAACATTTTGTTCATCTTTTGTTAAAGCGTCTAATTCAAAGAAATATAGAACAAAATTATTATCTTTAGCTAATTTAGTTATAACTGGCTTATAAGCTTGGCAATGTGGACAAGTTGTTGATGCTAGGATTGTAACTACTGTTTTATCCTTAACATCTTTTGACCAATCAGATACTTTGTATTCTGTTGTTGTTTCATTACCAGATTCTTCTTTTTTACCATTTGGTAATAAGAATGATATTCCTACAAAAGCAGCTATACATACAATTACTATTAAGATTCCTTTAATATTTAATGTATCTTTTTCTTTAGATTTTTTAGAAGGTTTTTCTTCAACTTCTTCTTCAAAATCATCTTCTATTTTTTCAACCTCTTCTACTTTTTTCTTTGTTACACTTGTAGTCTTTTTAGTGCTCTTTACATTCTTTTTTGTTGCCATAATTCACCTCTATTAATATTTTACTCATATTAGGAAAAAATGGCAAGAAAAAAGAGATTTTACAATCTCTTTTTAATTATTTACAAACTTTTTTACCCTTAACTGTTCTAGTTTTACCAGTTCTAGTCCATCCTTTTAATGATGTCTTAGCACTCCATGTATATTTATACTTATTAGTTGTAACTTTTTCTTCAGTAGCTTTCTTTTCTTCTGTAGAATATTTATTACACATTTTTCCTTCTAAAGTATAATCTGATGGACAACCTAATGTAGAATCAGTTATAGTTTTCTTACATTTGTTTCCTTCTAATTTATATGAAGAATCAGCACACTTATAATAGTAACTTCCTTCTGTAGCTTTATAACATTTTAAGCTTTCTCCAGATCCTTCTTTAACATTAGCTTCAGCTGGACAACTATAAGTTTTTGTAGTCTTAGTACATTTTGTATTAATACCACTACCACTCATTGTATATCCGCTTGGACAACTTGTTTTATAACATTTTAAGCTTGCCCCTGATCCTTCTTTAATAGTAGCATCTGATGGACAACTATAAGTTGTATCAGTCTTAGTACATTTTGTACTAGTACCACTACCACTCATTGTATATCCACTTGGACAACTTGTTTTATAACATTTTAAGCTTGCTCCAGATCCTTCTTTGATAGTAGCATCTGATGGGCAACTATATGTAGTACTTCCAGGAACAGTTACAGTTCTATAACATGTACTTGGTACAGATACATTACTACAACTTTCAACTGGTGTTGAACCATAACATGTACTACAAGATGTAATAGTTTTACCTGTAGGACCTACAGATGATGTACAGTTACAAGAATAACTATAAGATTGATATGTTGTTGAACATCTTCTTTCAGTCTTAGTACAACTATATGCTTCTTGTCTTGTTGTATCTGGTGTAGTTGTTTTCTTAGTTTCTAATGGAACTTTATTATAACTTGCTGTTTGAGTTCCTGTTGTTTTATTTGTTTCTAATGTTATTTTATTATAATTTGCTGTTTGAGTATCAGTTTTAACAATTGGTGTTAATTCTATTCTTGATCCTGGTGTTGTTACAGCAATAGCATCTTGAACATCAATTCTTTGTCCTGCTGGAATACTTTCAGCTGGTTTAGAATCAACTAATACTGATTTATAACAATATTTACCTTTTAGTGTATAACCACTAGCACAACTATATGTTGATTTAGTGCTTGTAACTAATTTCTTATATTGATATTGTTTAACTTTTGTAGTTGTACAAACTTTTTCTTCTTTTTCTTCTTCTTTTTCTGGTCTACATACACCATTTAAGCAGTATGTATGACATCCTAATAATTTAACTGTATAGTTATTTTCTTTAGGACATACTAGGTTAGTTTTTAATTCATAACCTTCATCTAATTTTGTAATACCAACGTAAGATTCGTCATTATTACATTCATTACCATCTTCATCAATAAATGGAATAATTAATTTTTTCTCAATCATTTCACCTAATGATATTTTAATTTCTTGTCCTACTTCAGTAGGCATCTTTTCGTCAGTGAAATAACTTTCACCAGCTTCTTGCATATATCTAATATTTTCTCTAAATACGTTACTATAGAAAGGTTTCATATTTGGAACTTTCTTATTAAATAACCATACTAGAATGAAAATAAATAGACCAGCAAATATAATTTTAACGATTAAATCTAAAATACTAAATCCGTTTTTATTATCATTACTATACATAATCAAAACCCCCTTAAATTTTTATTTTAGTGTTAAAGAACATCCATGTTCCATATCGTATTTACTATTAAAGTAATCTTTTGCACCAACGAATAAGATTTCTGGTAAAGATAAGTTGTTAGCTTCGTATTCAGCTTGGTGTCCACTTCTTACTGCTACAGCATCTTGTGGAATTTCATTGATTGTATACATTATTTCAGATAATGGAGCTTGGTGCATTTCACCAGTTTCATAATCTGTACAATAATCTATACATACATTTAAATGATGTGCTTCTGAGTATTCTAATATAGTTGATGCATATTTAGCACTCATTGCATGATATAAAGCAAATGATGTTGGATATTCAACTTGATAAATATTAACATATTCGCCTGTAAAATCTACATAATTGAACATATTGATTACAATTGTTCCCCATTCTTTAGCAGCTGCTAAGAATGCTTCATCATCGTTAGCTCTAATTGCTGCTACTACTTTTTCCATAGCTACATCTAAATCGATAGCTCCTTTTTGTGCAAGTGAACCATCTTCAAATAATGGTGCCATTGGAGTAAAGTAAATTTGAGTTCCATATTGTTTAAATGAATCATAGTTAGCTATTGTATGTAAATCATTAGCAACATTGATCATATCTGTATCATTATAAGTAATTGATCCGTCAGCATTTTGCATAAATTCACCATTGATCATTCTCATATCATCCATAATTTCTTCAATACTGAAGAAGTTTGCTCCTGCATGAGATGGTTTATTTGGATCAGCTATATAAGTATTGTAATACCAAGTAGCTCTTGCTCTTAATTGTTCTTCATTATTAACATCAGTGAATTGACCATAAGTTTCAAATGGTAATGCTACTGGTGTAGGTTCTGGTGTAACAACTGGAGTTTCTACAACAGTTTCAGCAACTACTTCATCAATAGCAGCTTCTACTGGACTTTCTTCAATTACTACTCTTTCTCCTGCAGCATTTTCTAATACTGGTGTAGGAGTTGGTGCAGTTTCTATTATAGTAGCATTAACACTTGCTTCTTCTAATGCTTTTTCATCACATTTTCCATGTCTAAAGTGTTCTATTAATGCTCCTGCTGTAAATGAACCAGCTAATCCTAATATTGCAAGTAATGTTGCAACAGTTCTTTTTTTAGCTTTCTTCTTATTTTTAACTTCAACTGGTTTTTCTTCTACAAAAACAAAACCATATTTGTTAGCTAATTGATCTTCATATGCAATTAGATCAGATTCACTAATTTCACCTTTTTCAAATAAATCAGCTAACTTTTCATATTTTTTAATTTCTTCAGCTAACTTAGCATATTCAGCTTTATAATCTTCATGCTTTCTACTAACTTCTAATTGTTCATCATGAGTTAGAGATTTTTTATTAGCTTCATACTCCTTACATAAAGCATCATCTTTTGCTTTAATTTCTTTTTTCTTATTTTTTAATTCGAAATATAATTCAACATTCATACATTTTACCCCCTTCGTAAATGTGCTTTATATTATAGCACAAAACCTTGTATTTGTCAAATATTTTCATCATCCGTCATGTAGAAAATATATTAATAAAGGTTTTAGTGTTTGTCAATATATTTGTCTACCCCTTCATTAATTCGCACATATTATACCAAAAAATAAAGGAAAAGTCAAGTTTTTCCTTTATTTGTGTGATTTTTTATTTTTTATTAATAATCTATCCAGCCTAAATTCAAGTAATATAAATATCAGTATTACAAAGGCTAGTATAGGTTTTATTACATTTTTTATAACAAAGATCTTATCTATATAAGTACTAGAAGCATCTATGAAACTCATATTTTTTAACACTATTAGATTCAATATAAAGCTATTAAATATCAATAGCACAAGTACTATTATTAATTTACTCAATCTTTGAGTTGAAAAATATTTATTATAATTATATGAAATTGGAACAAGCAAAAATACTATAAATAAGTTTGAAAACAAATAATATATTCCAAACAAGTTGTTTTTACTAAACATATATATAAATAGTTCAACAAGTGTTAGTACTATAAATATACATGTAATTATATTAATTGATAATTTCTTATATTTATACATACAATCTCCTTAACTAAATTATAGCATAATTTCTTGTTATTATAAAATATATTTGATATTATAGATGGGAAGAGGCATTATATGGATACAACAAAGATATTTGATGATTTTGTAAAAAATGGAGACTTTAGTCAAGAAAACATTGATAATCTTTTAATATCTACTAATTATACTGAAAAAAAACTTATTGCTAAAGCATTTAAACTACTTGGTTATTATATAGCCAGAACTAATGAAGATAATAAATATAATGATATTATGTCTAAAATAGTGGACTTAATATCATTTTTATGTGAAAAAACAAATTTTAATAAAAAAGAAATAGAAATAAATAAAGAAAGAATAAAAAAATATAGAGAATCTTTATATGCATTATCAAATAAATATTTAGATCAATATCTTTTAGACACTGCTAATAGATTAGATGAAATAGTTATTGCTAAGATGATTGATACATCTGATTTAGTAATATTAATAAAATCTTTAATAGATAGAAAAGAAGATGTAAATATCATTAAAAAAATAATTGGTGCTAATAAAGCTGCTATTTTAAGTAATAATAATGAATTATTTGATCATATATTTAATTTATCTATGCAGGCTATAGATAATGATGATAGAGATATTTTTTACTATATTACTTTATTAAAAATTTTTTATACATCTAAAATAGATAGAAAGAAATATGTAGATTTATTAAATAAACATTGTGATCCTAGTAATCCACATGGAAATGAAATATATATGATTATTTTAGGAGTTAGAAGATCATTAACACCTGAACAAATATTAGATAAGTATGAAATAACTGAAGATTTGCCATATTCTAAGATTTATGTTCCTAAAAGTGGCTACTATGATGATGATAAACTTATAACTATTGATAGTGTATCCACATATATTAGAGATGATGCTTTAAGTATAAGAAGAGATGGTAATTTATATATATATGGTGTACATATAATAGATATTCCTTCAATAATAAAGCCTGGCTCAGATTTAGATAATTATGCACTTCACAACTTTGAATGCAAATATATGTCAGGTGGAAAAAGAACACAACTATACCATAGAGGTGTTGAAGATCAATTATCATTAAATGAAGGAGAATATAGAAATTTATTATCACTATATGTAGTTATAAATGAATATGGAGAAGTTCAAGATTATTATTTTATGCCTACAGTTCAAAGAATAGCTAGCAATTTAACATATAGTCAATGTGATTCTATATTAGATAATAGAATAATTGATGAAGATGGAAAAACTCTTCGTGATATGTATAAATTAGCTAAAGCATTAGAAAGTAAAAATTCAGATAGATTAAAATATTGGAATATTAAAAACCTTTCTTCTAAAGAAATGCTTAGAGCTACGAAAAGTGACGCTATAGTTAGAGAAAGTATGATTTTATATAATATATTAATGGGTAATGAAGCTAAAGAAGAAGGTTTTCCTTTTACATTTAGAATACAAGATCAAGAATACATTAGTTACTTAATTGAACAAGAAGGTATTGAAGTAAATAAAGCTACTAAAGAATTAATAAGTGAAATATATTTAGAAAGCCAATATTCAACTATTCCAAGAAGACATACAGGTCTAAACACACCTGTTTATTGTCAAGCAACTGCTCCAGGAAGAAGATATCCTGATTCTTATAATCAAAGATTATATCATCACTTTAAATTAGGAGATATACACTTTAATTTTTCACCTGAACATCATGATTTATTAATACATTATTTCAATCAAAGAGCAGAAGAATTATCATTAATGAGTTCAGAATATAATAGAGAATTAAAATTAACTAGAAAAAAATAATTCTATATGATAAAATCTTCACTAAGAGGTAATATTATGAAAAGAATAGATAAGAACAATTATTATTTAGATTTAGCAGAAGCTGCTTTAGAAAGATCTACTTGTTTAAGACGTAAATATGGTGCAGTTATTGTTAATAATGATGAAATTATATCAACAGGATATAATGGAGCTCCAAGGGGAAGAAAAAATTGTACTGACGTAGGAACATGTATAAGAGAAGAATTAAAAATTCCAAGAGGAGAAAGATATGAGCTTTGTAGAAGTGTTCATGCTGAACAAAATGCTATCATAGCTGCTCAGAGAAAAGATATGATTGGAGCAACAATGTATATAACAGGTGTAGATGCTCAAACAGGTAAATATGTTGAAAATGGTATGCCTTGCTCAATGTGTAAAAGATTCATAATAAATGCAGGCATAGCAAAAATAGTACATAGAGATACTAAAACTAAGTATAGAGAAATTGATGTACAAACATTTATAGATAATGATGAATCATTAGAAGGCAAAAGAGGATATTAAAAAAACACTAGATTAACTAGTGTTTTTTTATTGCAATCTTACACTACTTTGTGCATTTGTTGAAAGTGGTGCAAATTGTTTGTTTTTATAAAGTACATATGCTGCTGCACCTATCATTGCTGCATTATCTGTGCAATATCTTTTTTCAGGCATATGCATTTCTACACCAATGCTTTCACACATTTCTTTTAATGCTTCTCTAATATGAGAATTAGCAGCCACTCCACCACTTAGAAGGAATGTTTTTAAATTATATTTAAGAAGAGCTTTTTTAGTTTTATCTACTAAATGATTTGTTACGCAATCTTGAAAAGATCTAGCTAAATCATTTTTATTTATTTCTTCTCCTCTTTGATGAGCATTATGAACTAAATTATTACAATGACTTTTTATACCACTAAAACTAAAATTAAATGAATCATCATTTAATATTTGTGGCATTTTATATGTTGGTTGTCCTTCTAATGCATATTTTTCTACATTAGGACCACCTGGATAAGGTAAATCTAAGATTCTAGCTACTTTATCATATGCTTCACCAATAGCATCATCTAAAGTTTGACCTAAATATTCAAATGAATTCTCATTTTTCATTAAAATTAAATCAGTATGTCCACCACTTACTATAAGCGATAATAAAGGGTATTTTAAGTGATTTCCTATCATATTCGCATAAATATGCCCCATCATATGATTTGTTGCTATAAATGGCTTATTATACACGTAGGCAAGGGCTTTTGTAGCCTCTACTCCTACTAATAAACTACCAAGTAATCCTGGAGCATATGTACATGCAAAAGCATCCATATCTTCTAATTTCATATTAGCTTTTTCTAAACATTGATCTATAACCATAGTAATATTTTCCAAATGAAGTCTACTTGCTACTTCAGGTACTACTCCACCATATTTAGTATGCACATCTATTTGTGAATTAATAATTGTTGCTACATCTTCAAAACCATTTTTAATTATACTAACACTAGTTTCATCACAAGATGATTCTACTGCTAAAATATATACATCTTTCATTATTTCACCTTCTCCATAATAATAGCTGTATCTTCACCATAATATCTATCTCTTAAACTAATTTCTTTAAATCCTAGTTTAGAATACAATCTTAATGCTTCATTATTATTTTCATTTACTTCTAGCATTATTCTATTATAATCTTCTTTTTCTATCATTTCATTCATAAGAGCAGTAGCTATACCTTTTCTTCTTGAATCTTCACTTACAAATAAATTCATAATATCTATAACACCATCTACAAGTCTTATTTCAAGATAACCTAATACTATATCTCCATCCATATAGTTATATACGCTATCAGTATCACTAATTATCTCTTTTTTTATCATTTTTCCACCTCAATTTTCTTAATATAATTAGCTTTAACAAAATGAGGATTTTCACTCTTCATATTAGAACAATATTCTATTATTTTTTCTACATCTAATTTTTCTTCAACTTGTGGATAATCTTCATTATCTTCTTCACTATAATATTCAGGAACTAAAACTTTATTATCTTTATCAAATACACTTATATAGTATCCTTTATTATCTTCAATAACAGCTTTTCTTTTTTCATTAGTATTATTACTAACTAAATATGCTGTTAAACTAGAAATAGTATTAATATCTATTTTTAATGCATAAGCAATAGTTTTAGCAATAGATAATCCTATTCTAATACCAGTAAAACTACCTGGTCCATTTACTACTATAATCTTTTTTAAATCTTTAATATCTAATTTATTCTCCTTAAATATTTCTTCTATCATAGGCATAGTAAAAATAGAATGGCTATATTCACTCTCTTTAGTTTTTACATATAATTTATCTTTATTTTTTAATGCAATAGTTATTAACTCAGCATGTGTATCAATAAATAATATCATATTTATTCCTCTTTTCTAATTATTATTTTTTTAATAAATCTTACTATTCACTCCATAAATTGCTAGGATATTCATTATCTTCAATTAAACTCTTTATATAGAATTCAACCATTTCTTTATCTTCTTTATAAGTTACTCCTACCCATTTTGCAGTAGTATCTAATACTTTAACCTTACACAAATTATTTTTAATACCATCGCTTATTACAGAAGGAATTAAAAATTCATCTTTAGTTAAATCACTATATTCTAAAAATTCAACAAATTTTTCTTCAATATAATCCATAAATTCAGGATAAAAACAAATCATATTCATAGATACTTTCTTTTCTTTATCTATTTCATATAATTTACCAGTTACTAAAGATCTAGCTTTAATCTTATCAGCATCTACCCAAATTTCACTTTCATCAACAGTATCTAAATAACCATTTTTAATATTACAAATACCTCTTTTAACAGATCCATTTTCAGTAATTGTATTAATAACATTATATCCTACTAAACCAATAGTATTACCACTATTATTATCCATAAAATCTCTAGCTGTTTTATATGCATTATATCCATAAAAATCATCAGCATTTATAATCATAAATGGTTCTTTAATAACATCCTTAGCACATAATACAGCATGAGCTGTTCCTAATGGTTTAACTCTTTCTTCTGGAATTTTATATTCTTCAGGAACATTATTTAGATTTTGAAAAACATATTCTACTTTAACCTTTTTATTTTTTAAATATTTTTCAATTCTAGAACCAATTGTACTTTTAAAAATATCATAATGTTCTTCTTTAATAATAAATACTATTTTATTAAAACCACATTTTACAGCATCATATATAGAATAATCTATAATGAACTCTCCATTTGGTCCAAATGGTTCTAATTGTTTTAAACCACCAAATCTACTACCCATACCAGCAGCTAATATTAATAATGTTTTATTTTTCATAAATACTCCTTATTAAAAGAGATTACTAAAAAAAGTAATCTCTTTAATTATTAATTGTCTTGTTTTTTACTTTTTTTATTTTCCTTTTCTTCAGAAACAATATCTTCTTCTTTTTTCTCTTCATTTTCATGAACAATTTTATAATCACTATTTTGTTCAACTAATAATTCAATTTCTTCTTTAGTTAGAGTTTCTTTTTCAATTAAAGTTTGTGCAAGAATATCAATTAGTTTCTTTTCTTTTGAAACTATTTTCTTAGCTTCTGCATAACAACTTTCAATAATCTTTTTAACTTCTTGATCAATTTGTAATGCTACTTGATCTGAGAAATCTTTAGTTTTATTGTAATCTCTACCTAAGAATACACTTTCACTTCTATGTTCAAATTGCATTGGCCCAAGTGAACTCATACCATATTCAGTAACCATACTTCTTGCTATCTTAGTAGCTTTCTTTAAGTCATCACTTGCACCAGTTGATATTTCATCCATATAAGTTTCTTCACTAGCTCTACCTGATAAAAGTGTTATAATTTGTTCTTCTAATTCTTTCTTAGTATATACAAGTGTTCTTTCTTCTTTTGGAAGCATTTGTGTATATCCACCTGCCATACCACGAGGAATTATTGTAATCTTATGAACTTCTTCTCCATTTGGAAGAACTATTCCAGATACTGCATGTCCAGCTTCATGATAAGCAACAATTCTCTTTTCATAATCTGTTACTTTTCTACTCGTTTTAGCTGGTCCCATAAGAACTCTATCACCAGCTTCATCTATTTCATCCATAGAAATAGCTTCTTTGTCTCTTCTTACAGCAAGTAAAGCTGCTTCATTTAATAGATTTTCTAAATCTGCTCCTGAATATCCTGGAGTTCTTTCTGCTATATGCTTTAAATTAACAGTTTTATCTAATACTTTATTCTTAGCATGTACTTTTAATATATCTTCTCTTTCAGATACATCTGGTCTATTAACTGTTACTTGTCTATCAAATCTTCCTGGTCTTAATAATGCTGGATCTAATACATCTGGTCTATTTGTAGCAGCAAGAATGATAATACCTTCATTTTCACCAAAACCATCCATTTCAGATAATAATTGGTTTAATGTTTGTTCTCTTTCATCATGTCCACCACCAAGTCCAGTTCCTCTTTCACGTCCAACTGCATCTATTTCATCAATAAATATTAAGCATGGTGCTGTTTGCTTAGCTTGTTTAAACATATCTCTTACACGAGAAGCTCCAACACCTACAAATAATTCAACAAAATCTGAACCACTAATATAGAAGAATGGAACTTTTGCTTCTCCAGCAACTGCTCTTGCAAGTAATGTTTTACCTGTTCCTGGAGGACCTACTAATAAAACTCCCTTTGGAATTCTAGCACCCATCTTAGTAAATTTCTTTGGATTTTTTAAAAAATCTATTAATTCTTGTACTTCTTCTTTTTCTTCCTTTAAACCAGCAACATCTTTAAATGTTTTTCTTCCATTTTCTTCTGCTAATTTAGCTTTACTCTTTCCAAAATCAAATGTACCTTTATTTCCATTTCCTAACTTAACTAACATCATATATGCTAGTCCACCAAATAGTAAAATTGGTACGATATTAATTAATATAGTAATCCAAGCACTATTTTCAGGATTGGTATTTGTTTCAACTTTTAATCCTTTAGATTCTGCTATTTCATATAATGAAGAAATAACTGTATCTGTATATGGCACTGTCACACTAAAACTTTCATTCTTACCATAACTCTTTAATTTACCAGTTATAACATAAACTCCAGCTCCACTTTTAGGAGTAACAGCTATTTCAGTTACTTTATCATTATTTAAATCATCAGTTAATTCTGTATAACTTAAATTGTTTATTTTTGTTCCTAAACTATTAAGAAACATATATGAGCCAACAATTACTAATATTAATACAATATATGGCATAAAATTCATATTTCTTTTTGTCTTTTTTATATTCATTTTCTAAGTCCTTTCTCTGTTTAATAATACTTTAATATTATATCATACTCTTCGTCATTTTTCTTGTCAAGTTTAGATTTTTTTAGTCCTGGAATCCATACAATAGTGTCTTTTGAGTCCAAAACAATAGGCCAAACTTCTCTATCACTTTTTTTAATTTTTTTATCAATAAATATATCACTAACTTTTCTACTTCCATTTAAACCTTTAACTTCAATTCTATCTCCATCTTTTCTATTACGAACATATAAAGGTAGAGCTATTTCATTACTACTTAGTCTAATAATGTTATTAGAATTATCATTAATATCATCATCTATTTTTTCAATTATTTTTCCATTTGGTAAATTAATAACATCATCTATTTCTATTTCATAATCATCATATTCTTCTTCATCATAACTAAACGATAATTCATTATATGATTTTATTGCCTTTACATTGTTTGGCAAATGCACAATGCTATTAGATCTACTAGAAGTAATTAAATTAAACAATAGTTCAACATGAGTATCTCCAATAATTAATAAATCATCACCATAGATTTGTTCAAGAATATTGTAAATAATATTTGTTTGAATAAGTTTATCTAATTCAATAAACTTATCAATATCTAGTACACCATTTTGAAAAACCTTATTAATAACTTTATCAACTTCTCTATTAATATAATTACTATTTTCAAGTAATATTTCACTAAACTTAATAAACTTTTTATGAACATTAGGATTCTCATTTTTTAAAAATGGTAATACTGTATGTCTATATCTATTTCTTGTATAGTTTAAATCAAAATTTGATTTATCTATACAATATTTAATATTATTTTCTTTACAAAATTCCTCTATTTCAGATTTAGTAAGTGTAATAAGTGGTCTTACAATTTTATAATCTCCTTTATCAACTACTCTAGAAAAGCCACTATATCCCTTTAAAGTAGAGCCTCTTACTATACGCATTAATATAGTTTCCATTAAATCATCAGCATGATGTGCTGTCATTAAATATTTAGCACCATAATTTTCAACTAATTCTTCAAAGAAATTATATCTAACACTTCTAGCTTCATTTTCAAAATTATCGTCTCCCCATTTTTCTACTTTTCTACACTCAAAAATGATTTTGTTTTCCTTACAAAATCTTTCTAAATCAATTTGTTCTTGATCACTTTCTTCTCTTTTATTGTGATTAACGTGAGCACAAACTAATTTTAAATCCATTAATCTTTTAAATTCATTCAATATATATAATAGAGCCATAGAATCAGGACCACCTGATGTACCAACAATAACTACATCTCCTGGTTCTAAAGATATTTTATTTCTAATGAAATTATATACTTCTTCCATAAAAAATACCTTTCTATTCTTCTATCTTAATAACTATTTCATCATCCTTTGAATATAAATATTTTTCTCTAGCATATTTTGCCATGTATTCCGGATCCTGTAATTTATTAATTTCTTCTTTTAAATTTTCTTCTTCAGAAAGAGCAGTTTTATAATCATTTTCTAACATTGCTATTTCTTTTTTAGTATCCGCTATTTGAGATATATAAGAAAAAATTGAAGACACAAAAAGAACACTAGATATTATAAAACATAGCATTAAAAATGTCACTCTAAATTTTGTCTTTTGGCTCATTTTTTTCATATTTACCCCATTCTTAAAATAATTATATATTTTAAGGGCAATTAATTCAATTGAGTCAAAATCTATTTACACTGACTTTTACAGTTTTTTTGTAAAGAAAAAAGACTTTTTAAAAGTCTCTTAACTATTCTTCTTCTTTCTCAGCAACATCTTCTGTTTCTTCATATTTATCGAAGATTGCTTTTTCAAACATTGTTCTTATTTCTTGTTTGATTGGGTGAGCAATATCATGTTTTGTTTTATCGCTTGGCATACCAAGATATAAACCATTGTCACCTTGTAGAACCTTTATACCATGAATAGCAACAGCATCATCTATTGTTACTTCTGCATAAGCTCTTAATTTAGATCCTTCTCTAACAGAAACTTTATGCACTCTTACTGATGTAATTTCCATAAGATACCTCCTTAAATGCTACTTTAATTATATTACAAAAAATGTCAATAAGCAATATTTTTATTGACATTATCCTCATATATTATTTGATATTTCAATAAATTCTTCAAGTTTTATTTCTTCAGCTCTATTTTTTAAATTTTTATTATATTTATTTAATATTTTTTCAATTTTTTCTAAGTCATAATTATTAAGATTATTTTTTAAATTCTTTCTCTTTTGTTTGAAGGCATCTTTAATTAATTTATATAATTTTTCTTCATCTTTTGCAGATGTTTTTTTATTACTTTTTAATTTTAAAACACAACTATCTACTTTAGGTATTGGTTCAAAACAGTTTTTACTAACATTACATACTTTTTCTATGTCAAAATTATATTGTAAAAATAAAGATAATGAATTATATTGTTTTGTTCCAACTTTTGCATTAAATCTATCTGCAACTTCTTTTTGAATCATTATTACTATTTGATATGGTTTGGATTCACTAACTATTTTATTAATAATAGCAGTTGTTATATAGTATGGTAAATTACCAACAAAATAAATATGCTTATACTTAGTGTAATCTATATATTCATTAAGATTTATTTTTAAAAAATCACCAAATACAACTTTTAATTTTTTACTATCTATAGAATTTAATTTTTCTTTTAATCTTTCATCTATTTCAAAACAAATAATATCTGAATCTTTCTTAACTAATTCTCTTGTTAATGCTCCAGATCCAGGACCTATTTCTATTATTAAATCATCTTTTGTAGAATCAATTGAATCTACTATTTTATTAATAATATTTTTATCCATTAAAAAATTTTGACCTAAAGATTTTTTATAATCAAAACTTTTCATTTTTTCCATCCTTTTCTCAAAACTTCAAATTCTAAGTTTCTAACTCTACCAACTTTTCTAATAGCATAGTTAACATCATCTGTAAGCAAATCTATTGTATTTCCACCTACACCTCTATCAAGTACTATTGCTATAATTGGTTCGCTTGATAATTTATTAACCTTAAATCTTAATATAGTTCCACAAGGATAATTTCTACTACTAGCAACTATTCTAACAGTACCATATGTTTTATCTTTATAATATATTCCCTCTTTTAATACATTTGTTCTAGGAGGACATGCTAAATAACCTGTACATAATGGACAATCACCTACATACCCTGTAAGTTCTCCTATAAATGTAAATTGTGGATTATATTTTCCTTTTTTATATAAATCATCTTGATTTTCCTGAATAATTTCTTTATCTAAAGCCTTTGCCAAACTTTCGTTTTCTACAATAGTTGTTGTAGTTTTATTAATACATTCTTTTTGCATAACAAAACAAGCTACTAATATAACAATTAATGCTTCAACAGTATTTCTAATTTTATTAAGAATGTATTGTTTCATATACTTCTCCTTAATACTATATTATATTATAAGTCAATTTTAATGTCAAAAAGTTCTATGGCATTTTTAGTGGTTTTATTAATTACTTCATCAATGCTTATATTTTTAATTTCAGATATTCTTTTAGCAACATAATAAACATTAGATGGTATATTCTTTTTTCCTCTAAAAGGCTCTGGTGATAAGTATGGACTATCTGTTTCTAACAATACATTTTCTAAATCAATTTTTTCAATTAATTCATATAATTTAGAATTCTTAAAAGTAAGAACACCACCTATTCCAAGTTTATATCCTAGCTTAATAAACAACTTAGCCATTTCATAACTTCCATTAAAGCAATGTATTACTCCTTTTAATTTTCTTTTCTTTAATTCATCATATACATCTTGTATTGATTCCCTTGTATGAATAATTACAGGTAATTTATATTTCTCTGCTAGGTCTAACTGCTTATTTAATAATTCTTTTTGTTCTTTCTTATTATCTTTTTCATAATAATAGTCTAATCCTATTTCACCAACTGCATATACTTTATTATTTTTAATAATAACTTCTATCTCATTTAGCTTATTTATTTCATTAACATTTTCAGGATGAATACCTACACAAGGTAAAATAAAATTATTATATTTTTTTGATAGATCCACTACTTCATGTGAAGTTTCAATTCTATCACCAGCATTAATTACAGCAATTACACCTTGTTTTTTAATTTCGTATATAATTTCTTCTATATTTTCATAATTATCACTTGTTACATGAGCATGAGAATCTATCACTTTACACCTCCATTAACTATTTATATGTTAAATCAACTATTTTTTCTAAGAATTCTTCTAGATAATATATATAATTTTTTTCTAGTGATGCCTTTAAAAGTGTCACTAATATGTAGTCATTCTTATAACTAAAATTTAGTTTAGAACTAATCTTTGTTGCTTCATAAAATAAATCTTCTATATTTAGTTTAGAATAAACTTCTTTTTTTATTTTTAATATTGTTTTTAAATTATCATTTAAATTAATAATTACTCCAGTTTTTGAAATTAATTTTTCTAAATACTTTTCATTAGCATATATTTCTAATTGTTGATTTGTTATACCAAATCTATCTCTTATTTCAAATAATACTTTATTTAAATCGTCTTTGGTTTCAATACTATTAATCTTTTTGTGAAGATCAATTAAAATATCACTATCTTCAGAATATTCTTTTCCAATATGTGTTTCTACATCAATATTTGCTTGATTTTGATTGTTATCTTCTTCATCTAAATCTATACCTTTTACTTCTTCATTAATTAAATCAAGATACATATTAACACCAATAGAATCTATGAATCCGGCTTGTTCTCTTCCTAAAATATCTCCTGCTCCTCTAATTGCTAAATCTCTCATAGATATTTTATATCCACTACCTAATTCAGTAAATTCTTTTATTGCTTCTAGTCTCTTAAGTGCAGTACTATTTAGTACTTTTTCTTTCTTATACATTAAATATGCATATGCAATCTTATCACTTCTACCAACTCTTCCTCTTATTTGATATAACTGACTTAATCCATATCTATCTGCATCTATAACTATTATTGTATTAGCATTTGGAATATCTATACCATTTTCAATAATAGTTGTACTAACTAATACATCATATTTTTTATTAGTAAAGTCGTATATAATATCTTGCATTTCATCTTTCTTCATTTTACCATGTGCAAAACAAAATCTTGCTTCTGGTATAAGACGCTGATATTTTCTTACAAGAGTATCCATGTTATCAATATTATTATATAGAATAAATGCTTGTCCTTTTCTAGATAATTCCTTTAAAAGTACTTCTCTTAATAACATTTCGTTATATTCAATAACATATGTTTGAACAGGATATCTATTTTTAGGAGCACTTTCAATTAATGATAAATCTCTTATTCCAACTAAAGACATTTGTAAACTTCTAGGTATTGGTGTTGCTGAAACTGATAAAACATGTACATTTGATTTCATCTTTTTAATTTTTTCTTTTTGTTCAACACCAAAACGATGTTCTTCATCGATAACAAGAAGACCTAAATCTTTATATTCTATATCTTTACTTAATAATCTATGTGTTCCAAATACTATATCTGTTTTTCCTTCTTTTAATTTTTTTATTTTTTCAGATATTTGTTTATCAGTAAAGTGTCTATTTATTATATCAATATTTATTCCATAGTTAGCAAATCTCTTTATTGCTGAATCATATTGTTGATGTGATAAAAGTGTTGTTGGACATAAATATGCAACTTGCTTTCCATTTATAACAGTTTTAAACATTGCTCTAAATATTACTTCTGTTTTTCCATAACCAACATCACCACATAATAATCTTTCCATTGGTCTTGGTTTTTCTAAATCTTTTTTTATTTCAATTGAAGCTTTTAATTGGTCAACAGTTGTTTCATACTCAAATTCATTTTCAAATAGTAATTGATTTTCATCATCTTCTTTAAATGGTTCAATTGTAGCTTTATTTCTCTCTTTATATATTTGAAGTAATTCACTAGTAATATTTTTAATTCTTTGTTTTATCTTTAATTTTGTTTTTGTCCATTCAACACTATTTAGTTTATTAATAGTTGGCTTTGCCCCTTCTTTTGCAGCATATTTATATAGTTTAGAAATATCTTCAACGGCAACATATAATTTATCATTACCCTTATATTCTATTAAAATATAATCTTTCTTAAATCCATTTTTTTCAATAGTAGTAAGGCCTCTATAAATACCAATACCACTTTTTCTATGTACAACATAATCTCCTATTTCAAGGTTATCTATAGACATAATTCTAGTTCCGTAAGAAATATCTTTTAATCTATTATTTAAGTTATACGTACTAGTTAAATCATATTCTGAAAAATAATAATTATTATTGTATACAAAACCATGATTAAGAATTTCGTTTTCTATCTTAATCTTCTTATTCTTTGATTTAACAAATTTAACTAAAGTATCATTTTTTGTATATAAAATACCATTATTCTTTTCTATATCATGTAAAAACTTTTCTTTATTATTTTCATATTTATCTATACTTTTTGCTTCAATAATTAAATCACAATTTTTATTGTTAATAGTTTCAATAAAAATATCTTTATCACTCTTTAATTCTTTTAATTTAAATATCTCATTTTCTATTTCTAAATACTTAACTTGTGGTAATAGCATTTTTTCTTGTTCAACTATTTGATTATAGTTATTATAAATAATTAATGGATTATCAATATAATCTATTAAAGATGATGAAATATCATCATAGTCATCTTTTATTACACCTATTGTAATTTTATCTATACTATTTGTTGTTATTTGTTTTTGAGGATCAAAATATTTAATTTTTTCAATTTCATCATCAAAAAATTCAATTCTTACTGGTTTATCTTCTCCAATAGGAAAAACATCTATTACAAATCCTCTTACTGCATATTCAGATATATCATAGACCATACTATCTCTTTTATATCCTATATTATCTAGCTTTTTAATTAATTCATCTCTTTGTATTTTTAAACCTGTTTTTAACAATATTTTATTATCATTATATTTACTTTTAGAAGGTAATTTTTTAATAAAACTATTTAAATGAGCTATAACTATTTTTTTACTATTATCATTTAGTTTATTATATAGTTTACTTCTCATATATAATAACTCTGGAGAACTAGCAATTGCTCTTTTAGTTATATAATCATCTTCTGGAAAAATATATACATCATCAATATATGTTCTTAATTCATTATATGTTTCTGTAGCTTCATTTAATGTAGGAAATACTAATACAATATTTTTCTTACACGTTAAAAAGATATATAACATTAATTGATTATATATTTCATTTTTACTAACTGATATCTTTTTATATTTATCAATATCAAAATCAAATAGTTTTTTATATAAAGTACTATTCATTATTCATACCATTATATTTATCCATTAGTTCATCTATTGTTAATATACTAAAATCATCAATAATATTACAAATTGTTGGGTATAAATTATTTAATTTTTCAGTATCTTCTTTACTGAACTTACCAAGAACATAATCTATTAATTCCTCTTTAGGCATAGATATACCCATTTTTACTCTAGCTATATCTTCTGTATGTAATACACTAATAATATTTTTAATACCATTATGTCCACCATCACTGCCTTTTCTCTTAATTTTAAATGTTCCAACTTCAAAATTTTTATCATCATATATAATTAAAATATCTTTTTTATCAATATTATAAAAATTAACAAACTCTATAACAGCATTTCCAGAAAGATTCATATACGTTGTTGGTTTTACTAATAACATTTTTTCATTGTTAACAACTTGTTCACAATATTCTGCATTAAACTTTTTCTTAAAACTTAAATTATTTTTTGCAGCATAAAAATTAATTGCATTATATCCACAATTATGTCTAGTTTTTTCATATTTTTTACCTGGATTACCAAGACCAACAACTAATTTCATATTAATCCTCCTTATACATATTATATAATTTATTTTTACTTATATTATACTTATCTGCTGTTTCTTTAATAGCATCTCTTTTTGAATATCCATTCTTAACTAAATTGTTAATAATTTCTTGATAATTATTATTATCTTCTTTTACTTCATTATTACCTTCAACAACTATTACAATTTCTCCTTTAAAATTACACTCTTTAAATATATTGCTAATATTATCTCTTACTACTTCTTCATGTAATTTAGATATTTCTCTAACAATAGCTATCTTTCTATCTCCTAGAACATCTAATAATAATTTTAATGTTTCTTCAATTCTATGAGGTGCCTCATAAAATATAATTGTTTGTTTTATTTCTTTCAAATCAATTAATTCTTTTTTAGCTATGCTTCTTTTACTATCCAAAAATCCATAAAATAGAAACTTTTGATTACTAATACCTGACATATTAATAGCAGGTAATAACGCACTAGCACCTGGTAAAGCAATAACATTTAGATTGTTTTTAATTACTTCATCTACTATAACATTTCCTGGATCACTAATTAATGGTGTACCCCTATCAGTAACATAGCCTATATTCTTGCCACTTTTTAATATTTCAATAATTTTATTTTTATGCTTCATTTCTGTATATTTATGACAAGATTCTACCTTTTTATTAATATCAAAGTATTTTAATAAATTCATTGTTTGTCTTGTATCTTCTGCATATACAATATCAACCATTTTTAAAGTATTAATACCCCTAATAGTAATATCATCTAAATTACCAATAGGAGTTGGTATTAAATATAAACTACCATAATTAGTTTTTTCATAACTTTTTTGTATCATATTTTCACTTTCCAAACATCTTTAATACTTCTTTTGTATAACTTCCATCATCATTATGAACATACAATGGATCTAGTATTTTTAAACCAGGTTTACCATTTTTATGTCCATCAATTAAAACTAAATTTGATTCTTTTCCAATTTTTGGATATATAAATCTAATTCTTTTTGGTTCTATGTTATTCTTTTTCATACATTCAATTATTTCAATTAATCTATCTGTTCTATGAACCATACATAAAGAACCATTATTCTTTAATAATTTTTTTGATACTCTCATTATATCATCTAAATTGATATTTATTTCATGCCTAGCAATTGATTTTACACTATTGTCATTCAATATACTATTCTCATTTAATCTAAAATATGGTGGGTTACATGTAATTAAATCAAATGTATCCGTCTCAAAATTACTGTCTATTTTACGTACATTTTCATTAATAATTTTAATTTTTTTATCTAAATTGTTAATTTTTACACTCTTTATTGCTAAATCGTATATATTTTTTTGTAATTCAACACCTATTATCTTAGCATCTGTCATTGTAGATAGTATTAAAGGGATTGGTGCATTTCCTGTACATAAATCCATAATTGATTTAATACTTTTATTTAAACAACAAAAGTTTGGAAGCAAAACTGAATCCAAACTAAAATTAAAATATTCTTTATTTTGAACAATTTTCAAATTATCAAAATAAACTAAATCATTTATTATTTCTTTTTCTGTCATTTTTTCTAAAATCTTTTCTATTTTTTTGTTCTTCTTTTTCTTTTCTAACATCAACTTCTATTTTATTATTCTCTTCATCAATTGCTACATATATTTGTCTAGGAATATCTAGTGAAATAACTGTATATTCTTTATCATCCTTTTTAATTTTATCTCCTACTTCTGGAAGATCCTTTCTATATTCAGTATATAAGTTATCTTCATATTTTAAACAACATAATAATCTACCACATAGTCCATTAATCTTAGTTGGATTTAGTGCTAAGTTTTGATTTTTAACTTGTGCTATACCAACTGAATCTAAATCATTTAAAAATGATGAACAACAGAGTTTTCTTCCACATTGACCTATTCCAGATATTTCTTTTGCTTTATCTCTAGCTCCTACCTGTCTTAATTCTATTCTAGTTTTATAAATTCCTGCTAAAGATTTAGCTAAATCTCTAAAATCAACTCTATTGTCTGCTAAAAATTGAAATACTAATTGTTTTTTATCAAATGTGTAACTAGCATCTATAAATTTCATATCTAATCCCATTTCATCAGATAATTCTTGCGCTTTTATATTAGCTTCTTTAGCTTCTTTTATATTCTTTTCATTTTGCTTAATATCTTCTTTAGAGGCTTTTCTATATACTAAAGAATGATCTTCTTGTTTAGAATTTTCAACTACACTAACAACTTTACCAAATTGTAATCCCCTCTCAGTATTAACAATAGCATAGTCGTCCTTTTCTATTTCTATATTATTATCAAGAAACATGTATGGTTTTCCACCTTTTTTAAATTCTACATTAACAATTTTCATTTTTGCACCTCCACATTTCTATAATAAACCTATCAATTATTAAGTTTTTATTAACTGGAAATCTTAATAAATTGATATTATCATTAATAACTATTATTTTTCTTGATATTTCATCAATATTATTATTTTTACAAATTATATTATTTCCACTACTTTTTAACATTTCTTTTAATGATTTTTCATATTTATATAATACATTATTTAATATTTTAAAAAATACATTTCTATCACTTATTATACTATAAAAATCATAGTTTTTAGCTATTACTTTTAATTTATCTCTTTCAATAGCATCTATTATTTCATCTGATATTTTACTTATTTCTTCATCTTCTATTTGTGAAGATGTTGTTGAAGAAACAAATATTTTTTGACATCTACTATAAATTGTATCTTTTACTTCATCAATATTACTTGATAATAAAAATGCATATACATTTTCTGGTGGTTCCTCTAATGTTTTTAACAAAGCATTGCAAGAAAAATCATTTAATTTATCTGCATTCTCAATAATATATATTTTACAAGAATTAAATTGAGAAGTACTGTTAATCTTATTAATAAGGTCTTTTATATCCTCTTTTTTAACACCATTTTCATCATCTTTTAGAATAATAATGTCTGGATTATTCTCAATATTATTCAAATTATTAATAAAATATTTCTTAATCACTTGTGATAATTCTTCTTTAATATCATCATAAAAAACATTCCCAATTAAATAAGAATGACTAATTTTATTTGTTTCATATAAATTGTCAAAATATTTTAATAATTTTTCCAATTTTCTTCCTCCAAATACATAATATATTATATTATTTTCTATTTAAAAGTCAAAGCAAAATAAAACTCCTAAAAGGAGTTATGAAACTGTTTTTCTATCATCTAGTGCTTTTGAAATCATTATTGGATCTAAATATTCAATATCACTACCCATAGGTATTCCATAAGATAATCTAGATACTTTAACATTTTTCTTTTCCAGTAATTTTTGAAGATACATAGAAGTTACTTCACCTTCAATACTTGGATTTAAGGCTATAATAATTTCTTTAACTGAATCATTTATTCTATCATTAATAAGTTTTGAAATGTTTAAATCTTCTGGATTAATACCTTCAATTGGTGAAATTAGACCATTTAAAACATGATAATAGCCTTTAAATTTACCAGTTTTTTCTATGAAAAATACGCTTTTTGAGTCTTCTACAACACAAATTGTAGATACATCCCTATCACCATCAGAACATATTTCACATGTATCATAGTCACTTAAACAACCACAAATATTACAATTTTTTATATTTTTTTTAAATTCTAATAGTGCATTTGATAGATTTGTTATTTCATCTATGTCTCTTTCATACAAAGAATAAACATATCTTTCAGCTGTTTTTTCTCCAACTCCGGGTAAAATAGTTAAATTTTCTACTAAATTACTAAAACTTTTTGGAAGTGGCATTATTAAAATAATCCTCCTAATCCACCTGTTAATCTACCTAGTTTCTTTTCTTTTTCATCCTTTATTTGATCTAATACATTATTAATAGCAACTAATAATATATCTCCTAACATTTCTTCGTCTTCTAATAGATCTTCATTCTTAATTTCAATTTTTGTAACCTTATTGCTACCTAAACATTCAACTAATACATTTTCATTTTCATAATTAAATGTTTTTTCATCGATTGCCTTTGTTGTTTTTTCAAGTTCTGCTTGAAGTTTTTTTGCTTGTTGCATCATTGCTTGCATATTCATAATTAATTACCTCTCATTCCTCATTAGTGTACTCATCTCCAAATATATCTTCTATATTGTCTTGCAATACACTCTTTTTCTCTTTTTTCTTCACATTTTCTTCAATATATTCATATTTTATATTATTTTTAACATTATTGATATACTCTTCTTTAAGAATTTTCCAATCATCGTCTGATATTGCTATGACTGCATACTTCTTCTTATATATTAATTTAAGAAGTTTTTGTACTTCTTCTAGGTTAATATTAAATAAATTCTTATCAATGTCTTTCTTTAATCTAAATATAACATTCTTATCAGATACTACTTCTGGCTTAGATTTTAATAATAAATTTGCTATTGAAGTATATTCTTTATTAGATATATAGTCGTTTACTTCATCAAATTTATCAATAAATTCGTTCTTTAATTCTTTATTAGCACCATAAAATGCATTATTTATTCTTATTTTTTCTAAATTTTCATCAACATCTGCCTCTATAATTTTTACTTCTTTTTGTTCTTTTGCTTCCTTAATTTCAGGGGTTTTTTCAATTTTTACTTCTTCTTTTAATGGTTTTGTTGATGTTTCTTTTATTTCTTCCTTTTTTGATTCGATTGGAGTTTCATTTATAATAACTTTTTCTCCATTTTTATCACTAAATAATAATAAAATCTTAAGAAAGTATACTTCTACAAGTATCCTTTGATCATTACTTCTTTTAAGTTCATTCCTTAAATCTAGTAAATATTCTGTACATTTAAATATTTTAGATACATCAATCCTTGCGAATTCTTTTAATTCTTTTTCGTAACTAGCTAAAAAGTAGTTATTTGAATTATTATATATAATTATATCCTTTAATATATCAATCATTTTATTACATAAATACATGTAATTCTTCTCTGTCTGTGAGTATTGTTCTAGTAAATTAAACGTTTCACTCATATTATTGGCAAACATTTGTTTTAATAAATTAAATATATCATCATTTTTAATATATCCTGTAATTTCATAAACATCATCTAAAGTTATTTTTTCTTTATTTAATGATAGTACCTGATCAAGTAAATTTATTGCATCTCTTAAGCCACCATTACTAAGTTTTGCTATAAACTCAATTATTTCATCATCTAGTTCTCTTTTTTCTATTTCTAAAATGTATTTAATTCTTTTAACAATATCAGATGTTTTAATCTTTTTAAAATCAAATTTTTGACATCTAGATACTACAGTCACAGGAATCTTATTAAATTCTGTTGTCGCTAATATAAATATAACATGACTTGGAGGTTCTTCTAATGTTTTAAGTAATGCGTTAAAAGCACTTTGAGATAACATATGAACTTCATCTATAATATATACTTTATATTTATATTGTATTGGTAGTAACTTTGTATTATTTCTTATTTCTCTTATTTCATCTACGCCATTATTACTGGCAGCATCTATTTCAACAATATCAATTTCTTCACTTTGATTCTTAGTACATACTTCGCATTCACCACATAAGTTTCCATTTTTATTATTTAAACAGTTAACAGCTTTAGCAAATATTTTAGCAATACTTGTTTTACCTGTTCCTCTGGGCCCACTGAATATATAAGCATGACCAATTTTGTTTTCAACTATACTGTTTTTTAATATGCTTACTACAATTTCTTGTCCTACAACATCATCAAAGTTACTAGGTCTATATTTTCTGTATAATGATATGTATGCCATCTCGTTTCCTCCTGTAATAATTATATCAAATTACATAGTTTAATACTATCTTTTATTAACAAAAAAGTCCTTTATTTTTAGCCTAAATTCAGCTAATGTGCTAGGATTTATCTCCATCTTTTTATAATCTATTTTACTATTACTTTCTTTTTCACTTTCCAATATATAATATACTTTTTTTATTCTAACTTCTTTAATAACTTCCTTACACATATTGCAGGGATATAATGAACAATATAATTCACAATCATTTAAATTATTCGTCTTTAATTTTTTTGCTGCTTTTTTTATGCAAAGTATTTCAGCATGTGCTAATGGATCATTGTTTTTAACCTTTTTATTATAATCTTTAGCTATTATCTTATTATTGTAAGTTATTACGCATGCAACTGGTACATCATCATTTAATTTAGCTTTATCACATAATGTATTTAATATTCTTATTATTTTATTATTCATAATATTCTCCAATAAAAAATGTGCACACGAATAAATTATTTAAGGCTGCTATCTTCCGATTCTGACCTGGTTCATAAAATAATTCGTTGCACAAATAAATTATATCTATTTTTAAATAAAAATCAAACTATTTTTATAATGTTCCACGTGGAACATATATTTATTGTCCTATTTTGGGTACTTTTTAATATAAATTATTTCCCGGGAAATATTTTTTTATATAGTTACAATCGTATAATATATGTTATTTATTGAATGTTCCACGTGGAACATTCAATATTCTATTATATTTATTATATTCAAACTCTGATTTTATTGATTAATTATTAGTTAAAATTATTTCCCGGGAAATAATTTTAACAGTCAAACTAGAATTCAATGTATCTAATGCAATTATTATTTTAATGTTCCACGTGGAACATCTGAAGTTAATAATTATTAAACAAATTAGTATTAATTGGTTATTTAATATTTTAAAAAATATTTCCCGGGAAATATTTTTTTTATAATTTAACTTATGATTATACACTATTATTTATTTAATTATAATCAATGTTTCACGTGGAACATTGATTTGTTTTTAACTATAATACACATTATTTAGCTCCAAAAATTATTTCCCGGGAAATAATTTAACTATTAATCATAGTAATAATCAGACTTTTTGAATAATGTTCCACGTGGAACATTCATAAATTTGCTTTATTATTCAAAATAAAAAATATTTCCCGGGAAATATTTTTTATTAATAATGTTATTCTTCAACAGGCTCTTCAGAAGAATTTTCTTCTTCATCTTCCTTTTCTATAACAGATATTGAAGCAACTATATTATTTTCTTTTAAGTTGATTAGTTTAACTCCTTTTGTAACTCTACCCATTTGAGAAATAGAAGCTACATCCATTCTAATAATAGTACCATTGTTAGATATTATCATTAGATCTTTATCATTTGTAGTTGATTTGAATCCAACAATCTTACCTGTCTTATCAGATATATTAATTGTCTTAACTCCTTTACTACCTCTCTTAGTTTCTCTGTATTCCTCAATTGGTGTCTTTTTACCATAACCATTTTCTGATACAACTAATAATAACTTACCTGGTTCTGATATTTCTGCACCAACGCATATATCATTTCCTAAGTTTATACCTCTAACACCAGAAGCTGTTCTTCCCATGATTCTAATTTCATTTTCATTAAATCTTACCATTCTACCATTTGAAGAACACATTAATATTTGACTATCTCCTTCTGTTACTTTAACAGATATTAATTCATCATTCTCTTTTAGTGTTATTGCAATCTTACCAGATTGTCTAATATTATCGAATTCTTTCATTAATGTTCTCTTAACAAGACCATTCTTAGTACTAAATATCAAACATTTATTTGCATCTTCTTGATTACTACGAAGCATTGTATTAACCTTTTCATCTTTATCTAATGCAAGTAAATTAACTATTGGTAGTCCTTTTCCAACTCTTGAATACTCTGGAACATTATATCCTTTCATTCTATATACTTTACCTTTATTAGTAAAGAATAATATATAATCATGTGTATTTAAAGATAATAATTGTTCTACGTAATCATCATCAGTTGTAGTAATACCTTTAATACCAACACCGCCTCTGTGTTGAGTCTTATAAGTATCTTTTGGTAATCTCTTAATATAATTCTTATTAGTAATAGTAACAATTATTTCATCTTGTGGTATTAATGCTTCATCTTCAATATAATCAATTGCTGTCATATCAATGGTTGTTCTTCTATCGTCACTATATCTATTCTTAATATCCAACATTTCTTTCTTAATAATATCAAGAACTTTTTGTTCAGATGCAAGGATTGATTTTAATTCTTCTATTTCTTCTAATAAAGCTTTTAATTCAGCATCAATTTTATCTCTTTCTAATCCAGTTAATCTTCTTAGTTTTAATTCTAATATTGCTTCAGATTGAATTTGATCTAAACCAAATTTTTCCATTAATTTTGATTTAGCTTCTTCATCTGTTTCAGCATTTCTAATAATTTTAACTACTTCATCTATATTGTCAAGAGCAATCTTATATCCTTCTAATATATGAACTCTTTTTTCATCTTTAATTAGATCAAATTTTGTTCTTCTAATAATAACTTCTTTTTGATGATCTATATATTTAGATATTATTTCTTTTAAACTTAATGTTTTAGGTGTTAATCCATCAAGCATTAAGAATATAATTCCATAATTTACTTGGAAAGATGTATGTTTATATAAATTATTTAATACTACTTGTGGATTTGCATCTTTCTTAAGTGTAATAGTAATTTTAACACCATCTTTTAAATCAGTATGATAATCAGAAATACCATCAATAATCTTATTATGAACTAGTTCTGCTACTTTATTTTTTAATTCCATTGTATTAACACCATATGGAACTTCAGTAAATATTATTGCATTATGACCATTATGTTCTTCTATTTCTGCTTTACCTCTAATAGTTATTGATCCTCTACCAGTATCATAAGCTTTTCTTATACCAGAATTACCTAAGATAATTCCACCAGTTGGAAAATCTGGACCTTTAATATATTGCATTAATCCATCTGTATCAATATCAGGATTATCAATATAAGCAACACAACCATCAATAACTTCACCTAAATTATGAGGTGGAATATTTGTTGCCATACCTACAGCAATTCCCATTGAACCATTAACTAGTACGTTTGGAAATCTTGATGGTAAAACTTTTGGTTCTTTTCTAGTTACATCAAAGTTATCATCCATATCAACTGTATCTTTATTAATATCTCTTAATAATTCTAATGATATTTTAGCTAATCTAGATTCAGTATAACGCATTGCTGCAGCGCCATCACCTTCAATATTACCAAAGTTACCATGGCCGTCTATTAACATATATCTTTGGTTAAAATCTTGTGCAAGTCTAACCATTGCTTCATATATTGATGAGTCTCCATGTGGGTGGTAATTACCCATAACTTCACCAACTGTTTTTGCACTTTTTCTATGTGGTTTATCTGGAGTATAACCTGATTCATACATTGACCATAATATTCTTCTATGAACTGGTTTTAAACCATCTCTCAAATCTGGAAGTGCACGAGAAGCAATAACACTCATAGAATATTCCATGAAAGATGTTTTTACTTCATCAACAATGTTATTATGATCTAATCGATCTCTTTCATGAAAATAACCACTAAAATTGTTATCTATGTCTAATTTTTCTTCATTTTCTTCAGATTTTTCAATTTTATCTATATTTTCTTCTTCCATTTTAACCTCCTATATGTCAAGATTTTGTACATATCCAGCATTTTCTTCTATAAATTTTCTTCTTGGTTCTACTTCATCACCCATAAGTTTTTCAAATATAGCATCTGCTGATATACAATCATCTACTGTTATTTTTCTAAGTACTCTTTTATTTATATCCATTGTTGTTTCATTTAATTCTTCTGCATCCATTTCACCTAAACCTTTCATTCTGGCTATTTCTGCTCTAGAACGAATATTTTCAGGTAATGAATTCATATAATCATTTAATTCTTCTTCATTTAACACATATTTTCTTGTTTTACCATGCATTATTCTAAATAGCGGTGGTTGAGCTGCATAAACATGTCCAGCTTCAACTATTGGTCTAAAAAATCTATAGAATAATGTTAATAATAATACTCTTATGTGAGATCCATCAACATCAGCATCGGTCATAATTATTATTTTGTCATATCTTAGTTTTGATAAATCAAAATATTCTCCAATTCCAGTACCAAATGCTGTAATTATTGATCTGATTTCTTCATTTCCTAAAGCTTTATCTTGTCTAGCTTTTTCAACATTTAAGATTTTTCCTCTTAATGGAAGAATAGCTTGAGTCATTGAATCTCTACCTTTTTTAGCAGATCCTCCGGCACTATCTCCCTCGACTATAAATATTTCAGAAACAGATGGATCTTTACTTTTACAATCTGATAATTTTCCAAAGAAGTTTGTTGTTGCTAAATCACTTTTTCTTGTAGCTTCTCTAGCTTTTTTAGCTGCCATTCTTGCATTTCTTGCAAGTATTGATTTACTAACTATTATTTTTGCTTCTTCAGGATTTTCTAATAAGAATTGTTCATACCCTTCAGCAAAAACACTATCTGCTAAATTTTTAACTTCAGAGTTTCCTAATCTTCCTTTAGTTTGTCCTTCAAATTGAGGATTTGGATGCTTACATGATACTATCATTGTAAGTCCTTCTTTTACATCATCAATTGTTAAATTTTCATCATTTTCTTTTAATATTTTATTCTTTCTAGCATAACTATTTGTTACTCTTACAAGTGCTCTTTTAACACCTTCTTCATGTGTACCACCATCATGTGTATTAATATTATTAACAAATGAATAAATATTATCATTATATCCATTGTTATATTGCATTGCTACTTCGAATATTATTCCATCTTTTTCACCTGTTAGATGAATAATATCATCATGTAATGGTGTTTTTCCTTGATTAATGAATCTAACATATTCACTAATTCCACCTTCATATAAGAATTTTTCACCTTGAGTATCTTCTTCATCCCTGTCATCTCTTAGTGTTAATTGAAGACCTTTATTTAAGAATGCTAATTCTCTGGTTCTAACTTTTAATGTTTCATAATCATATATTTCAGAATCAAATATATCTGGATCTGGTTTAAATGAAACTGTAGTACCTGTTCTATCTTTTTCACATTCACCAATTACTGTTAATTTTTGAACTGTTTTTCCACCATTTTCAAACTTAGCTTCATGAATTTTTCCATCTCTATATACTGTAACAGTAACCCATTTAGATAATGCATTTACTACTGAAGCACCAACTCCGTGAAGTCCACCAGATACTTTGTATCCTCCTCCACCAAATTTTCCACCTGCATGAAGCACAGTATAAACTGTTTCAACAGTAGAAATTCCTGTTTTTGGATGAATTTCACATGGAATTCCACGTCCATCATCTTTAACTGTTATTGAATTATCTTTATTAATAATAATCTCAATATTTTTGCAGTAACCAGCTAAAGCTTCATCTATTGAGTTATCAACAATTTCCCATACTAAATGATGAAGTCCTTTTAAATCTGTTGTACCTATGTACATACCTGGTCTTTTTCTTACAGCTTCTAACCCTTCTAAAACTTGAATATCATTTACACCATAATCACTATTCATATCACACCTCTTTGTCTAAATCATATATTTTTGCTTTTTTTATTATATTTTTATTAATATTCTTTAAATCAGTTGTCGTTATAAATACTTGTATATTACTATCTAATGATTTAAATATATTATTTCTATTTTTTTCATCCAATTCACTGAATAGATCATCTAACAATAATATTGGATATATTTCATAATCATTTATAAATATTTGAACTTCCGATAATTTCATAGCTAATACTATTAGTTTTTGTAATCCTTGAGAACTATACTCTTTTGCATTATTTTCATTGTGTATAAATTCATAATCATCTCTATGAATACCAAAATCAGTCATTCCTATATTAATTTCTTTTTTTCTATTCTTTTTTAATTCTTTTATTAATTTTTCCTTATCATTTATTTCATAATCTGATAGATATTTAATATATAATCCTTTATTCTTTATATATTTATCAAAAATACCTTTAATATATTTGTTAATTGAATCAATATATATTTTTCTT
>OCVV010000420.1_pt1 | contig 44776 bp, 69 predicted proteins | sample 1539721 | NCBI WGS metagenome assembly OCVV01 (sample SAMN02144230, study PRJEB22623) | gut metagenome | biome: sheep rumen | host: Ovis aries | place: New Zealand | reverse complement strand
GGCAATGTGAAGGAGGGCTGAGCATGGGATTCTACGTCAATTTAGAGATGCCGAAGGATTGCCCGATGTGCCCCTTCGCGCATTATGACAGGTTCAACACTTTCAGGGGATGTGACATCACCAGAGGGAAACGATGGGCGGTGAAAAATGACAAGGACTACGCCGAGTCATCCACAAAACCGGATTGGTGCCCTCTCATCGAAGTCCCTGAACCGCATGATCTTGAAGCCCATGAACCGCATGGTTGGCTGATTTTAGCAGACGAACTGATTGAGTTTATTGAAAATCGCTATGAAATAACGTGGAAAGACGATTATAAAGGTGGGATTAAAGACGCATGTGTAGATATTCTCGAAAAGATTTCAACAATGCCCCGCTATTCGTCAAGCGAAAGCAAAGAACGCCCTGCATTTCTGCCGCAGTATGAACTTACACCGCGAAGTGAGGAGGGCTGAGTGATGGAAAAATTGAAACAGTGCCCATTCTGTGGCGGTAAAGCTGCTATTCGCACATCGGCAACGAATGCCATTCCAAAGCATGTAAGGGCATACTGTTATTGTAAAAAATGTCTTTCTACAGGGGAATCATTTATTGACTATGAGGACGATGGGACATGCGTTTTTAAGGCTGTGGAAGCATGGAACAGGAGGGCTGAGTGATGGATAATTGGAAATCCTGCGATAACTGCAAATCCTTTGTTGATCCGCTTTGGTGTGCTTGCGTTAGGTGCAAAGATAATGAAGGCCATATAGACTTTTCAATGTGGGAGCCAATCCGTTGCCGGTGCGGCGGGGCTTTGTCCGAGATACGGGAGCATAACGGCAAGCGTTACCGCCATTGTTATTCCTGCCATTCTGAATTTTTTGAGAAGGATAATTAACGGCATGGGAAAGAAGTTTGCGAGAGAAATTGAATTTGACGTCAATCTCACAAGGAAGTGCATAAGCGATGTTTACATCGACGGTGTCTGCTTTCCGTATCAGATTCTGTCCGTATCGGTTGATGATTATTGTAACGGAACAGTTCCGCGAGTAAATATCACCATCCCGTGTGGAAAGGTTATAGCACGAGATGTATCTGGTGACGACGGACGCATCTTCGCAGACGACAAATTAAATATAGCAGAAATAACTGCCCCAGATGCATACGTTGCGTTGCTAAATGAAAACGAGCGGTTAAAGCGGATGATTGACGATCAAAACCGGAAGATAGCAATTCTTCTGGATACATGAGAGGAGTAATGCATGGAAGAAAAGATCCTATACACCTACGGCATGCGGCTGCGCGGGTTCTCGATTGGATGCCAGCCGATGGACGGATATGTCGCCCACGATGATGACGTTCTGAACGAGTATCACAGCATCCTGCTGTACGACAGGAAGCTGACAGAGGACGAGTGCCGAAGCTACGATCTGGACTATCTTGGAAAGAGGAGGCTGAGAAATTGAGCGAGATATTGGATTCAGGAGAACGGACGGAATTTCAGACTGGTGCGGTAAGAGACATGCGTGAAGGAAAGGGCGACATGGCATCCATCCCGTGGGAAGCAATCCTGCGGCTTTCACGGCACTATGAGAACGGAGCGAGGAAATATAAGAGGTGGAACTATCGCCTTGGCATCAACCTGTCCAGCTACATCGACTCCGCTTGCCGCCATCTGGCAAAGTACCAGTGCGGTTGCGACGACGAGGACCACCTCGCTGCGGCGGCATTCAATATTCTTGGAGCAATGCTGGTGGAGGAGATACAGCCAGAACTGATGGACCTTCCGTTGCGAAAAGGGAAGAACAGGTTCTGTTATTTTGATGACAATGAGTAAGAAGAAAGTCAATCCGCGCAGAAGGCCTCTTAGCGAAGCCGACGTCCCAAAGATTCAGGACGAGGCGATCCATCTTGCGTTTGCAATTTTCCTGACCGTGCTGAAAGACAATTTCGGATTCGACAACGACCAGATTGTATATGCGTGGGAACGTGCGGACAAGCTATCAGAAGAGGCAAAAGATGGTCGGATCAAGCTTTGGGATCTTGTAGGAGTGCTCCGGGACGAATACAACATCGATCTGGAATAGGTGGTGATGCGGCATCGCTGTATATGACTATGCTGATGCGATCAAGAGGATGCTCACTATGCGTCAGGTTGCGCAGTATTACGGATTCACGGTCAGCTGTAAGACAAGCAAAATGATCTGCCCGTTCCACAATGATTCAAACGCTTCGCTTGTCGTCTATCCGGGCGACAGAGGGTATTACTGCTACTCGTGCAACGCTGGCGGTGACGTGATCGACTTCGTGCAACGCCTGTTTGGGCTCGACTTCAAGGACGCATGCAGGAAGATGGATCAGGACTTCCACCTGCATCTCGGTGTCGGCGAGACCAGAAGCAATGCAGAACGGGAAGCAGCAGAACGAGCATTTCAGGAACGGATGGAGCGAAAGCGGCGGCATGAGCAGCGCAGGAAGCTTCTGTATGCTATCTACCATGCAGCATATAACCGCTATACGTTCTTGGACATCCTGAAGCGGGATAAAGCACCAACCGGATTTGACGGGGATTTCAGCCCGGAATATGTGTATGCTTGCAAGTACATCGATGAAGCGTGGGAACAGGTGCAGGAAGCCGCAGACAGAATCAGACAGTTTGAAGAAAAACATAATTGAATGGCCTAATGAACAATATTGATGAGATGTGGCCTATTTGCCATGACTGCCCATATTGGGAAGTGTGTGAACCACCATATATTTGCGAGGCTACAGAGCAGAAGATGAAAGTCGAAAAAACAGACGTCACTTAAAGGAGGACACAAACATGGATCAAATGAAAGCATTCAGAACGAACGTATTTAGTATGATTATCACAGGAGCGACACGTCATCTGGTCACCCCTGTCAAGATCAGGAAGGACGGCCTTGTGACCGTTGTGTTCTGGCAGGACGGCACGACAACATCCGTGCGCTGCGGAGCTGGTGAGCAGTACGATGACTATGTGGCATTCTGCGCTGCTCTGGCAAAGAAGATATTTCTCAGCAACAGCGCGATCAAGCGCATGCTGAAGAACACACCGGTTGAGATTGAAAACCCGCCCATTCTGACGGCGGATAACAAACCGGCTACAGTTGGCAAGGTGGTTGGACCTGATGCGACGTTTGTGACCGGGTCTGCTTTTTCGCCCGACATCAATCCGCCCGCCATCAATCTTTGGAAATGACCACGGACGAGATCAGCAAGTATGCCTACATGGGCGAGATGCCTGACAAAGAACTGTCCTGCCCGGAACGATGCCTGTGGTACGCATTGAGAGATGTGTACCGCAGGTTCCAATCAGGGGACATCAAGAAAGAGCAGAGCATTCAGGAAAAGAACAGAGCAATCAGGCAGTTTGAACTGGACTGCGGCGTGCTGGACAGCGCAAATCGGATTGTATCTCACAACGCAGCCATGTGGTCCGAGATCGAACTGGCTGGCAGTCTGTACGGCATGGACCGAACACTGGAAAACGCAGACGCATTCGTTGCGGCTGTGTACGGTGTCAAACTGAAGAGGGAGGGAGCAACTGTGTAGCATGGAACCTTTCACAGCATCCGGCAGAAAGAAGGTGGTTGAGATTTGGACCAATTGCAGTCATCTGATCAGTCAGTGATTGATTTAAAGACAAACAGAAAAAGTGTCCCGTTGAAGACAGTGGACAACTTTCTGCTTGTCATGCGGAATGATCCCTTCTACAACGGTGTCCGGTTCAACGAGATGTCCGGTCGGGCAGAAGTGCATAAGACCGTCAATGGCGTGCTCAACATCGAGAACTGGTCTGACACGCACGAGGCAACCAGCCGGGCATACATCGAAGCGAACTATCAGATCTACGACGTAGGGAAACATTCCGACGCGCTCAGAATCCTGTTTGAAGAGCGAAAATATAACCCCGTGAAAGAGCTGGTTGAAGGTGTGAAATGGGATGGGGAAGAGCGGTGCATCCATTTCCTGCATCGCTGGGCGAAGGTTGAGGACAACAACTATACGAGAGAAGTGTCCCGCCTGATTTTTGCGGGCGGTATTCATAGGCTGTATGCGCCGGGGACGAAGTTTGATGACGTGCCGATCCTGATCGGGACCAAACAGGGTGAAGGCAAGTCTTCTCTGATTCGTTATCTGGCAATCAATGATAAATTTTATGGTGAAGTTTCTCAGATGGAAGGGCAACAATCCATCGAACAGCTTTCAGGCAAGTGGATATGCGAAATTTCTGAACTGCTTGCATTGACGAAAACAAAGGATCAGGAGGCAGTCAAGGCATACATAACCAGACAGGTGGATACGTACCGGAAGCCATACGACAAGCAGGTGACGGACCTGCCGAGGCGATGTGTGTTCATAGGCACGTCGAACAATTCGAACCCATTATCAGACAAGAGCGGAAACCGGAGGTGGTATCCGGTGTACGTCGGCAGTACAGGCTACGATATTTTCGATCACGAAGCGGAGATACGCGCTTACATCGGTCAGTGCTGGGCGGAAGCTCTGTTCAAGTACAACATGGGAGAGATGCCGAACTTCGCCAACCGGAAATACATTGACCTGTACCGGGAAGCACAGGAGAACGCCATGCAGGATGACTGGCGCGTCGGTGCTATCATCCAGTATCTGGAACAGAAGATGCCGGGAGACTACACCTGCGTGCGTGAGCTTTGCCACAAAGCACTGTCTCCGAACCCAGACTTCCCAAGGGATCCGGGCTTCACTGAGAGCAAAGACATCGGCATGATCATGAACAAGCTGCCCGACTGGGAACCGGCAGGACGGCACAGGATAGAAAACTACGGCCAGCAGCGGTCATGGCGCAAGAAAGAGACTGCCGCAACGAAAGCAAAGGCAGAAGAAGATTGGAAGAATCTGGAACTGCCGTTCTGACAGAACAGTTCCGGCAGATCTGGAGTGCTACTCTGGATTTGTCGGAACGTGCAGAACAGACCATACAGAAAGGGGACTGATAGAACATGGAAGGTCAGCAGACATTGATGCCTATCGAAGATTTTATCCCGGAAGTCGTGAAAAAGCGCGGCTGGGCTGGCGGGCAGAACATTGCAAAGTACAATCAAGAACAGAAGAAGAACGCAGAATACCTGTCGTTCGCGATCCAGACATGGGGGATCAAGCGCGTTGATACATCGGACCCAAAGGCGGTCGAGGAACGTCTTGAGTGGTACTTTCAGCGCTGTATCGACAACAACATGAAGCCAACCATGTCAGGCATGGCCGCTGCGCTTGGCGTCACAAGGCACGTCCTCTGGGACTGGCATAACGGGATCAGCCGTCCGCAGAACTACGAGATCATCGAGAATGCGTACAACATGATGGAGCAGCTCTGGGAAATGTACATGATGAACGGTCAGATCAACCCGGCCAGCGGTATCTTCCTCGGCAAGAACCACTTTGGCTACAAGGACGTGCAGGACGTCGTGGTCCAGCCCAAGCAGCCGCTCGGTGAAGAGACCGACGCAGAGACCATCGAAGAAAAGTACCGGGAACTGCCGGATGAATAAGCGTGAAGGGGAAAAATGACATATCTTGATTTTTTGAAAACGAAAGTAGAGGTAGCACCAATCAGCGGATTCTCCATTGACCCATCCGAATTGTCAGAGGCATTAAAGCCACACCAGAGAGATGCCGTAATCTGGGCATTGAACGGCGGGCGAAGAGCTTTGTTTGAGAGCTTCGGGCTTGGAAAAACATTGCAAGAGTTGGAATACTGCCGTCTGGTATTGAAGCATCAAGGCGGGAAAGCTCTGATTGTTCTCCCGCTTGGCGTCCGTCAGGAGTTTAAACGCGACGCTGTGAATCTTCTGCATATCGAAGAGCCGGAATATATCACGGTGCCAGAACAGGCAACAGAAGATGGCAAAATCTACATGACGAACTATGAGCGCGTCAGAGATGGAGAAATCGACCCGAAAGCGTTTTCCTGCTGCGTTCTGGATGAAGCCGCTGTTCTCAGAAGCTTTGGCAGCAAGACCTATCAGACATTCCTGCCGAAGTTCAAGGGCGTGAAATACAAGCTTGTCGCGACGGCGACACCGGCCCCGAATCGACTGAAAGAGCTGATCCATTATGCCGGATTTCTGGAAGTCATGGAAACCGGGCAGGCATTGACGCGCTTCTTCCAGAGGGACAGCACAAAAGCAAACAATCTGACTCTCTATCCACACAAGGTAGAAGAATTCTGGCTTTGGGTATCGAGCTGGGCGCTGTTTATTTCCAAACCGTCCGACCTCGGCTATGACGATGAGGGGTATATTCTTCCAGAAATGGAAATCAAAACTCATGTTATTTCCAATTCTCAAAAAGAACATACAGATCGTGATGGTCAGTTTAAGTTTATGAATGATACTACCGCGAGTTTGTCAGAGGCATCCAAAGAGAAAAGGGAAAGCATAGAAGACAGAGCACAAGAGGTCAAAAAAATTCTGGCTGATTTTGTTGTTGAGGTGCTTCATGAACATGAAGGAATATCAGAAGAAATATCGTGCGGAGCATCGGGAAGAACTGAACGCGAGACAACGGGAACGCGGAAAAACTTATTATCAGGAACACAAAGAGGAAACAAGAGCCAGAAACAAGAAATGGGCAGAAGAACATCCGGAGAGAATGAAGGAACTTCAACAGAAGAATCAGGAAAAAGACCGAGAGAAGAGAAAAGCCCGTTCAAAAACCTGGTATCAGCAGAACAAGGAACGAGCCAGCAGGAGCAGCAGGATATCGAAACTTCGTCAATATGGAATAACGATGGAAATATACGATGCAATGATGGAAGAGCAGAAATGGCATTGTCCGATTTGCGGTGTGGAGCTGAGCAAGGAAGAGACTTCCACCAGCCCACGGATAGACCACAATCACGAAACAGGACAAATTCGCGGAATTCTTTGCATGAAGTGCAATTCGGGACTCGGAATGTTCAAAGATTCTCCTCTTCTGTTGATGAGAGCTGCCGATTATCTGGTGGACAGGTCGTTCTCTGGGCCGACCTCAATTCCGAGCAGCAACGAATGGAGTTAGTCTGCAAAGAGCTTGGACTGTCATATGTGTCGATTTACGGATCTGACAAAGATGAAGATAAACTTCGGAAAATCGAAGAATGGAGAGATAAAAAAGCAACTGTTTTTATCAGTAAGGGAGAGATGTACGGTTGCGGTGTGAATTTCCAACAGGCACACAAAATGATATTCTCTGGCATCGATTATAAGTTTCATACGTTCATTCAATCCATACATCGTGTATATCGGTTTTTACAGGAACATTCTGTTGTGGTCGATATCATCTATACGGAGGCGGAAGATCAGATTTACCGCGTCCTGATGGAAAAGTGGCAGCTTCACAACGAACAGCAGGAACGAATGAGAGATATCGTTCGAAAATACGGGCTGAATGAGTCCGCACAGGCGGCGAAAATGTGCCGCAGTATTGGAGTAGAAGAAATGGTAATTGAAGGAAACAATTTCAAGGCGATTCACGGCGACTGCGTGGAAGAGACGCAGAAGATGGAAGAGAACAGCGTGGACATGATTCTTACTTCCATCCCGTTCAGCAACCACTACGAATACACACCGAGCTACAACGATTTCGGCCACAATGAGAACACGGCGCGGTTCTTTGAGCAGATGGACTTTCTCAGCCCAGAACTTTTAAGGATCCTCCGGCCAGGACGCGTGTTTGCCTGTCATGTGAAAGATCGTGTGCTTTTCGGGAACGCGACCGGGACGGGAATGCCGACGATGGAGCCGTTTCACGCCATGTGCATTGAGCATTACATGAAGCACGGTTTCCAGTATTTCGGCATGATCACGATTGTAACCGACGTCGTGCGGGAAAATAATCAGACCTATCGTCTCGGATGGACAGAACAGTGCAAGGACGGGACGAAGATGGGTGTCGGATGCCCGGAGTATGTGCTGCTGTTCCGCAAGCTCCCGACCGATACAAGCACAGCCTATGCGGACGTGCCGGTTGTAAAGAGCAAGGAAGAGTACACCCGCGCTCAGTGGCAGATTGACGCGCACGGATTCTGGCGCGACGGCGGCAACAGGCTGCTTACCAAAGAAGAAATTATGAATATGCCGGTTGACAGACTTCAAGCAGTCTATCGGAAGTTTAGCCGCGACAATGTTTACGACTATGCGGAGCACGTTGAGATGTGCAAGAAACTTGATGCAGAAGGGCATCTTCCGGCCACGTTCATGGTTATGGCACCTGGAAGCTGGAATGCCGACGTCTGGGATGATATCAACCGGATGCTGACGCTCAATACCACGCAGAGCCAGAGACGGCAGGCGCTTCATGTATGCCCGCTTCAGTTTGAGACGGTGGACCGACTGATCAATCGCTACAGCAACGAAGGCGACCTGATCTTTGACCCGTTCGGCGGCGTCGGAACTGTACCGCTCAGAGCGTTGAAGCTCGGCAGAAAAGGCATGATGACCGAACTGAATGAGGGATATTTCCGGGATGCAGTCGGATATCTTCACGAAGAGGAAGACAATAGAGATGTGCCGACACTGTTTGACCTGATGGATTTTGGAGCGTGAAGATGATGAATAAAACAGAAGGTCAGATGATAACAAACCCCGTTAAAGCGATCCGCGCATTTTGCATTGACTGCTGTGGCGGAAGCTCCAACGAGGTCAAGCTGTGTACCGCACCGAAGTGTGCGCTGTATCCATTCAGGCTCGGAAAGAATCCGTACCGGACCAAGCGCGTAATGACGGATGAGCAACGCGCAGAAGCTACAGAACGGCTTGCCAAGGCCAGACAGAACAAGCAGAACGCCTGATTTCAGACAATAAAAAAAACCGCCCTACAGCCTCGTTATGAGACCGTAGAGCGGTTTTGGTTTTATTCTCCCTCTTTCTTGCTTATGCCATTCTTGCAAGTACAATGATAAAGGCCAGCAGAACGCCGATCAGAGCCGGGAAACCGACAAAGTACAGCGCGGCGACTTCCACAACAGCCAGAATCAGCGTGACCAGAACCGTCTGAATGGCGCGGATCTGCTCAGATGTCATCGGTTTTACTTCGCAGTCAAGAAATGTGTTACCGTCCAAAGCGATTTTGAACTTTCCGTCTTTCATTGCATCCTCCTTTCTCTATCAGCACAACGGAGAACCGGCCTTGCAGTATCGAATCTTGAGGCCCAAATCATACCAACCGGAATAGGCGCATTCGTTTTTTCCGTATTCATTGTAGCTGATCGACTCGACCAGATAGTCTTTCAGTGCATCATAGGCCAAGCTCTGCTCAAACGGGATGGTGATATCATCGTCACCGATTTTGATGATCCGATTGTGTACTCTGCAATCGGTCTTCAAAAGCTCATATGCGTCTGCTACAGTGATGTTTGCCATTGTTTTTCCTCCTTAAATTATATTATATTATTGCCTTTTATATTATTGCCTTTCTTCGTACATTTCGCGGATGGTTTTCTTGATTCTGGCGGCAAATTCTGGATTGGTATTGGAATTCGCACGCATGACGTTGTACAGAACGTTCGCCGGTACATATGCCCTGTCTGCCAGCTCGGACATGCTCATTCCGTCCTGATGAAACTGGTTGAGCATCTTGATCAATTCAAGGTCAAGCGGATAGTGGCGGCCTCTGCGAATCTTCTGTTCTTCCTGCGTTGCTTCCGGCTTGGGCAAGGCGGGAGCGTTTTCAAACTGATATCCGGCCTGATTGAGCGCAGAAAGAACATACGGAAGATTCCTCGGCGAAACCGTGCTCAGAATCTTCGCAAGCTCTATTGCCTGATCTCCTGACAGAGTGTTCTTGTTCGTGCTGTACTGTCCTGTCTTGCGCAGAGCGGGAAGGACCTCATGCGTTACCCATCGTTTAAACTCTTTCGCTCTCTCTTGTTTTGAGTTGAAAATCAGAGAATAGACGCCAGATTCGTTGATAAAATACAGTTCTTTGTTTGTTTTTGACATTTCTCTGCTTCTCATGAGATCGTCAACATCAACAAAATTTTTTATCGCCTGTACATGGTTGGCATAACCAAGAGCTTTAGTTACATCCGAGCCAACAAACCACGGCTCATCATTGATTAGAAGTGCGCGAACATCGTTAAAGAGACCGTTTCTAAATATCTGCAATTTATCCATTACAACCTCCTATATAGGCATAAAATCAAAAATATAACCGAGGGTTTTATTCCTCGGTGTATAATGTGTTTATGTATGATTTTAGAATTCGTTTTATTTCTGTTTGATTTGGCTTGTCTTTAAGATACTCTAAAATATCTGAATCAGTGTGTTTGTTCAATTTTAATCCAATAAAAACAGTGTTTTCTTTTGCCCACTTTCTTTTTGCTTCACTATCGTAATACTTTTTTTCTTCTGGCATGTCTTTACCTCCGTTTAAATAGGTAAAAACCATTATATCACCTCCCTTCACTGAATGTCAATCAGATGTTGCTGCATTCAGATCAGCTTCGCATGTCCTGCGATAGCGTTTTCGATTCTCTGCGGTTCGATGCCGATGTATCTCTGCGTGATGGCCGCAGAACTGTGTTGCAGAAGGCGCTGAACGAGTGCGATGTCGCATCCGTTGTTCTTGTAAATCTCTGTTGCGTACCACTTGCGGAAACTGTGTGTGCCGATGTTCTCATAGCCCAGAAACTCGCAGACGATGGCAAGCTGCTTCTGGACTGCTCTGGTCGTGACCGGGAAGATCCGGTCCTGTTTGCCGATCTTGTTGCGCTTGCAGTAATCGGCGATGTAGTCGTGGATCACCTGCGGGACCGTGAAGTGGCGCTTCTTGCCGGTCTTCTGTTCCGTGACTGCCAGTCTGTAGCGCCCGCCGTCGTTGATGATGTCGCACGGTCTGAGCTTGACGATGTCGCCGACGCGCAGACCAAGGTTCCCTTCCAGAACCAGAACCGTGGCGATTCGCTCATTCGGATGGAACAGGGCAGAACCGGCCTTCATTGTTGTGATGATCTCGTTGTACTGCTCTGTCGTGAGAGCTGTGGTCTGTTTGTTCATGCGGTTTCCCTCCTGTATGTGTCCGTGATTTTGTGAATGTCCTCCACCCTTGCCCAGCCAAGCAGAAAAGCCTGAATGTAATAGACCTTGCATGCGTCGCTGTGTGCGTCCCATGACATGATTTCCTGAATGACGCTCATCTTTTCGTGTTCGTTCATGATGTTCCACCTTTTAATCCATCTGCTGATAGCAGAACGCATTGTAGCCGAGTTCGGAAAGCGCTTTGGTCATTGCCTCGGCGGCAACCTCGTTCTTGAGCGCCTGACCGACAGAAGGCGGACTGAATACAAAACGTCTGCCGCCGAACGCGGACCATGAGAAGACGGATGTTCCCGCTTCTTTCGCCGCCTGCCGTACAAGCTTTTCATTCCAGCGGGGAAGCAGAAGAGAAGCCGCGTCAAGATTGCAAGTGCCGGTATCCTCCACAGAAGCAGCTGCAGAAGACGCGGCCGCCAGGGCCGTCACAAGATCATCCCGGAGCTTTGCATATTTGCCGGTCAGCGGCGGGACCGTCTCCGTGTATTCTTTGACCATCCTGTTATAGACGTTTTCGGCGACGGCCAGGTCGAACACGCGGCAGCCTTGCAGCTCTTCTCCCGTGCGTGTGTCCATCTTCATGACTTCATAGCATGGCATTCCGTTGTGTGAAAAGTCGGCAATGTCAATGACAATGCGCTTGTCCTCAAAGTGGTATTTGCCGTTGATCATAGGTTTCTATCCTTTCTCCCCGTTTGCCCGATAGGCCAGGCGGTTATTTAGCCTTCCACATAAGACCAGAACAGATCAAATCCGGCCTGCGCTGTGTCCTCGTATCTGGTTTCTTTCTTCGGCTCCTGTGCTGAATCAATAAGCCGGTCTATTCTTTCCTGCTCGTATCTGTGCTTCTCTGCAAGCGGTTCAGAATATCCGTTATGCTCGTCTGTCACCATGTACTCATGGCCGCGGTATCGATAGAACAGATGGACGGCATAGCCGTTTCTGTCCCGGCATTTACCGATATACTCCGCCTTGCTCATTCTTTTCCCTCCTGCCCGTATAGCCGATAGCACAGCTCTGTATTGTGGCTTTTCTTGAGTTTTCGACCGGAGTACCATTCTTCTACCTATGGCATCCGTGACAATCACAGAACGCAGAAGGGGAGCCGCGCTCTGTGACTGACGCTGGTGTCAAAAGAAAGAACCGAGACTGTCTGTTCAGCCCCGGTTCACGGTTTCAGTTGTGATGTGGTTTACAGTTCATCCACCCAGACACAGTTGTCCTCGGTCTTGATCTCGCCCATGAATCCTTCGTTTGTTTCCTTCCACTCCATCGCCTGTTCGATGCAGTAGTCCACATCGTCAACGGTGTAGACGTCCTTCTCGTCATCATACGGAAGCCCGCCCGCATCGAAGAAGTCCAAGCTCCAATCAGGGGAGTAGCCATTGCCCTCCCACACCATCATGCGGATCTCAACCGTTTTCTTGCCGTCAGTGATTTTCATTGTGCGTCTCCCTTCTTAGTAAGCTTGTGCCACGCCAGCGGGATCCAACAGTCGCCGCTGTAAATCATTTTGACTGCATACATATTGCCGTCCTCTCCCTGATACAGACTGCTGTCGAAGTCGTACAGGCTGTCCAGCTGGCTATCTACCCAGCGCCCACCACGCTCGGTGCGTAGTTTCTTATACAGGTCTTGGTCGATCTCCCTGTCTGTATCCTCACAGAAGGTGTATCCGGCATTCTTCGCGCCGTTCAGCTCGTCAACAATAGTAGTGAATTTCATTGTGCGTCTCCTTTTCGTTTTGATTTTATTATACTCGTGACGTGTTTCGTTTTTTGGACTCAATCAGAAGGGCAGTCATGTGACCGCCCTCTTAGTAAATTCGCTGTCCTGCTTTGAACTGCGCTACACGAAGCTTTTTCTCCGTGTTGTGAATCTTGTTGTTCACCGTGAACAGATTCTTGTTGAGCTTGTCACGCTCTTTGTAGTGCCGCTTCAACTTGTCTACTTCGTTCATGTCCTGCGCAATGCTGATCTTGCCTTCCAGAATGTCAAGATCTTCTTTGATACTCCAGTATTCTTCATTCAGTATATCAAGCTGACCGGTTAGAAACTCCACATCAACTGCGGCCTGTTTCTGGTCAAAGTCTGCCTTGCGGTCCTTTTCAGTTACAAACTGATCATCATAGCTCCATAAATCGTATTCTTCATTGTCTTCTTCAGAATCGTCCTCGTCGTTATCATCGTCAACAAAACCAGCAGAAAGCACTTCCTGCGTTCCTGTATTACTCTTGACATGGCGCTGCCCTTTGGCATCCGGTAGAATGCTCAGAACATGCGGAACGACGAATAGAACCAATATGAACACAATTAACACAATCATAATCATACCCCCGTTTATTAATTCTATTACAGATCTGTTCTGTTTTCAAGTTTCCTTTTTCCTCTTATGCTCTTCATCCGGGCTTGTGACCGGATCGCCGCATTAAACAGGGCAGAAGCGCCCTGTCCACTCTGCGATTAACACCTCCATTAGAAGCGCAGAAGGTTAAGAAGAAATCTCGACAATTCCGTGCTTATAGCAGTATTCGGCTTTTTTTATCAAGTATTCTGGAGAACCAGTCAGAAGCCAATCGCAATGAAGCTCGGAAATATTTGCGGACTTTGGAAGCCCTTGCTTCATGCGCTGCCTGTCGTTTTTCGTCTTGTTGTGAATCATCTTGTCGTTTACCATCGCTGTCCAGCAATCAGGACTCCATTTGCAACAGAACACACACAGATAATCATTGCCGACTTTGGCTTCATAATACTGCTGATACTTGTTTTCACCGTATTTCCATTCAATATTAGTTTTCATTTGTAATTCCCCTTTTCAATTCATTTTCGGATATCTGGTATCCGTGAAAACCTAACAGAAGGACCCTGTTAGGCTTTAGCTGATATCAGATTGTGAACTGTCTTGCGTGCTGTTCAATCATGCCAACGGCCATAGCCGACAGAAAGTGCAGAAGCATTCTTTTCATGCTGCTTCCTCCCTCCATCCTGTCGGCTTATAACCAGTACCGTCAAGAAATGCGCTATATATTGCAGTCATGATAAACCATCTTGTTTCAAAATTGCCCTTGATAATGCCATGACGATTTGCCCATAGAATAGCATTGACACAGCTTTCTTTTTCTTCCTGCGTCAACCGGGCAAAGGTCCAGCTTCGGCAATCCATTGCAAGATGATGCAGAAGCGCGTTTTCTTTGGTACGCGGCAGCTTGTCAACTTCACTATAGAAATAGACGGAGCCGCCCAGGTCAAAGTATTTTTCCGTAAATGTCATCATAAAAAATTTCCCCTTTTCAAATTTGTTTTTTCGGATATGATTTTATATCCGTGATTGTCTACCATTACAGAAGAATGATAGACAATAGCTGATATACAATCATGCTGCATTGCTTTCGGCATCCTGCGCACATTCGCCCAGGCGCTCATAATAGCCGTAATAATCGCTATACATAACGATATCATAACTTTCATCAGCTCCGGCCGCGTTCATGATTTCATCTGCAATGCATTCCAGCAGCCAAGAATAGCAGTATACAGAATAGCCGCTGATATCTTCGGCGCTTTCCGGAATGCTTTCTTCATCATGAATAATCCACTCTGAACCGGTATTGAAATAATCTTTTTCAAGCCGGTCAATATCTTCATCGTCATATATGCCGACAGGATACAGAACGTTTTGCCATTCGCTCTGAGCGCATCCTCGGATTGTAGAAAGCTGATATTTTTTGCCTGTTACAATGTTCAATACAGAAAGAAGAATGTCATAATCTTGGCTGGAATAAATCCCATAGGAACACACAAGCTCATTCAGATTATGGATTTCTTTTGTGCTGTATCTTGCCTTGTGTTCAGGCTGCAGAAAATCAGCAATCGCTTCAGAAACGTTTTTATAGACTTCTGTATTGTAGTCTTTCAAACGTCTGTTGAAGCTGTCCAGGATATCCGCTAATTCTCCATCGTTCAGAACGTCCATAACGCGCGCGATGTTTTCCGGAATATGATCTTTATAGTCACGATTTCCGAAAACAGCGATACCAGGATATGCCGATTCTATATCGAAATTATCCATAGAAAGCGTGCTTTCCTGATATTCCGGGTTAACCTGCATTGCATAGATGGTTTTTCTTTCCATTGTTTTTTCCCCTTTTCAATTAAGTTTTGCCCGGATGGGCTGGACATGGGCTTTTTTTGTCAATCTGAAAAACCCATGAGATAAACAGAAGTGATTGAGCAATCACAGAAAGACATTGCGGAACGGTTCCGTTCATCCATAGACGCGCAGAAAGCGATTGCTGTACATCGTGATACGCGCATCACGCGCCCGCTCTGACTTGTAATACAGAACATCTTGCACGCCTGTTTTTTCGTTTTTGATCAAAAGGCCGTATGGCGTTTTTTCGCGGCATGAATGAAACTTTTCGAATGTAGCTATGTGCTCACCGCTAATTTGTACGGTACACACGTTTGCATACTTCATTTTTTCTTTTCCCCTTTTCAATTAAGTTTGCCCGGATGGGCTGGACATAGGCTTTTTTTGTCAATCTGAAAAACCTATGAGATAAACAGAACGTGATTCTTAATCACAGAAAGAACATGCAGAAGAGTTATGCAGCGGCATTGTATAGGCTCTGATTGTACAGCCTGTTATACTTTTCTTTCGTCGTCTGTACATCCAGCTTTTGAAGCGTGTTTGCAGCACGGCCGAAAACAATCGCGTAACATGCCACATTGCGCATATTAGAAAAAACCGCGTTGATCATGTCCAGGCTATCAGCCTGCAAAAGATACGTTCCGGTTTCCCGCAAAAGCCAAACATAGCTTTTCCCGGTTTCCGCTTCTTTGACCGTCTTTACATCATATTCCGTGAAATCCGAAAAATAATGTTTTACGGTCCTTTTTGCGATTCGCTCCATACTTTCGAGAAGCTTCTCCCGGTTTTCAAAACATCTGATTTTTGACATTTCAATTTTTCCCCTTTTCAATAGTTTTTTTGTCCGCTCTGCATTTTTAATACCGGCTTGCGACGGTCAACGGCTGCATTAGACAAGCCGTCAAGCGCTTATTTCTTGACGGCTTTAACAGGTTATGCGACTTTGCTTTTTTCTGCATCTTCCAGGCTTTCGGATCCTTCGGTTTCCAGGTATTCAGAAATGCTTATGTCATTCCATGCAGCATCAAGAAACGCGGCCAAGAGCTTTTCAACTTCGGCCTTTTGTGCATCATATCCGCCTGGATATTTCCAGTTATAAACAATCTTTTCTGCTTTTTCTTCAAAATACTTGATCAGTTCATAACTAACGCTTTTCCCGGGCATATTACGGTATCCTGTGCAGATGGTATAGCTTCCAATGTAATAAACATCAAAATTCCATCCGTAAACGCCAGAAGTATATGCAATCGGGCTTTCATAATGCAAAAGATGCTGCATATCACAATAACCGATAGAAAGAATACGTCCGCCATTGTTGCGAATTGCTTTTGCAGTAGTCTTGAATTTCATTTTTTCTTTTCCCCTTTTCAGATAAAAAATTTACAGTTTACACGGCTTTGAACGTGTTAAGCTGCATTACAGCGGCTTTTTTCATGCCGCTGTCATCTGCATAACTGCTTTTTCTTCCTGCTTCACATCTTCTGCATAACAGAAGCGGTTATAATCGCGCGTGATGTAAGCAAAGCACTTTCTTCCGGTCCCGCGTTCGTTGAACGTGAAAACAACGGAGAATGTTTGATGACAAGCCATGGAAATAAGCAAGTCATATCCGTGCATTTCTCTGCAAAGCTCTTTGCAGTAATTCCAGGCGCGGACCTTGTATACAGACGGCTTTTTATATGCGCTGTAAATGTCGTCATAGGTCCAGGCTTTGTGCGCATAGGCAAAAACCGCGGCTTCTCTTGCTTTCTTCTGCCCAGCTTTGGAAGTGTTTTTAATTCTTTCGTTCATTGTGTTCTTTTCCCCTTTTTCAAAAATAATTTTTAGAATGCTTTCGGCATTCATACCAGAGAAGAAAGATTTTTTTCTTTTCTGGTATCAGCGCCGAAACGCTGATTGCGCTTTTCGTGCGCGCCCGCTGTTTTCCTGATAGATTCCATTTTGTTTTGTTGGCGCTGGCCTATTGCAACATTAAACAGAAAACCGTGATTTTGAGCGCCCTTTTAAGCAGAATACCCGAACTTTCACTTATTAGAGCTGTTGCCGTGTTTTCAGGCAAGCCGCCGCTCATGTCGGCGATTCTCTAACAGTATGACTCTAAATATTCCCGGTTTACAGTCTGCACCTCTGGACGTTTTCCGCTCTGTCATGCGCTGCTTTAACTTTATTGCAGTAGTTAGAGGGCGTCTTTTTATTTATAGCCGTATAGCCTCATTAACGGCTTGTCTGGTAATTTGTTTTAGCAGGTGATACCAGATAAGCGCCTGTTGGATTTTTTAGCGTTGCCTGCTTTTCGGTTTTTGTCATGGGCCGAAAACAGAATCTCGCATTCTGCTAAACTCTTAAATACTTTCGCTGTCGTATTTGTTTAACGTCGTCCGCGGCTTGCATTCAGATCATTCTTTTACGACGTTCCCATAATGGGAGACTTGCGATTTTTGAAAAGGTGAAAAGGGAATTCCCGCGTTCACTACTTCCGGAAACGCTCCAATAGTTTTTTTGCGGACAAGTCAACGCATCGATTTTTTTTCAGCTTTTCCGGTTTCGCGCTGCGAGCTGTATTCATTTTTCAAGGTCCATCTTGCCCGCCAGGTCCGCCCGCGGCCGCTTGGCTTTGGGCTTTTCCCTCGGGACGATTGTATGATAGCATAGGTTTAACCTATTGTCAACGGTTTAAACGATATTTTTTCGGTTTAACCGTTCTTTCTATGTTTTGCACAAATTCTCCCGCTCTGTTTTGTGCATTTTGTACACCTTGCCCGCTCGGTCAAATTGCGCCCGCCGTGATCAATCAGAGCGGCGACGTGTGGCCCGTTCCCGCCCGGCCTTTTTCTCCCGCTCTTGATCATTCATGCCAGCATGCTGGGCAATTGCATTTTATCATTGGATTATCCCGTCAAGGCCATGCCGCGCGTTTCCGTGGCCGTGGCGCGTTTTCTTTGCTTTGGTGGTATCAGAGCTTATCCGACAGGTGAAATGCAGTGGATGGCGGTTTATGCGGCTTTACAGGCAAGAGGCGGATTGTTAACCGTTTATGGCTTTGCGCGGTTGATAATAGGCGGACAATGATAGACAATCAATACAATCAATAAACCGTCAGACTGTGCGCAAATTGACGGAAATTATTGACGGTTGTAACCAGGCGGGCGTAAACTTGTCAGGTTGTATTACAAGTATACAAATCTACACGGCACTAAAATGAAACGTTTCATGAAGCTGTCAAGTAAAAACACTTGACAACCCTGCACAGAGGTAGGTAAATACGGCAAGTTTGGCACGGTTCCGGCCGCGCAAGTTCGTAAAATGCACAAAATACGAACGGCGGCGGGCAATGTTTCCGGGCCTGTTTGGCATGGCGGCATGTTTTCGGGCCGCCGCTGTCTGTCTGTCGCCGGGCCCGCCGGGGATACCAGCCCCACCTGCCGGGCGGGGTAGCCACTCTCTGCAAATTTCAAATAAAAAGGCCCTGCCACACCCATGACCGACCAGAGCTTGGATCGAGGCTAGGACCAATCAGAGGACGAGGTGACGGACCAGACCGCCATGACTGACCGTGACAAGCCTCTATAGCCTGTCTCAGCCTGTCACACCCCTGTCACACCCCCAAACCCATAGTATTTACTATATATTTCCCTTCTTCTGTGACAGTGAGTAAGGTAATATACCTATAAGTATGAGAAAACAGAAAAAATATAAAAACGCGGGAAAAGAAAGGAGACCACCCTGTCACACGCTCACCGTCACACTCGCGAAGACCTGGAAATGGCGAAAAGCACAGTAATTACTTGGCATTTGGCGATATGGGAGTTCTGTCGTAGCGTGACAGCGAGAGTAAAGAATGACAGTCCAAAGCTCAAAAACGGCAAAAAAAGGCAAAATTATGTGTACACAAAAACGCAAAAATACGTACACATAGAACTGCGTACACATAAAATTTACAAAATTAGGCCTTTAAATACTAGATATGATGTGCTACTATGTACGCAAAAATGGAGGTGGAACATGAAAACGACGGCAGAAAATAAGGCAAAGCTGGAGCAGTACAAGAAGGAGCACATCAAGAGGGTCCCGTTGGATATGCAAAAGACGCTGTATGATAGGCTGAAGGCGCATGCGGTAATGAGTGAGATCCCGATAAACAGATACATCAAGGAATCGATAATCGAGCGGATGAACAAGGAAGACAAGCGCGAAGGGATTGACCCAGAAGCAAACATTCGGGTCAACGAACGCGGGCAAGTAGAATTCTATAGGAGGTATGAAAAATGAGATTATACGGGCAGCAAATCATCGACATCAGCGCCAGACGTGACCGGATTGTTGTGTGGGATGCAATGGGAGTGAGGCACTTTACGGAGAATGACATTCCGCAATGGGTGAAAGAAAAATCAAGGTACGGTTGGTATTTACGTGTCAACGATGAGATGGGAGAGGTTTACAAATATCTCATCCATGTGAAGCACAACAGAAAATGCATGTTTGAGGTTGACGGCGTGGTTCATTTTGACATGAGCGGATACAAGAAGATTATTGACTATGTAGAGCAGCGTGAGCTGATGCGTCAGGAAGATATCGACAGGTGGCGCAAAGAGGTGCTTGAAAAATCCTGACCTGAAAAATTTTTCAAAAGCAAAAAAGGCCCATCCGGTGACGGACAAGCCATAACAATGATAGGCGTATCTCATTACGGAGAGCGTAACAGTCACGACGGACTATCTCAAAAATGGAGGTGGTCCGTTTTATGTTTGAGACGAAAGAACAGATAGAGCTGGAAGAGCGGATGATACGTCTGGGCGCGAAGGATCTGTCTGCGCTGATTGATGCGTTTGAGTATGCGAGGGGCAATGAAGACCACGAGTACATTGGGCAGATCAGGAAGGCAGCGCACGAGCACATCAAGACGAAGTACAACAGCGCGATGGACCTGTACCACCGGACGCTGATCTTCGATGCTCCGGTCAACTTTGACTGCTTCATGCGGGCGCTTGAGTTCAACCGTCCAGCAAAGGAGCAGTTCTGGTTGCCAAGGAGGGCAAAGCTGCTGCCTGTCTGCAAAAGCTTACAGGATATGGAGTTCGGCGATCTGGACGAATTGTTTTTAAGCTGCCCTCCGCGTATCGGCAAGAGCACACTCATGATGATGTTTATGCTGTGGGTGATGGGAAGAGACTCTGAGCGGAGCAATCTGTACTGCTCGTACACGGACAGCGTTGTCAAAGTTTTGTACAAGGGCATTCTGGAAGTGCTCGACGATGACATCACGTATGCATATGGTGACTGCTTTCCACAGAAGAAGCTGGTGTCAACTGACGCAAAGGACCTGCTGATTAATCTGGACAGGCAGAAGCGGTACGCAAGCTTTACCGGTCGGTCACTGTACGGAACACTGAACGGCGCATGCGACTGCAACGGATATCTGATAGCGGATGACCTGATCAGTGGCATTGAGGAGGCAATGAGCAAAGACAGACTGACCGCTGCATGGGCAAAGGTCGATAACAATATGCTTCCGAGAGCAAAAGAAATGTCAAGGGTCATTTGGTGCGGGACCCGCTGGAGCCTAATTGACCCCCAAGGCAAGCGGAGAGACCTGTTGGAAAACGATCCGAAGTACGCTGACAGAAAGTGGAAGGTTGTGAACACACCAGCACTGAACGACGAGGATGAGAGCAACTTCGACTACGACTATGATGTAGGATTCTCGACGGCATACTACCAGCAGAGGCGGGCAAGCTTTGAACGAAGCGGAGATCTGGCAAGCTGGAACGCGCAGTACCAAGGGGAACCGATTGAGCGTGAAGGCGCTGTGTTCGATTCGGCAGAGATGCGCATGTACAACGGAGTGCTGCCGGACAAAGCACCTGACAGAGTCTTCATGGTGGTCGATCCGAGCTGGGGAGGAGGCGACTACGTTGCGGCTGTGGTTGTCAACCAGTACGACCATGACCTGATTATCCCTGCTGTTGTTTTCAGCAACGCAGACAAGTCAGTAACACAGCCGATGATTGTGGCAGCAGTGAAGAAATACCATGTTACGGCAATGAAGGTTGAAGGAACCAAGATGACAGCCAGCTACGGAGAGGACATCGACAAAGCACTCCGCAAGGAAGGAATCAAGATTAATATGCAGATTAATACCAGTCACTTCACAGGAACCGGCAAGCGTGACCGTATCATTGCTGCTGCACCGGACATTCGGGAGAGGATGGTCTTCCTGATGGACGGGAAGAGGCCGAAAGAGTACGCACAATTCATGCAGCAGGTGTTCTCGTTCACCTTCACCGGCAAAGGATCACGTCATGATGACGCACCGGACTGTTTAGCCATGACTATCGATTATGTGACTCGCGGGACGATGGGGAAGGCCGAGGTCATGAGCAGACCGTGGTAAGTGCTTGAAAATAAGTGCAAAATATGAGAAAATATAAGAATTATGCTTTACAAGAAACGCAAGATGTGGTAATATACAAAGTGAGAAATTAGATATCTTGCGTGAGGTGAAATAAGTGAGGACAGAGATCCAGCTTTCACCTGCTGCGGTTCGACAGATCAATGAGAGCCTGACTAAAGGAAACAGTGTTGAGATTTCTGTCAGGAATGGTACTTTAATTATCTGGGAAACCAGTAGCAAGAAAAAATACGAAGTATGTGTTGCGCAGAGATAGGCAGCACATAAACATAATGAATGGCCATTTCGTGTTGTGCATAATGAATGCACAGCACAAAGGAAATGGTAACGACCACTACGGGTCAATTGCTTACGAAAATGTAGGCAATTGGTCCCTTTTTTTGTTTGCTTCTCTGACGGCTTTTTCTTTGCCGTTTTTGCGTTCCGGCAGGTTCAGGCATGTCCTGCTGGAACGTCTGCGGTACGGTCCGGCCTTGAAGTGTCTTCCCGGACCGGATGCACCTCCTTTCGACGTAAAGCCCCATGACTGCTGGCCTGAAAAGGTGAGGGGACCGCTCGGCGGATTCCTCTTCGGGATGAGACGAGAGCAGCGCCGTGAACCGAGGACCTTACTGATGTCCGCTTGAGGGAAATCGGCAACTATACACGGACGTGGTGCAATTGGTAGCACGGCGGTCTCCAAAACCGTCAGATTTAGGTTCGAATCCTAACGGTCGTGCCAAAATCCGCGCTGTGAGCGCCGAGGATGAGTTAAGCCACCTCATTTTCGCTGTGCAATTGCGCAAACCAATGCGGGCATATATCGCGGTGTGGAGAAGTCAGTCATCTCGCCAGATTCATGTTCTGGAGATCGTCGGGGCAGAGCCGACCACCGCAAAAAAGTTCATAAAGAAAGGGGACATTTAATTATGTCGTACATCTATAAGATAACAAATAATTGCAACGGGAAAGTATACATAGGGCAATCGAAAGTTCCTGTTGACCGGAAATGGAAATTGCATATTTGCGACTCTAAAAAAGTTAGAGATCAAAAGCGACCTTTATATATTGCTATGGATAAGTATGGCAGAGAGAATTTTTCTATTTCGATTATTGAAGAAGTAGTTGATGATTCACTGCTTGATGAACGGGAAATCTTTTGGATTGATTATTACGATTCTTTTAGAAACGGATATAACGCGACATATGGAGGCCCAGGAAGAAATTACGTAGATTATAGCCTCGTTTATGAAACTTATTTGCAGTTAGGCAAAAATTGCAAAGAAACTGCAAAGCGGCTTTCTTTGGATCCCGGGACTGTTTCAAAAATTGTAAAGGCGCTATCTGGGTCGGAGACTTTGTATAAACCAAGACCAAGTAGCAAAAGAATAAACATGTTCGATCTTGATGGAAATTATATTAGGACATTTTCATCTACAAGAGATGCTGCGAGATATGTGATTGACGATAAAAAACTTAATGCAAAGAATGAAAATGGATATAGTCGCCACATTTGCGAAGCGTGTAAAGGGCGACGAAAAACAGCAAGTGGATATGTTTGGCGGTATGCGGCGTAACAAGCCGATCACCGCAACCAACGACTACTAACAGGTGGTGAGCAAGTGAAATGGGCGACACAACCGAAAATGTGACTGAAGCTACTGAGGAGACAACTACTACTGAGCAGAGCACGACTGCGAAGCAAGAGACTCCTGCCAGCGGCGCGGCCTATACGGACAGTTCAGCTCGTTCCGGCACACCGCTGAGAGATATGCACGGAAGGCAGCAGATTTTCACGAGTGAGCAGGAAATCACAGCGGCCAACCTGATTGACGTACTGAACAAAGCCATTCCGAAGCACATGAAGAACCGGAGTGACGAGATCTATCTGGAAAACTACCTGCGCGGCATTCAGCCGATTCTGGACAGGGTCAAAAAGTACCACGATGAAATCAACAACAAGGTCGTGGTGAACGTTGCCAACCAGATTGTGACGTTCAAGACATCCGAGTTTGCCGGGGAGCCGATCCAGTACATCTCACGCGGCAGCGGAGAGTCCGTTCCAAAGAAGGTTGAAAAGCTGAATTCCATGATGCTGTCCGAGGGCAAGCAGTCCAAGGACATGGATCTGGCTTACAAGATGTTCACGTCTGGTGTCGGCTACCGGCTCGTCCTGAATGACAGCGCAGAGAAAGTGGCCAAGGGTGAACTGCTGGATGAAGCGCCGTTTGAAATCTACATCCCGGAGACGCGCAACACGTTTGTCATCCGCAGGAACGACGTAACGAAGCGCGTCCTTGCCGGTGTGACGTTCTGCTATACGGATGACAACGAGTCCAAGATCGAGTACACGGTGTACACGCCGAATGTGACGTTTACTGTGGAAGGAAACGCATCACATGCGGAAAAGATCACGAACACCGTCACGCACAACTTTGGCATGGTGAACCTGATTGAATATCCATGCAACAGCGTGTATATGGGCGCTTTTGAGGTTGTTCTTCCTCTTCTGGATGCCTACAACTCCTGCCTGAGCAACAGGCTTGACGGCATCGATCAGTTCATTCAGGCCATTATGGTCTTTGAAGGCGTGGACATTACGAGGGAGCAGTTCCTTGAGCTGAAGGACCTCGGCGCACTGAAGCTGCCGCCAGCCATCGACGGACGGTCGAGCAAGGTCTACTACCTGAACGAGCAGCTGGACCAGAGCCAGACGCAGACGCTGGTGGACGATATCTACCATACCATCCTCCAGATCGTCGGCATGCCGAGTCAGGGGAACGCGAACACCTCTGACAGCTCCAACAACGGCGCGATCATCATGAAGAATGGCTGGTGGAACGCGGAGGCGAGGTCGCTTGAGACTGCCGGAATGTGGAAGGAAGCGGAAACCACCTTCCTGAAAATCGTTCTGAAGATCTGCCAAGATGCCAATGTGCTGACCGGCCTGAAAGTATCGGATGTCGAGCCGAAGTTCTCCCGCAGAAGTTATGAAGACCTGCTGGTGAAGACGCAGAGCTTCTCCACGCTACGCACTGCCGGATGCACACCGCTTCAGGCGTTCAAGTACAGCCACCTCAGTCAGGACCCGGAGAGCGACGCGATGGCTTTTGAAGAATATCAGGAGACCAGAGCGAATGAGCTTGACGCGATCAGCGGCATCGGAGGGACCGGCAACGTGACCAACTACGACGATGCGGGAACCGAAGATGAGACGCCGGAGGAAGAAGAACCTGAAGAAGGGGACAGCTCTGGCGGAAACGACGGCAACTACGGTGTCTGCCCTGTCTGCAAGCGCAGATTCAAGAAGCGCAATAACCGTCAGGTCTATGACCGGAACGAGTGCAGGAAGATCGCACAGAAGCGCAGGAGGTTCGGTGGTATTGGATGAACTTTGATCTAGCCGACAAGGCAATCAAGGACATGAACCGCAGGAACCTAAGAGCGTTTGATGGGCTGAAGACGCTGAAGTTCGATGAGCTGAACGTTCTGAAATCGGTTGCGAAGGTATACGACAACTCTGTCAGCATTGCGAAGAGACGGTACAGGCAGATTGCGGAAGACGCTTACTTGGAGGCGCTGATCCTTGCCGGAATGGAGCGAAAAAAAGCAGAGAAGCTGGCGGAGGAGTCCATTACGGATGACTGGGTTCTGGACATGCTGGAGGACTATGACGCGCTTACGCTGTACAGCTTCGTCAACGAGGTGGAGCGCAAGAAACAGCGGACAGCAGAGTCGATTCTGGCAGCACAGGACAAAACAGCCGAGGTGGACAAGGCACTGAGGCTGTGGACCCTTCAGGTTTCTCAATATGCTGACAACAGTGTCCTGTATGCCACTCTTGACGGTTATGAGAAGGCCGGAATCAAAAAGGTCAAGTGGGCGTCCGAGAAAGATGAGAAGGTCTGCAAGGTCTGCTACAAGCTGGATGGCAAGATCTTCCTGATAAGCAAAGTTCCGGTGACACCGCATTACCACTGCCGGTGCATCCTGCTGCCGGTGAAGGAAAAGTAAGGATACAAACGGGAAACCGTTTTGAATATCAGTCAGAGAAGACTATAAAACGCGCAACTGGGGAGATCCAGTATAAAAGCGCAAAATAAAGGGAGCAGAGAAGCTCTACTTAACAAACCGCAAAGGAGAATTGAATTATGGCAGAATCCGATGTGAAAGTGACCGAAACCACTGATCCCGTGACCGATCAGGTTGACGAAGGCGCTTCCGAACAGGTTGACGAAAGCGCAGAAATCGCACGCCTGAAGGCTGATCTGGCGAAGCAGAAGGCGGCGCTGGACAAGGCTACCAAGGAAGCCGGGGATTACAAGAAGCAGCTCCGGTCCAAGCAGACGGCAGACGAAGCCGCTGCCGCAGAGGCAAAAGACCTTCAGGAGGCCATGCAGAAAGAGCTGGAGCAGCTGCGGAAAGAGAAGAGGGTTGCCGCAGATACGGCAAAACTGATCCCGATTGTCGGCGACAACACCGTAGCCGGACAGATCGCAGAGTTCCTGTACGGCGCAGAGGACGCCGATGCCGCAATGGACCTGCTGTCCAAGGCGTGGACGGCAAAGGAAAAGGCCCTCCGTCTGGAGTTTGGAAAGATTCCCGCGCCGGGAGCCGGTAGCTCTGAGGGCGCACAGCTCACCAAGGCAGAGATCATGAAAGTCAAGGATGCTGCCGAAAGACAGAAACTCATCGCGGAAAATATCCATCTATTTATGAAAACATGAAAGGATGATTCATCATGGCGGTTATTACCAACACCACTACCACTACTCAGTTCAGTCAGATGACGGTAAAGGAACTGGACTTCATCACCCGTTTTGAATCCACTTGGCAGGCCATCATCGAGATCCTCGGCATTATGCGGCCCATCGAGAAGTCGCCCGGCACGAAGCTTGTGTCCAGCGTCGCTTCCATCACCCTCGCCAACGGGACTGTGGCTGAAGGAGACGAAGTTCCTCTGAGCCTTGCGACCGTCACGCCGGTTGCGTATGCTGACCTGACCTTCAAGAAGTACCGCAAGGCTGTCACCGTGGAAGCGGTTGACAAGTACGGCGCTGCAAACGCGGTTCAGAAGACCGACGATGCCCTCCTGAACGAACTGACCGGCAATGTTCTGGATGACTTCTATACCTTCGCTCAGACCGGCCAGCTGACCGATACGTACAGCACCTTCCAGATGGCCGTGGCGATGGCTATTGCCAAAGTCAAGAACAAGTGGAAAGTGATGCGGCGCGACTACAGCAACATCGTTGCGTTTGTCAACACGCTTGACCTCGGCGAGTATCTCGGCGGCGCTCCCATCTCCACCCAGACGGCTTACGGTCTTGAGTATCTGAAGAACTTCCTCGGTGCTGAAACCGTCATCGTTACCTCCGAGATCCCCCAGAAGAAGGTTCTCGCCACTCCGGCGGACAACATCGTCCTGTACTACAGCGATCCTTCCAATGCTGATTTCAAGGAACTCGGCCTTGACTATACCACCGGCAACGGCCCAACCAACCTGATCGGTATTCACAAGGAAGGCAACTATGGCCGCGTCATGGGAGAGACTCACGCTCTGATGGGCATGAAGCTCTGGGCTGAATATCTGGACGGCATCGCCAATATCACCATCGGAAGCAACAGCACCGGCGGTAACGGCGGTGAAGGCGGTAACGGCTGATGGCAGCACCCCGGAGGAAATACACCGTAATCGGCGATACTTGGCTTAATGTTCGGGAGGAACCGAGCAAAGACAGCAAAGTAATCGCAAAGCTGAATCCGGGCGATACGGTTACGGTGGATGTGAAAGCGGATGCTCCCCTCGGATGGTTCGCGCTGAAAGACGGCGGCTATGTGATGGGAGAGTTCATCGAATAAACCATAGGAGGCGGGCAAGATGACCGTACTGGAAAGGCTGAGAATCAAAACAGGTGAGGACAGCGAAGAACTGCTCTATGACCTGCTGGAGACGGCGAAGTACGCAATTCTTGCCCGCCGCTTTCCGTTTGCGGACTACCCTACGGACGATGACGGAAACGTTGTCCTTGAATCACGGTATCTGGACCTGCAATACCGGATGGCGCTGGACCTGTACAACAAGATCGGTGCTGAAGGGCAGATGAGCCACAGCGAAAACGGAGTGGCACGGGCGTATGAAAGCTCATGGATTTCGGCGCAGCTTCTGGAAGAGGTCACGCCGTTTGTGGGAACGGTGAGCTGACATGCGTGATCTGAAACGAAACCAGACGGAGTTCTGGTACTGTCTGCTGAACACGAACACGCAGGAAGCGATTGTCGATGAGAACGGCAACGAGACCGGGGAGCTGATCCCTTCGTACAAGAAGGCCGTCTCCATGCGGGCGAATATCTCACCGGCGACCGGCCAGAATCAGGTGGAGCAGTTCGGAAATTTGGACAGCTATGACAAGGTGATTGTCACCTGCGACATGAGCTGCCCGATTGATGAAAACACTGTTCTGTTCATCGACAAGCGACCGGAATACACCGAAGTGCAGACGCATGAGATCATCGAAGGACAAGCCCTGTATGCAGACGATGAGGTTGTTGAGAAGACGTATGAGCTTCCGAAGTACAACTACATTGTCAAGCGTGTGGCGAAGAGCCTGAACGGAATCTCGATTGCGGTACGGAAGGTCGATGTCGGATGAAGATCTCCATCGATGTGTTTGACAGCAAGTCGATTGACAAGGCGATCAAACAGCTGGAGGAGTATCAGAAAGACCTGAACCGGAAAGCGCAGGAACTCTGCAAGAGACTGGCAGACATGGGAGCACTGTATGCCGAGTGGAATTTCTCCGGTGTCCAGTATGCCAGCGACAACATCGACTACAAAATACAGGTTGATTCTGTTGGTGACAATCAGTACGTCATCCGGGCAAATGGACAATCTGTTTTGTTTATGGAGTTCGGCGCTGGTGTCAAGCACGGATACGGACATCCGCAAGCATCACAGTTCGGCATGGGTCCGGGGACGTATCCGAACGGAAAAGGTCACTGGGACGATCCTCATGGCTGGTGGTTCGGTGAAAAAGGCCACTGGACACACACCTACGGCAACGCACCCGGGATGCCGATGTATAACGCAGCGAAAGACCTTAGAAGTGAGATTCAAAAGGTCGCGCAGGAGGTGTTTCAGTCATGATCGACCTCGAGAATGATATCTACGATTATGCGGCGAAGGCACTGAGAGCGGCGCACACCGGCATTGACGTCGCGGCGGAGTACGTCGAGATGCCAGCAAAGTTTCCGCATGTCAGCATCGTCGAGGCGGACAACCGGGTCCTTGAGAGAATGCGCACGAACAACATCGAGAATGCAATTCAAAGCATGTTTGAGGTCAACATCTACAGCAACAAGGCGTCAGGGAAAAAGTCCGAGGCGAAGGCGATTGCCAACACACTGGATGATGTTCTGTCCGGTATCGGGTTCACCAGAACGTTCCGCGAACAGATCCCCAATCTGAGGGACGCAACCATCTATCGAATTGTCTGCCGATATGAGGCAGTGATAGACAAGAATTTTGTCATATACCAGAGCGAATAATCGCTATGAATGAAACTGAAAGAAAGGACTGATTGATTATGAGTCAGCGCTTTAGTACCGCCGGAATGCATCTGTACTATGCAGTGGAAACGTCCGCAGGGACCAGACCGCAGAGCGGACTTGTGAAGATTCCTGAGATCAAGAGCATTCCGAGCTTCAACTCTGCGCCTGAAACCATCGACAGCACCACGCTGGAAGAAACCGAGTTCCGTACCTATGTGGAAGGCCTGAAGGATCTGGGCGGTGCGCTGGAATTCGGCGCGAACATCACAGCAGATTTGATCAGTGCGTGGGAGACCTGCAATTCCGCGCATGACGCACTTGATGAAGGCAAGGCCATGTGGTTCTACGTGGTCCATGACAAGCTGGAAAAGTGCGTTGCGTTTGAGGGCGACCCGTCCCCGCTCGGCCTGAACGAGTCCTCTGTCGGATCCATGCTGGAAACCTCACTGTACATCACCCCGAACACGGCACCGCAATGGATCACGAAGCCGACCATCACCGTAAACGGCTGATAGAAAGGAACACGTAAGTGGAAGAAAAAATTAATCCGATCAAGATTACAGACAAGGATACCAACGAAACCTATGAGCTGGACTTCAACCGCGAGAGCGTGAAGTTTATGGCGAATCAGGGCTTTGTGATGGATGACATTGTCGATCTGATCGCTGTCAAGGGTGAAGAGCTGTGGTACTACGCATTCAGAGCGCACCACAGACGCCTGTCAAGAAACCAGACAGACAATCTCTATGAGAAGATGGGCGGTCTGACTCCACAGATCATCAAGCGGCTGATGGAACTGTACCAGCAGGCTCTGCTGTCCAACAACATCGTTCAGGACGAAGAAGATCTGGAGGCAAACCCTCACGTGACAGTGGAGCTGTAAGCGAGGAGCAGACGACTCCGCTGTCGATCATAGAAATATTTGAACGTGACTGCCCGTACTATATGGCAATCGGCATGACATATGAACAGTATTGGTATGACGATCCCATGATGGTACGGGCTTTTTATAAGGCCGACAAACTGCGGAGAGAACGCATGGACGAGGAAGCTTGGCTCAACGGACTTTACATCCTGAGAGCACTTGACGCGACCGTCGGGAATGCCTTCAGGCAAAAAGGGCAGCAGCCAGTGACGTATCCGAAAGAACCTCAATCTCTCAGCGAAAGACGAGAGAGAGACGAGGCAAGAAAGGCACGCGATGAAGAACAGGAAGCGACGCTTGCCCTTGCGTGGATGAGCAGTTTTGTACAGGCCGGTAAAAACTGGGGCAAGAACAAAGAAGCAAAGGGGTGATGTACCGTGGCTGAAGGAGCAGGACCAATCGACAGTTTGAGCATCGAAATCGGTGCATCGTCTACAAAAGCAGTAGAAGATATTAAGAAGCTTGCAAAAAGTTTAAAAGAACTGAAGACGGCACAGCAAGATGTAAAAAGCGGAACATCAGGTACAAAAAACACATTCCAAAATATCAGTGACAGCAGCGTTCAGGCGATGAGCAAAATCGAATTGCTCAGAAAAAAGCTTGGCATCCTAAAACAAGAGCTGAACAAGAAGATGGCCCTTGGGAAAATAGATGACAAGGGTATTGTGAATGCCGCATTGCAAATCAAGAGTGTTGAAAGCCAAATCGCAAAGGCTTCCGGTAAATCCGGCATGAAAGCATCGTTCAATCCATCATCCGACCTGATGACGAACCTGAAGCAAATAGGCAAAGATCTGAAAGGGAACGTCAAGGATGGAGCGCAAGCGTTCGGGAGTGCGCTTAAAAGCGCTGCCGGTTACGCAAAAAGCATTGCCAAGAGCATTCTGAGTTTTGCCGGGAAACAGATAAAGGGCATATGGGACAAATCCGCTTTTGCCGGTCTTGAAAAGTCTCTCGGCAGAATCAGGAACGTTATCAACTCATTCAGCCGCATTGCGTTTTACCGTGCAATCCGAAGCGCAATCAAGTATGTTACGGATGCTCTGAAGGAAGGCGTCGAGAATGCGTATCACTATTCCAGAGAGTTCGGCGATGCGACAAGCTATATCGCGGACGCATACGACCGGATATCCAGCTCGGAGTTCAAGATGTCCAACCAGCTCGGCGCGGCATGGGCAACCATGATTGCCTACATTGAGCCGATTATTGTTCGCATCATCAATCTGGTTACAAGAGCAGCTGACGCCATTACGCAGTTCTTTGCCATCATGAGCGGAAAAGGGACGTACCTGAAGGCCGTTGACTACAACAAGCAGTGGGCAGAATCCGCAACCGGCGCTGCCAAGGCGGCGAAGGAATGGAAAAACCAGCTGATGGGCTTTGACGAGATCAACCGTCTGGAAGAACCGTCTGACGGCGGTGGCGGCGGTGGAGGAAAAGCTGGGCTCAATTACGGAGACATGTTTGAGGAGACGGCGAAAAACCTCTTCTTTGAACAGCTTCGTGACGCGTTTGAAAACGGCCAGTGGGAGCTGATGGGCCAGCTGCTCGGTGATAAGTTCAACGAAATTGTCGATATGGTGGACTGGAAGAAGTACGGCAAAAAGATCGGAAATGGACTGAATGCGTCGATTACCGTTGCATACAATTTCCTTAAAACGGCGGACTTCAAAAACCTTGGCGAACGTTTGTCTGAGTTCATCAATAATGCGCTCTACCAAGTCAACTTCGATCAGGCCGGTCGTGCATGGATGAGGCTGAGACTGTCTCTGCTGGATTTTCTGCTTGGACTGACTGACGGACTTAACTGGAGCATGCTTGCAATTAAACTAAGCAACTTCGTGATCGGGTCTCTCAATGAACTGAGCGAATGGATCAGAACTCTTGATCCGGCTGAGATTGCAACAGCTCTGAAGGACTTCTTCGGGAACATCAAGTACTCGGAAATCGGTCAGGCACTGTACGATGTGCTGAAAGAGGCGGTAGATTATGCGGTTGGAGTTTTTGACGAACTTGGCTTGGACGGGAAGACAATCAAAGCCATTATGGAGATCGTTGGCGGACTTGCCGCTTTGATTCTGGCAATCAAGGGCGTTGCTACGGTGGTTGGAACGGTTAAGATAGCGCTCGGTCTTCTGACAAGTCCAATCGGTCTTGTGGTCATTGGGATCACAGCACTGATTGCCGCAGGAGTTTTGCTTTACAAGAACTGGGATAAAATCAAAGAAACCGCAACAACGGTGTTCGGACCACTTCTGGATGACATCAAGCGTATTTTTGGAGGCATTAAAGAAGTGTTCCAAGGCCTGATTGATTTCGTTGCCGGTGTATTTACGGGAGACTGGTCAAGAGCGTGGAACGGCGTGAAGGAAATATTTGGCGGAGTCCTTGATGTTGTAATAGGCGACATTTCAATAATGTTTGATTGGATCAATGGCCTGATTGGCGCTGTAGCGGATGCTCTCTCATGGCTGCAAGGGCTGTGGGACGGGATGAATCAGATTGCGGAAAGGAACGCAAGATGGAACGAGGAAACAGGCAACCTTTACGCAACCGATCCGTCGCAGTACATTCCGCGCCACGCAAACGGCGGCTTCCCAGAGGACGGTCTGTTTATGGCAAACCACGGGGAGCTGGTCGGCAAGTTCACGAACGGCAGGACCGCTGTGGCCAACAATGAGATGATCGTCGAAGGTATCAGCGCCGGTGTATTCAATGCGGTTGTCGCGGCGTTTTCGCAGACCGGCGGTGGCGGCGATGACAGGCCAGTGAACATCTATCTGGACGGTCGGCAGATCGCGCAGACCACAACGAAGTATCAGAACCAGTTTGCGAGAGCCGGTGGCATGTAAAAGGGAGGCATGAAAATGACATTAACCATCAATGGTGTTGACATGACTCCCTATGTCGCTTACGGCGGGCTGAAGTGGCAGCGCTATGACATTGACTCGCCGGACACCGGCCGCGCAATGAACGGCCTGATGTACCGAGGGAGAGTCACGACGAAGATAAGGCTGGACGTAACGTGCAGACCGCTGACCGCAAGAGAACTCAGAATCGTCCTCAACGCAATTCTCCCGGAGTATGTAACCGTTACCTATGATGATCCGATGCTCGGAACGGTCACAAAAGTCATGTACGCAAACAACAATCCGGCAACGTATCAGGTCAAGAGGCCAAACGGACGTGAGTACTGGACCGGCGTGACGTTCCCGCTCATAGAGAGGTGATGAGCTGTGCAGACTACATCAGCACTGTACAAAAGCATCGTCGCTGGGGAGCACTACTTTGAAACGAAGATCAGCATTAACGGGAACGAGATGACAGAGGACAAGATCATCTCACTCAGCAAAGACAGACCTGGTATGACCGGAAGCACTCCGACTGTCGGCGGCGCGGTATGCTCCACAAAGCAGATGACGATCATCAATCCAGCTTTCACAATCCCGGAAAGAGCCGAAATCAAAGTGTATGTAAGAGCGAGGAACGACACGCAGACCAGCGAGTGGCTTCCGTCCGGGACATATTACATCGATACAAGAGCGAAAGGGGTTACTGACAGCGGGATCGATACGCTGACGATCAATGCCTTTGACGCAATGATTAAAACCGAGGCGGACTATCCCGATACGAACCACAACTGGCCCTATCGGGATAGGCTGGTCGTGGCAGAGATTGCACAGACTATCGACGTAGAGGTTGACAGCAGGGCCTATGGCAACATGACTGCCGAGTACATGGTGAATCCTCCGACCGGTGAGGTGATGCGCGAGGTTTTGGAACATATCGCGGCGGCGAACTGTGGAAACTTTGTAATCACGGCAGAGAACAAGCTTATGTTTGTCCCGCTGATCGGTTTGGACCCAGAGCAGAATCTTGTGGGGCGGTATCTGAAATCCGAAACGACTACAGAAGCATTAACATTTGGAAATGAGGGGTGGTATATCCTTGTCTAATATTAATCTTGGAACAAAGATGCGCACCCTTGATGTCGGGCAAAAGAGAGCAGCATATACAGGTGTAATTGTCCACGCCGGTCAGACAGAAGATGGTCAGGCGATTGATTATTCGGTCGGAACTGACAGCGGATCTGTACTTGAAGTCAATGTTCCAAATGGGTCGTATGCGCTTGCCTATGCTCTGCTCGACAAACTGAAGCTCAGAGGGTACAGATACCAACCGTTTGAAGCGGACGGCGCTATCTCTGATCCGGCAATCGAAATTGGAGATAACATCACGGCGAACAATGTGTCGGGTATCGTGATGGGGATTCAGACCAGCCACTCCCGGCTGATGGCATCAACGCTCAAAGCTCCGTTTGACGAAGAGGTAAACCACGAATGGAAATATGTACCGAGGTCTGAGCGGCAGTTCAAACGGGAAAGCGCATACACGCGAAGCAGACTGACCATCACGGAAGGGCAAATTTCCGCAGAGGTTGTCCGAGCGACAAACGCTGAAACTCAATTATCATCCAGAATATCCATCAATGCAACAGAGATCGCCGCAAGGGTGAGCAAGACTGGTGGAAGCAGTCAATCTTTCGGGTGGAGTCTTACGGATTCAGAGTGGACTTTGATGTCCAACAATTCAACAGTCCTGAGAGCTACGAGTTCCGGCATCGAGATTATGGGAAGAATCACCGCGACAAGTGGGTATATCGGTAACGGATCGTCAGGGTTTGAGATTGGAAACAATTACATCCGAAATGGGATGTTAAGTCGTGATGATACAGCACACAATGGTGTGTATATCGGAACAGATGGAATTGCGCTTGGCGCGGGTAATTTTAAAGTAGATTCGAGTGGGAACCTGACAGCAAGTTCTGGGACGTTTTCTGGTTATGTACATGCCGGTAACATCCAGTCAGGTGGGAGCTATGGAACGTTCAATGCATCAGGGCTGACAAATTACTCTATTAGCGATTCAAAAATCGGTGGTGGAGAAATTAAGAATAGAGCCATTGGTGGCGGCGAGGTCAGCTATGGAAAAGTAGTTTTCACCGATACGTTGGATCAGGTAGGCGTGAACAAAAGCAACATTGAAGCGTTGCAACGTGGCTATTTTGGTGCCTTGGCTTGTACAAGTCTTGTCATTGGAGATTGGCAAATTGTGATTGAATCCGGCGGGCGTGTGTACGCTGTACAGGCATAAGGAGGATGAAATGCAAAAGATTATTACAGAAACAGGACGCGAGTTCATCGTTGCTTGGTGTGGCTTGTCAACCATTGATTTTGTACTCAGGTTTGAAGTAAAAGGCGAAACAATGCAAGGCGTCCTTGCTACGTTTACGAATAAAGAAGAAACCGGCACGATAACACACGTTTTTGACGAGCATGAAACAGTCTATACAGGGTACACCGTTTTCACAGGAGTTGACATGAGGCAGAACGGGCATATTATTGTTTCGCTGATGGAGGAAACCACATGAAAGAAACACTGACAGCTGTCATCCAAACTCTTTGCGGCTTGTTTGAAGACAAGGCAGAGCTGCGCGGGATTAACGACTGGGATAAATTTATCGAATGCATAATTACTCTACAGCAACTGGCAAACAGCTTACCAGACCAGAAGCAAGAAAGCGAAGTGGTGAACGATGGCTGAATTAACAGGGAAAGCAGTATCGGAACTGCCAGAAGCTACCAATGTGCAAGATTCTGACCTGTTGGCATTGAGCCAGAATGCATCGTCCAAGAAAGTATTTGCAGAAACATTGGTACAATATATTGTATCAAAGACTCAACTTATTGTCCCACCGATTGCATCCAATATGGACGCTGAAGTATATGGGCATGATGGTATCCACTTCAATCGGTATATTAGCACTACTGCTCATACACCATATACAGACGGTTTGACAACATCAGCAGAAGGTTATTGTGTCACGTTTATGAGCGGCACGTATGGGAGCCAAACTGTTTATCCTAATGGACAGGCATCGTTTTTTAGGCGTGAAATATATGAGGAATCAGGCGGCGGTATTGCGGCTGGAGCATGGAAAACCGTAACGACGATTTGATTAACCAAAGTGCCGTCGAAAGATGGCAGAAAGCAGAATTGAATAAGAATAAACAAACAAGGAGTGACCTGACATGGTTGCCGAATGGAAAGCAAAATGCTTTTGATGAGGTGGGATGAAACATGACCTATAACAAAATCCAAGTCGCCTTCGGAGCGTTGAGGAAAATCACCGGGCCTTTTATCAGTTACCAGTTTGATGTCCAGCAGATCCTTGTTATAAATGGACTCAATCTGCCTGAGTATTACGAGGTAGATTTCTGCAATGAGGGTGACACCTATACCGAGACGATTGTAGGAACTGTGGACGGCGGCGTAGCAATCCCGAACAAGTTCCTGCGCACCGGGAAGAAAGTCAAGGCGTATCTTGTCTTGGTTGGTGATGGTGACGTTCAAACGAGATATGAGATCACGCTCCCGGTAAACGTCAGACCTCAGAGACAGGACATTGATCCGACAGACGACCAGCAGTTGCAGATTGACGAGCTGGTGGCGGCTCTGAACAGCGGAGTTGCTAAAGCCGAGGAAGCCGTTGAACACTATCCGAAAATTACTGACGGATACTGGTATGTGTGGGACGGTGACGCCGTGGAGTATGTTTCTACGGATATCAAGGCTGAAGGAACTGACGGCACGGACGGCGTGTCACCGACTGTCACCATTACAGACATCACCGGCGGTCACAGAATCACAATCACCGATGAAGATCATCCAACCGGTCAGAGCTTTGATGTTATGAATGGCACTGACGGAGATGACGGATATTCCCCAGCAGTCACAATTACCACTATCACTGGAGGGCATCGCATTACCATCACCGACAAGGATCATCCTCAAGGACAGACTTTTGATGTGCTGGATGGTCAGGGCGGTGGAGGCACATCGGACTATACCGATCTGACCAACAAACCGCAGATCAACGGTCACACTCTCTCTGGTAATCAGACAGCGGAACAGCTTGGCCTTGCTACACCGAGCGATATTCCGACTGATGCCGGGGACATCGAATATGACGATTCCGCGACCTATCAGAGCGGAACAGTTGGAGCGGAGCTGAATGATTTGAATCGCCAATTAAGTGACTTAGAGGACACCATCTCAACCACCCAGATCATCAACACAGCAAGCGGTTCAATCGCCAGCTTTGATGACGGCGCGGACTCTATGCCGATTCGCAAGCTGGTGGCTCAGATTGAGCCGGTGCAGGATTTGCATGGACAGGACAGTCCGTACCCGGCTGGGGGTGGGAAGAATAAGCTCAACACAGCTATCTTCGATGATCCAACTTTTATAATCAACAGCGATGGTTCTATTACGCAAACCGTAAACGATGGAAGAGCTGAAGCCGGTATGCAAACATTGACATTACCTGCTGGGACTTACACATATACAACAGACGTGGCGGCTGGGAAACACTCAGTTTATTATAATGATGGTGGATGGGTATTTTTGGTTAGAGACTCAACTGCTACGTCAAACACGTTTACGTTAGATGCACAAAGAGACTTATATATAAAGATTTCTATGGATGCATCTTCTTATCCTGTAACTTTAAAGGTGCAGATCGTAGAAGGTTCAACTGCGTTACCGTGGTCGCCCTACTCCAACATCTGCCCGATCAGCGGTCACACTGGGGCGGAGATTTACGATGATCCTGCGTATGGTGAATTGATTAACTGGAATCAGTTGAATAACTATACGAATAATAAAACAAGAACAATTAATGGATTAACGTTTACAAATAATAATGATGGAAGCATTTCGGTAACTGGTACTTGCTCTTTATCCGCTGGATATAGTCTCCTTGATAGTGGTCTTACGATCACGAATGGTCATAAGCTATATATTTCGGGCGTTGTTTCCACAGCAAATTATTCGATCACAAATACCAATAGCGTAATATCGCCTGTTGGGGTTGATGGAATGATCATTACTGCAAGTTCAACCTCGTTCTTAAATATCGTTAATCTTTATGTCGTTTCTGGGGCAACGCTGAATATTAAGGTTTATCCTCAAATTTTCGACCTCACCCAGATGTTCGGAACAACCGTTGCAGATTACATCTTCAGCCTTGAGCAGACCACAGCCGGTGCCGGTGTTGCATGGTTTAGAAACCTGTTCCCGAAAGATTACTATGCCTACAACACTGGCGAAGAAACGACCGTTTCTGCTGTGAACGGTGATGAGTACAACCAAATCTCCGTCACGTTCCCCGCCTCCGCTGGCACAGTCTACGGTGGCACGCTCACCATAAACCCGGATAGGACTGGGACGCTGGTGGTGGATATGGCCATGATGCTCGTTGACGGTTCAATTACGGGAGCAGATGTGGGAAATGTTGATGTTGTCAGGCTTGCACTCGCCATTCCGATCAATAGCTTCGTATGGACAGATTTATCTAATACGTCTGGCAAATTGCTGTCTAATGTCTTCAAGGAGATAACGAACGATCAATCGCTTCAAGGCAATATTGGTGTTATGTATCGTGCAAATGGCTCGCATCAAATCGTGATTTGCTTTGGATCAACCCACGGAACAGGTCTGGTAAGCACACCAGACGAAGCACGACAGTGGGTAGCAGATAATCCATTTTATGTTTGTTATGCTCTTTCAGAGCTAAACGTCTATACACTAACAGAATCCGAAATCTCAGGCATCCTGACCACCTTGTATGGTCAGAACAATGTCTGGGCAGACACCGGAGACGTAGAGGTCACATATCCCGCTGATACCAAGCTCTATATCGACGGCAAGCTTGCTGAGATTCAGGCAACCATTCTGGAAAACATAGGAGGATAAAACAATGACCAAGAGAGAACAGCGCGTCATTTCCGCATTTCTGAATTGCATCAAGCACGGTGAATACACCGAGGACTATGCGATCACGCTCATTGAAGACAATCAGCGCTACGGCTGGCTGTCCGATGCGGCAAAGGACTATTTCTACGAAGAGTTGGACAAACTTCACCCGCAGCCCGAACCGGAGCCTGAGAACGATGAATCTATCTGATTGCGTAATTCCGCGCAAGGTTGAGATTCCGAGCGGCGCATACGGCGTGTGGCAAATTCCAGAGCTTAACATCATGATTCCGCTGTATCCAGGAAGCACCAAAGACAAAACGATGGTTATCATTGACGCCGAGAACAGCGCATCCATCCGCAGGTTTGGAGCAGGCCGCATCATTGAGGACCACGCCGAAAGCAAAGCTGGAAGCGGCAGATGGCGAATCGGAAGGGTCAGACCTGACACAATCGCTTTTCTCGTAATGCCAGACAAGACGGAGCAATATGTTTGCAACCGGGTTCTCCGTGCATACCGGCATCCGACTTGCTACACCTGCGATGGGGTGGGAGTCTTTCCTAGATCGGTCACGGACATTTTTTGTGTTTGTTGCGCATGTGATGACGCAACCGAGGTGTACATTGCGGCGTTCAAGTATGCTGGCGTAATGCCGTGAGGCCCACTTAAAGGAGAGAAGTATGAGCTTTGTAATGGGTGATTGTAAGACCTGTGAGAGCTATCCTTGCCATGTAAGCAGATGCGTATTCCCGGAAGTATATTGCATGTACTTTCCTTACGATATGCCAAATAAGGAAAGGGTAGACTTGAAAGTAGAGAAAACCGACGTCACTTAACGGCCTAGTTAGATGACAAACCTATCTTGCCAAATTTGTTGTCCTATCACGAATAGAGATATTCTGGATTGAAACTGCGGCGGCTCAGTTGTAGGAATGTTGGTATGCCCTTGAGGCGTTGTCGGTGAAAGTCCAAACGCCAACACGAGGAGGATTCCGGTCCGACTCTGACGAGTTTTAACCGCCAACCGCTGGCGTATGCGGGATATAAATTGGCGTATAGCCACAGGGCGGCTGTGATACTGCCGAAGGGAAGCGCGGTTGACCAAGGTGGTCTTGACGGTGGGGTGAGTTCGATTCCACACTGCGCGGCTCCATAGCGTATCAACAGCTCAAAACCGTACTTTTTAAAACCTAACAGGAGGGATGCCGATATGCTACTTGTACGGATTATGATTTACCTTGCCGTGGTATCGGCAATCATCATTTTCTTCATGGGAGCAAGTGGAGGAGACGAGCCATGACAGCGGACGATTTGGACACATGGATTAATTACCTGTTGGAGGGTAAACAATGAGTTATCATCAGACGATATACAACCTATTGCGCGGATACGGTCTATCTGAAGCCGGTGCGCTTGGTGTGCTTGGCAACTGGGAGTGCGAAAGCGGCTGTGAACCGTATCGGGTACAGGGAGACTTTCAGGCAAGCAGAGCAATCAGCAAGGCTTACGTTAATGCCATTCAGAACGGCACACAAGACCGAGAGCGGTTCGCAACGGATCAGAAGGGATTTGGCCTTGCGCAATGGACTTATCCACAGCGCAAGAGAAATCTGTGGGATGCATGGAAAACAAGCGGGCGCAAGATTGATTCCGCCGAGCTACAGGTTGAGTTTGCAATCTGTGAGCTTCAGAATGAACATCCCGGTTTGCTGTCATTTCTGAAGACCGCAGAAGCAATCTATGACTGCTGTGACCGTATCTGTCGGGAGTATGAAAGACCAGCTGTCAACAATGTTCAGGCACGTTATGAGGCGGCTCTGAGGATTCGCAAAGAACTTGACCTGACCGGCAAAGCGGAAGACAGTTTCAGCCAAGTGGAAGATAGTTCCGTAGATAGTTTGGAACCGAAATTTGAGACCTGGCCACCGAGGGTGATTGACGAACACTGTACGGGCTGGCCTGAAGTGTGGCTTTTGCAGTCGCTGATGAAGTGCCACGGGTACAACGTCCTCATTGACGGTATCTGGGGGCAGGCGCTCACGGACAAGGTCAAGCAGTTCCAGAGGGAAAACAGCCTTTATGCTGACGGAGTAGTTGGAAAGAATACGTATATCAAGCTGGGCATTGACCCGGCAGTATTTGAAGGGAGATAAAGATATGGACCAGTCAGGAAAGAAAAATGCGGAGCGATACCTAGTGATCACGAAAAGCGGAGAATCCGCTACGGTGTGGGCTGAGGATTTTACCGATGTCCTGAAGGAGCTTGACGAAAGTTCCGAAGTGGATGCACCTACCTTCGGCAAGGAAGATGTCAAGCTGATCATGTTGCTGGACTAAGAGGAGGAACAGAAATGAATATTGAAAATCTTGGAATTGCTGGCATCCCTGTGATTACAGTCATTGTGTTTCTGGTTGTAGAGGCTGTCAAGGCAACAGCGCTGGACAACAAGTGGCTTCCTGTGATCGCCGGGGCGTTCGGGGCGGTACTCGGGATTGTTGCAATGTTTATCATGCCTGATTTCCCCGGCAAGGACTATCTGACAGCAACGGCTATCGGCATTGTGTCCGGCCTTGCTGCGACTGGTGCGCATCAGATCTACAAGCAGCTGACAAAGAGCAAAACAGAGGAATAACGGAGGAACCTGCCATGAGTGATGTTGTCCTCGCCGCCCTGATTGGTGCGGCAGCATCGATAATTGTAAACCTGATCACACTCGCACAACAGAGCAAAAAAAGAGCGGTGGAGGACGCAATCAAGGACGAGCGTCTGGAAAACCGACTCACATCCATTGAGCACAAGCTTGAAACTCATAACAGGTATGCCGAAAAGCTGGAAAGTATCAAGCAAGACATGGGGGAAATCCAGACGGACATAGCAGTGATAAAAAACGAGGTAAAAAACCTGCGCCAGCAGGCTTGATTATGCCTAAAAAGCATGATACAATGGCGGAAAATAAATCTGTAAGGAGATCCGTCATGGATTACGAAAATCCCAAAACAATAGATTATACAGTTCACGAGAGCATCATGGCAAGAATGGAGCGTGCGAACAAGCGGTGGTTTATCGCATGGGTTATCACATTCGTTCTTTTCCTTGCAAGTTGGACAGGCTTCATTATCTACGAAAAACAGTTTACTGATGAAGAGTGGACGTTTGAAGCCACAACGGAAGGTGCTGGAAATGCTATAGCGAACGGTAACGGCGAGGTGTATTATTATGGCGAAAGCGAAGGTAACGCACCGCAAGAGAACCAAGAAGTACGGTAAAGGAACATCGTTTCGGCGTTGCCCCAACTGCGGTGGGGACGGAAGGGTTCGGATCAGGAAAACATGACACATGACATTCCACCGGACACACTGAACAGCAACATTGAGTATTGCATTGAAGAATATGTGAGGAACATTGAACACCGCGAGATATTGCGTGAAAGCTGGTTCCAAGATAAGTCTTTTGAAAAGATCGCGCAAGACCATGACGTTTCTGTAACGACGGTAAAGAATATCATCTACGGGATCGGCGACAAGGTTCTTTTGAAAGCTTCAAGCAACAACAGCGGTATCAAGAGCCTTCTCATAGTCGTTTTGGTGCAAATCAGAGAATTGACTAAAGAGTTTCTGTATCTCAAGCAGAATGACAATCGAAACAAGCCCTACGGATAATTCCGTGGGGCTTTTATTTTTTTGTACAACAAAATTTGTACTTTTGCTTACCAAAAGATGTACAGCTGCTTTCTTTCGTGAAGGCGGCTTTTTTGTTACCATCTTTCCAGTAAATGAGGTGATTCTATGTATGACAATGATGAATTGCTCATGCTGCTGGATGACGATCTGTTCCCGGTAGAAGAAAAAGAAACGGAGTCGGAGCGATGGCATGGGTGATGTTTGAACCGAACCCTGTCCGAACAGGGGCCATTGACTGCACTGTCAGAGCGATTGCAAAGGCACTGGGCGTTTCATGGGAACGCGCCCATGTCATGTTGTCGCTCAATAGCTTTCTGATGGGAACAGTACAGGTGGACGATCTTGTCTGGGGCAGCATCCTCAGACAGCACGGATTCAGTAGGCGGATAGTGGAAGATACATGCCCTGATTGCTATACAGTGGGCATGTTCTGTGAGGACCATCCGAAGGGAACTTATGTTGTAAAGAGTCAGGACCATGTAGCAACGGTGATAGACGGAACGCTTTATGACTCATGGCCGTCTGGTGGGAAAACGGTTTTATATTTCTGGTATAGGCCAAACGAAAACATAGATTAACGAAAACGAGGATTTCATACAAGTACAGATATATGAAAGGATGATTCACTATGGCAGCTTACAACTACTACGGGCAGAACTTCGGAGGCCAGTACGGTGCTGGGTATTTCCCACAGAACTATCAGGGCCAGCCGATGATGCAACAGCCTGTCCAGCCGGTTCAGATGCCGCAAGCGCAGACAGTGCAGATGCCGTCTCCGTCGGGAATCATATGGATTTCAGGGATGCAGGAAGCGCAGATGTATCCGGTGGCCCCCAATAACGCAGTCGCACTCTGGGAAAACAGCGGCAAGACAATCTATCTCAAGCAGGCAGACGCAACAGGGAAGCCGACCATGCGAATCTACGATCTGGTGGAGCGGACGGAAACGTCCAGTAGCGCCGGACCGCACGATGAGAAAGCGCCGAACTATGTAACCAAGGATGAGCTTGGCACGATTGTCGAGGCTGTGAAGGGCCTTGCCAGCGAGGTAGATACCATGAAGGGAGACCTGTACGGCATGGCCGGTCGGAAGAAGACAGCAAAGAAAGCGGAGGTAACTGAAGATGATGCCTAATCAGATCATGGGAATGCTTGGACAGCTAAAGGCAAATCCTCTTCAGTTCCTTATGCAGCGCAGGATGAATCTCCCGCAGAACATCAACGTGAGTGACCCACAGGCGATCCTGAACCATCTGGTCAGTTCCGGGCAGATCAGTCAGGATCAGATCAATCAGGCCTATCAGATGATGCAGAGGATGGGCAGATAATCAAGGTCTTACCCGCTGTCAAGTGCGCATAGACAGTGGATGACAAATACAAACCCCGTACCGAAAAGAGAAGGTACGGGCTAACCCTACTAATTAAGGAAGGAATGAATTGAATATGGACGAATCTACAAACAGCATGGTAATGCCTGTTGCTCCCATGTACGGTGGAGGCTATGGCGGCGGCTTCGGAAACGGCTTCGGTGGAGACGGATGGTGGGTAATTCTGCTCCTGCTCTGCCTTGGCGGTGGCTGGGGTAACGGTTTCGGTGGCGGCTTCGGCAACATGCAGCTCGGCTATGACTTCCCGTGGCTCCTGAACGGTCAGAACGGGATCAACAACAATGTCTCTGACGGGTTCCGTGATGCACAGCTCCACGACAGCGTGACTTCTGTCCGTGACGGCGTGAGCAATCTTGCCACTCAGCTCTGCGGTNTGCTGCGGCGACATGCAGATGGCGATGGCAAACGGATTCTCCGGCGTCCAGCAGTCCCTGTGCTCTGGCTTTGCCGGAACTACCGCTGCGGTCACCGGTGCTCAGAACGCCCTTGCCCAGCAGCTCTATGGAAACGAACTGGCTTCTCTGAATCGCAGTTTTGCTGAACAGGCTGCCAATACGGCTGGCTTCACTGGTGTGAACACTGGGCTTGCCGATCTGAAGTACACCATCGCTACGGAAGCGTGCAATGATCGTGCTGCCGTGTCTCAGGGCATCAAGACCGTGCTCGACAAGCTTTGCGCTCTGGAACTGGATGGTTACAAACGCGAGAATGATCAGCTCCGCACTCAGCTCAACATGGCGAACCTTGCAGCGTCTCAGACTGCTCAGACCGCTCAGATTCGTGACGGTCAGGTTGCTTCCGTCAATGCTCTGGTGAATGAA
>OCVV011293638.1_pt1 | contig 44796 bp, 35 predicted proteins | sample 1539721 | NCBI WGS metagenome assembly OCVV01 (sample SAMN02144230, study PRJEB22623) | gut metagenome | biome: sheep rumen | host: Ovis aries | place: New Zealand | reverse complement strand
CGACATCGACGAGGCCGACATCGGTGGTGTGAAGGCCGGCCAGCGAGTCAGCTTCAGCGTTGACGCCTTCCCCGACGACACCTTCCAAGGTACCGTGAAGCAAGTGCGCCAGCAGGCCACCACCGAGAGCAACGTCGTCACCTACGAAGTTGTCATCTCGGCACCCAACAACGACTTGAAACTGAAGCCAGGCCTCACAGCCAACGTCACCATCTTCACCCTCGAGAAGAGCGACGTGCTGGCCGTACCCTCCAAAGCCTTGCGCTTCATGCCCAACGAGGCCTTCCTCACTCCCGAGCAGAAGATTGAAGACTGTCAGGGCGACACCAAACTCTGGACCCAAGAGGGCAACACCTTCAAGGCCCACAAGGTCAGCACCGGCATCACCAACGGTGTGCTCACCGAGATACTGGGCGGCATCAGCGAGGGTGCCGAAGTGCTCACCGACTTCAACATGACGGGCGGCAACGAGGCCCAAGGCGAGCAGCAGGCCAGCAACCCCTTCATGCCCAAGCCGCGCAACAACAACAAGAACAACCAGCAGAAAAAGCAATAGGAGGAACTCTGAATGGACGAAAGAAAGGTTGTCATCGAATTGCAGAACGTGAAGCGCTACTTCCAGGTAGGCGCCGAGACGGTGAAGGCCCTGCGCGGCGTGTCCTTCAAAATCTACGAGGGCGAGTTCGTCACCATCCAGGGCACCTCGGGCTCAGGCAAGTCCACGCTGCTCAACCAGCTGGGATGCCTCGACACCCCCACCAACGGCGAGTACTACCTCGACGGCATCAGCGTGCGCAGCATGTCGAAGACCCAGCGCGCCCACTTGCGCAACCGCAAGATAGGATTTGTGTTCCAGAACTACAACCTCCTGCCCAAGACCACAGCCGTAGAGAACGTGGAGCTGCCGCTCATGTACAACTCCGACATCTCGGCCAGCGAGCGCCGCCAGAAAGCCATCAGCGCCCTGAAGGCCGTAGGACTGGGCGACCGCCTCTACCACAAGTCAAACCAGATGTCGGGCGGACAGATGCAGCGCGTGGCCATCGCCCGGGCATTGGTCAACGACCCTGCCGTGCTCCTGGCCGACGAGGCCACGGGTAACCTCGACACACGCACGTCGTTCGAGATGCTCGTGCTCTTCCAGCAACTCTACAAGCAGGGCAACACCATCATCTTCGTCACCCACAACCCTGAGATTGCCGAGTACAGCAGCCGCAACATCAACCTGCGCGACGGCAAGATACGCGAGGACACCATCAACCCACACATTAAGTCGGCTGCCGAAGCCCTGGCCGCTCTCCCCGTGCAGCAAGACGACTAAACACCTCTCCCCAACATGAACATTCTCAATCTCATCAAAGTAAGCCTGAAGGCCGTCGCCAACAACAAGATGCGCTCCTTCCTCTCCATGCTGGGCATCATCATCGGCGTGGCTGCCGTCATCATCATGATGGCCATCGGACAAGGCTCCAAAGAAAGCATACGCGCCGAACTCTCCACGATGGGCACCAATCTGCTCACCATCCGCCCCGGTGCCGACATGCGAGGCGGCGTGCGACAAGACCCCTCAGCCATGCAGACGCTGAAGATGGCCGACTACGAGCGCATCCTGCGCGACAAGAAGTTCGTCACCAAAGTGTCGCCCGAAGTCACCGCCAGCGGACAAGTCATCTACGGCAACAACAACACTACCACCACCGTCTACGGCGAGTCTACCGACTACCTCGACATCAAGCAATGGACCGTCGAGGAAGGCGAGTGCTTCACCGAGGAAGACATCAAGAAGTCGGCCAAGGTAGTCGTCGTGGGAAAGACCATCGTCACCGAGCTCTTCGGCGAAGGCGTCGACCCCATCGGCAAGACCATACGCTTCAAGTCCATCCCCATGCGCATTGTGGGCGTCCTGAAGTCGAAAGGCTACAACTCCTGGGGCATGGACCAGGACAACGTCATGATAGCCCCCTACTCCACCGTGATGAAGCGCATCGCCGCCCAGACCTGGTTCACCAGCATCAACTGCTCGGCCGTCACCGAGGAACTCTCCGACGCTGCCATCGAAGAACTCACCCAGATGCTGCGCGACAACCACAAACTGAAGGAAGAGGCCGACGACGACTTCACCATCCGCTCGCAGGCCGAGATGATGGAGACCATGTCCTCCACTATGGACACCGTCACCATCATCCTCGTCGTGGCAGCCGCCTTCTCGCTCCTTGTGGCAGGCATCGGCATCATGAACATCATGCTCGTCTCCGTCACCGAGCGCACCAAGGAAATAGGCCTGCGCATGGCCGTGGGAGCCACCGGGCCCGTCATCTCGCTGCAGTTCCTCATCGAGTCGGTACTCATCAGCGTCACCGGCGGCCTGCTGGGCATCCTCGTGGGCGTCAGCGCCAGCGAGTTCCTCGTACCCCTGTTCGGCATGCCCTCCAGCGTCCCCATGTGGAGCATCAACGTCTCCTTCCTCGTCTGCGTCTTCATCGGCATCCTCTTCGGCTACATCCCCGCCCAGAAGGCCGCCAACATGGATCCCATAGAGGCCATCCGCCACGAGTAAAGCCGTCACACCCTCTCTTGCGTTCCAGTTCCAGTTGTTCCAATTAAAAAAAACGGGACAACATGCCCTTCTAAAGACTTTATAACTTATTGATATATAGATAGTTATATAATATAAGAGGGGTAATGGAACCCTCGAAAAATTAATTGGAACAATTGGAACTGGAACGCTCTGGTCATTAATATTTCATCTAAAAAGCTGAAAATCAATGAGATAAGACATCTCAAAACCAACCGCACCCAAGATGCCTCGACTAGGGAAAGACACTAAGTGCATCAAAATCCTACTCTAACAGCTGTCAAAACACATATATGAACCGCTTATTCCGATATTTTTCCTATACTTGGCGCACATGTAAGCGGCTCCAAATTTCAATATCCCGACCTCACTTGGAAGGAATTGTGCAGCATGATGGCAAATCTGGTGGCCAATAGTGGCTGCAACAAGGGCCAACTGTCACTTTTGGTGGAAGCAATTTACAGAAATTTCAGAGTACACGACGAGGAAGAACTGATAATGTCGCGTACCTAAAGACACGCAACATCCCCCTATCTGCGGGTCTGGGAACGAAATACGACACTTCGCGTCCCTACATTTGGGGGGACGTTTCTTGTGATGGAGATTCGTGATTTGTATGATGTGGAAGGTACTTCCGTACACTACAAACACACCTTCCGTATACTACAAACGGGGCTTCCGTACACTACAAATGCACCTTCCATACACTACAAATGGGGCTTGCGTAGGATATGGAAGATGGGGGCGGTCAGACGAGATGCGTATTCAGGAGGTTCTCGGTGGTGTCCTGGATGCGGAAGTGGTAGCGGTTGGTATAGTCGATGCACATGAGGCGCCAAGGCATGGTGTCGTCGCAGGGGAGGGAGAGGGCTACATGGCCCATCGTGCGGCGGAGGTTGAGTTCCACGCAGGGGTGGAGAAGGAAGTGCGCCTGCGGCGTGGTTGAGAAAAGTTCAGAAGGGTTGAGAGGCGCCTGCGGCGTGGGCCGTGAGGCGGCTACCACCATCATGTCGACGCCGAAGGGGCCGCTGTAGAAGCCGCGGAGGACGGGGGACATGAGGCGGCAGATGGCATCGCGCACGGCATCGAGGCGGGAGGCGTCGATGTAACGGAGGAGGAGGTTGCGCTTGGCTTGCTCGGTGGCGATGAGGCTGCCGGCGTAGGCTCCTCTGACGGTGTGGAAGAGGGAGAGTCCGCGATAGACGACTTGCCCGTCGGGCAGGGCTTCGAACTCCATTCCGAAATCTTTCACCTTGTTATAATAGGGCTCGAGGAGGATGCCTCCCTGACGCTCTATGACGTTGTGTGCCCAGGCGGCGTTGTGCTGCCAGTGGCTGGGCTGGAGAAGGTAGCGTACGCCTCGCCCGCTGCTGCTCCAGGGGGCTTTCAGCACGCAGGGATATGGCAGCTGGGAGAGGGATGAAGGGGTGTCGAGATAGGTGGCCTGGCCTGTCATTCCCTCGCCGAGCGACACCAACGCGGGCAGCAGATGGCTGGCGGCCCACTGGCGGCTGCTGAGGGTCCGGATGGCGGAGAGCACGTCGGGAGCGGGCTGGAGATAATGGAGCCCGAGAAGGCGCAGCTGTTCGGCTACGCCCTGATCCCATCCCCAGGGCTCTACGGCCACGGGCTGGGGGCTGAGAGGGGCTGCCGAGAGGGGCACGAAGAGCACGTCGGCCGTCCATCGGCGCAAGTGGCGCACGGCCTCGAGGGCCGCTTCTACGTCATCGACGAGCACCATGTCGCCATCCTTTGCCCAAAGCGCAGGCAGGAACCCCAGGTCGGCGCGCAGCTGGCGTCCGGCATGGGGAGGCGTGAAGCGGGCTACGTTGGTAGCCAGCGCGATGTCGTGCTCGGGATTGAAGATATGCAGGGTCATAGTTGCTTGAGCCAAATGGCGCTTGAGGCATCGCTGGGCATGCGCCAGTCGCCTCGCGGTGAGAGGCTGACGCTGCCCACTTTGGGCCCGTCGGGCAGGCAGGAGCGCTTGAACTGCTGGCTGAAGAATCGGCGCAGGAAGGTGGTGAGCCACTTCCGGATGGTCTCTTCGTCGTAGCGGCTGGTGCGGCTGTCGTGGCCGTCGAAGGCCTTGCAGGCCAGAAGGATGATTTTCTCAGGTGTGAAGCCGAAGCGCAGGAAGTGGTAGAGGAAGAAGTCATGGAGCTCGTAGGGACCCACGAGGTCTTCGGTCTTCTGCTTGATTTGTCCGTTCTCGTCGGCTGGTGTCAGCTCGGGGCTGATGGGTGTGTCGACGATGTCGAGCAGGATGTCGCTGGCCGTGCGCTTGCCTTCTTCGTCGGCGGGTACTGCCGAGCGCATCTTCCGTGCCACATAACGCACGAGGTAGCGGATGAGGGTCTTGGGCACGCTGGCGTTGACGCCATACATCGACATGTGGTCGCCGTTGTAGGTGGCCCAGCCCAAAGCCAGTTCGGAGAGGTCGCCCGTGCCTACGACGAGTCCTCCCAGCTGGTTGGAGAGGTCCATGAGTATCTGGGTGCGCTCGCGTGCCTGGGCGTTCTCGTAAGTGACGTCGTGAATGGCAGCGTCGTGGCCTATGTCCTCGAAGTGCTGGAGGACGGCCTTGCCGATATTGATTTCGCGGATGGTGATGCCCAGACTCTGCATGAGAGCGAGGGCGTTCTGATAGGTGCGGTCGGTGGTGCCGAAGCCCGGCATCGTGACGCCGATGATGTCCTTGCGGTCGTAGCCCAGCCTGTCGAACGTGCTCACTCCTACGAGCAGCGCCAGCGTGGAGTCAAGTCCGCCGCTGATGCCGATGATGATGCGCCGGCTACCGGTGTGGACCAGTCGCTTGGCGAGTCCCATAGTCTGAATGCTGAGGATGTCGTCGCAGCTCTGTGCCATGCTTGGCTCGCTGGGGACGAAGGGCAGCGGATTGATGGTGCGTTCCAGTTGGAAGTCGCGCGGCGTGTAGGAGCGGCAGTTGTTGATGCGAATCTGCTGTCCGCTGGCCTCCATGTTGTACTTCAGGTTGCGCAGGGCGTTGACGTAGGTGGAGTTGGTGCGTCGCTCGTGGCGCATGCGCTCGACGTCGATTTGCTCGACCACCATCTGGCCCGTCAGCGAGAATCGCTCGCCCTCAGCCAGCAGGCTGCCGTTCTCATAGATGAAGGCATTGCCTCCGAAGACGACGTCCTGCGTGGACTCTCCGAATCCGCTGGCGCTGTAAACGTAAGCCGTGATGGTGCGTGCGCTCTGCTGCGAGAGGAGCGACTTCAGGTAGTCGTGTTTTCCCACGAGCTCGTCGCTGGCGGAGAGGTTGAAGATGATGTCGGCACCGGCCAGAGCCAATTTGTTGCTGGGGGGAGTGGGCGCCCAGACGTCCTCGCACACCTCGATGCCGAAGAGCACGTCGTCACACGTGCGGAAGAGCTGTGCCTCGGGTGTGAGCTGTACGGAGCTGCCTGCAAAACGGATTTCCATAGGCCGCAGGTCCTGGGCCGAAGCAAACCAGCGCTTCTCGTAGAACTCGCTGTAGTTGGGCAGGTAGGTCTTCGGCACGATGCCCAGCAGCTGTCCGCGCTGGATGACGGCAGCACAGTTGAGCAGCAAGTCACCTGCTATGACGGGCAGTCCGACAATGGAGATGATGTCGAGCTGGCGAGTGAAGTCCATGAGCGTGAGCACTGCCGACTCGGCCGCGTCGAGGAGCGTGGACTGGGCAAATAGGTCCTGGCAGGTGTAGCCCGTGACAGACAGCTCGGGGAAGACAATGACTTCGACGCCCTTTCCTTCGGCCTGAGCGATGAGGCTCTCTATTTGCTGCACGTTGTACTCTACGTCGCCAACCTTCACTGTCGGCACGGCGGCAGCCACCTTGATAAATCCGTGTTGCATAAGTTTTGCAGTTTTATTTATGATTTGTGTCTTACAGGGAGGAATCACTTGATAGTCACCTGGGTGGCTCCGTAGCCATACTCCTGGAACGAAGCGTCCTGATAGGTGTAGCTCTTGTAGCGGTAAGAGAGATCGCTGACGATGGCTCGCCTGAGCACTCCCTCACCCTTTCCGTGGATGAAGATGATGCGCTGGCCGCGCTTGTCCTTGTACTGAGCCAGGGTCTTGCGGAAGACGTCCATCTGGTAGTTGAGCATGTCGCCCTTCGACATGCCGGCAGTAGTGTCGAGCAAGGCATCGATGTGGAGGTCGACGACGACGACATCCTCGTCGCCCCGGCGCTTCACGATGGGCTGATGCTGCTGGCGTGCCACGCGTGTATGGTCGGCAGGCAGGACCGATGCTGCTTTGTCGGCTTCGGTCTGGCGGTACATCTGCTCCTTCAGCTGCTGGGCATCGATGACCAGCGGACGTGCCACCCGGTCGTGCTCCACCAGCGTGTAAAGGAGTGCTTTCTGCTCGAAGAAATCGTTCTCCTCGAAGGTGTGCAGCTTGTAGAACTTTGTGCCGTCGATGCGCAGCTGCACGTCCATCGTTGGCTTCAGCACGAACGGTTTGTCGCGCTTGTAAGCCAGCATCTGGACGGCCACGCGCTGAAGGTTGTTCAGTTCCTCTCGACCGAACTCCTCAATGAATTCCTTTGTGTTAGGCTCGGCCTCGCCACGTGCCCGCAGGGTCCAGCTGTTGCCCTCGGCCACGAGGTAGGTCCACTGGATGTAGTAGTTGGAGTCGTTGACGAAGTAGGTCTCGAAACGTGTGTGGGTGACTTCCCTGATGTCGATGGGCACGAAAGCCAGCCAGGCTGAAAGCTGATTGCCTCCCTTGCGCTCTTCGGCAGGAGCACGAAATGTGACCTTCGAAAAATCGACCTCGTCTTCATCGTCGGCGCCCTCGGGCTCAGCATCGTCGACGCCTTCTCTCAGCATGGCCTTGATGCTGCGGCCGTCGCTGGCCTGGCGCTGCATGGCAGCCTTTGCGTTGACAACATTTGTGGTGCTGTAGTCTTCGTCGCCTATCACCACCACATCGGTCGAGAGCATGGGTATCTCGAAGCCGTCCTCGTCTTCCACCAGGACAATGTTTTTGCCCTTCAGGGCCGTCACGCGGCCACCGCCTACTTCGTGCAGGAATCTCACTTTATCACCTATCTTCACCATATTGTTATTTTTCTGATTCTATTGTTGTTAAACTATCCTTACCACGTACCTCGACACGTGGTGATGCTGCCCTTTCACGCGCGGCTCAAGGAATGAGCAGAGAGGAGTCGCCATAGCTCAGGAAACGATAGCCGCTGCTGAGCGCATGGGCATAGAGGTCTTTCCAACGCTCGCCACCCAGCAGGGCGCTGACGAGCAACAGCAATGTGGACTGGGGCTGATGGAAATTGGTGACCAGCATCTGGACGATGTGGTATTTGTAGCCCGGCACGATGATGATGCGCGTATCGGTGTGGAACGTGGTGAGCTGGTGGCTCGTCATGTAGTCGTGCAGCGCCTGCAAGGCCTGCATGGGCGTGGGTTCGGAGGTTTCGGGATCATAGGGTTCCCATTGGTCAACCGTGAGCAGCGAGGGGTCGATGTCGGGCTGGCGCAAAAGTTTGCTGCCTATGTAGTAGAGGCTCTCGAGGGTGCGCACGCTGGTGGTACCGACGGCAATGGCACGTGCCTCGTGGCGCAGTAAGGCCTCAATGGTGTCTAAGCCGACGCTGATGTGCTCGCTGTGCATGGGATGCTCGGCCACGCTTTCGCTCTTGACGGGGCGGAAGGTGCCTGCTCCCACATGGAGAGTGACCTCGGTGCGCTCAATGCCGCTTTGGTCGATAGCGCTCAGCACGGCGGGCGTGAAATGGAGTCCTGCCGTAGGGGCTGCCACGCTGCCCTTGATGCGCGAATAGACGGTCTGATAGGTGGTCTTGTCGCTCTCTTCGGTGGCACGGTTCAGGTATGGCGGAATGGGCAGTTCGCCTATAGAATCAAGTATGTCGGCAAAGCTGACAGGGGCATCCCACGTGAACTGCACGACGGGGGTAGCCTGTCCGACAGCCTGCGTCACGAGGGTGGCACTGAGGTCGAAGCGATGCTCGCCCACCTCGATGGCACGCGCCAGCGACCCCTGCTTCCACTTCTTCAAGTTGCCCACGAGGCAATGCCACGAGCAACAGCCCTGCGACTGGAACATCTGCTCATAGTCGACAGGTTGGTGGGGTTCGAGCAGGAACACCTCGATGAGGGCTCCTTGGGGCTTGCGGAAATGGAGGCGAGCCTGGATGACCTTGGTATTGTTGAACACCATCAGAGCTCCCTCAGGCAGATAGTTGGGCAGATGGTAGAAGTGGTCGTCGACGATAGTGCCCTGACGATAGACCAGCAGCCGGCTTTGGTCGCGCTGGGCCAACGGGTAGCGAGCTATGAAATCGTCGGGAAGATTGTAGTTGTAATCGCTTATCTTAATATCGGGTATCATGGGTTGTTTTTTAAAGCTATCAAAAAAATGTGTGTCCTTTAGAATACGGCGCGCAGCACGACATAGAGGCAGAGGAGCACGCCGGTGAGCAGTACGATGTCGATGTCCTCATGGTTGTAGCCCGTGGAGGTGTACTGCGAGGAAATGTAGTTGAGCCTCGGGCGCAGGCGGAAATAGATGGCACGGTAGGCACCATAGCTGACAACGGCCGAGAGAATGCCCCAGAGGAATCCGACGAGGATGTCGCCAGGATAATGGACGCCGAGATAGAGGCGCGTCCAACAGTTGAGCACCGACCAAAGGAGCAACATAACGGAGAGGCTCTTGTTGCGCACGAGCAGACTGAAAAATACCGCTACGGCAGCCGTATTAGCCGCATGGGCCGAGGGGAAACTGAAGGTGGTAGACTCGCGATAGTTGCCTACCACATCGATGAGATACTTCACGGCTGGGTCGGCAGAAGGACGCAGACGCCCCACGTAGGGCTTCACCAGATATTCAGCCACACCGTCGGAAAGCAACATGCAGAGCAGTACGCTGGCCACGATGAGTCCGAACTGGGCCATGTTCTCGCTATTCTTGATGACCAGATAGAGCAAGGCAACATAGAGCGGAATCCACGTCAGCCCCGACGTGAACGTGATGGCCACGGAATCAAGAAAAACGGAGTTGCTGCCATTGAAGAATTCGAGCAACTGACGGTCGAGGGTTTCAAATGTTGCTATATCCATCTGGATGATTCGGTATATCTATTCAAAACATAAGAGGTGAGGGGGCACTCAGATTTCTTCCACGCTGGCCGTAGGAATCCATCCTTCGCGTCCGTCGTCAAGACGTATGCCCAGCCAACGAGATATGCTCCGGTCGGTGATGCTCAGGCGAGTTCCTTCATGGAGCACGTAGTCTTCTGTGCCATTGGCGCCAGGAGTCTTCTTCACGCTGACCGACGGCGCTACGACGACTGCCCCCTGGTTGCTGTCGTGCATGCGTTTTTGCTGATAGGCAAAGAGATTGCTCAGGAAGAACAGGGCGAAGAAGAACAGGGCCCCATAGAAGCCCACTTGCCGCCAGAGCATACGCGGAGAGAAAAGGAAGGCCAAGGCCAGCAGCAGCACAAGGATGATAGAGAGGATGGCCACGTAGGCCCAGGCGTCTACACTCATCATGCTGACCAGCGAACGATACCACGCAAAGAAGAACATTTCGCTCTGCGGGGCAATCTTGTCGATGGTCTTGCTGCGGGCAAACTCCAGGTTGTAGCGCGTATCGTTGTCGCCGGGAGCCAGTTTCAAGGCACGCTCATAGGCCAGGATGGCCTGTGTGATGTTGTCGGTGCGGAAGTAGGCATTTCCCAGGTTATAATAGAGTTCGGCCGAGGGAGCCTGCTTCAGCAACAGTTGGTAGGTCTGTATGGCCTGCTGATAGTTGCCCTTCTTGTAGTCCATGTCGGCACTCTCCTTCGTCACGGCGCCCATGCTGCCCAGGCACCCGGCCATGAGGCAGCACAACAGCACCACGCTACGCAGGGATGCCGACGAGTTTTGCTTCTTCTTTTTCTTCATGGTTGCTTCAATCTGTTCGATGGCTGTCATAGCTGCGCTGTAGGTCTTGCTCATATTACCTGCAGCATCACCAGGGGCATAGCGCTCAAACTCGCATTCGTCGAGAGCACCGAGGAACTGGCTGACCACGCTGTCGGCCACGTTGTGGGAGTGCAGATTTTCTGAGATGTTCTCGCGCGAGAGCTGTTCGACGGGCATGTTCAGTTTGTCGCCCACATAGCCCCACAGGGCGCGCAGCACCTCGTCGTAGAACGCTGCCGACTGTCCCTGCTTCATCAGTTGCTCGGCCTTGCGAAGGCGGCGCGTTGCCACCTTGTTGGCTTTCTTACCACGCATCTTTCCAAGGTCGGCATTGTCGAGAGCACGCTTGCGGAACACTACAAGCAGCACCACGAAGGCGATGAAGGGTATCAGGAGACTCAGCCAGTAGCCCACGCTGCCGAAGAACTGCTCGCCCGACAGGCCGCTCTTGGCAGAGCCTGACTTGAGGCCGCGGATGTCTTTGCTGCGCTCTGTAGCATAGTCGGCAATAGATGTTCCCTTTCCGTCGCCCTTGGCCACCTCTATATCGAAGGCCTGAGTCTTCACCGTACGGTAGGCATTGGCCGAAGTATCGTAGTAGACAAGTTCCACAGGAGGAATCGTGTAGCGGCCGGGATTGCGCGGAACAGCCAGGAAATCGTACACCATATTTCCCTCTACGCCATTGGCAGTCAGGCGAGTCTTGTCGCTCACCTTTGCATCGTAGGTGTCGAAGTCCTTGGGGAACGTCACAACGGGCTGCTTGATGAGTTTCAGGTTTCCGTTGCCACCCACGACGACGCGCAGGGAGATGGGATCGCCAGCCTTCACCGACTGTTTGTCTACCTGTGCGGAAATGTTGAACCGCCCCACTCCACCAGAGAAATTGGCTGGACGCGTGGGCAGCGGGTCCACCTGAATCGTCAGTCCCGGAGCGACGATGTCACGCTTCACCTCAACATAGCCCGAACCGCCGTTGAAGAAGGCTTCGAAGGGGTCAACGTTACGGTTCTGCTGGACGACGATGCCCTTGAACGTGATGCTGGGAATCTCGAGCTTGCCCGTCATCTGCGGATACATGACGTACTGGCTCCACGTGACACAGCGATAGGAACGCCCGTTGACCTGCTCAACGTGGAAACTCTTCTGCTGCGGCAGCGGAATCTCCTGTGTGTGGAAGCCAGTCAGGTCGGGCATCTTACCATTCAGCTGGGTAAGGTCGACAAGAGTATAGACTTTATACGTAAGCAGCACCGGCTCCTGCTCATGCACGCGGCGCTTGTTGGCGCTCACCTTGATGAAGAGGTCGTTGCCCGAAATCTTTGAACCGGCCGCACGCATCTGGGGTTCCTGATCCTGATGCATGTCGGGGGCACCGGAATGATTCTTTGCATTGCCAGAGACGGCAATCTTGGCTGCCCGCGAGTGAATGGTCTTGCCGTCGACAACAGCCTGGGCTGCAGGCACGTTGAACGTTCCGCTCTTCAGGGCATAGAGGGTGTAAGTGTAGGTAACAGACGAGGAGGAAGTGGTGTGGCCGTTGGTCATCTGGAAACTCGACTGCGAGGAGGTATAAGGGCCGGCAATGATCTCTGCCACTTCCGACGAACGCAGGCCGGAGCGGAAGTCCTGCACATCCTGCGTATTGATAGTATAGGCCACACGGAAGTTCTCGCCTGCAGCCACATGCGTGGGGGCTGAAAGCGTGATGGTCTGAGCACGTAGTTGCAAACCAGCAAGGCTGCAAACCAGCAAGAGCAATAATCGCATCAGGGAGTGTCTTGCTCCTGCCAAACCATTCTGATTCCTATATTTTGTTTCTGTCATCATCTGCTTCTATCATCATTTGATTGTTCTACCAGTTTTTCGGAAGGCGCTTGCGGTTGGGATGCTGCATGGCTTTCTTCATGCGCTGCTGCGTGGCTTTCTCTTCCTGCATGGCAGCATTCAGCAACTGTTCTGCATTCTCCTTGCTCATCTGCTCCTGGGGCTGCTGCTTTTGCTGTTGCTGCTGTTGTTGCTTATCCTGCTTCTTGTCTTGGTCTTTGTTGTCCTGCTTCTTGTCGTCCTTTCCGCCACCGCCTTGGTTCTGCTGGTTCTTCTGCTGACGCTTGCACAAAGCCAGATTGTACCTCGTCTCGTCGTCGTCAGGATTGTTGCGCAGGCTTTCCTTGTAGGCCTCTATGGCCTCGCCGAACATCTGATGCTTCTGGCAGATGCACCCGATGTTGTGATAGACCATTGCTTTGCGAAGGCGCGACGTCTCAAGCTTTCCGGCATTCTCGAACTGCACGATGGCCGCAGAGTCCTTCTGTTGCATCATGAGCGCACAACCCAGGTTGTAGAGAGCCTGCGAATTGCGCTGATTGGCAGCAAGGGCTTTCTGATATTCCACTTCTGCCTTCGCATAGTTTTGCTGACGGAACAGCTTGTTGCCCTGCCTGATGTATTGCCGGTCGGCCTGTGCATGACAGCCCAGCGCAAAAAGACAGCCCAGCAGCAAAGCGGCCAGCCTTGATGTCGTGAAGCAGTTCCGTGATGTATTTGTCGTTATCATTCTTTCCTTATTTATTTGTTAGCATTCTGGCTGCGACGCTTGAAGATAGAGAACTTCCGGGTAAGCGGATTCTTGCTTTCCAAGATGCAAGCCTCGATGATGAGCAACAGCAGAACCAGGATGCCGAAGGCTTGGAACTGTTCGTCGTACTCACTGTAGATGACGCTGTCGGTCTCGCCCTTCTGCAGGCGCGTCAGTTCGTCGTTGAGTGTTTCCTGGGCTTCGCTCGTATTGTCGACGTGTATGTACTTTCCGCTGCCGGCCTGAGCCACTTGCTGACACATCTGCTCGTTCAGCGCCGTCATCACCACGTTGCCGCCTTCATCGCGCATGTAGCCGCCCTGTCCATCGGGAATAGGGCTTCCCTTGGTGTCACCCACGCCCAGAATGAAGACGTTCATGCCTTTCTTCTTGGCAGCGGCAGCGGCCTCGAGGGCACCTCCCTCATGGTCTTCGCCGTCGGTAATCAGGATGATGGCGCGCCCGATCTTCTCCTGTTGTGTAAAACTATTGGAGGCCAACGACAAGGCCCGTGCGATGTTGGTGCCCTGCATATCGATGAGCGAGGGCTCAATGTTTTGCAGGAACATCTTTGCCGAGACATAGTCGCTGGTGATAGGTAACTGCACGAAGGCATCGCCGGCAAAGACGATGAGGCCGATCTTGTCGTTGGTGAAATGGTCGACAAGGTTCTCCACCAGCATTTTGCTCTTCTGCAGACGCGAAGGCACCACGTCTTCGCTCAACATGGAGTTACTGATGTCGAGGCAGATGATGGTTTCGATACCGTTGCGCTTCTCGCGCGAGATTTTCGTTCCCATCTGCGGACGGGCTAGCATCACGATGAGCAGCGCCAAGGCAGCCTGCAATAGCCAGAACTTCACCGACGGACGGTACTTAGAGACGTCGGGCATCAGTTCTTTCAGCAGTTCAGGGTCGCCAAACTTCCGAAGCTTGCGCACGCGTTGGCGCCAGCCCCAGAACCTGACGAGCGCCAGCAGCGGAATCACCACCAGCAGCCAGAGATATATCGGATTCTCAAATCTAAACACGACAGTATTTCTTTATTTTTATTAATTATCATTATTCGCTGACGCCTCCCCTATCAGGGAATGCGTCGCAGAAGGGTGGTTCGAAGCAGAATCTCAAGCAGGAGCAGCACAAAGGCAGCGAGGGCAAACGGCAGGAAAGCCTCATAGCGCTTCGAGAATTTCGTGACGCTCATCTTGCTCTTCTCCAGCTTGTCGATGTCCTTATAGATTTGCTTCAGCTCGTTGTTGTTGGTGGCGCGATAGAAGTTTCCTTCCGTGGCGGCAGCAATGTCTGAGAGTGTCTTCGTATCGATCTCCACGGGAATATTGACATACTGCACCCCACCAGCCACGCGCATGGGATAGGGAGCGGCCTTGTTGGTGCCCACGCCAATGGTGTAGACGCGTATGCCAAGACTCTTGGCAATCTGTGCGCTGGTCATCGGCGAAAGGTCGCCCATGTTGTTGGAGCCGTCAGTCAGCAGAATCACCACCTTCGACTTGGCCTTCGAGTTCTTCAGGCGCGATACAGCATTGGCCAGGCCCATGCCCACAGCCGTACCATCGCTCATCAGGCCTGTTGCCGTGATATCCGTGCGGACGCCTTGCAGAAGATTGAGCAGCGAGGCATGGTCGGTCGTCATCGGGCACTGCGTGAAAGCCTCGCCGGCAAAGATGGTCAGACCGATGTTGTCGTTGGGACGGTCAGAGATGAACTCTGCAGCCACGCTCTTGGCAGCCTCCATTCTGTTGGGCTTCAGGTCCTCAGCCAGCATCGACGTCGAGACGTCCATCGCCAGCATGATGTCAATACCTTCTGTAGTACGTTCGTCCCAGGAATTATGTGTCTGCGGGCGAGCCAGCACGATGACCAGCAGCACGAATGTGGCCAGTCGGAGCAGCAGAGGCAGGTTGAGCAGGCGCATGCGCCAGCTCTTCGGTGCATAGCGATAGGCATAGGTATCGCTCATCTGCATCGTGGGCTCGCTCTTCTTCCTGTACATGAAATACCAAAACAGGTAAGGTATCAGCAGCAGGAGCAGCAGGAAATATTCTTTGTTTGCAAATTCCATTGTCTCTCTCTGTTTCTTCAGTTAAAATCAGAACAGCATGGCCATTCGATAGAAGATGTACACCAGCAGCGACGCTACGGCCACGCCGATGACACCAAGCAGCGCCAGGATTGTCATGCGATTCTTGCGACTCTTCTTGTCGTCCTCCGACAGTTCCGGCACGATGCGCTCTTCGGTGGGCTGGCCTTCGAGTTTCGTCTGGTCGATGAAGTTGATGGCATTCACCAGATTCTGGTCGTTCTCGCCCAGCAGCGTCGAATACTTGGCAAACTTCACGAGGTCGGCAGTCTCGAAGAGGTCTTTCAGTTCGCTGATCATCGTCTGGTCGCCCGTCTCGCGCAGATGCTGAATGATTTCCGACGTGGTCATCTCCATCGCATTGAAGCCGAAGCGTTCGCGAATATACTGGCGCAGCGCATCCGTCAGACGTGTGTAGTAGGCTTTCTGGTCTTCCGAAGCCTGCATGTGGTCGGCCTTGATTTCGTCGATGGCCTTCATGGCACGCTGGTGAGGCAGCACCTTCTTCACGATGCGTATGCTGGTGATAATCGGTTTGTTGGCTTTCAGACGTAGTATCAGCCAGTAGCCCAGAACACTCAGCAAGACCAGGAGCAGACTGAGCCAGAACAACCCGCTCCACTCGCTCCACAGGAAAGGATTGTTCTGCACATCCTTCGGCGGGAAGAACTGGTTGGGATGCAACGTGTCAACCTCAACGGTGATGACCTTCAGGGCCAGTTGATTGCCCTTATAAGCCTTGCCGTCCACCTTCACTTCCACGGGCGGAATCGGATAGAGGTTTTCGTCGAAGCTGGTAATGGTAAGTCGTTGTGAGACACGCTTTTGTCCGTCGCTGAGACGAGTCGTGTCGCCATCGATGGCAAGCAGTTCCACACCGGGCACGAGATAGGTGGAGGGCTTCCATTGCGGAAACACCACCTTGGCATTCTCGGGGGCTGTCACGTCGACAGTCATGTGGGCCTGCTGGCCGATGAAAATGCCCAGCGAGTCTATCTTCTGCTCTACGCTCACCCCCTGGGCACCTGCCCGCAGGATGGACATACACAACAGACTTATGATGATTGCTATTCTATGCATGCTTATAGCCTTTCTTTCATTCGTTTCTCCTCAGCCGCGCTGCTTGAAGAGCATCATGAGCGAGCGCACGTAGTCTTCGTTCGTTGCAACGCTGATCCAGTCGACATTGCTCTTGGCAAACGTCTGGCGCAAGTATTCCTGGCGCTCCATAAAGTAGCGCGTATGGGCACGGCGCAGACGGGCCGAACTGGTGTCGATGACCATCTCGTGGCCGGTCTCGGCATCGCGCACCTTCATCAGGCCGATGTCGGGCAACATGCGCGCCCGCTGGTCGTAGACCTGTATGGCCACGATGTCGTGCTTGCGGTTGCCGATGGTCAGCGCGTGTTCGAAGGCCTGCGAGCCTTTCTGCTGTTCCGCATTGCGGGCTTCCACGACGGGCTGCTGATAGAAGTCGCTCAGCATGAAGGCCGTGCAGCGACGCTTCATCACCTGCGAGAGGAACTCCACGGCCATCGCCACATCTGTGCGCTTGCTTTCGGGCTTGAAGTCCAGCATCTCGCGAATGATGTAGAGGATGTGCTTGCGTCCTTTCTTGGGAGGAATGTATTTTTCAATCTTGTCAGAGAAGAAGATGACACCTATCTTGTCGTTGTTCTGAATGGCCGAGAAGGCCAGCGTGGCTGCTATCTCCGTCACCATATCGCGCTTCATCTGGCGCACGGTACCGAAGTCGAGCGAACCGCTGACATCCACCAGCAGCATCACCGTCAGCTCGCGTTCTTCCTCGAACACTTTCACATAGGGGCGGTGGAAACGGGCCGTCACGTTCCAGTCGATGTCGCGCACGTCGTCGCCAAACTGATACTCGCGCACCTCCGAGAAGGCCATACCCCTGCCCTTGAAGGCCGAATGGTACTGACCTGCAAAGATGTTTGAGCTCAATCCGCGCGTCTTGATCTCAATCTTCCTGACTTTCTTGATTAATTCTTGAGTTTCCACACTCTCAAAACAATACTCTAAACTCTACACTCAAAACTCTAATCCGATCAAGGCACTTCCACCTTATTTATTATCTTAGAGACGATGTCCTCGGTCGTCACGTTGCTGGCTTCGGCCTCATAGCTCAGGCCGATACGGTGGCGCAGCACGTCGTGAGCAACGGCTCGCACGTCTTCGGGCACCACGTAGCCGCGGCGCTTGATGAAGGCATAGGCACGGGCAGCCTTGGCCAGGTTGATGCTGGCACGGGGCGAGCCGCCGAACGTGATCATATCTTTGGCCTCGGGCAGTCCGTAGCGGTCGGGGAAGCGGGTGGCGAAGACGATGTCGGCAATGTACTGCTCAATCTTCTCGTCGATATAGACGTCGCCCACTACACGGCGGGCACGCAGTATCTCGTCGGCCGTAGTGACGGGCTTCACCTCGGGCAGCGACCCGGCCAGATTCTCGCGGATGATGAGTTTCTCCTCCTCAATGGTGGGATAGCCGATGACCACCTTCAGCATGAAACGGTCCACCTGTGCCTCGGGCAGCTGGTAGGTACCCTCCTGCTCGATGGGGTTCTGCGTAGCCATCACGAGGAACGGCGTCGGCAAGGCGAACGTCTTCTCGCCGATGGTCACCTGATGCTCCTGCATGGCCTCGAGCAGCGCACTCTGCACCTTGGCAGGAGCACGGTTGATTTCGTCGGCCAGCACGAAGTTGGCAAACACAGGACCACGCTTCACCTGGAAATTCTCCTCCTTCTGCGAGTAGATCATCGTACCGATGACGTCGGCAGGCAGCAGGTCGGGAGTAAACTGAATGCGGCTATAGTCGGCATCAATGAGTTGAGCCAGCGTCTTGATGGCCAGTGTCTTAGCCAGACCAGGCACACCCTCAAGCAGGATGTGGCCGTCGCTGAGCAAGCCTATGAGCAGCGAGTCAATCAGATGACGCTGCCCCACGATGACACGGTTCATGCCCGTGACAAGGTTGGTCACGAAGCTACTTTCTTGTTCTATCCGCATGTTGAGTTCGCGGATGTCAATTGATTCTGCCATAATACTCTCTTACGTAAGTTTTCGTCTATTTTACAATTTAAGTGCAAAATTACAACAAACTTCAGAGAGTGGCGAATCTTAGCAACTAAATAATATTAAAAAAGTTTCTCAAATCAAAAAAGCGAGAACAAAACAAACACCCAATGGGCCACCAGAGCTGCAAAAAGGCCTCCGAACGTGTGGGAGAGAATAGCTTTCGGCGTCAGTTCGCGATAGCCCAGCGAGTCGAGCATGGCGGTGTGGGTGCTCAGGAATCCGCTCCAGCACATGCCGATGGCCGTGAAGACGGCGATGGCATTGCCGTCGACCCACCCGTTTTCGATGAAACTGGGCACCAGTCCGAGGGCAGCGCCGACGGCTCCGAGGGCCGTGATGGGGAAGGCTATCTGATGGGGATCGGTGAAGCCGAAGAGCCATTCGAAGACGATATTGATTTTCGAGGCCAGCCAGGGAAGCGCCTCGGTGCCCTCGTAGGCCGCGCCCGTATAGGTGCCGTCGGCCGACGGGCCGAACGTCAGCACCATCACGAGTGTCGAGATGATGAGCACGCCGGGGATGATGGCGATGCCGATGTCCACACCCGAGCGACCTCCGTCGAGCAGAGAATTCAGGATGCGAATGAAGAGCGACTTCTGCTGCGTGCCCTCATCGTCGTCCTTCTCGTTCAGCGCTACAATGGTGTCCTGCCCGTGGGCGCCAGTCGTGGCCTCCTCGGTGGCATAGTTGGGATAGGCTTTCACCACGAAATGCTGCATGAAACGCGTCGACACGATGCAACCGCAGAAAGCGCCGAAAAGGCCTATGAGCGGCTCTACGAAGTAGCCCTGCCCTATCATGAAGATGATGACGATGAGTCCCATACCGAAGGCCGTGCCGAAGTTGGTCAGCGAAATGAACTGATATTTCTTGAAATAGCGGGCGAAATGCTTGTCTTTCGAAAGTGTGATGATGGCGGGATTGTCGGAAAGAAACGTAAGCACGGCGCCCAGCGAGGCCACACCCGGCAGATTGAACAGCGGGCGCATCAGCGGGCGGAGCAGTTTCTCCAGCAGGTCGACCACGCCAAACTCTACGAACACCTTGCCGATGGCACCCGTCAGCACGCAGATGGCCATCAGATAGAAACACGTGTTCAGCAGCAAGTCGTGCGCCGTATGCATCACGGTGTTGAGCATCGGGGCTGCACCCATTTTCCATCCCAGCAGGGAGAACAGGCCCACCACGATGAGCAGGCAGACAATACCAGAGCGGTAGTTCGACGATTTCATAGAATCTATATTCTTCTTGACATTAGTGCGAATAGCGGTCGCAAAGTTACTACTTTTATTCGACACAACATTCAGAAAAGCCGACTTTTTTCATCAGAAGCACGAAATTGAACATACGGAAGGGCATTACCAAGCTATTACCAAGGCGTGGTAATCCATGTACCAGGCCGTAGTACACAATGTACCAGGCCGTGGTACACAATGTACCAGGCCGTGGTACAAGTATTACCAGGCCGTGGTACAAGTATTACCAGGCCGTGGTACACACCGTGGAACAACCGTTTGTGTCGGGACAAAAGACCGTTTGTACAGGAAAGACGAAGAAAAAACGGAATTTCGTTTTGCGTTTCGCGCGTTTAATTGTATCTTTGCAGACGGAATGGAAAAGTATATTGAAATAAAAGGTGCAAGAGTCAACAATCTGAAGAACATCAGCCTGAAGATTCCAAGAAACCACTTCATCACCGTGACAGGCGTCAGCGGAAGCGGCAAGTCGTCGCTGGCGTTCGACACGCTCTATGCCGAGGGACAGCGCCGCTACGTGGAGTCGCTGTCGTCCTACGCCCGCCAGTTTCTCGGGCGAATGAGCAAACCGGAATGCGACTTCATCAAGGGGCTGCCGCCGGCCATTGCCATCGAGCAGAAGACCATCGCCCGCAACCCGCGCTCTACCGTAGGCACGACAACCGAAATCTACGAGTACCTGCGGCTGCTCTTTGCCCGCATCGGCAAGACCTACTCGCCACTGAGCGGACAGGAGGTGAAGAAACACTCGACGGAGGACATCGTGGAGTGCATTCGCCAGTACTCAGAGGGCACGCGCTTCGTGGTGCTGGCTCCGCTTCACGTCGTGGAGGGACGCACCCTCGAGCAGCAACTGAAGATGGAAATCCAGCAGGGCTATGCACGCCTGTGGGCAGGAAACGAGCCCGTCAGAATTGAGGACTACCTGGAATCGCAACCCGCCGACGGGCAGTCGCAACCCGCCGACGGGCAGGCCGACGAGCAGCTGTGGCTGCTCATCGACCGCCTGAAAGTGGACTTCTCGAAGGATGCCATCTCGCGACTGACCGACTCTGCAGAGACGGCCATGTACGAGGGCAACGGCACGTGCAGGTTGGTGTTTCTGCCATCGGGGCTCTGCTACGACTTTTCCACACGCTTCGAGGCCGACGGCATCACGTTCGAAGAGCCCAGCGACCAGATGTTCTCCTTCAATTCGCCCCTGGGAGCCTGTCCGGAATGTGAGGGCTTCGGCCGCATCATCGGCATCGACGAGAAACTGGTCATCCCCAATTCGTCGCTGAGCGTCTACGACGGATGCGTGCAATGCTGGCACGGCGACAAGATGGGCATGTGGAAAGACGAGTTCTGCCGACGGGCTGCACGCGACAATTTCCCCATCTTTAAGCCCTACTACGAGCTCTCGCAGCAGGAGAAGGACATGCTGTGGCACGGTCTGCCGTCGGAACGCCAACGCGACATCCACGAGCAGGTGTCGATTGACGCGTTCTTCCAGATGGTGAAAGAGAATCAATACAAGATACAATACCGCGTGATGATGAGCCGTTATCGCGGCAAGACGGTCTGTCCGACCTGCCACGGCACTCGGCTGAAGAAGGAGTCGACGTGGGTGAAGATAGGCGGAAAGAGCATCACCGACTTGGTGGAGATGCCCATCGGCAACCTGCGCACGTGGTTCGAGACGCTGGAACTGAGCGAGCACGATGCCCAGGTGGGGCGCCGACTGCTCACGGAGATCAAGAACCGACTGGGATTCCTGAGCGAAGTGGGACTGAACTACCTGACGCTGAACCGCGCTTCGAACACGCTCAGCGGCGGTGAGAGCCAGCGCATCAACCTCTGCACGTCGCTGGGATCGTCGCTGGTAGGGTCGCTCTACATTCTCGACGAACCGAGCATCGGTCTGCACAGCCGCGACACGGGACGGCTCATTCACGTGCTGAAGGAGCTGCAGTCGCTGGGCAACACGGTCATCGTGGTGGAACACGACGAGGAAATCATGCGTGCCGCCGACTATCTCATCGACATAGGCCCCGATGCCGGACGGCTGGGAGGCGAGGTGGTGTTCGAAGGACCGACGAAGGAACTGGCTGCACAGCAGGCTTCTGCCCGCTCCGACGGTGGTCGCTCCCACACCATAGACTATCTGACGGGCACGGAAACCATTGATGTTCCTACATCGCGCCGCCCGTGGAATATGGCCATCAGGCTGAAAGGATGTCGCATGAACAACCTGCGAGGCATCGACGTAGACTTCCCCCTGAACACGCTGACCGTCGTGACGGGCGTCAGCGGCAGCGGCAAGTCGTCGCTGGTGAAGGGCATTCTCTACCCCGCCTTGAAGCGCCATCTGGACGAAGTGGCCGATCTGCCGGGCGAATACGTAGCGCTGGAAGGCGACTGGCAGCACATCACCCACGTGGAAATGATCGACCAGAACCCCATCGGCAAGAGCACTCGCTCGAATCCCGCCACCTATGTGAAGGCCTACGACAGCATCCGCCAGCTGCTCTCCGAGCAACCGCTGGCCAAACAGATGGGATTCTCGCCACAGTACTTCTCGTTCAATGCCGACGGAGGCCGCTGCGAGGAGTGCAAGGGCGCTGGCGTCATCACGGTCGAGATGCAGTTCATGGCCGACTTGGTGCTGGAATGCGAGGCTTGCCACGGCCATCGCTTCAAGCAAGACATACTGGACGTCAGATACAAAGAGAAGAACATCGACGACATCCTGAATATGTCGGTAAGTGAGGCGATAGAGTTTTTCGGCACCGACAGCGGCAAGAAGAACTCACTGGCCAAGCAGGTGGTCGACAGGCTGCAGCCACTGGCCGACGTCGGACTGGGCTACATCAAGCTGGGACAGAGCTCTTCGACGCTATCGGGCGGTGAAAACCAACGCGTGAAACTGGCCTACTTCATCGGACAAGAGCGCCAGGATCCAACGCTCTTCATCTTCGACGAACCTACGACGGGCCTCCATTTCCACGACATCAAGCGCCTGCTTGCCGCCTTCGACGCCCTGATAGAACGCGGCCACAGCATCATCGTCATCGAACACAACATGGAGGTGATAAAATGTGCCGACCACATCATCGACCTGGGACCCGACGGAGGCAACAAGGGAGGCAGCATCGTCTGCACAGGAACGCCCGAAACTATTGCAAAATGTGAGGGAAGCCTGACCGGAAAATATCTTAAAGAAAAACTTTAACGACTGCAGTTGAAAACAAGTATCTCAATACTCATCCCAACGTTCAACGACATTTGCATCGACACCGTGAGAACGTTGCAGCGGCAAGCCCAACAAGCAGAGGGCCTGACGTACGAGATACTTGTGGCCGACGACGGCTCAACGCAGCCGGAAGTAGTGGCGGCTAACATGGCCATCAACGACCTACCCCACTGCCGCTACATCGTCAGACATGAGAACGTGGGCAGGGCTGCCATCCGCAACTTCCTGGCGTCGTCGGCCATCAACGACTGGCTTCTCTTCATCGACAGCGGCATGGGCATCGGCGACGAGGAGTTTCTGAACCGCTATATAGCGGCGGAGGGCGATGTGGTGTGTGGCGGCTACAGGGTGGAAGGCGACGGAACGAATCTGAACAGCAACCTGCGCTTTCTCTACGAAAAGGCGGCTGAGAGCTCCCTATTAGCCGAAAACAGGCGGCAAGAGCCCCACCACAATTTCCACACATCGAACTTCCTCATCGAGAAAAGCATCTACCTTGCCCATCCGCTGGACACCCGTTTCCGCCGCTACGGCTACGAAGATGTGCTCATGGGCAAGCAGTTGCAGATGGCGGGCATCGGTATTGAGCACATCGACAATCCCGTTGTATTCAACCGCTTCGAGGGAAACGCGCGGTTTATGGAAAAGACGGAAGAAGCCATACAGACGCTCTGCGACTTCAGCGAAGACCTTTCGGGCTTCTCGCGACTGCTGGCAACAAGTAGGAAAATGAAGCACACAGGACTTAGCCGACTCTTCCTTTTAATCTATAAAATGCGTAAAAACAAATGGAGAAGCAACCTCTGCGGTCCTTCTCCATCGTTGTTCGTTTTCAAATGCTATAAGCTGGGCTATCTGCTCGCGTTAGATGAAGGCTGATTAGTCTTTGTCTACTCCCATTTCCTTGTCAGAAAACAACGACTGCTCCTGCGGCTCATCGCCGAGAAGACGGAAGATGCCCGTAGGTGTCTTGCGCTTCAGCACATCGAGTTGGAAGTCCTTGCCGGCCACGATGCCGTAGCTGCGAAGGATTTGCTCCACCGTCTTGCGAGCCAGTTCGGGATGATTGTTCTCCTCGCTCAGATGGCAAAGCCAGACGTGACGCAGATTGGGCGAAACGTTTTCAGCCAGCGCCTTTCCGCACTCATTGTTGGAAAGGTGGCCGCCTTCGCTCATAATGCGAGTCTTCAGATACTCAGGATAAGGGCCAGCCTTCAGCATCTCAACATCATAATTGGCTTCAAGCACCAGGTAGTTGGCCTCGCTAATCATAGGTCGCATTTCGTCGGTCAGATAGCCTACATCAGTCATAATGCAGAAAACAACGCCCTGATACTCAATGCGGTAGCCCACGTTGTCGCTACTGTCGTGAGGAACCTTGAAAGCCGTGACCAGAAAGTCGCCCAACTGCACGGGCACATCCTTTTCAATATATTTGACAAGGCTGGCAGGAACCTTGCTCCTCACACAGTAGTTGCGGTCGATACCCTTGTGGACATCGACAGTTGCTATCACAGGAAGTTCGAGATCGTGACTGATTTTACCAACCGACTTCACATGGTCGGCGTGATCGTGTGTAACAAGTATGTGCTTAACGCGTGTGAGGGGCAAGCCATATTCCCTAAAGTATTTCCGGAGTGCCCGCGTGCCTATGCCCAAGTCTATGAGAAGCGCGTCTTTCTCCGTATATAGCAAGTAGCAGTTTCCGCTGCTGCCACTGCCGAATGAGATAAAATTCAGCATCTTCGTAGTATTTTAAGCACAAAATTACTCAAAAGACTTGAATTAACCAAAAGTTTTTCTTACCTTTGTCCTAAATTAAATGTTTTTAATGATGGAACCAAGAAAAATGTCAACAAAGCAAAAACAAATAATGTGGGTCGTAGGGCTGTGCATGTCTATCATGGCAACAGCATGTAGCAACAGCCAGGCTGCCAGGGAAAAGAACTTGAAGCAGCAAGCAGACTCCTTTGCTACCTATTATTATAATTGGCAGTTCCACAAAGCCCAGACGTTCACCACTAAAGAATCTGAGCCTTGGCTTCGCATGGCAGCCAGCCAGCTGACGCAAAAGGATGTGGACCTGCTGAACGAAACAGATGAAAATGCTACTTGCGAGGTTGGGGATATAGACTACGAAAACGACTCTACGGCTCGCGTACAGATCACCGTACGCCACTACCTGCGCATCGATTCCATCGGGGCGAAAGCAACGCCCACCGACCGAGGGACCTTTGTCCTGCCCATGGTCTATCAGAACGGGAAAAAGCAATGGTATGTCAACCTGAACGGAGTGCTTCGCGAAGAAAATCAGCAGTCAGAATGAAGATTTATTCAATTTTGTTTTGATATTCAAGTAAATTGGCGTATATTTGCAACGCATTCCGAAAGAACAAGTAACAAGGAATAAACTATATGAAACCGACCGAGCAAACCATCCAGCAGATTGAACGTGCCATCAGAAAGATAGCACAGAAGTTTCCGACAGACGAAGAGACAAGCACTCTGACCGACATCCATCTGCGCGTGTCGCAGGAGAGTGGCGAACTGCTGGCTTTCGACGACGAAGACCAAGAAATCAACCGTTGCGTCATTGAACAGTGGATTGACAACAAGGACGAGGATTTCTACGACAAGGTGACCATCATCCTGCGCAACGAACTGAAGCGAATGAGCAAGATCGTCGACAACATGGGCATCCTGAAACCTTACAACTTCGTTCTGGAGGATGACGACAAGGAGCCTATTGCCGAACTTTATCTGGCAGACGACGACACCGTCATCATCGGAGGCGACCTGATGACCGGTCTGGATGAAGAGCTTGACTCGTTCCTTGCTGATCTCTTCAAAGAATAATATTTGTTTCAGATAGTAAAGAGAAAAGTGCCAGCCTGAATCGGTTGTGATTCACACTGGCACTTTTTGATGCTCAGAAGTGTTGACGAAGAGTTTAAAGCTTCACTTTCCGCTTGACACCCTTGCTTTCATTGCCCACCCTGTCGAGAGCCGTAACAACATAGGTATAGCTCTTGTGGCCACCATTGTAGGGCAGCTTGTAACGGGTGTCGTAAGTGACTGCCACTATCTTTTCGGCATTATTCAAATCAATGCGTTCACCTTTCTCGAACCGATAGACAACATAGCGGTTCACCTGATCACCCCACTTCCTGCCCGAAGGCTTCTTCCAAGTCAAGTGATAACCCTCTGCCGACCAACGAGCCTTGACCTTCTTTGCTGCCTTGGGCGACTTGTCGTCGAGGAACGGCATGAGCGGCGGCAGAGCCGGAGTCTTCCAATAGGACGTGCGCAGAACGCTTCCATAATTGCCCACATTGTCGACAACGGCCTTGGCATACCACAACACCGTGCCGTTAACGTGGTTCATCTGCTGATGCAGGCGGTGCTTAGCAGGCAGCTGATGGCTGTTGGGATTCTGAGGATCGGGGTACTTCACCGTGCGCTCTACGTCTTCACCGATAAAGAGCGGACGATTTTTGGCATAACGGTTCCACCAAGTGATGAGCGTCTTGTAGTCGGCAGCCTTGTTGCCAATCTCCCAATAGATTTGCGGCACACAATAGTCTATCCAACCTTTGTTCACCCAGAGAAGGACGTCGGCATAGAGGTCGTCATAGTTCTGCAGACCGTTGGTGGCGCTGCCATTCTTGGGATCGCTGCGCTGATTGCGATAAATACCAAACGGCGACACGCCAAATTTCACCCAAGGCTTCACTTCCTTGATAGCAGTATAAAGCTGCTCGATGAAAAGGTTGACGTTGTAGCGGCGCCAGTCGCCTCGGTTGTTAATGCTATTTTTATATTTTGCATATTCAGCGTCGTCGGGAATGGGGAGACCTGCTACGGGGTATGGATAGAAATAGTCGTCGATATGCAGGCCGTCAATGTCATAACGGCGCACGATGTCCTGCACAACCTTGCAGATGTACTTACGATTCTCAGGCTGGCCTGGGTTCAAGATGAGCTGCCCATCGTAGTTGAAGGCCCGCTCAGGATGCTGCACGGCAATATGGTTCTGGGCTAAAGCCGTCGTGGTCTTTGTCTTTGCACGATAAGGATTAATCCAGGCATGCAGTTCCATACCGCGTTTATGGCACTCGTTCACCATCCACTCCAGCGGGTCCCAGTAAGGCGACGGGGCCTTGCCCTGCTGACCAGTGAGGAAACGGCTCCAGGGTTCAAGGTCGCTTTTGTACAAAGCATCGCACTCAGGACGAACCTGGAAAATGATGGCATTCACGCCGTCTTTCTGCAACTCATCAAGCTGATAGCTCAGCGTCTGCTGCATCTGCCGCGTGCCCATGCCCAAGAATTGTCCGTTCACACACTGAATCCAGGCACCGCGAAACTCGCGCTTTGCCGATTTTTGGGCACTCATCGTAGCAACGCTGCCCACAAACAGCACTGCCAACAGCAAAAGTCTGAAAAGAGATATTCGTTTCATGTCTTGTTGGTTTTATCGCACAAAGGCAATTCACACCTTCATTCTTACAAAATGCAAAGGTAATAAAAAACAAAGAGAGAACAGCCTAATCTTCTACTTTTTAGCGTTTTTTATCATGTGCCCTTCACTAAGAGGCAATGAAAAGGGACTTGTCTCACGACAAATCCCTACAATACTTACTAAAACTAAATTAACCACTAAAAAAACTATTTGAGATACCTGCAAACGCAGGATCACGATGCAAATTTACTACTTTTATTTCTTATACACAAATTATTCTCTTCACAATTAAGTTAAAAAATACAAAACGACCGTTTTTAAGGCAAAAGCGGTCGTTTTGTTTGTCATGTATCGGGAACTATCAGAATCTGTAGCCCAAGGTGAAGAGCAACTGATGGCGCTTGTTGCTCACCTTCACAGCGTCGCAGATGTTGTCTTCATCGGCGAAGTCGTTGTCGACGTAGGTCATGAAGGGTGAGAAGTCACCGTTGGTGGCACTATACTGATAGGCCAGATCCAGATTGAACTTGCCGGTGGTGTAACCCACACCGCAGGTGATGCGGTTGGTTGCCTTCCAGTTGGTGTAGTCGGTAGCCGAGGCATAGTAGGAACCATTCGACTGCAGCGAACCATCCTTGAAGCCTTCGCTCTTGTACATCGGGCTGACGTAGTTGTAGCCGAAACGCACTGCAATGGCAGGATCAGGCTTGTATTCGAGACCGAGCTTCAGCGTCGATACGCCCTTCAGCGTCTGCTTCGTGTGGTCGTTCATCACGCGGTCGCTCTCGCTCTCATCGTAATATTCGCCATACCAATAGTCATAATAGCTACCTGTCTTCATACGGCTGTCCAAGTGGGCATAGTCAGCATATTCATAGCTGGCACCCAGGGCAAGATAGTTGCCCACGGTGTGGCCAAGGCTCAGGCCAAACTTCCACGGGGTATAGACTTTATAGTCGTAGGTCTCAGAGGCCGACTTGTCGAGCAAAGCCTGACCGTCGCTATAGGGCATGGTCCAGTTGGAGGTGGTCAGGTCGTACCAGATAGGTGTTGCCACCGAGAGGCCCACGCGGAAAGGCGACGTCTCAATAGGACGGAAGATGACACCTGCCGTTACGCTGGCACCAGCACCATCAATGCGGCGCTCGTCGGTGAAGGTGGCGGTGTAGTCACCGTTAGGACCCTGCAGACGCTCCGAATACTCGCCATAGTGACGGTAGTTGACATCGTGCAGGCCAACGGTCATACCCAGATAGACGCGATCGTTGATGTTTCCGCTGATGTTGAAGTCGTAGACTCCCACGTATCCCTTATGCGCACGGTCGAGCGTATAGCTGGTGGCAGGGTCGTAGAACCACATGTTCTGATCGGTATCGTAATTCAGATTGCGGGCATAGATGTCGTCAATCTGGTTGCACGATGCATAGGAGCGGTCAAAATTGGGCACTCCGTCGGCATTCACCTCATAGAGCAATCCGTTCTTCTGCTTGGCATAGGTGAGCTTGTTCTGCGAAGCATTGTTCAGCCCGTCAGCTGCCGACAGGATGAAATCGAAGTTACGGCTCTTGTGGTAATTGAAGCCGAAGTTCAGGAACGAACTCTTTCCCGAGCGGGCGGAATAGACGAAGCCTATCTGGTCGAAGCTCAGGTTGGTCTTGTTGCCCTCGGCAAACTCCTCAACGTCCTGCTGAGAAACGAGCCCGAACGAGACGCTGGCCGTAGACTTGCGGAACAGGCCGATGCCGGCAGGGTTGGTCGAGATGGTCGAGATGTCGGCACCCAGTGCCTCCATAGCGCCACCCATACCCACATAGCGGGCTGTACCGTTCAGATCTTCGGCAGCAATCTTGGCGTTTTCGTAAGTCTCCTGTGCGAGAATAGGCATTGCTGCAAACGCCATAGCTGCAATTACAATATATTTCTTCATAGCTGCTTTATCAAATATATAAAGTTATAAAAATGTGTTTGAACTCTTGTTTAGCGTCGGCCACCGAAGCCACCGCGGCTGCCGCCTCCGCCGCCACCGCCACCGCCTGACGAGCGCGATCCGCCGAAGGTTCCGCCGCCACCGCCGCCGCTGTAGCTGCCAGACGAGGAGCTGCGAGCGGGGGCACTGTAACTGCTGCCGGAAGACGAGCTTCCGCTATAGGACGGACGGCTGTAGGTCGTGGAAGACCCGCCGAAGTTGCCGTTGGAATTGCTGTAAGAGCCGGTGTTGTTGCGCTGCACGCGAATACCGCTGTTGCCACTTCTGCTGGCCGAAGCCGAGTTGCGGGAACCGAAGGCACCATTGCGCGAGCCGCCGAACGTACCATGTGCATAGGTGTGGGAGCGTCCGTTGAACGTGCCGCGCGGGCCGTTGAACGAGCCACTGCCGTGGTTGCCTGTACCTGTGGTGCCGGTGTAGTAGTAGCCGCCGTGATAGCCGCCGTAGTAGCCACCCCATCCATAGTAGTAAGGATAGCCGTAGCCGTAACCGTAGTACCAAGGATAGCCCCAGCCATAACCCCAGCCATAGTAGCCGTAGTACCAGGGATCATACCAAGGATCGTACCAGCCATAGCGGCCATAGTACCAGGGATCGTACCAACCGTAGTAGCCCCACGGACGCCAGCCCCAGTGGCCATAGTACCAGGGATCGTACCAGCCATAGTAGCCATCCCAGCGACTCATCCTGCGGCTGTAGGTGTAGTCTTCGTCGAGGTCAGACTGACGCTGAGCCTTGGGCGAAACCCACATCGTGTCGACATAGGTTGAATCGGGATAGATGCCCGTGCCGGCCTGGAACTCAATGATGTCGTTGCCAAGCGAGTCGACACCTATCTTCTGGTAGCTGCTGCGATACTTGCCCCGACGGTTGTACTCGTCGACGTCGCGCGTCGAGCCCACATAGTAGGCAGGCTTATCTTTATTGACAGAGGAGCTGGATGTTTCGGCCTGCTTCTTCGAAGGGGTGAAGTAGAGGTCGTCGTCCTGAGCCATCATCGAGAGTGGCATCGCTCCAGCGAGGACGAAAAAGAGAAACATTTTCTTCATCTTCATTTTTCTAACTCCTTTTTAATTATTATTTCTTTTTTGGCGTGTCCAAGTGGCTTTTCACTCTTTCACGATGCAAAATTACTACTAATTTTAATGCAAAAATAAGGAAAAACCCTAAACGATGGTAGGTTTTTCCCTATTTTTAACTAAATTTGCACCAGAATTTAACGTTAACGTCATGAATTATTACGCAGTAAGCTTCAAAATCGAGTGCGACGACGCACTTCTGCAACCTTCGCGCGAACTTCTTGCCGACGCTGTGGCCGAGGCCGGATTCGAATCCTTTGAGGACACTCAGGAAGGACTCACGGGCTATGTGCAGGTGGACCTTTTCGACGAGAACATCCTGAAGCAGGCCATTGCCGACTTCCCCATCAGCGAGGCAAAGATAGCCTACACCGTCAGCAAGGCTGAACAAAAAGACTGGAACGAGGCGTGGGAGCAGGAGGGCTTCGATCCTATCTTCATCGAAGACCAATGTGTCATCTACGACGCACGCCAGCAGGGCAACACGCCACTGTCATCGCTCATTGCACCGCTGCGCATCGGTATCGAGGCTCAGATGGCCTTCGGCACAGGTACCCACAACACCACCCGCATGGTGGTGGCTGCACTTCTCAAGTCCGACCTGAAGGACAAACGGGTGCTCGACTGCGGCTGTGGCACGGGCATCCTGAGCATCGTGGCTGCCAAATGCGGCGCAAAGGATGTGGTGGCCTACGACATCGACGAATGGAGCGTGGAGAACACGCGCCACAACGCACAACTCAACAACGTAGAAAACATTGAAGTGCTGCAAGGCGATTCGCGCGTGCTCTCCCACGTCAGCGGCGTCTTCGACGTCATCGTAGCCAACATCAACCGCAACATCCTGCTGCAGGACATGCCCCACTTCTGCGACGTGATGAACACATCGGGCAGCACGCTCATCCTCAGCGGCTTCTATGAGGAGGACGTTCCCCTTCTCGTAGAAGAAGCCGGCCGGCACCACCTGCACCTGTCCGACCAGCATGCCGAAAACCAGTGGGCCTGCCTCGTGTTCCAGAGAGCCAACAAATGATGTAAAGATTATTCGTCAAAAAAGGCCTCGTAGAATTAAAAATTCTGAACTGAAAAATATTTTTTCGCAAATAAGCCCGTATTTTGGCAAAGTCTCTAACAGGTTGTACGTCAGCCCGTTAGAGACTTTTTGTTTTCCAGACCCTTCTTCTGCCCCTTATAAACGATAGGTTTCGGCCATCCAAAGCATAGGTTTAGTCCCTACAGACCTACGTTCCGGACGATGCAACTCAATGCTTTGTATCATCAAAACCATAGGTCTGTAGCATGCAAACCTATGCTTTGGTTGACAGGGATGCATAATATATCCCTCCAACTCAGCGAGAAGGAGGGATAAAAATGTTTCACGCGCTCCAGAACGATGTTTCACGCGGAAGGTGTCTTGTCGGCTTTTTTCAAAAAACCACTACGGCTACTTCACGTCGAACATGACGGTCTGCGCCTTCAGCTTACGACTCTTGTCGCGCACGGTGAGCTGCAGTTTGCCAGGCTTCTGGCCTGCTTGCACGGTGACAACAAGCTTGCCGGCAAAGAGACGCATGGTAGGATTGGTGAAGACCTCGGTCGACGTGGCATCGCCATTGCAGACACCGCGGAACTGGCCGTCACCTTTCACTTCGAAAACCAGTTGGTCGGTAGCAGTAGGCACCTCTACCCCACGCTTGTCTACGAGCGAAACGGTGACATAGGCGAGGTCTTCGCCATCGGCACGCAACTGCTGTCCGCCACCTTGGGTCCACACGTCAAGCTTCATGGCTGAGGGGCGTCCGGCGGTGCGTAGGGTCTGCTCGCCAGCCTTGAGGCCCTGCTGGTCGTAGACGACAACCTTCAGCTCGCCGGGTTCATAGCGCACGTCGTTCCAACGCAGGCGATAGCGGTCGAAGATGGTCTGGGGCGTGTGTTTCTCGATGTTTGCCGTGCGGAAGTTCACCTGCTCGCTCGTAGCCTTCGTGATTCTGCCCTGCGACTTGCCGTTCACGAACAGCTCTGCCGAAGGATAATCGGTGTAGCAATAGACGGGTGTCACTTCACCTTCGCGACCCGGCCACGTCCAATGCGGCAGCAGGTGGATGGTGTGTTCGTCGGCATTCCACACCGAGCGATACAGGTAATAACGGTCCTTGGGCAGGCCAGCCAGGTCGCAGATGCCGAAGTAACTCGAACGCGAAGGCCAATAGCCGTCGTAGGGCGTGGGCTCGCCCAGATAGTCGAAGCCCGTCCAAACAAACTGGCCAATCGTAAAGGGCAGGTCGTCCATCGCCATGAAGTCCATCTCTGGCAGGTTGCTCCACGAGCACCACTCCGAGTCGTAACCGTTGCATTGGCCATCGTCGTAGGTCTTGTGGTTGGAATACTCCACGGGGAACTTATACACACCGCGCGAACTTACCGTCGAAGCCGTCTCGCTGCCAAGCAGGAAGCCTTGCTGAAGTCGCTCGATGCCAGGCAGATATTTGTGAACGCGATAGTTAAAACCAGGCACATCCATTGCCTGCGCAAAGCCTGAACTGAGTGCGTTGTCGACGCGGTCCAAGCCCTGAGTGACGGGGCGAGAGGGGTCTAGCGCATGGCAGATGCCCTGCAGGCGGATGCTGATCTGGCGGCCTTCCTCACTCCACTGCTCAGGAATCTCGTTGCCTATCGACCACATCACGAGCGACGGATGATTTCGGTGGTTCAGCACGAGGTTCGTAATGTCCTTGTCGGCCCATTCACGGAAGAAGCGCGCATAGCCGTTCTTGCACTTGGGATAGATCCACATGTCGAACGATTCGGCCATGACCATCATGCCCAGCGAGTCGTACACCTCCATCTGCATCGTCGAAGGCATGTTGTGGCTCGTACGGATGGCATCGCAACCCATCTCCTTCAGAATCTGCACCTGGCGAATGAGGGCAGCCTTGTTGACGGCAGCGCCGAGCGGGCCGAGGTCGTGGTGCAGGCAGACACCCTTCAGTTTGCGGGTCTGCCCGTTCAGTTCGAATCCGCGCTCGCGGCTGACGCGTATGGTACGGATGCCCGTCGTCGTTGTCTTGGCATCAACGAGCACGCGATGTTCTGGCGTGCCGGCCTTGCCTACTTTGTAGACTTCAGTCTTCAACTTATACAAATTAGGCGTCTCCGGCGACCACAGTTGCGGATTCTTAACCGCAAACTTCGCGTAGAACTTGCCGTCAGGTTCTATGCGCACGTCGCCACTCGTAGCTTGCAGGCCGTTGGGCCCTGTCAGCACCATCGACCCCACCATGCCTTCCTCGGGTGCCACCACCTTTGCTTCAGCCTCAATGACGGCCTTTTCCTTGTCGATGGTCATCGTGCGCACGTAGATCGACCAGTCGTCAATGTGGGTCTTGGACGTCAGCACCAGCTTCACAGGCCGATACAAACCGCCACCAGGATACCACCGAGAACTTTCCTCAATATTCTTCAGATCGACGGTAATCAGATTCTCTCCTTTAATTATATAAGGTGTGACGTCGATGCGGAAAGCATTGTAGCCGTAGGCCCAACGTCCTGCCAACTTACCATTGACGCTGACCAGTGGCTCGCTCATAGCACCGTCAAACACCAGTTCGGCATGGCCAGGCAGTTCGTCGAGCACAACAGTCGTGCGATAATGACCTTCGCCAATCCAGGGCAAAGCGCCTGAACGGCCAGTCTTCTCAGACTTTTCCTTTTCACCATTCTGCTCGATGGCCACAACCTGCAGGTCCCACTTCTTGTCAAAAGGTCCGCTGATGGCCCAGTCGTGCGGTACGTTCACCTGTTCCCAGGTCTGTTGGTCGCGTGAGAAGTCCCAGTTACGAATTGTAAGTTCGTTGTGCATTTGTGCACCTGAAACAATTGGAATCATTCCAATCGCCCACAAAAATAGTTTCCTCTTGTTCATGTTAAATTGATGTGAGTCAAAAAATATGATACAAAGTTACGATTTTTCACCAATTTCAGCAAATATTTTGGGGTCTTTCTAAAAAAAACACAATTGTGTGGGCACACAGCAAAATTTATGAAAAAAAATTGCAAGAAAAGTTTGGAGGTTATAAAAAATTCCTTACCTTTGCAAACGTTATCCTGAAAACAATCTTTTTACCTTAAAAGACTAATACCTATTGAAGATTTAGAGCGATCGCCTGCGACAGGCCGTCGCTTTATTTTTTATCAGAGACATTGAGTGTCTTTATTTGATAAAAAAAGTTAATCTCTCTTAAAACACTGATTTTTCCTTCCACACATCTGCACTTCTCTCACATTTTATTAGTAATTTTGCAGCCGATTTAGTCCGTAGGGGCTCGAAGAAGCACGGGTAGACGCCCGTCGCCTCGCGGAAAAACCCGTTTATTATTAATAAATTAATGTACGCAATTGTAGAAATTAACGGTCAGCAGTTTAAGGTTCAGCAGGGCGCGAAGCTCTTCGTGAACCGCATCAAGGACGCAGAAGCCGGCCAAACTGTTGAGTTCGACAAGGTGCTGCTCGTAGACAACGAGGGCGCAGTCGCAGTTGGTGCACCTACTGTTGAAGGTGCCAAGGTAGTAGTAGAAGTCGTGGAAGCACTCGTCAAGGGTGAGAAGGTTATCGTCTTCAAAAAGAAGCGCCGCAAGGGCTATCGCGTGAAGAACGGTCACCGTCAGCAGTACACGAAAGTAGAAGTTAAACAAGTAATCGCTTAATTCAAGGAGGAACAATTATGGCACATAAAAAAGGTGTAGGTAGTTCTAAGAACGGCCGCGAATCAGCAGCCCAGCGACTTGGCGTTAAGATTTGGGGTGGACAGAAGTGCATCGCAGGCAACATCATCGTTCGCCAGCGCGGTACGAAGCACAACCCTGGTAACAATGTGGGTATTGGTAAGGACGACACGCTCTATGCACTGGTCGACGGAACAGTTGACTTCCGCAAGACTCGTTACAACAAGAGCATCGTTTCAGTGATCCCCGAAGCCGAGGCTGAAGCATAAACCAAACAAACAACTTATTCCAAACAAACACAGAATCCCAATGTTCCTTCCGGAGCATTGGGATTTCTGCTTTCTATCATTTGTTGACCGCTTCCAACAAGAGTTCCACCAAACGGGGAACGCCATAGTTTTCAATATCTTGTTCCCCTATCCAGACGTAGTCTGATGGAAGCGATGGACGCTCGTCACATTCCAGCAGATAGAAGTCGGCCAAGAGTATGCGGTGGGTGAGCACGTGCTTTACGCCCTTCCGGAGCAAAGTCAGCTTGCCACAGAAGGGAGGCAGGGGGGTATCTTCATACAGCAACGGCTCCCAAAGTCCTTGCCAGATGTCGCCCTCACCTCGGCGGTGGATAGCCGTCATGCCTTGACAAAGAATATAAACATAGGTGAGCCGGCGCGTCTTCACCTGCAACTTCTTCAACTTCACCGGCAGGCCCTCCACCCTACCCTCGCGCAGAGCTACACACGTCTCCTGAAGCGGACACAGCAGGCAACGTGGCGACTGGGGAGTACACTGGATGGCCCCGAAGTCCATCATGGCCTGGTTGAAAGCCGACGCCTGCTTGGGTGGCAGTAGTTCCTGAGCCAATGCCGTGAAGGTGTGTTTGCCTTCGGTGGTGTTGATAGGTGTATCAATGCCGAAATGACGTGCCAGTACGCGATAGACGTTACCATCGACAACAGCCGCAGGCAGGTCGAAGGCGATGGAGCCGATGGCAGCTGCCGTGTAGTCGCCCACGCCTTTCAGCGCCTTTATCTCGTCCAGCGTGCATGGAAAATGCCCCAATGCGAGTATCTGGCGCGCGGCGGTGTGGAGGTTGCGCGCCCGACTGTAGTAGCCCAGCCCCTGCCACATGCGCAACACTTCGTCCTCGGTAGCACGGGCAAGGTCTTCCACCCGAGGCCAGCGCTGCATGAATCGCTCCCAGTAGGCCATGCCCTGCTGGATGCGCGTCTGCTGCAAGATAATCTCGCTGAGCCAGATAGCATAGGGGTCACGGGTCTCACGCCAAGGCAGTTGACGACCGTTCTCGCTAAACCATTTCAACAGTGTAGAGGTGAAAGAATTGCGCATATTGATAATTTTGGTACAAAATTAAGCATAAATTTCGAATAGTTTGCGCAATTGATAAATATTTTTTGTAATTTTGCAGATTGTAATTTGTAAATCATTAAAATCGTAAATATTATTATGCTTACACTAAAACTCATCAGTGAGGAAACAGAACGGGTCATCAGTGGCCTTGAGAAAAAGCACTTCAATGGGGCTCGCGAAGCCATTGAACAAGTAATGGCAGTCGACAAACGTCGCCGCGAAGCTCAGCGCGAGCTCGACCAGACAAAACAACAGGCCAAGCAACTGGCCGCTCAGATAGGCATGCTCATGAAGCAGGGCAAGCGCGACGAGGCCGAACAAGTGAAGACGCAGGTGGCCGACTTCAAGCAGAAGGATAAAGATCTGCAGGAGGTCATGGCTAACGCTGAGCAGGAACTGACCACGATGCTCTGCCAAATTCCGAACATCCCATACGACGAAGTACCTGAGGGACGCGCCGCCGAGGACAACCATGTGGTGAAATCGAACCTTAAGGAGTGCACTCCTGAGGACACCGTGGGCAACTGGACGGTGAATCCCACGCTGGGCATTGAGAATCCGCTGCCCCACTGGGAGTTGGCAAAGAAATACAACCTCATCGACTTCGACCTGGGCGTGAAGATCACGGGTGCCGGATTCCCTGTCTACATCGGTAAGGGTGCCCGCCTGCAGCGCGCACTCATCAACTTCTTCCTCGACGAGGCTCGCAAGAGCGGGTACACCGAGATTATGCCTCCGACGGTGGTGAATGCTGCATCGGGCTACGGCACCGGCCAGCTGCCCGACAAGGAGGGCCAAATGTATCATGCCGAGGTCGACGACTTCTACCTGATTCCGACTGCCGAGGTGCCTGTGACGAATATCTACCGCGACGTGATCCTCGACGAGAAGGACCTGCCCATCAAGAACTGCGCCTACACGGAGTGCTTCCGTCGCGAGGCTGGCTCTTATGGCAAGGACGTGCGCGGACTGAACCGCCTGCACGAGTTCTCAAAGATTGAGATTGTGCGCATTGACAAGCCTGAGCACTCCAAAGAAAGTCACAAGGAGATGCTGGAGCACGTGGAAGGTCTGCTGAAGAAGCTCGAACTGCCCTATCGCATTCTTTTGCTCTGCGGCGGCGACCAAAGCTTCACCTCTGCCATCTGCTACGACTTCGAAGTCTACTCCGAGGCTCAGGGCCGCTGGCTCGAGGTGTCGTCAGTGAGCAATTTCGACACCTATCAGGCCAACCGCCTGAAATGCCGCTACCGCCATGCCGAGGACAAGAAGATTGAACTCTGCCACACCCTCAACGGCTCGGCCCTCGCCCTGCCCCGCATCGTGGCTGCCATCCTCGAGAACAACCAGACTCCCGAAGGCATCCGCGTACCGAAGGCCCTGGTGCCCTACTGCGGCTTCGATATCATCGACGAGAAACCTTTTTAATATCTAATCTATCTAGCCTGTCTAGTCAATCTAGTCTACCTAAAACCAAAAACATTATGAACAAGATCGTTCGCAAAGAGCAACTCTCCGAGAAAGTCTTCCTGCTGGAAGTGGAGGCACCGCTCATCGCCAAGAGCCGAAAGGCTGGCAACTTTGTCATCGTGCGCGTCGACAAACTCGGCGAGCGCATGCCGCTTACCATTGCCGAGGCTGACATTGCCCGAGGCACCATCACGCTTGTCGTGCAGACTGTTGGTCTGTCCTCAACAAAACTTTGCCGTCTCAACGAGGGCGACATGATTGCCGACGTGGTAGGACCGCTTGGCAACCCCACCCACATCGAGAACTTCGGCACGGTGATCTGTGCTGGCGGAGGCGTGGGCGTGGCTCCCATGCTGCCTATCATCCAGGCACTGAAGGCTGCGGGCAACCGCGTGCTCTCCGTACTGGCCGGCCGCTCAAAGGACCTCATCATTATGGAGGACAAGGTGCGCGAGTCGTCTGACGAAGTCATCATCATGACCGACGATGGCTCCTACGGCGAAAAGGGCGTAGTGACGGTGGGCATCGAGAAGTTCATCCAGCAAGAGCCACACGTAGACCGTGTGTTCGCCATTGGCCCTCCCATCATGATGAAGTTCTCCTGCCTGCTCACGCAGAAATACAACATCCCCACCGACGTGTCGCTGAACACCATCATGGTTGACGGCACCGGTATGTGCGGAGCATGCCGTCTCACCATCGGGGGAAAGACGAAGTTCGTATGCATCGACGGTCCTGAGTTCGATGGTCATCAGGTTGACTGGGACGAGATGTTCAAGCGCATGGGCACCTTCAAGAAGGCCGAACTCGACGAGATGGAGCACTACGAAGACCACGTCTGCCCCACCTGCGAAAGCGAAAAGAAAGCCGCTGAAGCCCCTCAGGCTTCCGTAGGTTCCGATACCACCTCTGCCGCCCCCACCGAGTCGCTCACCGACCGCGATGCCGAGTGGCGCAAGGAGCTGCGGGCCTCGATGAAGCCGAAGGAGCGCACGCTCATACCCCGTGTCGTCATGCCGGAGTTAGACCCTGTCTATCGTGCCACCACACGAACGGAAGAGGTGAACATCGGCCTCACCGCCGAGATGGCTCTCACCGAGGCCAAGCGATGCCTCGACTGCCCGAAGCCAACTTGCGTGGAAGGTTGTCCCGTGAACATCAACATTCCGTCGTTCATCAAGAACATAGAGCGCGGCGACTTCCTCTCGGCTGCCAAGGTGCTGAAGCAGACGTCGGCCCTGCCTGCCGTATGCGGACGCGTATGCCCACAGGAGAAGCAATGCGAGAGCCGCTGCATTCACCTGAAGATGAATCATCCCGCTGTGGCCATTGGATACCTTGAGCGTTTTGCAGCCGACTACGAACGTGAGAGTGGACAAATCTCCCTGCCCGACATGGCTCCCGCCAACGGTATCAAGGTAGCTGTCGTGGGCTCAGGTCCTGCCGGTCTCTCCTTCGCAGGCGACATGGCCAAGTTTGGCTACGACGTTCACGTTTTCGAGGCTCTGCACGAGATTGGCGGTGTGCTGAAGTATGGCATCCCCGAATTCCGTCTGCCCAACAAAATCGTCGATGTGGAAATCGACAACTTGAAAAAGATGGGCGTACACTTCCAAACAGATGTAATCGTTGGTAAAACCATTAGTGCACAAGAGCTTGAGGATGAAGGATTTAAAGGCATCTTCGTAGCAAGCGGTGCTGGTCTGCCCAACTTCATGAACATTCCTGGCGAGAACTACCTGAACATCATGTCGTCGAACGAATATCTGACGCGTGTCAACCTGATGGATGCTGCCAATCCAAAGTCCGACACGCCGCTTAACGAGGCTCATCGCGTGCTCGTCGTCGGTGGTGGCAACACAGCCATGGACTCCTGCCGTACAGCCAAGCGTCTGGGTGCCGAGGTAACTATCGTCTACCGTCGTTCTGAGGCCGAGATGCCCGCACGTCTCGAGGAGGTGAAGCACGCCAAGGAAGAAGGTATCAACTTCCTCACGCTGCACAACCCCATCGAATATCTGGCCGACGAAAAGGGTGCCGTTCGCGCAGCAGTACTACAGGTAATGGAGCTGGGCGAGCCAGATGCTTCCGGCCGCCGTTCGCCCGTGCCCGTAGAAGGAAAAACCGTCACTATCGATGTCGATCAGGTCATCGTGGCCATTGGCGTATCGCCCAACCCGCTCGTACCAAAGTCCATCGAAGGCCTTGAGCTCGGCCGCAAGAACACGATCGCTGTCAACGAAGGCATGCAGTCGTCGCGTCCGAACATCTTTGCCGGTGGCGACATCGTGCGCGGTGGTGCAACTGTCATTCTGGCTATGGGCGACGGCCGTCGTGCCGCCCAGAACATGCACGAACGTCTCAGCAACCAATAAGTTTAGTCTGTTGCTGTACCACAGCAACCAATAAGTTTCGTATGTTGCTGTACCACAGCAACCCTATCCATCTGAAATGAACGGACTTTATACCATCATTTTGCTCATACTAAGCAACGTCTTCATGACGCTTGCTTGGTATGGGCATCTTCGTCTTCAGCAGTCGGGCATCAGCAACAACTGGCCACTGCTGGGTGTCATCGTGTTTTCGTGGGGCATTGCTTTTCTGGAGTATTGTTGTCAGGTGCCGGCCAACCGCATGGGATTCATCGGCAACGGCGGTCCCTTTTCGCTCGTCCAACTGAAAGTCATTCAGGAATGCATCTCGCTGGCGGTCTTCGCCGTCATTGCCAACATCATGTTCCAGGGCGACCACCTGCATTGGAACCACATCCTGGCGTTCCTGCTCATCATCTGCGCTGTCTACCTCGTGTTCATGAAGTAGCCCCTCGCTTTTCATTCCCAACTCTCGATTTTAAGAAATTTGAATCACCTCCTACGCCTCCTCACCCGTGCCCTGCGCGAATATCGCCTCATTGAGGATGGCGAGCACGTGCTGGTGGCACTCTCTGGAGGCAAGGACTCGCTGTGTCTGCTGCAGTTGCTGGCAGAGCGCCGCCACATCTATCCGCCGCGCTTCCAGCTATCAGCAGTCCACGTGCGAATGGAGAATATAGCCTACGAAACCGACACCTCTTACCTGGAAGACTTCTGCCGCCGCCTCGACGTGCCCCTGCATATCCTGACTACCCGCTTCGACGTCGACGAAACACCCACACGCAAGCAGAAGACGCCCTGCTTCCTCTGTTCCTGGAACCGTCGCAAACAAATCTTCAACCTGGCGCAGGAACTTGGTTGCCAGAAAATTGCACTCGGCCACCATCAGGACGACATACTCCACACGGCACTAATGAACCTCACCTTCCAAGGCCGGTTCGACTCCATGCCTGCCTTGCTGCGCATGAAGAAAATGCCGTTGGCCATCATCCGCCCGCTTTGCCTGTGCCACGAGGCTGACATCCGTGATTTTGCCGAGGCTCAACACTACCAGCCCCAAAAGAAACTCTGCCCCTACGACACCGACACTCATCGCACCAGCATCCATGCCGTCTACGAGCAAATGAACCAACTCAATCCTGAGTTCCGCTATTCACTTTGGCACGCCCTCGAGCGCGAAGGCAAACTCGTTGAAGACAGCCGCGATTATTAAAAACACTTAATTCTTCAACCATACGACACGCTCCTTTGCTTTTTTTTCGTAACTTTGTTTTTTTAAAACAAGTTTAAATCCGAATGAAGACAAAGAATATCATCGCCATCGCATTATTCATGTCAGTCGCCATGCCCATCATGGCACAAAAGCGTAAAACAGTTCGCAAGGCAACTCCTGCGGCTCAACCAGTCGTAGTTGAAGAAACACCCGCACAGAAACTTTTCAAAACAATGCTGCCAGCTACGGCAAAGATTTTGTTTGTAGATAGCGTTGTAGTCGACAAGGCAACGTTCCTTAGTCAGATTCCACTGGCACCCGAGGCTGGAACCATCAGCAGTTACGAACAGTTCTTCGACCGCCCCACGCAAGTTCCTCTTGCCGTTTTCCAGAATGAGTTTGGCGATCGATGCTACTATGCCGATGGCGACACGCTCTCCACGCGCCTCTACTCCATTGATCGTCTAGGCAACCAGTGGAGCAAACCACGCGAACTCACGGAGTTTGGAGCCGACTATCGCTCGCCCAACTATCCTTTCCTCATGTCCGACGGCATGACTCTCTTCTTTGCTGCCAAAGGCGAGAACAGCATAGGAGGATATGACATTTTCATGACACTCTACGATACTGAGTCGGGCACTTTCTATCGCCCTGAAAACTACGGTCTTCCTTTCAACTCCACGGCAAACGACTACCTACTTGCCATCGACGAAGTCAACGAACTGGGCTATCTCGTCAGCGACCGCTATCAGCCAGCAGGAATGGTTTGCATCTACACTTTCGTTCCTCAATTTCCGCGCGTCAGCTTCGAGGACGAAGACCTCTCCGACGACCAACTACGCCGCTTCGCACGCCTCACCAGCATCAGCGACACTTGGCGTTTCGGCGACCGGCAGGAAGCACTTGAGCGTTATCAGAACATGCTCCGTCAGCAGGCTCGCAAGAGCAGCGGCAGTTCATTTTCTTTTGTCATCAACGACCAACTGACTTACCATCAGCTCAGCGACTTCCGTTCGCCTCAGTCGCGTCAGCTCTATAAGCATTATGCCGAACTCGAGTCGGCGCTAACCACGGATGTCCGCACACTCGAAATGCAGCGCGACAAATACGCCAATGCCTCGGCACGTGAGCAGCGCCAGATGAAAGAATCCATGCTCCGACTTGAACACCAGATTCTTGAATCACAGCCACGACTTGCACAAATGGCAAAGGAAATCCGCTACATAGAAACAAGGGTAAGACAATAATTTTAAAAAATCATATATACCATTATGAAACATTTTCCTGAATCTGAACTAATCATTAATGCCGACGGCTCGTGCTTCCACCTTCACCTAAAGCCCGAGCAACTCGCCGACAAAGTAATACTCGTAGGCGATCCCGCCCGCGTCAACACTGTAGCCGCTCATTTCGACACCATCGAGTGCGAAGTGCAAAGCCGCGAATTCCATACCATCACCGGTACCTACAAAGGAAAACGCATCACTTGTCAGAGCCATGGCATCGGGTGCGACAACATCGACATCGTTATGAACGAGCTCGACACACTGGCCAACATCGACTACGAAACTCGCACCGAGAAACCCGAACACCGCACGCTCACCTGCGTGCGCATCGGCACCTGCGGTGGTCTGCAGCCTTTCACTCCCACAGGCAGTTTCGTGGCTTCCGTGAAGAGCATCGGCTTCGATGGCCTCCTCAACTTCTATGCCGACCGCAACGATGTGTGCGACCTCGAGATGGAAGAGGCCTTCAAAGAGCACATGCAGTGGAATCCCATCAAGGGAGCACCCTATGTGTCCATTGCCGACGCAGACCTCATCGAGCAGATTGCTCAAGACGATATGGTGCGGGGCTACACCATCTCTTGCGGTGGTTTCTATGGTCCTCAAGGGCGTGTGCTTCGTGCCAATATTGCCGACCCAGACCAGAACAAAAAGGTTGAATCATTCGAGTATAACAACTTGAAAATCTGCAACTTCGAGATGGAATCCTCCGCCCTCGCTGGTCTTGCCTCGCTCCTCGGCCATCGTGCCATGACTTGTTGCATGGTCATCGCCAACCGCTACGCCCAAGAGATGAACACCGAGTACAAGAACTCCATCGACACACTCATCCAGAAAGTGTTAGAAAGAATATGATAAAAGTCTGGGCTGCCTGTATCATAACAGCATTAATATTCATCGTTTCTGTACCTTTCATCCTAAGTGGAAAAGCAGATCATCTCATAGCTACAGATGAAGCAAAGTTGCAATCTGACATGAAGCGTTTACGGATTCTTATGGCAACACTATCCTCTACGGTCACTGCTTTTTGCATAACATTTCCGTTTTTAATGATAGGTGGTTATGAGAAGGAGATGTTTTTGATGATAGCAGCCCTAGCTTTATTTGTTATTACAATAATAATATTCTCTAAAACTTGGGCAAAGAAGATATGACTATCTGCGCACTCGCAACAGCTCCAGGTGGAGCACTCGGAATTATCAGAATCTCAGGTCCTCAGGCACTTGAGATTCTTTCCAATGTGTTTAGCAAGGACTTATGCGACGCCCTGCCTAACACGATCCACTACGGTCATATCAAAGATGGTTCAGAGGTCATCGACGAAGCTATGGTCTCCATCTTCCGTGCCCCCCACTCCTACACAGGCGAGGACAGCGTGGAAATCTCCTGTCACGGCTCACGCTATATATTAAACAAGGTGCTGGAACTCCTGGTGCAGCATGGCTGTCGGATGGCTGGCCCTGGTGAATACACCCAGCGCGCCTATCTCAACGGCAAGATGGACCTCTCGCAAGCCGAAGCCGTTGCCGACCTCATCGCCTCTACCAACCGCGCCACTCACCACTTAGCCATGAGTCAGTTGCGCGGTGGTATCTCCTCGGAATTGGCAACCATGCGCGAACAACTGCTCAAGCTCACCTCGCTCCTCGAACTCGAACTCGACTTCTCCGATCACGAAGATCTCGAATTTGCCGATCGTAGTGAGCTGCTGGAACTTGCGAAAACTATTGACAGTCACATCACTCATCTGGCCGAAACCTTCCAAACAGGCAATGCCCTTAAGAACGGCATCCCCGTAGCCATCGTCGGAGCACCAAACGTAGGCAAGAGCACCCTGCTCAATGCCCTTCTCGGCGAAGAACGCGCCATCGTCTCCGACATACAAGGCACCACCCGCGATGCCATCGAAGACACCATCCTGCTCGGCGGCATCACCTTCCGATTTACCGACACCGCAGGCATCCGTCATACCGACGACCAGATAGAGAACCTCGGCATCGAGCGCTCCATAGCCGCAGCCCGCCG
>OCVV012868621.1_pt1 | contig 44804 bp, 33 predicted proteins | sample 1539721 | NCBI WGS metagenome assembly OCVV01 (sample SAMN02144230, study PRJEB22623) | gut metagenome | biome: sheep rumen | host: Ovis aries | place: New Zealand | reverse complement strand
AAAAGCCGGCGTTCATCAGAAGACGAAGAGCATGTCACTGCTGTGATTATAGCATAGATGCATCCTATCGGTGAAGAAAATAAGAGCGAGACGGGCCGAATAAATCAGGCCGCGCGGCGAAGCCTCCGGAGAGCCGGAGAGTACCGCCGCACGGACAATTTTCAGTGTGTAAATTTGTCGATAAGTCCGGTGCCGTACTTGTCGTACCGGATCAGCTGATCCTTGTAAAGTCCGTAATTTCCGGAGAAAATGTAGGAAATCGCGAGCGCGTATAGAAAGTAGGGCATTGCCTTGAAACCGAACATCTCAAAGCACAGAAGAAGCGCTGTCATCGGCAGATTCAGAACCGCGCAGAAGCAGCAGCCAAGGCCGATGCATGAAGCGAGCATCGGATCAATCCCCGCAAATACGCCGAACGCATGCCCCAGCGTGGCGCCGATAAACATCGTAGGAACCAGCTCACCGCCCTTGTATCCGACGCTGAGCGTAATCGCGGTGAACAGGATTTTCAAAAGAAACGCGTAACCGGGAAGCGATCCTTCCATCACAGTTCCCGAGATGCAGGCGGCAATAATGTCAGAGCCGGTGCCGTTATAGGTCTGGCTTCCTACAAGGAATGTCAGGAGAACAATGACCGCGCCGCCGGCAAAAACGCGTACATACGGATTCTTGATCAGTTTTGGCATATATTGGTTTGCACGGTGCATGCTGACACAGAACAAAACACTAACAATCCCGCTGAGTGCTGCAAGGATCGTGATGAATGCAAACAGACGCAGATCGAATGCAGGCAGATCGAGGCTGACCGCTTCTGATTTCAATCCGAACAGACCTGCAATGTAATGCGCGATTAAGGACGCAATCGCACAAGGCATGAAACTTGAATAGTAGACAATGCCGACAGTACTGATTTCGAGCGGCAGAATTGTAGCCGCGAGCGGAGTGCCGAACAGGGCGGAGAAGGAAGCGGACATGCCGACCATAATCGAGCGGCGTCTGGCGCTTTCCGCTGATGTCATTTTCAGTTTTTCTGCAAGAAAGTTCCCGAGGCTCCCGCCGATCTGCAAAGCCGCACCTTCACGGCCGGAAGAGCCGCCGAACAGATGCGTAATGACCGTAGATACAAAGATCAGCGGAGCCATACGAAACGGAATAGGCTCATCGTGGCGGATCGAATGAATGACAAGATTTGTGCCGCGGGATGTCACAACATTTGCTTTGTGATAAATGAAGATAATCAGAAGACCTGCCAGAGGCAGGAAATAAATGATTTCTCCGTGCGCCATCCGAAAACCGGTTGCCAGAGCAATCAGTTTTGCGAAGGCTGCGGAAACCGTGCCGATGAGGGCACCGCACAGAACGCTGAAAAGAAACCATGTAACTGCGCTTTTCGTGGTATGGAACACGTGGCGCGCATAAGCTTTGAATTCCTGCATCATTAAGTATTCTCCCCTCATAACGTAATACTTATACAATACCGCGAAAAGCGGTCCGCCGCCAAGTTCAGATGAAAAAACTTTGCGGCTGTGTTTGCCCGCAGAAGTGAGGTTTTATGGGAAGAAAGGAATTATTGATTTTACAACTTTGATGAAATAACGTATACTGACTGATGGTCTGGCAGACAGTTTCATGCAGAAGCTGCTGCCTTGTAACGGATTGATTACAGGAGGATCACGAAATGGTTAAAGCAGTAGTCGGTGCCAACTGGGGCGACGAAGGAAAAGGGAAGATCACGGATACGCTGGCAGACAGCGCAGACGTTGTCATCCGCTTTCAGGGAGGCGCGAATGCCGGCCATACAATTGTGAACAAGTATGGCAAGTTTGCGCTTCATACGGTTCCGTCCGGTGTTTTTCATCAGAACATCATGAATATCATGGGCTCCGGCGTAGCATTTGATATTGAAAAATTCATGGCTGAACTCAGGGACATTATGAGCAAGGGCGTTCCGCAGCCGCAGATCATGATTTCCGACAGAGCACAGGTCATGATGCCGTATCATGTTCTTTTTGATACGCTTGAGGAGGCAAGACTTGCCGGGAAATCCTTCGGTTCGACCAAGTCGGGCATCGCGCCGTTCTATTCCGATAAATACGCGAAAATCGGCTGGCAGATCAATGAGTTTTATCAGGACGACGATGTTTTGATGGAAAAGATCAACCGGGTTGCCGATATCAAGGACGCTCTGCTTGTCAACCTTTACCACACGGATCCGATTGACAGAGAAGGATTACTGAACTGGATCAAAAATGTTCGCGAAGAAGTAAAGCCCTATCTCGGCAATGTTTCTGAATATCTGTATCACGCGATCAAGGAGGACAAAACAATTCTGCTCGAAGGTCAGCTCGGCACGATGAAAGACCCGGACAACGGAATTTATCCGATGGTAACCTCCTCCAGCCCGCTTGCGGCTTTCGGCGCGGTTTCCTGCGGTATTCCCCCGTATGCGATCGGACAGATCGTCGTTGTTTCGAAGGCATATTCGTCCGCGGTCGGCGCAGGAGAGTTTGTCTCCGAAATTTTCGGTGATGAGGCTGTATCGCTTCGCAACCATGGCGGCGACGGCGGAGAGTACGGCGCTACGACCGGCCGTCCCAGAAGAGTCGGCTGGTATGACTGCGTCGCTTCCAAATACGGCTGCAGAGTTCAGGGCGCTACAGATGTCGCTTTCACTGTTCTGGATGACCTCGGATATCTGGATGAAATTCCGGTCTGCGTCGCGTATGAACTGGACGGAAAACAGATTACAGAGTTCCCTGTAACGAAAGATCTTAAAAGATGCAAGCCGGTTTATAAGACCTTCAAGGGCTGGAAGTGCGATATCCGCGGCATCCGCAGATTCGAGGATCTTCCGCAGGAAGCGAAGGACTATGTCAACTTCATCGAACAGCAGATCGGTTTCCCGATTACGATGGTTTCCAACGGACCCGCGCGGGAAGATATCATTTACAGAGAGTCTCCGCTGAAGAAGTAAGCAGTAAAAGGAATCTGCGCGCTGCCTTCGGGCAGCGCGCTTTCTTTGTGCGCCCAGAGGCGCCCGGTTTGCAGAATAGATTAACAGGACAGGAAAAGCAGATGCCGACCCCGGCCTCTGCGCCGAAACAGGTGAAACGTGAAACAGAAAGACTTTATCAATAACAGAATCATGTTCTACGGCAGCAGGATCAACCATCTTCCGGCGCCGCTTTTTGTGCTGTTTCACCGAATCGCGCAGGAGTACGGAAAGCCCGGCAGATGCAGCGAAAGACTGTCCGGGACCACGCTGATTTTCGATGAAGAAAAATCGGTGTATTATGACAGCCGGAATCCGGACGAAATTATTTTAACGCCTGCCAATGCGGTTCTGAGCGTCAGCCGCTTCAGGGACCCGCTCAACGGGGAGTATGTGTTTTTTCTGGGACTGGACGGAAATGACCTGCATATGGACATGCCTTGCGGTATCAATCATATTGTGATTCCGGCCAATCCTTCTCTTGACAGAGTGTACAGGACGCTGAAGAGCTTCCGCGCTTCCAACAGAAACAAATACATGCTCCCGTCTTCGGCCGCGGTGCGGGCAAGGCAGGCGGAACAGGAAGCCGCAGATCCTTTGCGGGACCCCGCGGCGGACCGGAAATTGACCGGACGTCTTCCGGCGTGTGACTGCATGGACGAATGGAAGAAGATCGCTGTCTTTGACACGGAAATGCTCTTCGTGTATCCGACGCAGTTTGCCGGCATTCTCCTTGAAAAACGGGGAACGGAGTATGTCCGGACAGGGGCGCTGGATATGTACATCCGTCTTCCCAAGGGGAAGAAACTGACGAAAAATGTAAAGAGAGTCACCGGGCAGACCGATGAAATGCTGGAAGCGCTGGGTATCTGCGAGGAAGAGGCACTGCGAAAGATTGCCGCCTTTTTAAAGGAAGCCGACATTGTGTGCGGCCAGGCAGTGAACGGGGATATCGAGATGCTGCGGCAGCGCTATTATCACGCGGATGCTCCGGACATTCAGGAGCCTCTGGTACTGCGCAGGCAGCGGATCATCGACACCGAAGTGATGCTGCAGGGCGTTTTCGAACTGGATAATCCGACGAGTCTCGAGAAAGCGGCAGATATCGCGGGAATCCAATGCCCGGCGGACCCGTTTCACGACGCGCGGACGGATGCGGATGTGACGGCGGAGTTGTTTTGCAGGCTGCTTCCGGCGTATCAGAAAAAGTTCGGCTCGGCACCGGTCATCGATCCCGCAATCCTGCATCATGCGAACAACCTGCAGCTTCTGCGGGGGCTCGGAAATATTCATGATCCGGGCAAAAAGGGAAAACATGGAAAAAGACACGGACAAGGATATGAATGAAACGTCATTGATCTTTACCGGGGATATCGGTTTTGACAAATATATGGATGGAAAGTGGGAGGATGAAAATCTTCTCTCACCGGAGATCCTGGACTTTTTGCGCAGCGCGGACCATGTGATCGCAAATGTCGAAGGCCCGCTTCTGGAGGCTGCGCCGTCCGGCCTTTCCTCACCCACCGGAATGGCACAGGGTACGGCACAGCTTCTGCATACCATGAATCCCGCCGCGGTGAAGGTGCTGAAGGCGATGCGCGCGGACATCTGGAATATCTGCAACAATCATATCATGGATGCGGGGGAGAAGGGCCTTGCCGCGACGATCAGACAGGCGCAGGAAGCCGGCGCCTCCACCATCGGTGCGGGCATGAACATCTATGAGGCGCGGGAACCGAAAATTCTGCGGGAAGCGGGCGGCATCGGCCTTTTCGGCGTCGGATATCAGAGAGGCTGCAAACCGGCGGGAGAAGAAAAGGGCGGCTGTCTTAACTGGAATGACATGGAATCAATTCAGCATTCCATCAATCTGATCAGGTCGAAATGCCGCTGGTGCATCATTGTCGCGCATGCGGGGGAGGAATTCACCTCGCTTCCGTCGCCTTATACCAGAGACCGCTACCTGCAGTATCTGCGGATGGGAGCGGACATCGTTGTGGCGCATCATCCGCATGTCCCGATGAATTATGAACTGGCAGGAGAAAAGGCGATCTTTTATTCCCTCGGGAATTTCATCTTCGATACGGATTATCAGAGGGCGCAGTACAATACGGAACGCGGTGTTTTACTGAAACTCCGGCTGTCACCGGAAGGCTGGTCTTTCGAACCTTTCGGCATCCGGATTGACAGGCAGAACGAGCGGATTGTGAAGGATGCGGTACCGGACATTTTTGAGAATGTCCCCGAAGAAGAATACCGGCTGCTGGAGCCGCTTGCCGCCAAAATGTTCATCGAGGCGACGAAAAGGCAGCAGATCTATCTGAATCCGGAGGAATTTGAGAACGCGGACGAGGCCAAATGGAAAGAGCATTTTGCGAACCCCCGAAGGAGCGGAAGGGTGGAAGGCGAGGCACTGGACTTTAAGATCATAACAGAAATCGCCGCTGAAGAAGCCAAAGGCGACTGGAAGCAGAGCCGCCTCGAAAAAGTGAAAAAGTATATTCTGGATCAGATGTAACATTTGTTACGGATCCCTGTCTGTGTCTACGCTATGATGTTATCCGTAAACAAAAAACAACACAATAAAAGAGGTCGTTATGGATAACAAAATGTTTTGCTTTCAGTGTCAGGAAACAGCAAGAGGGACAGGATGTACGGTAGCCGGCGTCTGCGGAAAGTCAGCGGAAGTCGCGGCAATGCAGGATCTTCTCGTCTATGTGACAAAGGGATTGTCTTTTGTAGCAACAAGGCTCCGCGAAGAGGGAAAAAAAATTCCCGCCGAAGTCAACCACTTAGTGACAGTCAATCTGTTTACGACAATCACAAACGCGAACTTCGACATCGAAGCGATTGAAGATGATATTGAACAGACTCTGTCAGTCAAGGCACAGCTTCTTGAAAAGCTCGGCAATAAGGACAATCTGCCGGATGCAGCGGTATGGAGCGGAGACAGAATCGTTTTTGCTGCGAAGGCTGCTTACGATGAGGTGGGCGTCCTTTCCACGAAGGATGAAGATATCCGTTCTCTCCGGGAACTGATCACGTATGGACTGAAAGGTCTTTCCGCTTATTCCAAGCACGCAAACGCCCTGTTGCAGGATGATCCGGAAGTAGATGCATTTATTCAGAGCGCACTGGCAAAGACGCTGGATGATTCGCTGACTGTAGACGACCTTGTTGCTCTGACCCTTGAAACCGGTAAATACGGCGTGCAGGGCATGGCGCTTCTCGACAAGGCCAATACGCAGGCTTATGGAAATCCTGAAATCACAAAGGTTGATATCGGCGTCCGCAAGAATCCCGGTATCCTTGTTTCCGGCCATGATCTGCGCGACCTCGAGATGCTGCTCGAGCAGACACAAGGTACCGGCGTTGATGTTTACACGCACTCCGAAATGCTGCCCGCGCACTATTATCCGGCATTCAAGAAATATCCGAATTTTGCCGGCAATTACGGAAACGCGTGGTGGAAGCAGACAACAGAGTTTGAAAGCTTTAACGGCCCGATCCTGATGACGACCAACTGTGTTGTTCTGCCGAAGGCAAGTTACAAAGACAGACTCTGGACAACCGGTGCTGTCGGCGTTCCCGGCTGCCGTCATATTTCGGCTGCATACGGAGAAGTCAAGGATTTCAGCGGGATCATCGAGCAGGCAAAACAGTGCGAGCCGCCGAAGGAAATCGAGCACGGTACGATCGTCGGCGGCTTTGCGCATGAACAGGTCTTCGCGCTCGCAGACAAGATTGTTGACGCCGTAAAGAGCGGTGCGATCCGCAAGTTTGTCGTTATGGCAGGATGTGACGGCAGAATGAAGAGCCGTTCCTACTATACGGATTTCGCGAAGGCTCTGCCGAAGGACACGGTAATCCTGACAGCCGGCTGCGCAAAGTACAAGTACAATAAGCTTGACCTCGGCGATATCGGCGGGATTCCGAGAGTCCTTGACGCGGGCCAGTGCAATGATTCCTATTCGCTTGCGCTGATTGCGCTCAAGCTCAAGGAGATTTTCGGCCTCTCCGATGTCAATGAGCTTCCGATCGCGTACAACATCGCATGGTATGAGCAGAAGGCGGTCATTGTTCTGCTTGCTCTACTGTATCTTGGCGTAAAGAACATTCATCTGGGACCGACACTGCCCGGGTTCCTTTCCCCGAATGTTACGAATGTCCTTGTGAAAAACTTCGGTATCGCCGGCATTACGGATGTTGACAATGATATGAAAATCTTCTTCGGAGAAGCTTAATAAGGCTGCGCTGACTGCGCGCCATCAGGACAATTCTTCATAGAAAATACCCCGCGCTGCCGCGGCAGGTGAACGGCTTTGTTCCGTACATCTGCTGCGGCAGTTTTTTCTGTCCTGCTTTCCTCATTTCAAGAACGCATCCGCTATGCTATAATCAATTGAAATCGCCCGGGCTGCCCCTGCGCCGCACTGAAGCGGCAAGGCGGAAACAGGCGGAGCACTGGAATGACTTAATGCGATGAACGTATCATAAAGGAGAGAGCATGAGCGGAGTCAGACGAGTCTACGTAGAGAAAAAGAAGCCATATGCGGTCAAGGCCGCGCAGCAGCTGGAGGAGATCAGGACATTCCTCGGAATTACGGGAATCCGCGATCTGCGGCTTCTCATCCGGTATGACATTGAGAATATCAAAGAGGATGTATTTGAGACAGCTGCCCGCTGTGTCTTCTCGGAACCGCCGGTGGACATTCTGTACAGGGAGACAGTGGAGATTCCGGAGGGGGCGCGCGTTTTCAGCGTGGAAGCGCTTCCGGGACAGTTTGACCAGCGCGCAGACTCCGCGGTGCAGTGCATTCAGCTGTTAAACCCGGATTCCAGTGTCGTTATCCATACCGCACAGACGTATATCATCACGGGTGATATAACCGATGCGGAATTTGAAAGAATCAAGGCAGATATCATTAACCCTGTGGATTCCAGAGAAGCTGCCGCGGAGAAGCCGGAAACGCTTACGGAGTCTTATCCGGAACCTGCGGATGTCGTTATTTTTGAAGGCTTCCACACAATGCCGGAAGATGAGCTCAGAGAGCTTTATGATTCGCTCGGCCTCGCGATGACCTTCGCGGATTTCCGATGGATTCAGGACTATTTCGCAGGCAGATTCGACGGAAGCGCACCCAGAGATCCTTCGATGACCGAAATCCGCGTGCTGGATACCTACTGGTCGGATCACTGCCGCCATACAACATACAATACGGAATTAAAGAACGTAACCTTCGAGGACGGATATTATAAAGTCCCGATGGAAACATCCTATCAGAGTTACTGTGACACCAGACAGGAGCTTTACAAAGACCGCCCGGATAAATTCCCGTGCCTTATGGACCTTGCGATCATCGGCATGAAGAAGCTCAAGGCGGAAGGCAAGCTGACAGACCGGGAGGAGTCACATGAAGACAATGCCTGCACGGTCATCGTGCCCGTTGAGACAGATTACGGCAATGGGCCTGAACGTGAGGAATGGCTGATCTTCTTCAAGAACGAGACACATAATCATCCGACGGAAATCGAACCGTTCGGCGGCGCGGCGACCTGCCTTGGCGGCGCCATCCGCGATCCGCTTTCCGGCAGAGGCTACGTTTATCAGGCAATGCGCGTGACAGGCGCGGCGGACCCGACAGTCCCGGTATCGCAGACGCTGGAGGGAAAGCTTCCACAGAAAAAGCTGGTTACAGGCGCTGCACAGGGATATTCGAGCTATGGCAACCAGATCGGGCTTGCGACCGGTGAAGTCAGGGAAATCTATCATCCGGGCTACGTCGCAAAGCGCATGGAGATCGGCGCTGTCATGGGCGCGGCACCCAGAAAGAATGTTGTCCGGGAAGATCCCGTGCCCGGCGATGTGATCATTCTGCTCGGCGGACGCACCGGCCGTGACGGCTGCGGCGGCGCGACCGGTTCTTCCAAGGTTCATACCGAGCAGTCACTGGAGACCTGCGGCGCCGAAGTGCAGAAGGGCAATGCTCCTACAGAACGCAAGCTCCAGCGCCTTTTCCGCCGTCCGGAAGCCGCGCATCTGATCAAGAAATGCAATGATTTCGGCGCCGGCGGTGTCTCCGTCGCAATCGGAGAACTGGCCAGAGGTCTTGATATCAACCTTGATCTGGTGCCGAAAAAATATGAAGGCCTTGACGGAACAGAGCTTGCGATCTCCGAATCACAGGAACGCATGGCCGTTGTTGTCGCACCGGAAAACAAAGACCGTTTCCTTGCTCTTGCCGCGCAGGAGAATCTGGAGGCAACGCATGTTGCCACAGTAACAGAATCTGCCCGCCTTGTGCTCCGATGGAGAGGAAAGGCGATTGTCGATCTTTTCAGAGACTTCCTCGATACCAACGGTGCGCATCAGGAAAATGATGTAGATGTACTTGCGCCGAAGCAGGAAGACTGCTATCTGTACAAGATTGCTTCCGAAGGCGCAGCGAAATATATTGATCCCCTCGAAGATACGGCGGTGGAGCCGGCGGTATTTCCGGAAGCGTTCAAGGCGGTTTTGTCGGATCTGAACGTCTGCTCGCAGAAGGGACTTGTAGAACGCTTCGACTCCTCGATCGGCGCGGGGACGGTCACAATGCCCTACGGCGGCCGCTATCAGCTGACGGAAACGCAGGCGATGACCGCAAAGGTTCCTGTTCTGCATGGACATACGAATGCGGTTACAATGATGAGCTTCGGCTTTGATCCGTATCTGTCTTCATGGAGCCCGTATCATGGCGCAATTTACGCGGTGACACAGTCCATCGCAAAAATCATTGCTTCCGGCGGCGACTTCGACAGGCTGCATTTTACGTTCCAGGAATTCAATCCGAGAGTTTCGAAGGACCCGAAGCGCTGGAGCTCGCCGTTCTGCGCGCTCCTCGGCGCCTATGATGCGCAGATCGGATATGGCATCGCATCGATCGGCGGCAAGGATTCGAGCTCGGGAACCTTTGACGAAAAGGACGGAACCGTAATCGATGTTCCGCAGACACTGGTTTCGTTTGCGGTTGATCTGGGCGAACAGGACGAAGTCCTGACACCGGAGCTTAAGAACGCAGGAGACGTTCTTGTACGCTTCTATATGCCCAGAGATGAGTATGATATCCCGGTGTATGACAAGGTCATCGCCCTGTACCGGAAGGTTACAGGGCTCATCCGTTCGAAAGTCGCACTTGCCGCTTACGCGCTGGATGCGTATGGCGTTGCGCCGGCGGCTGCGAAGATGGCGTTTGGCAATAAACTGGGCGTGGCATTTGAAAAGACGGTTCCGACCAGGGCGCTTTTCGAGAACGCGACGGGAGATCTTCTCGTGGAGGTCGCGGCAGATGACGTGGAAAGCCTTGCATCGCTCGAAGACGTTGACTATGATATTGTCGGCGCGGTTACGGATGACGGGCAGTTTACGTATGGCAGCGCTTCGGTTTCTGTTTCCTGCGCGCTTGACGCCTGGAAGAAGACGCTGGAGTGTGTTTTCCCGACAGTTTCTGCGGATTCCACGGAGCCTGTTCCTTCTCCGCTTTATGACGTGAAGGAAGTGCATGTATGCACGCATAAGATCGGACAGCCGACTGTATTTATTCCTGTTTTCCCCGGAACCAACTGCGAATATGATTCGGCAGCGGCCTTTGAGGAAGCGGGCGCGAGAACGATTGTGCGGGTATTCCGCAATATTACGCCGGAGGGTATCCGCGAGTCGGTGAATTCCTTTAAAGAGGCTATCGAACAGTCCCAGATGATCATGTTCCCGGGCGGCTTCTCGGCAGGCGATGAACCGGACGGCTCGGCAAAGTTCTTCGCGGCAAGCTTCCGGAACGAGAAGATGAAAGAGGCGGTCACAGATCTTCTGGAGAACAGAGACGGACTGGCCCTGGGCATCTGCAACGGCTTCCAGGCGCTCATCAAGCTGGGACTTGTACCGAACGGACGCCTCTGCGGGCAGGATGAGAACGCGCCGACTCTGACGTTTAATACGATCGGCAGGCATATTTCGAAGGAAGCCTATATCAAGGTTGTCAGCAACAAGTCGCCATGGCTTGCCGGGGCACAGCTTGGCAGCGTTTATGTCAATCCCGCTTCCCACGGCGAAGGACGTTTTGTAGCGCCGAAGGAGTGGCTGGACAAGCTGTTTGAAAACGGTCAGGTTGCCACACAGTACTGCGATCCCGAAGGAAATGTGTCGATGGATGAAGAGTGGAATATCAATGGCTCTTATCTGGCGGTTGAAGGTATTACGAGCCCGGACGGAAGAGTGCTGGGCAAGATGTGCCATTCGGAAAGACGCGGCGACCACATCGCGGTCAATATCTACGGCGAGCAGGATCTTGGGATCTTCGCTTCCGGCGTGCGTTATTTCCAGTAATTCTGTTATCACCTGCAGCCGGAGCGCACGGAGTGCGCCCGGGCTTTCGGTGTATATAAGAACCCATGAGTTTTTCACAGTTATGAGCCCGTCCACAGAGTGTCCGGGTCATCATATGCAAAGGAGAAGCGAATGAAATCATTTCTGATACTGGAAGACGGAACGGTCTTCGAGGGGAAAAATTTCGGGTCACAGAAAGAAGTCGTGAGCGAGATTGTTTTCAATACCTCTATGGCCGGCTATCCGGAAGTTCTGACGGATCCCAGCTACGCGGGGCAGGCTGTCTGCATGACGTATCCGCTCATCGGCAATTACGGCGTATGTACGGAAGACATGGAATCGCAGCGCCCCTGGCCGGACGCACTCATTGTCCGGGAAGCCTGCGCGGTTCCCAGCAATTTCCGTTCGGACATGCCGCTGCATACGTTCCTTGAAAAATACGACGTGCCCGGGATTGAAGGAATTGATACCCGCGCGTTGACCAAACTCCTGCGGGAGAAGGGCACGATGAACGGTATGATCACAACCGATGAAAACTATCAGATGGACGAGATCCTGCCGAAACTCAAGGCGTATACCTGCGGAAAAGTAGTGGCGAAGGTCAGCTGCCGCGAGAAATATCTGGTTTCCGGATCGAAGAGCCTTTCGCAGAACGGACCGCTTTCCGGGCATGCTGTCTTTGACGAGGAAAGCTATGAAGCGTATCGGGAGGGCGACAAGGGACGCAAGGAGAAAAGACCTTCTCTTGTAACTGCTCTGAACGGCACCGGCATGAGAATCGCGCTTCTTGACGTCGGAGCAAAGAAAAACATCGCGCTTGAGCTCGCACACCGCGGCTGCGATGTGACAGTATGGCCTGCCATGACCAGGGCGGAGGACATTATTGCCTCGAACCCGGACGGCATCATGCTAAGTAACGGCCCCGGAGATCCGAAGGAGTGCACTTCGGTCATTCGCGAAGTCAGAAAGCTTTATGACAGCGATATCCCGATCTTCGCGATCTGTCTCGGACACCAGCTGCTTGCTCTCGCGACAGGTGCTGATACATACAAGCTCAAATACGGTCACCGCGGCGGCAACCACCCGGTCAGGGACCTTTCGAGCGGACGCGTTTACATTTCCTCTCAGAACCACGGCTACGCGGTAGATGAAAAATCACTGGATCCATCGGTCGCGGTCCCGCTTTTTGAAAATGTAAATGACAGGACGAATGAAGGCCTGCTATATAAGAACAAGAATATTTTCACGGTGCAGTTCCATCCGGAAGCCTGCCCCGGACCGCAGGACACAGGATTCCTCTTTGACAGATTTATTGACAGCATCCGGCAGGGGAAAAGCGTATTCGCAAATCCGCAGGCCGGCAGGAAGGAGGCCTGAGTATGCCGAAGAATAAAGATGTACATAAAGTCATGGTGATCGGTTCTGGGCCGATTGTCATCGGGCAGGCCGCCGAATTCGATTACGCGGGCACGCAGGCGTGCCGCTCCCTCAGAGAAGAGGGCGTGGAAGTCTGCTTGGTCAATTCCAATCCCGCGACAATTATGACCGACAAGGACATCGCGGACGAGGTCTATATCGAACCTCTGACCGTCCCTGTTCTGGAAAAGATCATCGAGAAGGAAAAACCGGACAGCCTTCTTCCGACACTGGGCGGGCAGGCAGGCCTGAACCTTGGCATGGAGCTTGCGGAATCCGGTTTCCTTGACGCGCACGGCGTAAAGCTTCTCGGGACTACGGCACTGACCATCAAGAAGGCCGAAGACCGCGAAATGTTCAAGGAAACCATGGAGAAAATCGGAGAACCGGTCGCGGCTTCCGAGGTTGTGGAGAATGTCGAGGACGGCGTGAAATTCGCCGAAAAGATCGGGTATCCGGTTGTGCTTCGCCCGGCTTACACGCTTGGCGGCTCGGGCGGCGGTATCGCGCATTCCGTGCAGGAACTTCGCAAGATTCTCGAAAACGGCCTCCGTCTTTCCCGCGTCGGACAGGTGCTGGTGGAACGCTGCATTTCCGGCTGGAAAGAAATTGAATACGAGGTGATGCGCGACAGCGCCGGCAACTGCATCACTGTCTGCAACATGGAAAACATTGATCCGGTCGGAGTGCACACCGGCGATTCGATTGTCGTCGCACCTTCACAGACGCTCTCCGACAAGGAATATCAGATGCTGCGTACTGCGGCGCTCAACATCATCAACGAGCTGCAGATCACGGGCGGCTGTAACGTGCAGTTCGCGCTTCATCCGACAAGCTTTGAATACTGTGTTATTGAGGTAAACCCGCGTGTGTCCCGTTCTTCCGCGCTGGCTTCCAAGGCGACCGGCTATCCGATCGCGAAGGTTGCGGCCAAAATCGCGCTCGGATTTACGCTGGATGAGATCAGAAACGCCGTTACCGGCAAAACATACGCGTCCTTTGAGCCCGCGCTCGACTACTGCGTTGTCAAGATGCCGCGGCTGCCGTTCGACAAATTCATCACCGCCAAGAGAACCCTGACGACACAGATGAAGGCGACAGGCGAGGTCATGGCAATCAGCTCCTCTTTTGAAGGCGGACTGATGAAGGCGATCCGCTCGCTCGAGCAGCATGTTGACGCGCTGGACAGCTATGATTTCAGCCATCTGTCCAAGGAAGAGCTCTTTGTTCGGCTGACAGTTGTGGACGACCAGAGGATCTGGGTCATTGCGGAAGCTCTGCGAAAAGGAATTTCCAAATCGACGATCCATGAAATCACGATGATCGACGAGTGGTTTATCGACAGAATCCACACACTGGTCCGTATGGAAGAAAAGCTCCGCAAGGGTAAGCTGACGGACGAACTGCTTGCGCAGGCAAAGAGACTCGAGTTTCCTGACAACGTGATCGCTCGTTATACCGGCATTTCCGAAGAAGAAATCGCGAAGAGACGCTATGCCTGCGGCATTACCGCCAGATACAAAATGGTAGATACCTGTGCCGCGGAGTTCGAGGCGAAGACGCCGTACTTCTATTCGGTTTATAACAGAAATGACGTGGACGAAGCCGCGGAAAGAGTGACGAAGCGCAAGAAGATTCTGGTTCTCGGCTCCGGTCCGATCCGCATCGGCCAGGGCATCGAATTTGATTACTGCTCTGTTCACGCGACCTGGGCTTTTTCGAAGGCAGGGTTCGAGACAATTATCATCAATAACAACCCCGAGACGGTTTCCACGGACTTTGACATTGCGGACAAGCTGTATTTTGAGCCGCTGACGCCCGAAGACGTGAAAAACGTCATTGACATCGAGCACCCCGACTACGCTGTTGTGCAGTTCGGAGGACAGACGGCTATCAAGCTGACCGCGGCTCTGACAAAATTCGGTGTGCCGATTCTCGGCACGGATGCTAAGGATGTGGACGCGGCGGAAGACCGTGAAATCTTTGATCAGGTTCTGCAGAAAACCGGCATAAAGAGAGCGGAAGGCGCCACTGTTTTCACAGCGGAGGAAGCAAAGGCAGTTGCTCACCGTCTGGGCTATCCCGTGCTTGTACGTCCTTCCTACGTACTTGGCGGCCAGGGCATGCAGATCGCGATTTCCGACGAGGAAATCGAACAGTTCATGGCGGTCATCAACCGCTATACGCAGGAGCACCCGATCCTTGTCGATAAATATCTGCAGGGTACCGAAACCGAGGTTGATGCTGTCTGCGACGGCGAGAATATTCTGATTCCAGGTATTATGGAGCATATCGAACGCTCTGGCGTACATTCGGGAGACTCGATTTCCGTTTATCCCGCACAGTCGCTTTCAGCGAAGGTGAAGGAGACGATCGCCGAATACACGAGACGGCTGGCAATGGAACTGCATATCGTAGGGCTTATCAACGTGCAGTTCATCGCGGTCGGCGAAGAGGTTTACATTATCGAGGCAAACCCCCGCTCGTCGAGGACCGTGCCTTATATTAGCAAGGTGACCGGCATTCCGATCGTGGATCTTGCGGCGCGCTGCATGCTGGGCCATAAAATCACGGAGTTCGGTTATAAGCCCGGCCTCGCGCCGGAGGCAGGTACAATCGCAATCAAGATGCCTGTTTTCTCTACGGAAAAGATCCGCGGCGCGGAAATTTCGGTCGGCCCCGAGATGAAGTCCACCGGCGAGTGCCTCGGCATTTCCAGGGACTTCAATGAAGCTTTATATAAGGCGTTTATGGGTGCCGGTGTCGATCTGCCGAGGCACAGACAGATGATCATTACGGTGAAAGACGCCGACAAGGGAGAAATCATCGATATTGCGAGACGCTACGCGAACCTCGGGTACATTATTTATTCGACCCTCGGCACAGCTGCGGTTCTGCAGGACAATAATATTCCCTGCAGAAGAGTCAACCGTATTGATCAGGAGTCTCCGACTGTCATGGATCTGCTTCTCGGGCATAAGATCGATCTGGTCATTGATACGCCGACGCAGGGACGCGACAAGAACCGCGACGGCTTCCTGATCCGGCGCACGGCAATTGAAACCGGCGTTACAACGATCACATCGCTGGATACAGCGAAGGCTCTTGTTTCTTCGCTTGAGCATCAGGCCGAGGAAACCAACCTGTCCGTGATCGATATCGCGAAGCTGGATAGTAAGATTGAGAAAGCAAAAGGACTTGAATAAAAGAAATTACGCGAAGGAACTGGATGCGATCACGGAAGGACTGCAGAAGGAGGGAAGGGTTCCGACCCTCCTTCTGCAGTGCTGCTGCGCACCTTGTTCCAGTGCCTGTCTCGAACGGCTGCGTGAGAATTTCCATGTTACGGTTTTCTTCTATAACCCGAATATTTCGGAGACTCTCGAATATGAGAAACGAAAAGCCGAGCTCGTGCGGCTGATCCATGCGTATAACCGTCAGGTCGATGAAGGAAGCTATGACGGCATGCTTTCCACGAAGCGGGCAAACCGGATTGAAATCAGAGACTGTAATTACGACGGAGCTGTTTTTGAGGCTGCTACCAGAGGAATGGAAAACATTCCGGAGGGCGGCGAGCGGTGTACCAGATGTTTTGCGCTGCGCCTTGAAAAAACTGCTGCGGAGGCGAAGAAACAGGACTTTGATTATTTCACCACAACGCTTACGATTTCACCCTTAAAGGATGCGGACAGGCTGAATAAGATCGGCGAAGCGATGGGAGAAAAGTACGGCATCCCGTTTCTGCCGTCAGATTTCAAGAAGAAAGACGGATACAAAAGGAGCATTGAGCTCTCAAAGCAGTTCGGGCTGTACCGGCAGGACTACTGCGGCTGCAGATTCAGTAAGGCGGAGTCGGAGAGAAGACGTAAAGAGAGAGCGTCCGGAGAAAGCGGCGTGACAACAGGAGCAAAGGCATGAAAGATTTTAAGGAATTGCAGGAACTTGTCGGAAGAAGGGGATTTGGCACCGCACTGTACGGGAATATCAACGGAGATCCGGTGTATCTGTCGAGGGGAATCCGGGAATTTTTCCTTGACGGGGACAACATTCAGAAGATAATTGCCGCGGTAGACGGATTTCAGAAGGGAGAGTTCGGCCTTGCACAGAGCCGGGGCAAACTGGAGGTCAGAGGCCATGAGTACGGCTGCTATGATATCTGCGGTCTGCCGGCGCAGGACGGCGAGGACAATACCGTCTGGATTCACCGGGATGATGATGCCGTCATTGTTTATTTCCGGTTTGAAAGATAATGACGGCTGGACCAGAAAGAAAAGGAATTTATGAAACAGTTTTTAGATTACTTATCAGAGGAAACGGGAAAGGCGTTTGCCGCTGCAGGTTATGACGCTGCGCTCGGCAAGGTGAGCGTATCCGCAAGACCGGATCTAGCGGAGTATCAGTGCAACGGCGCGATGGCCGGCGCGAAACAGTATCACAAGGCGCCGTTTATGATTGCGCAGGAGGTTGCACAGAAGCTGCAGGGCAGTGATGTTTTTGCGGACGTAAACGTCGTAAAGCCCGGCTTCATCAACCTGAATGTAAAAGGGAGCTTCCTGCAGTCATGGCTTCTGCAGATGCAGAAGGAACAAAAGTTCGGCATGGAGCAGCCGGAAAAGCCCCGCAAGGTCATCATTGACTACGGCGGGCCGAATGTCGCAAAACCCCTCCACGTAGGGCATCTCCGTTCGGCAGTGATCGGAGAGGCGGTCAAGAGAATTGTCCGTTATCACGGTGATACGGCAATCGGCGACATCCACCTCGGTGACTGGGGCCTGCAGATGGGACTTGTCATTACCGAGCTGCAGCACCGGCATCCGGAGCTGCCTTATTTTGACGAGAATTATACCGGAGAATACCCGGAAGAGGCGCCGTTTACCGTCAGTGATCTCGAGGAAATCTACCCGTACGCAAGCGGAATTTCCAAGACCGATGAGGCATATCACGCGGAGGCGCTCGCGAACACGCACGCGTTGCAGGAAGGAAAACGCGGCCTGCGTGCTCTCTGGAAGCATATCATTGACGTTTCCGTCGCGGATATGAAGCGCAACTATGCCGCATTAAATGTTCATTTCGATCTATGGAACGGTGAGTCCACGGTCAATGACCTGATTCCGGTCATGGTGCAGCAGATGAAGGACGGCGGCTTCGCGCATGAAAGTCAGGGGGCTCTTGTTGTCGATGTCAGCGAGCCGGACGATACGAAGGAAGTCCCGCCCTGCATGATTTTAAAGTCCGACGGCGCCGCGCTTTATACGACGACGGATCTGGCTACGATCAAGATGCGCAGAGACGCGGATGATCCGGATCAGATCATCTACGTTGTGGACAAGCGGCAGGAGCTTCATTTTGTACAGACCTTCCGCGCGGCGAGAAAGTGCGGTCTGATCGGAGATGATGTGAAACTCACGTTCCTTGGCTTCGGCACCGTGAACGGCAAGGACGGAAAGCCGTTCAAGACAAGAGACGGCGGGGTCATGCGTCTCGAAACGCTGATCCGGGACATCGATGAACAGATGCTGGAAAAGATCCGCACCAACAAAGACATTCCGGAAGAGGAGGCGGAAAAAACCGCAAAGCAGGTAGCCCTAGCCGCCATCAAATACGGTGACCTCTCCAATCAGGCGTCGAAAGATTATATCTTCGATACGGATAAGTTTACATCTTTTGAAGGGGATACAGGCCCTTACATACTTTATACGATTGTCCGGATCAAATCCATCCTGAAGAAATATCAGGAGTCTTTGCAGGGTGCGGCAGAGGCGGCTCTGCCGGAGACGATCGCGGAGCCGAGGAGCAGTGCGGAAAAGGCACTGATGCGTGATCTTGCGGGCTTTGGCGCCATGATGGAAAACGCGTATGAGGAACTGGCTCCCCACAAAATCTGCGCCTATATCTATCAGCTGTCCAATGATTTCAACAGCTTTTATCATGGCACAAGAATTCTCCAGGAAGAGGATGAGAACACCAAGAAAGGCTGGATCGCCCTTCTTGCTCTCACGGAGCGGATTCTGAACACCTGCATTGACGTTCTGGGATTCAGCGCCCCGGAGCGCATGTAAAAACAGCACATCCCCTGGGCTGCAGGCCTTTAAAAGTGAAGCTGGTTTTCTCTTTTCACGTAAGGCTTGTAGTCCGGGAGCAGCGATTTTACAATGCTGCCGGCTGCCGCCTCGTCTTCCTTCAGCACCCGGATGGTATAGATGTCGCGGTCGATTCTTCCATTTGGCCCGAAGTCGCGGTTGTCGAGCTTCGCTCCGCACCCGCAGACCGGCGGCTCATCCTGCCAGACCGATCCGTAGCAGCGGATTCCTTCTTCCCCGAGCGCCTTTTTCACTTCTTTGTACTGACTCTTCTGTCCTTTTACTTCGAATACCTTTACTTTTTCAGCGAATAACCGCATGGGATTCCTCCTTTACATGTGTATACGATAAACAGCGGGGATACCAAAACGACAGGGAGCTCATAGCGGAACTCCGATGCGGATGGCACCGCGATAAACAGCGTAAGCAGAAGCGCAAAGCAGGGAAGGAACAGGAGCAGTCCTTTCTGTCCGGCGGTACGTGTTCTATTCATTTCAAACAGCAGCGCTGCGCAGATGATCAGAAGCCACGTATAGGTTCCCGCGCTCCATAGCAGCGAATAAACCGGAACAAAATTGCCGAGCTTTAAAGAAATCTCTTTGAACTTTACAAACGGTCCGCCGAGTTTCGGCTGCCAGGACAGACCGATATCATTGCCGAAAACCCCGTCAATGGTGACAGTTTCATAATTGTTTTCCGGAAACCAGTACCCTTCGGTCAGGTCCGCGAGTGCGCAAAGATAAGTGCCGGGATAACGACGTCCGAGATCCAGCCAGAGCCGGAAAAATTCCGCTTTATGTTCATCAAGGTATTCTTCATGTCCCGCGCGCACAAGCTCTTTCATGTTGTCGGCAAATCCAGCGTTGTAGAGAGAAGGAACTGCATCGGGATCAATGACGCAGGAGAGCAGCTCTTTCTGTTCCTTTGAAATTTCCTTTTTGTCAGCAAGGACGCGCGATACCTGCTGCAGCGGAACGCAGAGGGATTCGATTGTATCCGGCTGTATTACCCCGGCGGCACGCATGACAGGACCCCGGAGGATGCCTGCAAGAAGAATGACCGGCAGGATTGTCAGAAGAAGCTTTTTCCGCTGTCCCTTCATGCCGGCGATCAGAAACGGCGTCATGACAAGGAAAGCGTACCAGCCGTTGGAGCGCAGAAGGCAGATCGAAAATGAAAGGATGCCGAAAACGATCCATGCGATGATGTTTTTACGAACGCTCTCCCCGCGATCTTGCAGAAGCTGCAGCAGACTGCAGCAAAACAGCAGGAATACGCCGGAAAAGAACGAATCCTTCAGCACATAGACCGAAAAGACGTTCATAAACGGCAGTACACTGAAAAAGAGCATGCAGGGAATCAGGATGCGCAGGCGCTGCGTAAACTGCCGGATCGTCTGCATAGCCACGCCGCCGCAAAAAGCCAGAAAGAGCATCTGAAACAGCGTGTAAAAACTGATGGCTGTGTTGATATCAGCCGTAAAAAGTCTTCCCAGATGGTAAAACAGCGAGATCACCAGTGTATGCGCGACAGGGTGATGATTAGACCATGGCGACACACCGACGATCTGCATGATCTGGTTGACGCCGTCCGGCGAGATGATGCCCGGATACTCATACAGAAAACAGGGAAGATCAAAGAGCACACAGAGGACAAACGTTATGCCCGCGATATGCTTCCGGACAAATTCTTTCGGGGAGCTTCCGGAGGGCGCGGCGGCTGTCTCGTCTTTCGCGCCGCTCAGCCAGAGGGAAAAGAGCAGCAGAAGCAGTACCCGCACAAGAAGAAACATGCCCGCAAAAACAATACCGAGCGCTGCTCCCCTGAAAAGCGGGGAACGAAAATTTCCGGTATAGCGCTTTCGCCCGTACGTGCAGAAAAACGCAGCGAACAGAAGGCTTACGAGATCAAAAGAAACAATTTCATGATCTTTGGAAAACGCGGAACCTCCGGCTGCGGCAGAGTGTCCGAAGAAACCGTATACGGAATAAAAAAGCAGAATCAGTGCCGGCAGAACCAGCGCAGGGACAAGGCTCCTGCTGCTCATTTGTCCGGCGATGGAAACTGCGCACGCCGAAAGAAACGCTTGCAGAACGGAATGAAATTTTATATGAGATTTCACGAACAACATAGAGACCTCCGTATCTTTTCCCATTTTAACGGCTGCGTCCTCGAAAGTCCACAGGTGCCCGGCACCGCATTGTGTGCCATCAGGACTCCGCTGCCGGAATCGGGAATCCTGCCCTGCGGAGATGCTCCGGCCTACCTGTTTTACCGCTGCAAATCACGGTTCCCGTAATTTACAATCCCCGTAAAAAGTGATAAGTTAAACTAAATATATACTGCGAGGTGACGATATGTCAGTATTCAAGGGCGCCGCGGTTGCCATCATTACACCTTTTCATGATGACGCGGACAAAACGATAAATTATGATGTTTTTGCGGATCTGATTGATTATCAGATTGAACACGGAACGGACGCGATTGTTGTCTGCGGATCTACAGGAGAAGCGGCGACCATGACCGAGGAAGAGCATCTGGCTGCCTGCCGTTTTGTGATTGATTATGTGAAGAAAAGAGTCCCGGTCATCGCGGGAACCGGTTCCAACTGCACGAGAACCGCGATCGAACTTTCCCGTGAAGTTGCAGGATACGGCGCTGACGCGCTGCTTCTTGTGACTCCTTATTATAACAAAGGAACACAGGAAGGTATGTACCGGCATTTCCGTGCGGTAGCGCAGGAAGTGCCCGGCACAGACATCATCCTTTACAACGTGCCGTCGAGAACAGGCGGAAACATTCTGCCGGCAACGGTCGCAAGACTTGTCAGGGATGTGCCGAACATTACAGGGATCAAGGAAGCGTCCGGAAACATCAGCCAGATTGTCGAACTGATGACGGATACGGATGGTAAGATCGAGCTTTATTCGGGCAACGATGATCAGGTTGTGCCTCTCATGTCGATGGGCGGTCTCGGCGTGATTTCGGTTGTTTCCAATATTGCTCCGCAGGCGATGCATGATCTTTGCGCGAAGTTCTTCGCAGGGGATATTGCGGGAGCCGCGAAGCTGCAGAGAGATACGCACGCTTTGTTTAAGAATCTGTTCAGTGAGGTTAACCCGATTCCGGTCAAGAAAGCAGTCAATCTCCTTGGCTTCCATGCGGGCCCTCTGCGCATGCCTCTAACGGAAATGTCCGAGGGCGCCGCGCAGGAGCTGAAAAAGGCAATGGAGGCGTTCGGCCTGATTTAAGGGCTGCTAACGCGGAATGCCAGGGCCGGTTGGAGCAGCCGGTCTGCCCGGAAAATGAATTATGGAGTGAATATGACGAAAATTATACTGCATGGCGCCTGCGGCCGCATGGGCCGTATGATCACAGATATTGTAAGGAAGGATGAAGACGCGGTTATTGTCGCAGGAGTCGATGCGTTTCAGAACGCACCCTCTGACTTTCCGCTTTACAAAACACTGGAGGAAGTCACAGAACAGGGCGATGTCCTCGTGGATTTCTCGAACAGCAAGGTGACGGATCAGGTGATCGACTACTGCGCCTCCAAGAAGCTTCCTGCAGTCATCTGCACAACGGGCCTTTCGGCAGATCAGCTGACGCATCTGCGCGATGCATCGAAGGTTATTCCGGTGCTGCGCTCGGCCAATATGTCCGTCGGCATCAACCTGCTTCTGAATATTCTGAAGGAAGCGGCGCCGAAGCTGGCAGCTGCCGGTTTTGATATTGAAATTCTGGAAAAACATCACAATCAGAAGCTGGATGCGCCCAGCGGTACGGCGATTGCGCTGGCGGATGCCGTGAACGAAGCGCTTCCGGAGCCTTACGCGTATGTCTATGACCGCAGCGGCAGAAGAGAAGCACGCCCGCAGAAGGAGATCGGCATTTCCGCGATCCGCGGAGGCACGATTCCGGGTGATCATGACGTGATTTTTGCCGGGGAAGACGAAGTCGTGACTTTCTCTCACAGAGCGTACAGCCGCGCAATTTTCGGGAAAGGGGCGATCGCTGCAGCGAAATTTCTTTCGGGCAAGCCTGCGGGACTCTATGACATGCAGGATGTTCTTGCATAAAGCGTCTGCCGGTACAGCCTGCCGGCGGTATGTAATTTGATTGCGTATGAAAATCAGACCTTGTATTGATATTCACAACGGGAAAGTGAAGCAGATCGTCGGCGGTACGCTGCGCGACGGGAATGCATCTCTTAGCGGTGCGGAATCCGGGAGCTGTGCGCAGCAGAATTTTGTATCCGGAAAAGATGCCGCCTGGTACGCGGATCTTTACAGACAGAAGGAGCTTTCCGGCGGACATATCATACTTTTAAACAGCGCCTCTACGGATCCGGCCATGTATGAGTTGGACCGGCAGCAGGCGCTTTCTTCTCTGCACGCCTATCCTCAGGGCATGCAGGTCGGAGGCGGCATTACGCCCGAAAACGCGGGCAGTTTTCTGGATGCCGGCGCCTCGCATGTCATTGTCACTTCGTATGTTTTCCGGGACGGGAGGCTGGATGAAAAGCGCCTTGCGGAAATGCTTGCCGCTGTCGGCAGGAAGAGGCTGGTTCTGGATCTTTCCTGCAGAAGAATCGGCGCGCCCTTTGCCGGGGAGAACTGCGCGGATGAAGATGCGCCGCGCTATGCCGTCGTGACAGACAGATGGCAAAAGCTTACGGAGATGATCCTTTCAAGGAGAACAATCGAAGACGGGCTGCTGGACAGGCTTTCGCGGAAGTGTGATGAGTTTCTGATTCATGCCGCGGATGTGGAGGGGAAACGCTCCGGCATTGAGAAGCCGCTTGTTGCGATGCTCGGAGAATGGCAGAGAAAGAGCGGTTTTCCGGTTACTTATGCCGGAGGCGTACATGCGGTTTCGGATCTGGATGAAATCAAAAGGCTCTCATCGGGGAGGATGGATGTCACGGTCGGCAGTGCTCTGGCTATTTTCGGGGGAAAACTGTCACTGGACGCGCTGGTCCGCCGGGCGGGCAGCTGAACGCGCGGCGCAGCCGGTGTTGTGAGGCGGCTCAGTTTCCCGGCACTGTCGGCGTAGCCGGTGCTGCGAGATGGCTCAGTTTCCCGGCACTGTCGGCGCGGCCGGTGCCGCGAGACGGCGAACCGCTTCGGGCAGTTCCCGGATATCACTTATGACAGCTGCCGGGTGCTGCGCGCTGCCAAAGCCGTAGGAAGCGTGGATAAAAGGAATCCCCGCCCTGTCAGCGGCAATTTCATCCATTTGTGTATCGCCGAGGTAAAGGCAGGTGTTCTGACGCAGATGATTGCGTTCCATCAGGATGCGGATGGTGTTTCCTTTCGGAAGCTTTGTCCTTCCAAAACAATCATAATCCGTAATCATTTCCGCCAATTCCTTATCTGCGAGCATTGCCTCGATATAACCTTCCTGGCAGTTGCTGACGATGTAGAAGCGGCAGGGGTCTGTTCTGGATGAGATCATGGCGCGCAGTGTATCTTTCAATCCGGGGTAAATTACGCCGGGGTGCGCTGAAAGATATTCATTTTCATGCGACATGCACTCGTCCATGAGGCGCGCGCGGTCCGTTTCAGAGACGGAAGGGAAAAGGCTGCGCGCAATGTCGGTCATGGTTTTGCCCATCTGGGAATACGTATCATCGACGGTAAGTACAAGATCCGTGAGGTCTCTGTGAGCGGCGAGTACTTCGTTCCAGGCATTTGTAACCTGCGGCGCGCTGTCCCAGATTGTACCGTCAACATCGAGTATAATATTGTTGATCATAGGTGTCCTTTCGCTTTTATAGCTCTGTTTCTGACCATCCATCATAGTAAAAGTGTCAGGCAAACGCAAGAAAATAATGGTAATTGAACAATTGGCTTCTGAAAAAAACGGAAAGAGGTAGAAGAGTATGAAAAAGGTTACAGTATTTGTCATTACAGGATGCCCTTACTGCGCGCAGGCAAGAAAGGCGCTGAAGGAGCTGGTTTCGGAAAATCCGGAATACGCAAAGGTGGAATTTGAAGAAATCAATGAGATGGAGCACCCGGAAATCGCGAATGAGTATGACTATATGGCTTGCCCGTCCATGTTTATCGGGAAAGAAAAGATCTATGAAGCACATGTCGGTGAGAAGTATGACGAGTGCAAGGCGCATGTGAAACAGGTGCTGGAAGCCGCGATGGCGTAAGCCGCAGTGCAGCCGCAGCGTTGCAATACTACTTTATACAGAAGAATTGGCGAAGCTGCCGCTTTGGAGAGATGTTTCCGGAGCGGCAGCTTTCGTGATTTGTCATGTGGTAGAAATGTCTTGAATTCAGTACAATGCTATGCAGTTATGGCGTATTGCATAACCCCCGGCCCGGCACAAAATCAAGTTATTCGTACAAATGTTGTCCCGACAACATATTTGCCGGACATCCCATGGTATAACACTTTCAGAACGTAAGAAGGAGGAAGAAGAAATGGCAAAGAAAATTGATCTTACCCGTACCGTTTATGAACTTACACAGGAATATCCTGAACTGATACAGATTATGGTAAAGCTTGGCTTCACGGAAATTACGAAAAAGCCCATGCTGATGTCCGCCGGTAAAATAATGACAATTCCCAAAGGAGCGAAACTGAAGAATATCCCGATGACGGATGTTGTCACGGCGCTTCTCTCCAATGGCTTTGAGCTGACAGGGGAAATGCCTGCTTATCAGATACCGGACAAGAAGCCGGTTCCTATGCCCCGCGCAAAACTGCAGGACGATCCGGAATCCCGGGAACGTCTGGAACAGCTTAAAGCGTACCTTCGCCGGCTCGCGGATGGTGAAGATCTTGAAAGTGTCCGCGCCGACTTCGTGGAAAAGTTCCGGTCGGTTGATGCAGCGGAAATTATGAAGGCCGAGCAGGCACTGATGCAGGAAGGCACGCCTATTACAGAAGTGCAGAAGCTCTGCGACATTCATTCCGCTCTGTTCCATGGAGCAACGAAGCAGGAACAGATTGACAATGCGGAAAAAGCCGTGCAGCAGTCGCTGTTGATGCAGAGACTGAAACGGAAAGACAAGGCGGAAGCTTCTGCGCCTGTTCAGGGGAATGCGAACCCGGCAGCGGGCCTGCAGGCAGACAAGAGCGCGAATCCGGCAGCGAACCCATACGCGGACAAGAACGCGAAGGCAGCTTCGCTGGAAGCTGTGCAGGGACACCCGCTGCAGACATTCACGCGTGAAAACAACGCCCTTACCGCGCTTCTGGACGAGTATAGGAAGACAAAGGATCTTTCGCTTGTTTCAAAGATCCGCGATCTGTCCGTCCACTACGCAAAGAAGGGAGATCTTCTCTACCCGCTTCTGAAAGTGAAATATGACATTTCCGGGCCGTCCAACGTCATGTGGTCTGTAGACGACGAGATCCGGGATGAGCTGGGAGATTTGTGCAAGAGGGCGGATCATGACGACGCATGGTTTGAGAGACTGGATGCAGTTTTAACACGCGCCGGCGAAATGATTTATAAAGAGCAGAATATTCTGTTCCCGATCTGCGCGGTCTATTTCTCGGAAGAGGAATGGAAGGAGATTTACCGGGATGCGAAGGATTATGCGGTATGCTTTGGCGTGACCGGGGAAGTCTGGAGTGAAGCGGAGAATGCGGGATCTTCTGCTGCTGTTTCCGCGACTTCGGGCAGCGGCGAGATTGTTTTGCCGGGCGGACACATGACGCCGGAGCAGCTGCGGGCTCTGCTGAACACGATCCCGATGGAGATCAGTTTTATCGACGCGGGCAATATCAACCGTTTCTTCAATGAAGGACCGAAGGTATTCAAACGCCCCGGCATGGCAATTGACCGCGAAGTCTTTTCCTGCCATCCGCCCAAAATCGAGCCGATGGTCCGCCAGATTATTGAAGATTTCCGGGAAGGCAGAAGAGACAGCGTTCCGGTCTGGATGGAAAAGGGCGGAAAGACGATGCTTGTAACCTATATGGCGGTCCGGGACGCGGATGGAAACTATGTCGGCACCGCCGAGTTCGTACAGGATATGGAGTTTGCCAAAGAGCATTTTCTGAAATCCGAGTAATACAGTCCGGCATCTGCACATGCACAGCGCAGACACCCGGAACAGCATGCGGCACAGCGAAGACACCTGGAGCGGAGGGAGCAAGGGCAGGGTCGGAACTGCAGGCAGGTAAAAGTCAGAACGGCGGGCGGACCCGGAGCGTAAATTCGTTTTTACGGCAGAGAATCAGGCCTTCCCGCTGCATTTTGCCGAGTTCACCGGACAGTGCGCTGCGATCGACGCCAAGATATTCGGCAAGTTCTCTGCGGTCAAATGGAATCCGGAAATGCGGGCTGCCGTTTTCCAGCGCCTGTGCCGAAAGATAGGACAGAACCCTGTCGCGGATGGTTTTCGGAGCGATGTGCATCATGCGGGTTGAGAGTCCCAGATTTTTGCGCGCGGAAATCCGCAGCATGTTGCGGATCAGCTGCTGGTGGAAGGCACAGCCTTTTTCACAGGTTGTCATCAGCCTGTTCATGTTTAAAAACAAAACCGACGTATCCTCCGCCGCCACGACATCGCACAGGAGTTCCTGTCCCTGAATTGCCGCGTAATTTTCGGCAAAGATCGACCCCTGATCTACACGTCCGAGGATATGGCTGCTGCCCCAGTAGAAATTAAGCACAATGTTGACGCTGCCGGATAAAACAAGCCCGATATCCGCCACGGTATTGCCAGCGGACAGAATGATTTCTTCTCTTTGATACATGTGTTCCCGCGCCTGCAGGCAGGGGAGAAGAAGCCTGAGTTCTTCTTCCCGGATTCCCTGAAACAAGGCTGTGCCGGTTATAAATGTCAGATCCATAAATGCTTATCCTGTAAAAACATGTGATAAAAAGTCTCCCCCGGGCAGCTGCCTGCACCGGGGGAGACTTCTTTACTAATCAGCTCATGTACGAAACTGCGATACTCTATATAAGTCTGACGAAAAAGATCTGTTCAATCTATCGTTTGTTAATCTATATAAAAGAAAAGGCACTTTGCACTTGATCTATTAGTGCGTAACCGGCTCGAATCAGAGCTTTGTTACGTTAACGGCCTGCGGTCCCTTCTGACCCTGAATTACATCGTACTCAACAGCCTGGCCCTCGTCGAGAGACTTGAAGCCTTCCATGTTCAGTCCGGAGTAATGAACGAATACATCGTTTCCTTCAGAATCGGAAATGAATCCATAGCCCTTCTGGTTGTTAAACCACTTAACAGTACCCTTGTTCATTCTAATACCTCCAAATGCATGAATGAAGAATTTCTTGGTATCTGTACTTTAGAGTATTAAAGTACCTATACACATCAAATTTAACATACGTTTTTTTAAAAGTAAAGCAATTCTGCTCTAATTTTCAGTCTGTTTTGCTCTCCGCGCAAGAATCACAAGGATCAATGCCGCGGTTGCCGAAATTCCGGTGCAGACTTTCATGCCTGCCGGGAAATACCGGAATTCGATGTTGTGCTCTCCGGCGGGAACATCAATTGCCATCAGGCCGAAATCTGCGCGGATGAGCGGTGTTTTGACGCCGTCGACGTAAGCGGTAAAGCCCTTGTCATACGGCACCGAGAAGAAGACAAGATTCTCCTTATCCAGCTTTGCCGTGGCGTTAAAACCGTTCTTTGTGAAGGAAAACGCAGTGCAGGCGGCCCCGGCGCGGGCCGTGCAGTTGTCCGCAAACGCCTGATCGGATACCGGGAGATCCGGGCTGCCCTTCCGGAGCAGACGGCCATACGTCTTCGCGTCGTCCGCGCTAAGAATCAGCTCTCTTGTCAGAATTCTGTCCGCGAGCGTTCTGTCCGCAATCCCCGCGTATTCGTCCTCGGTGATATACGAATCAAACGTAAAGCCCATCGGAATGAAATTTGTATTTTCGTAGATATTAAAGCCGTTCGAATTACCGGCATAGACATAACCCTTGATGCCGCCTTTGTCTGTGTAACTGTTTTTCTGGCTGATCTGCGCGTTTTCGAGGTAATAGCGGCCGGACAGCAGCGCCCGCGCGCCTGCCCTCGACAGATCCATCTTGGAATCCACGGTTCTGGAAACACCGATCGCTTCATAGAAGCGGAAGATGGACGGATTGACCGTACTCTGGAAACAGTGCAGCGTAGGATATCCCCAGACCATCTCGTAGTTGGTCGAGGAGCCGTCCGCTTCAGCCCTTGCGAAAACACCGCCTTCCGAAGGCTCCGTGCTCACCGGCAGAACCGGTGCATTGGCAAGCTGGTCGTGCCATTTGGTGCCGCCCGAGCGTGCGATCAGTGTATTCCCGTTGAATACCACGCCCATCGTTGTGATCAGGCACATGAGAGCGGTCAGAGCAACGAAGCGGCGGGGCAGAAGGGAATTGCTGTCCTGCACCGGGTTCGCCGGGGCTGTTCCGTCCGCCAGCGCCCCGCCGGCAGGCATTTCGCCGCCTTTCTCTGCCGCAGCATTTGCGGCAGTCGCAGCGCTTTCGGCACCTTCTTCTCCGGCTGCATCAGCCTGCGTCTGCTCTGCCGCCGCCCGTTCCGTAACCTGCCTGCGCAGCGGATAGATCCAGATCAGATAAACGACAAACGGTACCTGCACCAGCGTGAAAATCATCCCGACCCAGAACAGCTCCGGGTATTCCATGATCCTGAACCATGCGACGGTGCCGTCCTTTGCCTTGGAAGGCAGAATGGCAATCAGCGCGAAAATCAGATCCGCGGCAAAACAGACCGCGGCGCCGGCCCGCAGTTCCCCGTAATCCTGTTCTTCCAGCTCGATGGCAGTCGCAAGCGCCATAAAAAGAAGCGGCATGAAAAACCACCTTGCATAGTATTCGGAGTTGAACGCGGAGAAGACCGAGTTCAGAACCGGAACAAACGAGGTGATAAGACAGGTCAGAAGGAGCCTCCGCAGGCGGTCACTGCGCCGCGGACCTGCTGTCCTCCGAAGATAGGCAATCACCCCCGTAAGGGCAAAGCCCGGCAGATACGCGGACAGCGAACTGTTGCGGATCTGTTCGCTCGCGAACATGGAAGCGCGCCCGACGATATCCGGAACCATAAACATGGAACGGATGATCGCAAGCGGCGTCACCGGCTCGGAGTAAGCCAGCATGTCATAACCGAGAAGCACATCGGAAAGCCGCGTGTTGCCGGAAACCGTATCGAAAACCTGAATCAGGAAAAAGGCCGCAAGGCAGAGCCCGAGCGCGCCGTACAAAAGAAGCGACAGGATTTCAGGAAGCACCGCACGGAGGTTTTCGCCAAAACGGGGCGCGGCTTCTTCCACGGCGCTCGCATTGATGGCAGCGCTCTCCGCGGAGAGTTCCAGGCCGGCTGCCTCGTCCGCAGCAGCGCTCTCCGCGGCGGGCTCCTTTGCGTCGCACGCCTGCGGCGCTGCGCCGCAAATAGCGCGCCGTCGAAGCCCGGCGTTACCCGCATAGTAAATAAAATAATAGATAATAATGAATACAACTTCCCCGTAAAAGAAGAAATAGTTGAGCACCGCCATGAACGCTGTCATGAGAGCAAAGGGAATCCGGCGTTTCTTCTGAACAAAATCGTCAAATGCCAGAAGGTACAGCGGGAAGAAAGCGATCGCCTCATGAAAATGCTGGAAGACGATGTTGCAGGCGCTGAAGCCGGAGAAGCTGTACAGGAGGGCGCCGAGGAGTGCGGCGCGGTCTGTTTTGACGCGGCGGCGGAGCCATGCGAAAGAACATGTGAGCGCTGTCCCGTACTTGAGCGACATCAGAAACGGAAGAATGTACGGGATCGCCTTCTCCGGAAACAGGCAGGCCAGCCAGAAGAACGGGCTGCCCCACAGATAAAAAGCGAAGGAGCCGCCCATGCTCGAGCCGAGGTCAACCTTCGGATTCCAGAACAGCATGCCGTTTCGCACAGCTCTTGTTGCAAGAATGTAAAACGGGACCTGCTGTACGTTATAGTCGCCGTAATAGAAGAAATATCCGCCGTGATAAATAATAAAAGGGAGTACCGCTATCAGGTACAGCAGTACTCCGGTGAAAAACACCTTTCCGAAAGTGATCTTATGCTTGTTTGTCTGTGTTCTCATTTTCCATCCGGTCCAGTACCATATCGTATCCATCGTTGCCGTAATTGAGCGAGCGGTTAACGCGGCTGATCGTAGCGGTCGAAGCGCCGGTTTCCTCTGCGATCTTCAGATACGTCTCGTGCGCGCGCAGCATGGTCGCAACCTCGAAACGCTGCGAAAGCGACAGCAGCTCGTTCACGGTGCACAGGTCCTCGAAGAACTTGTAACACTCTTCCTTATCCTTGAGCTCGAGGACCGCGCCAAAAAGGTGGTCCACGGCGTCTGTTCTGATCTTTTTATTCATATGCAGTCTCCCTGTCTGATAACCCTTGTCATGAAAACCTTCCGACGGCATATTTTAGCATTTTAACGTAAGAAAGTAAAGCTCCGGCAGAGACGTTTGTACATATTCACGGATTTGCGCAAATACACAGACTCCCGGTTGCGCGCGCCGCCCATTAATGTTAAGATATCCGCTATGAGCGTACAGATGTCCGCCGTAAAAAGACTTTCATCTGCCGCCCGTCATGATGAAACAGAAACAGGGAACAGAGGCACGCATGAGCACAGAGTATTATCTGATCCGGAAGAATGCGGTACCGGAAGTCCTCCAGAAAGTCGTGGAGGTCAATAAGCTTCTTGAAAGCGGCCAGGTCAGAACGGTCGGAGAAGCGGCTTCCAGAATCGGCATCAGCAGGAGTTCTTATTATAAATTCAAAGATGATATTCAGGAATTTCACGACAGCATCGCCGGTAAAACATTGACGCTCACCATGGATATCAACGATGAGCAGGGCGTCCTCTGCGATATATTAAAGATCATTGCGGATGGCGGCGCGAATATCCTGACGATTCATCAGTCCATTCCGATGAGCGGAATTGCCAATGTTTCGATCAGTGTGCAGATCATCGGCGGCACAGACAATGTTTCCAACATGATGCTGGACGGCCTTGAACGGCTTCCCGGCGTACGCAAATTAAGAATTACAGGAAGGCAGGGATTTTGACATGGTTGAGATAGCTATTCTGGGTTTTGGCACCGTTGGCAGCGGCATAGCGGAAGTCATAGACAGAAATCAGGATGCCATCCGGCGGGATTTTCCGGTCGGCATTCATGTGAAATATATTCTGGATCTGCGCGATTTTCCGGACAGTCCGTACGCGGACCGCGTCGTACATGACATCCATGTCATTATAGGTGACCCGGAGGTCGAGGTCGTCTGCGAAACCATGGGAGGCAAGAAGCCTGCCTATGAATTCTCCAAGATGGCCCTTGAAGCCGGGAAGAGCGTCTGCACATCCAACAAGGAACTGGTCGACGCGCTCGGCGGAGAGCTCGCGGTGATCGCAAAACAGCACAACTGCAGCTACCTTTTCGAGGCGAGTGTCGGCGGCGGTATCCCGATTCTGCGTCCTCTGCGCACTTCGTTCTCCCAGGAATTCATTACCGATGTCATCGGTATTCTGAATGGCACGACGAACTATATTCTGACGAAAATGGAGACGGAAGGCCTTGATTTCGGAACCGCGCTCCGGCAGGCGCAGGAGAACGGCTTCGCGGAAAGAAATCCCGAAGCGGATATCGAAGGCTATGATCCCTGCCGCAAAATCGCGATTCTGGCTTCTCTTGTCACCGGCGGAAACGTCAAGTACCAGCAGGTTCCGTGCGAAGGGATCACAAAAATCGACCGTGAAGATTTTGCCTATGCGGAAAGACTCGGCCGCGCGGTCAAACTTCTGGGCGTCTGCCATCATGAACAGAAGACAAATAAAGTCTATGTGCGCACAGCGCCGTACCTGGTGCCGAAGGGGCATCCGCTGTACAGCGTGAGCGATGTTTTCAACGCGATTCTGGTCCGCGGCAACATGGTCGGCGATCTGATGTTCTACGGCAGCGGCGCAGGCAAACTGCCAACGGCGAGCGCAGTTGTGTCGGATGTGATTGAGTGCATCCAGAACAGAGGCCGCAACATCGACATCGGCCTCAAAAACACGGACGCGATACTCGAGGATCCTTCGGAAGTTATGAATCAGTTCTTTGTCCGCGTTAGCAGGAGTGAACGTGAGAAGGCCTGCAGGCTCTTTGGCGACGGCATCCTGGAAGTCGAAAATGATGAGCTGCCGGATGAGTTCGCGTTTGTAACGCCTATGATCAGCGCGGCCGCGTTTGAGTCGAAGGTGCGCGAGCTTTCCACATATGAGCACAGCATCCGTCTTCTGTGAAGAATTTTCCGGGGAATCAGATTATGATCAAAGTAGTTAAATTCGGCGGCAGCTCCCTTGCCGACGCAAAACAGTTCCGCAAAGTCGGCGATATCATCCGCGCGGATGAATCCCGCGTATATGTAGTCCCTTCCGCTCCCGGCAAACGCTTTTCCGGCGACACGAAGGTGACGGATCTGCTGTACCGCTGTTATGACGCGGCGAAGGAAGGAAAGAGCTTCCGCGATCCGCTTAGCGACATCCGTTCCAGGTACAATGAGATCATCAAGGGTCTTGGCCTTACCGTTTCGCTTGACGACAAGTTCGCTGAAATCGAAAAAAGCCTGGCCTCCAGTCCGGACAAGGATTACACGGCTTCCCGCGGCGAGTATCTCAACGGCATTCTGATGGCCGCGTACCTTGGATATGAATTCATCGATCCGTCGGAAGTGATCTTCTTTACGGAAGAGGGCTCTCTGGATGCCCGTAAAACAAAACAGATTCTGGGACAGCGGCTGCAGCAGGTGAAGAAGGCGGTAATTCCCGGTTTCTTCGGGCAGGGCTTTGACGGCAGGGTCAAAACATTCTCGCGCGGAGGCTCCGATATCACCGGCTCGATTGTTGCCGGCGCTTGCAGAGCGGATGTGTACGAGAACTGGACGGACGTCTCGGGCTTCCTTGTCGCGGATCCCAGAATTGTGGACAATCCGGCGGCAATCAAGACGATCACCTACAAGGAACTGCGTGAGCTGTCTTATATGGGCGCGGGTGTTTTGCATGAAGATGCGATTTTTCCTGTCCGCAGAGAGGGAATTCCGATCAACATCCGCAATACGAACCGGCCGGAAGACGACGGCACCTGGATTGTGGAAAGTACCTGTCAGAAATCCGGTTACACAATCACCGGCATCGCGGGCAAGAAAGATTTCTGCGCGGTACTGATCTCCAAGGATATGATGAACTCGGAGGTTGGCTTTGGCAGAAAAGTGCTGCAGGCCTTTGAGGAAAGCGGAATTTCCTTCGAACACATGCCTTCCGGCATTGATACCATGACGGTCGTTGTGCATGAGTCGGAATTTATGGACAAAGAGCAGCAGGTCGTCTCCACGATTCACCGGCTTGCGGATCCGGACGCGATTGAAATCGAGTCCGATCTGGCGCTCATCGCAGTTGTGGGCCGCGGCATGAAGGCGCAGCGCGGCACGGCCGGCAGGATCTTCGCGGCACTTGCGCACGCGCATGTCAATGTCCGTATGATTGATCAGGGCTCTTCCGAGCTCAATATCATCATCGGTGTGGAGAACAGGGACTTCGAGACAGCGATCCGCGCGATCTATGACATCTTCGTTGTGACGCAGCTGTAATGCCCGCGCCCGCCCGCGGTCAAAATCCGTCGCACGACAGATCCATGCAATAGCGAAGAATTTTCCGGCATTGCATGAAAAATTCAAGACGAATTACAAGCATCCCCTCATATTGCATGAAAAAATGAGATTTTCAGGCAATATGAGGGGAATTGTTGCTTTTCTCCCAGAATCAATTATCATGGAAATGACAGATGAATTTCCGGGGAGGACACAGGATTGAACGAGCGCGTGCGCAATGCCAGAAAGCAATGGAACAAGCTGAAAGGAAAAGGAGTCAGAGCGCATCTTGACTATATCTTCGAGTATTATAAAGGCTGGCTGTTCGCCGCGGCCTGCGTGATTTTCCTTGTCGCATACATCATCAACATGGCAGTTACCAGAAAAGAAAATGTGCTGAATGTCTTCATGCTCAACGCTTCCGGCGCACAGTATAATACCGATGCCGAAGCCGGAAAATTCATGGAAGAGAATGGCTTCGACGAGAAGAAACAGCAGGTTATTATTGACGATATCGCTTATCTGACACCGGGCGGAATCGCAAATTCGAACGATATGGCGGCAGTCGAGAAGATTACCGTATATGCAGCAAACGGAGACATTGACGTAATGATCGCCGATGCCTACAATTTCTATTATTATTCGGATACCAATCTGTTTGCGGATCTGAGAGATGTTCTGCCGCAGAAGGAACTGGACCAATACAAAGACACCATCTATTACGTCGACCGTAAAGACATGGAAGAAAGACAAGCCTACGCGGAAACCGACGATGCCGTGAACGCGAAGCCGGATTATGAAGCGGCGGCTGTATATGAGAAGAAGGACAGCTTCAAAAGACCGGACCCGTCGAAAATGCAGGATCCGGTGCCACTTGGCATCATCGTGACCGACGCGCCCTATATACAGAAAAATGAACTGTATCCGGAGACGGTGGCAATACTCGGCTTTGCTTCGCAGGGGAAAAACAAAGACAACGCACTCCGTTTCCTTGAATATCTATATAAGTGAGCAGGCCGCGGAAGGCCCGCCGCTGATCCGTAAAGACACTGCAATTCGGTTTGCATTATCCTTTCTTCTGGGATATTATAATCAAAAACCGTACAAATTCATAAATTAGGGGAGGGGACAGCTTTGGATTTCGGCTGTATAGAAGTAGTTGCGAAAAGGCAGAAGAACAAGGCGCTTTCTGCTGTTAAGACAATCCTTGTCGCCGTTTCCGCAGCCTGCATTCTGCTGGGCATCGGAAACTTCATTCTGCTGATTCCGGGAGTGGCGGCTGCGGCAGGCGCGTATTTCGCGGATCTCTATACATATGTTGATTATGAGTACGCGCTCGTGGACAAAGAGCTCCGCATAGCGAGAATCCTGAAAAAATCCAGGAGAAAACATCTTGCGACCTACGACCTTGAAAAGATGGAAATGCTCGCTCCTGCGGATTCAGATGATATCGCGTATCTGAAAAACCGTCAGGATAACGTCATGGATTACTCGGACGGGAACACAGACAATAAGAAGGACACATGGTATCTGTTTCTTGCGGGCAATACGAGACTTATATTAACGCTTCCTGCGGAAAGTGCGGAAGCGCGGAAACTCCTTACGGCAGTCCGGACGTTTGCACCCCGTAAAGTCGCGTCCGTCTGAAAGGATACCGGGCCCGGGAGGACAGGCGGCAGCTTTTTACAGCAGACCGCCTCATTTCTTACGCGTGACCAAATTATTTAATAGAGAATGACAATACAGCAAAACGAAGAGAGGAGAATTCTATGGCAAAGATTATCGGCGAAGCGATCACTTTTGATGATGTGCTGCTGGTACCCGCCTATTCGACGGTCGTGCCCAATCAGGTTGATGTTTCCACGAACCTGACAAAGAAAATCAGGCTCAACATTCCGATGATGAGCGCAGGCATGGACACCGTTACAGAAGACCGCATGGCAATCGCGATGGCAAGGCAGGGCGGCATCGGCATTATTCACAAGAACATGTCCATTCAGGAACAGGCGGAGATGGTGGATCGCGTCAAGAGATCGGAGAACGGCGTCATCACGGATCCGTTTTTCCTCTCTCCGGATCATACGCTCGCGGACGCCGAGGATCTGATGCGCAAGTTCAGAATTTCCGGTGTTCCGATCACGGTCGGCAGAAAGCTCGTCGGCATTATCACCAACCGCGATCTGAAATTCGAAGAAGATTATACGAAGAAGATCAGCGAGGTCATGACCAAGGATAACCTCGTTACTGCAAAGGCCGGTACTACGCTCGAAGAGGCCAAGAAAATTCTTGCAAGAAGCAAGAAGGAAAAGCTTCCGCTTGTCGATGACAATTACAACCTGGTCGGCCTCATTACGATCAAGGATATTGAAAAAACAGTCAAGTACCCGAACGCCGCCAAGGACGCGCAGGGAAGGCTTCTGTGCGGCGCGGCAGTCGGTATCACAGCGAACGTACTGGACCGTGTCGCGGCGCTTGTTGATTCGTCAGTAGACATCATTGTCCTGGATTCTTCGCATGGACATTCGGAAAACGTGCTCCACTGCCTTTCGATGATCAAACAGCACTATCCGGATCTGGACGTTATTGCCGGCAACGTGGCAACGGCGGAAGGCGCCAAAGCCCTGATCGATGCCGGAGCGGACGCGGTCAAGGTTGGTATCGGACCCGGCTCCATCTGCACAACCCGTGTCGTAACAGGGTGCGGTGTTCCGCAGGTGACCGCGATTATGGAAGCGTACGGCGTAGCAAAGGAATATGGCATTCCGGTTATTGCGGATGGTGGTATTAAATATTCCGGCGACATGACCAAGGCTCTGGCAGCCGGCGGCAATGTCTGCATGATGGGCTCGCTCTTTGCGGGCTGCGAGGAGTCCCCGGGAGCTACCGAGCTGTACCAGGGAAGAAAGTACAAGGTTTACCGCGGCATGGGTTCGATCTCCGCGATGGAAAACGGCTCCAAAGACCGCTACTTCCAGGAGAACGCGAAGAAACTTGTCCCCGAAGGCGTTGAAGGACGTGTCGCGTATAAAGGGAGTGTGGAGGATACTGTTTTCCAGATGCTGGGCGGCATCCGCTCCGGCATGGGCCTTACCGGATCCCACAACATCAAAGAGCTGCAGGAGAATTCCAGATTCGTGAAGATTACTTCCGCGTCGCTGCGCGAAAGCCATCCGCATGACATTCAGATCACGAAGGAAGCGCCGAACTACAGCATGGACGAGAAATAATCAGAACATAGGAACAATATGAGTACAGATGCAGTAAAGCGGGACGAGAACGGCACTGCCGCGCCCCTGAACGGAGAGAACAAGAATTTCATCGAGTTGGAGATCGACAAGGATCTTGCGGAGGGCGTGTACGATCATGTACATACACGTTTTCCGCCGGAACCGAACGGCTATCTTCATATCGGCCACGCCAAGAGCATTCTCTTGAACTACGGCCTTGCCAAAGAGTATGGCGGGAAGTTCAACCTGCGCTTTGACGATACAAATCCGACCAAGGAAAAATCAGAATTCGTCGATGCAATTATCGACAACGTGCGCTGGCTTGGCGCGGATTTCGGGGACAGAATTTATTATGCCAGCGATTATTTTGATAAGATGTATGAGATCGCGGTCAAAATCATCCGAAAGGGCCACGCTTACGTCTCCGATCTGACAGCGGATGAGATGCGGGAATATCGCGGCACGCTGACAGAGCCCGGCAGAAATGATCCGAACAGGGACCGCTCCGTCGAAGAAAATCTGGATCTGTTCGAACGCATGAAGAACGGTGAGTTTGCCGACGGCGAAAAGACACTTCGCGCCAAGATCGACATGGCCTCGCCCAACATCAACATGCGCGATCCGATCATTTACCGCGTTGCCCACCTGTCCCACCAGAGAACCGGCGACAAATGGTGCATTTATCCGATGTATGATTTCGCGCATCCGATTGAGGATGGCATTGAGCATATCACCCATTCGATCTGCACACTGGAATTCGAGGATCACAGGCCGCTCTATGACTGGGTTGTGCGGGAAGCAGAATTCGAAATGCCGCCCCGCCAGATCGAGTTTGCGAAGCTCTATCTTAACAACATTGTGACCGGCAAGCGCTATATCAAGAAGCTTGTCGAGCAGAACATCGTCGACGGCTGGGACGACCCCCGGATCGTGTCAATTTCGGGCCTTCGCCGCCGTGGCTTCACACCGGAATCAATCAAAATGTTCGTCGAGATGGCAGGTGTTTCGAAGAGTCAGGCAGTCAACGACTACGCGGCTCTGGAATACTGCATCCGTGAGGATCTGAAGCCGAAGGCACCACGGATGATGGCGGTGCTCGATCCCGTGAAGCTCGTCATTGACAATTATCCGCAGGGACAGAGCGAAGAGCTGGAGGCGCCGAACAACCTTGAGAATGAAGCTCTCGGCAGCAGAAAACTGACATTTGGCCGTGAGCTTTACATTGAGCGCGATGACTTCATGGCGGAGCCGGTGCCGAAGTACAAAAGGCTTTATCCCGGCAACGAAGTGCGTCTGATGTACGCGTACTTCGTGACCTGCACTTCGTATGAAACCGATGAGACCGGAAAAGTAACCGTGATCCACTGCACCTACGATCCTGCAACGCGCGGCGGAGACGCGCCGGACGGCCGGAAGGTGAAAGGAACGATTCACTGGGTAAACGCAGCTGATGCAGGAACTGTGACTGCAAGACTGTACGAAAACATCATCGACGAAGAAAAGGGCGTTTACGATCCGGAGACCGGAGAGCTGAACCTGAATCCTCACTCTCTGACCGAAGTCAGAGCGTATGTGGAACCGGCGCTGCTTCAGGTGAAGCCGTTCGACCGTTTCCAGTTCATCCGGAACGGCTTCTTCTGCGTTGACTGCAAGGATGCGAAAGACGGCGCACCGGTTTATAACAGAATTGTATCTTTGAAGAGCTCGTTCAAACTGCCGAAGAAGTGACTGCTTCATGGATCTGAACATTCAACTGAATTTGTCGGAGAAGGAGCATCTCTACCTGCAGATTTACGACTATATCCGCAGTGAAATCAGAAGCGGAAGCCTTACGGCAGGAGAGAAGCTCCCTTCGACAAGATCTTTAGCTTCCTATCTGAACATTTCTAGAAGTACAACCCAGCTGGCTTACGATATGCTTGCGGAAGAGGGATATATCGAACTGCGGCGCGGGAGCGGCGCTTACGTCTGCGAAATCGCGGACCTCCTGCCGCCGGAAAACAGCCGGCCAGCTGCCGCCGTGTCGTCTGGCTCCGGCCAGCTGCGCGCCGCTGCTCTGTCGTCTGCAACCTGCCTGCCACCTGCCGGTGAGCTGCCAGATGTTTCAGCATCGCAGCCGGCAAAAGAGAGCGGGCTGATTGATTTTTCACCCCGCAGCATCGACATGCGATCTTTCCCTTATGCGACCTGGAGAAGAATTGTCCGCGGGATTATGGCGTATGGGAACGCGGATGTTTTTACGCGGGGAGATCCGCAGGGCGACCTTCCGCTCCGCCGGACGATTGCGCACCATCTGCATCTTTCACGAGGCGTTCAATGCTCGCCGCAGCAGATTGTTATAGGTGCTGGAAACGACTATCTGCTGATGCTTCTCCGCCAGATCCTCGGGGATAGCCGGAAGATCGCGATGGAGAATCCGACTTACCTGCGCGCGTATCATATTTTTCATTCCATGGAATATGAAGTCGTGACCGTTCCGATGGACAGCGCCGGTATCGATGTGCGCGCTCTGTCGCAGACGGACTGCACGCTGGCCTATGTGATGCCAGCTCATCAGTATCCCTGCGGTATACGGATGTCGTATCCGAGACGGACGGAATTGCTGCAGTGGGCGCAGTCTGAAAAGGGCGGGCAGGAACGTTATATCCTTGAGGACGACTACGATTCCGAGTTCAAATATACCGGAAGACCCGTAAAATCCCTGCAGTCGCTCGACTCAAAAGGAAATGTCATCTATATCGGGACCTTTTCCAAATCGATCGCACCGGCAATCCGTATCAGTTTTATGATTCTTCCTGTAAGGCTCCTGTCCCGTTATCACGAAACCTGCCGCTACCTTTCCTCTACTGTTTCCCGGATTGATCAGAGTATTCTGGACGAGTTTATCAGGGACGGTTTTTATGAACGCTATCTGAACAGGATGCGGAAAATCTATAAGGCAAAACATGACCTTGCGCTTTCCCTTCTCGCCCCCTGCAGATCGCGGTTTGCTGTACTTGGCAGCGGCGCCGGCCTGCACGTTCTGCTGCGGGAACGGACAATGCTCAGCGCAGATGAAGCGCAGAAAGAGTCTGCAGGCCGCAGGGACCGGCCGCCCGGACAGAATTCGAGGGAAAGCAGGATTATAGACAGGGAACGGGAGTTGTGCGGAGAGGCCGCGGCTGCGGGCATTAAAATCTACCCGTTATATGAACAGTGTATTCCGGGGCTGCCACTGCCGTACGATGCGCCGACATGGATGATCGGCTATGCGGCACTGACGGAAGATGAGATCCGGGACGGGCTGCGGAGACTGCTGGACGTCTGCCGGTAATCAAGGCAGTGCGTGCGGCATTCTGTAGAAACAAAGCGGGCAGACAGCCGGCATCATAACCGGTTGTCTGCCCGCTTTATCAAGAGCCCGTTCTATGTGGATTCTGCCGCATAAGGAGTTTTCCCTGTGCGGATTCCGCTGCATCAGAGGTTGCTCGCAAGATGCCGCAGCTGCGAAAGTACAGCCTGCATCTTTTTCGTATAATCCGAAACCTTGCCCTTGCGGCCGGTCAGGGTTTCCCGCATGGTGCCTGTTTTGACGAAATGGATGATGTCCGACACACTTTGTGCGTCATCAATGCGCAGATAACCTGCAATATCAGCGTTCCCAAGCATCTCGTCGTAATATGCCGTCACATTTTTCCCCTGCCCCAGAAGGACCGTAAGCCCCTCCGGATCATCCTCGAGCCTGACGGACTCCAGAAACAGGAAAAGAAACGGATATTGCTCCATCAGATCGGCTTCCACCTCCAGAATTTCCTTCTGCAGGTCAAAGTAATCGATAGCTGTATCCCTGATCTCACTTGTCAGTTCCAGAATCGTGAAGCGGGTGATATAATCGTACAGGAAAGCATAGTAGCCTGCCTTGCTGACAAAGTAATGAAAGAGCAGGCCTTTGCTGATGCCGGCCTCCTTAACGATCTCGTCGGTGCTGGCATGGCGGTAGCCGTTCTGTGCGAATACTTTAAGGCCGGCATTGATCATGCGGTCTTGTTTTTCCTTTTTTAAATCAAAAAACTTTTCGTTCATAACCCCTCTTTGACCAAATCAGTCTATTTATAACTTTAACATAAATAAAATTATCCGACAATATCATTTATAGATTTTCATCTTGTCATTATGACGAAAACAGGCGGTGAAAAATGTCTGCATTACACAGATATACCGCACTTTGATGCTGCGTATATGGTAAATACATGCGGCGGCTGCAGTGCCGCCGCAGTTTTTTCTTCCTTTTTCTATGGAAACGGAGTAATATACTGCTTAAGTGTCCGTGCATCCGTGGAACGATGTGGATGCGCGGAAGGTACAATGATTATTCGCGGAGGTATGGAGATGAGTGCATTCGGTAAGGCATTATTCGGGGCTGCCCTGATCGGTGCTGCAGCTGCAGGGGTTTACTATTATCTGGAGAAGACTTCCAGAGAATCTGCAGAAGAAGGCGAAGAGAACGGCGGCGCATTTGATCCCGAGAACGTGAAGAAGGCCGCGAACAGAGCCTATACAACGATTAAGCATGGCACAGATCAGACGTGGTCAAAGGTAAAGGACGCGATTACCCCCAGGAACGATGAAGCGGATGATGACGAAGACATCGACATTGAGGTTGAGGGGAACGAAGACGAAACGTCTGCGGAAACAGTGCCGGAAGAGGCAGCAGCTGCAGCGGTGAATACACCGGAAGAGGCAGCAGCCGCAGAGGAGAAAACTCCGGAAGACACGGCAGCGGCAGAGGCTCCTTCAGAAACGGAAGAAAGTAATGCGGTAACGGCAGATGTGCCTGTGGATAATCCTGAATCGCCTTCGGACGATGCAGCTCCCGCTGAAGGCGGAAAACTGCAGGATGAAGAGGAACCTGCGGATGCGCAGCAGTGTGAAGACGCTTCCGAAGATACAGAATTTGTAAAGAAAGCGGAAGAAGTCGAAAAGTTCTTCGATGATACCGACAGCAGCCGGTAATACATATGTTTATAAGATGCTGGGAGTGCAGTGACTGCCTTCCGGCATCTTTTGCGTGACGCAAAGGAAAGATCAGCGCCGCGCGGGAAGCTTTTGTCTTAAGTGGTTTAAGAAAGGGTGGAGATTGTAAGTATGAGTGAATCAAAGTCATCTGTCGGCGATCATGCGATTTATGACGCCAGAAAAGAACTGACAGCCGGCCAGATCGGAATCCTCGGGTTCCAGCATGTTTTTGCGATGTTCGGAGCTACGGTACTTGTACCGATTCTGACGGGACTCAGCGTTTCGGCGACCCTGCTTTGGGCAGGCCTCGGCACACTGCTGTTTCATCTGATTACAAAGAAAAAAGTGCCGGCATTCCTGGGCTCGTCTTTCGCGTTCCTTGCGGGTTATGCGGCAATTGCGCCGAATAAGGAACCGGAGCTGCTGCGGTATGCGTGTTTTGGCGTAGCGGTCGCGGGCCTTGCCTATCTGGTGCTTGCGGCACTGTTCAGAGCTTTTGGCGCGAACAAGGTCATGAAGTTTTTCCCGCCGGTCGTCACAGGACCGATCATCATCGCAATTGGTCTGAACCTTTCGACATCGGCAATCAATAACTGCGAGACAAACTGGTTCGTCGCGCTAGTAGCGATCGTGGTTGTCATTATCTGTAACATCTGGGGCCGCGGAATGGTCAAAATCGTCCCGATCCTTCTCGGTGTCATTGCCTCCTATGTTGTTGCTGCTTTTTCCGGACTGATCGATTTCACACCGGTGAAGGAAGCTGCCTGGATCGGACTTCCGCTTTCTTATAACAGAACTGTCTTTTCGATCTTTACGGAGGGAGCGGACACCGGCCTTCTGATAACAGCGGTGATTACGATCGTACCGATCGCGTTCGCGACTATGATGGAGCATATCGGAGATATTTCCGCGATTTCATCGACAGTTGGTGTCAACTATATTCAGGACCCCGGCCTGCACAGAACACTGACTGGCGACGGCCTTGCGACAACGCTCGCTTCCCTGTTCGGCGCGCCTGCGAATACAACTTACGGCGAAAACACCGGTGTCCTCACCCTTACAAAAGTATATGACCCGATGGTGATTCGTCTTGCGGCGGTGATCGCGGTTGTTTTGTCGTTCTGTCCGAAGTTTGCCGCAATTATTGAAGTCATGCCGGCTGCGACAATCGGCGGCATCTCGCTGGTCCTGTATGGTATGATTTCCGCGGTTGGTGTCAGAAATCTGGTTGAAACGCACTGCGATTTCTCCAAGAGCCGTAATGTCCTTATCGCGGCGCTGATTCTGGTTCTCGCGATTGGTTTGAATTTCTCTGCGGATGGAGGCCTCGTGTTCCATGTCGGCGCGGCAACAATCACTTTCTCCGGCCTGGCGACAGGATCTCTGGTCGGTATTCTGCTGAACGCGATTCTGCCGGGCAAGGATTATAACTTCTCGGAGAATGAGCCGAATGATACCGGCGTAGATCTTGAACTTCATCAGGGCGAAAACTTTGCGGATGAAGCGGACAAGAAGGCGTGATCCGACAGACAATTTATTAGTAGAAGGGAGCGGCCGGACTTTAGAGTCCGGCCGCTCTTATTGGTGCACCCGGCGATGTGATGTGCCCGGCGGTTCATTTGCGTTTGCTGCCGCATTTAAATTGGCTATTTAAGACACTGCGGCCGGAACAGTGATCTTATTATTTTGAGACCCTCTGCAGGATTTCGGAAGCCTTGCGCATCGCCTGTTCCATCGTAAGAGAGTCATCCAGAGATTTCAGATAAGCGGCAAGGATTTTAATGTTCTCAGCAAGATTTTCAGCCTTGCCCTTTGCTTCGCCTTCAGCGAGTCCCTCGGCTCGCCCCTCCTTACGGGCTGTCCACTCGATCTCTTTCTTCTCCATTTCCCAATCCATATATTGTTTCCTCCAGACAGCATTTTTCTTAGCTCTTCGGACCGCTCTGTCAATCTGCTGAACATAGGAATCGTCTGATCTGCCGGCTGGTTTCCCGCCTACGTAATCGAGAAATGCGCGCAGTGCCGGAGGAACATCGTCCATATGGCCGGCAGCATTCAGGAAGATCCTGCTCTGCCCGTCGCCAAGTTCCAGATCCGGGCAGCCGACACAGGTGGAGCGGAAGACGTAACAGT